>Ga0105237_10004279_pt1 | contig 16578 bp, 17 predicted proteins | sample KBSC24metaG_FD_81520 | JGI IMG/M metagenome (GOLD analysis project Ga0105237, IMG submission 81520) | Corn rhizosphere microbial communities from Kellogg Biological Station, Michigan, USA - KBS C2-4 metaG | ecosystem: Host-associated > Plants > Roots > Rhizosphere > Soil | place: Michigan, USA... | reverse complement strand
GTGAGAACAATGATCTTGACGCGGTCGGGGTAGCTTACGGCGAGCACAGGTTCCCGGCGCGACCTCGGTGCGTCAGCACTGCTTCGATCGTCGCCGCGGGCTTGCAATCGTGAAACGGCCATTAGTCGATCTCGAAGATCTTCTTCTCCGTTCGGTGAAGGCATTCGCTAGCGCCATTTTCCTCGATCATGTAATTGTCGCAGATCACTGCGAAAAGCGAGGGCGTCTCGTAACCGGGATGGACGGCGAGGCACATTCCCTGCCGCAGCTCCATATCGTCATCCTGGCGGATCAGCGGACGCTCCACCATGTCGTAGCCCTGACCATGCGCATAGAGCCGCGTTTCCTGGGGCATGCCGTTTTGCTTCATGTAGACGTTGTGCGCGGCGAAGATGTCCCTCACGGATACTCCGGGCTTCATGAGGCTGAGCGAATAGTCCTGCGCGGCTTTGACCGCGGCGAACGCATCGGTCAACTCGGCGGTGGCCTTGCCGAGGACGATCGTTCTCGCAATTTCGGTATAAAATCCGCCCGGCCCATTGATCTCGATCAGCAGGGACAGGTGATCGCCCTTTTCGAGCGTCCGGCCCTGCATGTAGCGCGGCACGAAGGGCGACCGAATCCCGAGCGGAGAGGAACCGCCGAGGAAAATGCCTTGTTCGCTGCCCAGCATCTGGCCCTTGCACTGGGCAATCGAGGTGACGTCGATGTCGCGAAGTCCGGGACGAATCTTGCTGATCACCTCGGCGAAGACATCGTCCTGCAACCGGGCGGTCCGCCGAATCAGCGCGATTTCCTCGGCGCTCTTGATCGCCTTGGCGGCATCGATGTCGGCGGTGACGTCGAGGAACGTGCTCTTTGAAAACTGTTCCCTCAACGCCGCAAGGAACGCGCTCGGCAGTACTCCCGGCGTAATGAGCCCGATCGTCGAATTCGGATGGCGCCGGAGCGAGTCGATCGCCAGCCGGACGTCATCGTGATCGGTATATCCTATCGACGTGAAGGAGGGTGTATTCAGCATCTCGCCGACGCCGCGATGCAGCGTTTCATCGGGAGTGAAGCTGACCCGATTGCCCGACGGTCCCATCTCGACCACGCTCATCGGAGCGTCGGCATGGAAGACCACCGTGCGCGGATAGCCGTTGTTGGCGGGAAGGTCGGTGAACCATTTCACATAGCCGCCCAGCCAGTCGTTGGTGTTCTGCATCACGATCGCGTCGATGCCGCGATCCCTCATGATGCGGTGCACTGCGCCCCAGCGTCGTGTTAGTTCGGCCTGGGAAACCCGGGTCAGGATGCGGCTCGCGGGATTGACCGATCTGCTCATGTCAACGCACCTTGGTTGCGGGGCGCGAACGATCAATCAGGTTCGTCATCTGATCGGTCCGGCCGGAGAGAAAAGCCCGCATGTTGCCGATAATCAAAGGCATGGCCGTCTGCTGGTACTCGTGAAACAAGCCGCCAATATGCGGCGTGATGAAGACGTTGGACAAATCCCATAGCGGGCTTTGCGCCGGCAGCGGCTCGGTGGCGAAGACATCGAGGCCGGCGCCGGCGATCTTGCGATGGCTCAGGGCCTCGATCAGGGCCGCCTCATCGACAGTCTCCCCGCGTCCGACGTTGATGAAATAGGCGCGTGAATTCATCGATGCAAAGACGTCGCGGCCGACCATGTTCCGGTTCGCGGCGTCGCCGGGCAGGACGTTGATGAGGTAGTCCGCACTTGCAGCGGCTTGCGCCAATTCGCCTTGGGGTACGACTATCTCGAACCCTTCGGCATCGCGCGGCGTGCGGCTGACGCCGATCACGCGCATGCCCAATGCCTGCAGCAGCAGGCCGATCGCCGAACCGGCGACGCCGGTGCCGATCACGACCGCGGTCTTGCCGGCGAGCAGTGGCCACGGCCGTCGATCCCAACGGTGCCCGGCCTTGTCGCCGGCAAATCCGAGGCTGTCACGGCTGACGGACAGCATCAGATGCAGCACGGTCTCGCGCATGGCGGGTCCATGAATGCCACGGCCGCTCGTCAGGATCACCTCGGCAGGCAGCGTCTTGCTCCGCAGAAAATGATCGACGCCGGTCGCCAGCGACTGCACCCATTTCAGTCGGGGCATACCGCAAAACAGTGAATCCGTCACATCGATGCCGAACGCGATCAGGATATCCACCTTGCCATAATCGACACCGGTGTCGGCCGCAGATCGCGCCAGTTGGACCTCCAGGTCGCGGAATTCACGGCGCAGGGCGCTGGCATAGGCTTCGGCATGGGCTTCGAGAACGAGCACGTTGGTCATGGGCTCAGCCGTACAGGAGTTTGGGAAGCCACAGCGCCAGGCTGGGCAACAGGAACAGGATGACAATGAGCAGCAGCGGCGCGATCAGGAACGGGACGATGCCGCGATAGACGTTGGTAATCCGTACGTCGGGCGCCTGCGCCTGGATTACAAACAGGTTCATGCCGACGGGTGGATGAATCAATCCGACTTCGACCACGATGACCACGAGAATGGAGAACCAGATCGGATCATAGCCGAACTTGACGACCAGCGGCAGGAACACCGGCACCGTGATGAGCACCATGCCAATTCCTTCCAGAAAGCAACCCATCACGATATAGGCGAGCACGATCATGATCATCACGACCGGCGCCGAGAGATTCAGCGCGCTGGCGCCGTCCGCGAGCATGGTTGGAAACTGGGTTTGCACCATGAATGATGAAAACAGGTTGGCGCCGATGATGATCACGAACAGCATGCAGCTTGTCCGGATCGAGGCCTCGATCGACTGCCATAGCGTCGCCCAGCTCAGGCGGCGGCCGATGGCGCCAAGCACGATGCTGCCAAAGGCGCCGACCGCGGCGGCTTCGGTCGGGCTGAAGATACCGGCATAGATGCCGCCGATAGTGATGACGAACAGCAGGATGAATTGCCAGGGACGCGCTAGCGCCCTGAGCCGTTCACGGGTCGAGGCCCGCTTCAGGCGGGGCGCATAGTCCGGATAGACAAAAGCAATGCCGACCGCGATGGCCATATAGAGCGCCGTCAGCAACAGTCCCGGCAGCAGCGCCGCCGCGAACAGTTTTGGCACCGATTGTTCGGCGATCGAGGCGTAGATAACGAGAATGATCGATGGCGGGATCAGTATCCCGATGCTGCCGCCCGCGGCCAGCGATCCCGTCGCCAGCCTGTCATCGTAGCCCGCCTTGCGCATTTCCGGCAGCGCGATCCGTGTCATGGTCGCGGCGGTGACGATCGACGAGCCGCACACGGCACCGAAGCAGGCGGAAGCCGCAATGGTGGCAATCGCAAGGCCGCCGCGCACGCCGGAAAGGAGCAGGCGCGCCGCGTTGAAGAGGTCGGCCGACAGCCGTGTGTTCGAGGCGACCTCACCCAGCAGCACGAACAGCGGAATCACCGACAGCGTGTAGGCGGACGACACATCGAACGCCGACGTCCCGGTCAGGGTCAACGCGCTTGGCAAGCCGGACAGCACGAAATTGCCTACGAAGCCGACCAAGGCCAACGCCGCCCACACGGGGATGCGGAGGAACAACAGCAGCAGCAGCGATGCAATGCCGAGAGCGCCGATAATGCCCGGACTCACTGTTGGCTCCCTCGTTGACGCAGGGAAACCTGGACAAGGGCGGCGATGGCGCAGACCAGGGTGCCGAAGAGTCCGGCCAGCGCGAAACCCCACAGCACGTAAAGCGGCATGCCCAGTTCGAGCTTGCGATCGCCGTACTGGAAGGCCTGCACCGCGGGCTGGAACATTCCCCAGATAAACAGCAACAGACACATCACCGAGACGATGTCGGCGATGACGGCCAACAGGCGCAGAATGCGCGGACCGACCAGCGAATCGATCACGTCGATCACGATGTTGCGCCGCGCCAGGAACACGCTCGATATGCCATGGAAGACGTAGATCACCAGCATGCTCTCGACGAGATCATAGGAGATCCGCAGCGGCTTGTTGAACGCGTAGCGGAAAAACACATCCAGCACCGTTGCGCTCATCATGGTGAGGAGGGCCACCGCCGCAAGCCGGAGTTGCGCGGCCTGCAGCCGGCGAATGCTGGCCGGTGGTTCCGGAGGTGGCGATGCGCCCTCATTCATGATGGGTGTGCCTAGTTCAGGTAAGCGGCGAAGAATTTGCGGCCCGGCTTGCCCTGATTTTCCACCTCGGCCAGCGCGGCTTCGACCTGGGGTTTGAAAATCCCCTTCATCTCCGCGAGTTGGTCCGCGGCGAGCGTCGATACCTGCGTCCCCTTCGCCAGCATCGCGGACTTTCCGTCGCGCTCTGCCTCGTCCCACATCGCACCAAACTTGCCTGCGGCCTCCGGTCCGGTGGTCTGGTCGATCAAGGCTCTGAGGTCGTCCGGAAGCGAGCCGTATTTCGGCGGGTTCATCACGACGGCGAAGGTCGCAGCGCTGACGCCGGGCTCAAGCGTGTATTTGGCGATCGTCGCGATATCGAAACTGGCCGCGCCCTCATAGGGAAAGGTCGCGGCGTCAATAATGCCCTTGGCAAGTCCATCCTGCGTCTCCTGCGGTGGGACCAGAAGCGGCACCGCGCCAAGGCTGTCGATGATGTTCTTGAACTGCACGCCGGCATAGCGGATGCGCTTGCCCTTGAAATCGGCAATGGTGCGGATCGGCGCCTTGCTGTGGAACATCAAGGGCGGGGTGACGGCCATCCAGAGCAGCCGCAGCCCCTCATGTTCCTTTGACAGGTAGTCCGGTGCGAGTTCGCTGAGCCGGCGGGAGGCTACCGTGCTGGTGTTGCCGGCCGACGGCGAGGCGAACGGAAGGCTGGCGAGTTCGGTCGTGGCATAGCGGCCCGGGGTCGCGCCATGCAGACTGATGGCGATGTCGACGACGCCGTTTCGTGCCGCATCGAACTGCCGGTTGGGTCCGCCGCCCAATTGGCCCGCGGGATAGATCCGCAGTTTCAGCCGGCCCGCCGATTGCTTCTCGAGATCTTCACTCCACGCCACCATCGCCTTCTGGAAGGTATGATTCGGCGGCAAGAAGTGCGATACCTTCAATTCGGCAGTCTGGGCGGACGCCGAATTCGAAGTGATCAGCGCGCAGGCGCCGGTAAGCGCGAACGTTCTTCGGGATATGGCTTTCATCATGGTCTCCTCCGGGGTGTCAAAGTCCTGCCGATCTTGTGCCGGCTGCGGACGGGTTGTTCACAGGTTGAGAATTCGCTTGGCATTGTTGAAGGCGATATCGGCCCGGACATCTTCCGGCAGCGCGACCTGGTCCATGAAGCGGCCGGCTTCCTCGGCCGATTCGAATGGGTAGTCGCTCGAGAACATCACGCGCTCGTGCCCGAGCGCCGCAATCGCGCAATGCAAGGGTTCGGCCGAGAACATGCCCGATGTCGTCACGACGATATTGGACCGGATGTAGTCCGAGGGCGGGCGGGGAAGCTCCACGCCATAGAGCTTGGCGCGGCTGTCGAAGCGCCACAGCAGATAGGGCAGGGTTTCGCCGAGGTGACCGAGAATGACCCGCGCGTCGGGAAAGCGCGCGAACACGCCGCCGAACACGAGCCGGAGCGCATGCGATCCGGTCTCGAAGCCCCATTCCCATGTCGCGCGTCGCAACGCCGGATATCCGTCGAGCACCGGGCTGAGCGACACTGGATCGCCGGGATGGATGTAGACCGGAGCGCGAAGCGCGGCGGCCCTTTCCCAGAACGGAGCCAGCGACGGATGGTCCAGGTACTGGCCGTTGGTGTGGCCATTGATCATTACGCCACAGAAGCCGAGATCGCGGATACAGCGCTCCAGTTCGTCGGCGGCTGCCGACGCATCCTGCATGGCGAGATGGCCAAACCCGGCATAGCGATCTCGACGCCTCTGGAGCTCCTTGGCGAGGAAATCATTGGCCCGAACGGCCATCTTGATCGCGACCGCGCGGTCGGGTTCGATCTGTACGCCAGGCCCTGCCAGCGAAAGAACCGCCCTGGCAATTCCGGCAGCATCCATGGCCTCGATCCGGCTGTCGCCAAAGTCGGACAGCCGCGCGGTGATGCGCTGCAAGACGTCAGGCGCCACGCCTCCGACGGTCGTCGCCCAATATTGCTCGTAGCCCGGGCACAGAAAATGCTCTTCCAGTGCGACCTTGTTACCCAATGGGAATCTCCTTGTTCGGCCTGGGCCGCGCGTCTTGCGCGTGCAATCCTGCTTTCATGACTTGCGAAATCCAGTGGCCGCATCTTCGGCGGCACCGATATAGACGTGACGCAGCCGCGGGTCGTCAGCGATTTGCCGCGGCGTTCCCGAGAGCGCGATCATGCCGTGTTCCAGCACGTAGGCGTGGTCGGCGAGGGCCAGCGCCCGGTCGACGTCCTGCTCGATCACTATCAAGGTCATGCGCGCCCTCTTCAGCAGCGCGAGCGCGTCGTAGAGTTTGTCCATCACGATGGGTGCGAGGCCGAGGCTGATCTCGTCGAAGATCACGAGTTTCGGGCGGGCCATCAGCGCGCGTCCGATCGCCAGCATCTGCTGTTGGCCGCCCGACATCGAGGTGCCTCCGTGATTCCTGCGCTCGGCAAGGATTGGGAAGAGGTCGTAGACCGCCTCCAGCCTGCTGCGCGCGGTCGGCGCATCGGTGCCGCGCGCTGAAATCAGGAGATTCTCCTGCACCGAAAGCGTCGAGAAGATTCGCCGCCCCTCCATGCAATGGGCGACGCCCAGTGCGGCGATCTGGTGCGGCGGGCGGCCGGACACGTCCTGGCCATCGATCAGGAGCGCGCCGGCCGTCGGCGGGATGACGCCGCTGATCGTTCGCGCCAGCGTGGTCTTGCCGGCGCCGTTGGCGCCGAGAATGGCGATCGCGTGGCCGCTCTGCGCCGTCAGATCGACGCCCTGCAGAACACGCGCCTGGCCGTAGCCCGCGCAGATCCCGGCAAGCTGCAGCGCGGGCGCGCTGGCCGCCTCCGCCGGGGCTGGTGCGATGAGGGGGGCGAGGACCTTGGTCTCGGCCTCGGCTGCGCCGACATGGATGGCACGATCGGTAGCCGGCGCTAGCGCGCCGGCCGCCTGCGTCTCGCGGGTGCCGCCGGTGCCGAGATAGACAGCCGCGACCTGATCGTTGCCGAGGATGTCGGCGGTCGGCCCCTCGATCAGCGGCTTGCCGAAATTGAGCACCATCGTGCGCGAGCAGCATTCGCGAACGACGCGAATCACATGCTCCACGATCAGGATCGCGGTGCCCGCATCGAGGATCGAATGAATGAGCCGGATCAATTCGGTGATTTCGCTATCGACCAGGCCGGCCCCAACTTCGTCGAGCAGAACCACGCGCGGCTTGAGTGCCAACGCACGTGCGACTTCGAGTCGCTTGCGCCGAAGCAGCGGCAGCGCGCGCGCCGTCAGCCCGGCGACGTCGGCAAGCCCGGTGCGGGCAAGCAGAGCCTCGCGTTCGTCGCGGGCGGCCGCTGCGCGGATGAAGGGCGCAATCGAGTATTGGGCGACTTCGAGGTTTTCCTCCACCGACATATCGAGGAAAGGTCGCGGAATCTGGTAGGTGCGTCCGATGCCGGCGCGGGCGCGTTCGGATGCTGGGAGGCGGGACACGTCACGGCCGACGAGCGTGATCGAGCCCGCACTGGGCACGACGGCGCCGCCGATCAGCCCGATCAGCGTCGATTTTCCTGCGCCATTGGGACCGATCACCCCGGTGATGGTGCCGGCCCGCAACTCGATATCGACGTGATCGATGGCGACTAGTCCGCCGTAGCGTTTGACGAGGCCGTGGGCCTGGAGCAGCGGCTGCGCGTCCATGGTGGTCATGCCGGCATCCGCCGGGTCAGGGGCAGCTTTGCGCCGAGCCCGACGACGCCATGCGGCGCGAACCGGATCAGGACGATCAGGATCGCGCCGGTGATCGCGATATGCAGCTCAGGATAATCCGCGAGCATCTCGCCGAGCGCCACCGCGAACAGTGCGCCGACCACAGGCCCGAGCCGCATGCCGACGCCGCCGATGATCACCATCGACAGCACGTCAATCGACCATTGCAGCCCGAACATGCCATAGGGCTCGATGGCCCCGAGCTTCACCGCCTGAATGCCGCCGGCCATCGCGGCGAGTGCGCTGGCGAGTACGAAGGCACCGAGTTTCACGCGATAGGGACGAACGCCCATTTGCGCGGCGGCGTCCTCGTCGTCGCGAACCGCGCGGAGGATCACCGAAATGCGGGTGCGTGCGCAAAGCGTCATCGCGAGCGAGGCGATCAGCGCCACGACGAGGGCGTAGCGAAACAATACGGGAAGGGCCGGCGGATCTTCCTGCAGGAAGATGCCGCTGGCTCCGCCAAAGGCACTGACAATGACCATCAACAGCCGCAGCAATTCCGCGAGCGCAAGCGTGCCCACGGTGAAATAGAGGCCTCGCAGCCGGAACAGCGCCGGCGACACGAGTGCTGCCAATGCGCCGCCGGCGATCGCGCAAATGAGTAACGCGAGCGGTAGCGGCAGGCTGAGACGATTGAGCAGGCCGAACGTGACATAGGCGCCGAGACCGACGAAACAGGACGTGCCCAGTGAGACCAGCCCCGCGGACCCTGCCATCAGGTTCCACCCCTGGGCAAGGGCAATAAAGATGAACGTCCGAAAGCCGAGCTGCAGCCAGTAGTCACCGGCGAAATCCGGCGCGAACCATAGCACCGCAAGTGCGCCGACCAGGACAGCGACCTCGACAAGTCCGGCGCCGGGCGCACGGAAGCGGTGCGGACAGGATGCGACCGCTTCGCTCATGTCCGTCCTCGTGCCAGGAAGCCGTCGGGCCGGAATGCAAGCACCAGCAGGAACACCGCCATGCCGACCAGGTCGCGGTAACCGTCGCCCAGCGCCAGGCCGCCGATGCTCTGCAAGGTGCCGAGCGCGATTCCGCCCACCAACGTTCCGATCACGCTGCCGAGTCCTCCGAGCACCACGACCGCGAGGCTGTTGAGCAGATAGGCAGCGCCGCTGGACGGCGAGAATTGGAACGCGGCGCCGATCAGTGTGCCGCCGACGCCGGCGCAGGCCGCGCCCAGCGCGAAAGTCAGCATCTGAACCCGTTTGACATCGACGCCCAGCGTTGCCGCCGCCTCGGCATCGACGGCACTGGCGCGCAGGTCGCGGCCGAACGCGGTGGCGGAGACCAGCCAGTGTACGGCCAGGATCAGGCTGACGGAGATGACAAAGCCGATCAGGTAGATCAGGGGAAACGTGACCGGACCGAGCGTCAGCGGCACGGTCGCGTAATCGCGCGCGATCGAGCGGGTGTCGGCGCTGAACGCCAGGACGAAGGCGTTTTCAAGAATGATCGACACCGCAAACATCGTCATCATCTGCGCTTCCGCGCCGCGGTTGGCGAGCGGAGCGAGGAGCAGGCGATAGACCGGCAGCGCCAGCAGGCCGACGAAGACCGCGACCGCCGGAACGCCGAGCAGGGGATCGATACCGGTGAATTGCAGAAAGAACAGGCCGGCATAGGCGCCGACCACCAGGAAGTCGCCATGGGCGAGATTGACGAGGCGCATCACTCCCAGCACGATCGACAGTCCAAGCGCGGTAAGCGCGAGAATCCCGCCGAGCAATACGCCCGAAACGATCGTGCTGGAGATGGTGCTGACGTCGAGCATGCTGGCTTGACTTTCCCGAGGTCAGCGCAGCGGGAACAGGAAGTCGCCGGTCTTGGCGGCTTTCGGCCAGATGATCACGCCCTTGCCGCCCTGCCACTGCAGCGAGACGATCGGAAGCTTCGCGGTGTGGTTCTCGTCGAACTTCACCGGGCCGACGACATAGGATTTGTCGGTCTTGGCAATGGCGGCGTTGATCTTCTCGGGATCGGTCGAACCCGCCGCGGCGATGGCATCGAGCAGGACCTGTGCGGCGGCATAGGAATCCGCGATATGCTGGCTGCTGCTCAGCTTGGTCTCGCTCTCGAATGCTTTGGCAAGGTCGGCCGCGCCAGGGTAGGGGAACGTCGGGTCCCAATAGCCGCCGACCAGAATGCCGTCGGACAGTTTACCCAGCGCTTCGGCGAATTGCACCGGCTCCGCACCCTTCTCGATGTTGAGCACCTTGGGTGTGTAGCCAGCGGACGCCATCTGCTTGCGGATCGCGATCGCCTGCGGCGTGATCGCATCGACCAGCACGACTTCGGCGCCCTTGCTCTTGGCTTCGCCGATGATCGAGGTGAACTGGGAGTTGTCGATCGGGAATTCCGCGTTCTGGACCACCTCGTAGCCGAACTCCTTGGCGAGCGCCGGCCAGATCTTGCCGCCGACCACCTGTCCGTCGGGACCGTTGTCGTGCCAGATCGCGACCTTCTTGTTGGTCTCGGCGCCGAGTTCGGCCATTGCCTTGAATTGGGCGGCCGCGAGTTCGGGTTCGTGGAAGAAAATGTCCCACACGTAACTCCACCTGCGCACCGACTTGAAGGCCTCCAGCGGATCGCAGCCGGTCACCATCGGCTTTTTCGCGCGATCCGAGACCAACGCGCCGGCATTGACGAGTGCCGGCGTGCAGGAACCGAGCATCGCGACCACGCGATCGCGCGAGATCAGCGTTTCGGTATTGGAGGCGGTGGCGTTCGGATCGGTCTTGTCGTCGCGGATGATGAGCTTGACTTGCCGCTTGTTGCCGTCAATGGCGATGCCGCCGGCCTTGTTGACCTCCTCGACGGCTCGCTTGTAGCCCCACTGCTGGAAGCTGCCGAAGCCGGCGAGCGGGCCGGACAGTGGTAGCGAGGCGCCGATAACGATGTCATCGGCTGCTGCGGCGCTGAGGCCGAGCCCCAGCATTGACGCAGTCAGTGCGGCGGCGAGAGACGTTCGAATATGACGCTTCATCTGTTTCCTCCTCCAAATGTCCCCTGCGCTTTTCTTGTGTCGATCAATGCAGTCGCGAAAGCGTCAATACGTGTCGTCGAGCGTGACGCGGCGATAGAGCGCGGGCAGAACTTCGGCGAGGTATCCCATCTCCTCGACGCAGTGCTGATGCAGGCGGCGGGCGAATTCCGCATTCAAATTCTCGGCGCGCATCTGCCGAACCTGTGTTTCCGGAAGCGTGATGGTGGGATCGCGGTGGGCGATCATGCCGAGCCAGAAGCGTGAGCGCATTTCGCAGCCGAAATCGGTGTCGCGCACGAGGTGGGTCATGCGGCCGACATGAAAGGGCGCCTCCAGCAGACCGGGCCGTGCGCAAACCGCGAGCATTCCCGAGGCGCTGTAGCGCGAGGCATCGAAAGTCTCGGCCGGGTCGTGGAAGTCGATGCGCAGTTTGTAGAGCGGGCCGTCCTTACCGGCCAGGTACTCGTGCACGAGATGGGAGGCGCCGATATATTTGCCGTTCACGCGATTTTCCCAGCCGCTGTAGACGTGGTCGCGCGGATGCCAGAGCCGGTACCACTCGATGTCGCCGAGCCAGGAAAACCACCAGTCCACCATCTTGGCGCGGCAGCCCGGCATGCGGGTCAGGCCGGCCACCACCCATTTGCCGTCCTCGGTTTGCTGGTATCCGGATTCGAACGGCAGGTAGCCGGGCTTCAGCAAGTCATTGGCGTCTTCGAATCGCATGGCTGTCCCCTTCCGCTGTGGGTTCGCTGCTAGAAACCAACCTGATCGCCGCCCTTCAGCCTGAGCATGTCGCGCGCCTCCGCCGGCGTCGCGATGGAGTGGCCGAGCTCTTCGAGGATGCGGCGCATCTTGGCGACCTGTTCTGCGTTGGAGGATGCGAGCTGACCGCGGCCGATGAACAGCGAGTCCTCGAGGCCGACACGAACATTGCCGCCCATCATCGCGGCCTGGGTCGCGAAGGGAATCTGGAATCGCCCGGCGGCAAGCACCGACCAGCGATAATCGTCGCCGAACAGGCGATCGGCGGTTTCCTTCATGAACATCAGGTTGCGCATGTCGGCGCCGATGCCACCGAGGATGCCGAAGATGGTCTGGACGAAAAACGGCGGCTTGACGAGCTTCCGGTCGACGAAATGGGCGAGATTATAGAGGTGGCCGACGTCGTAGCACTCATGCTCGAAGCGCGTGCCGTGATCCTCGCCAAGCAGCTTGAGGATGCGCTCGATGTCGCGGAAGGTGTTGCGGAAGATGAAATCGTCGGTATTGCGCAGATAGGGTTCTTCCCAATCGTACTTCCAGGTCTTGTAGCGATCGGCGAGCGGAAAGATGCCGAAATTCATCGAGCCCATGTTGAGCGAGCACATTTCGGGCTTTGCGACGAGGGGGGCAGCGAGCCGCTGCTCCACCGTCATGCTGAGGCTGCCGCCGGTCGTCACGTTGATGATCGCGTCGGTCGACTGCTTGATGCGGGGCAGGAATTGCATGAACACCGCGGGATCGGGCGACGGCCGGCCGTCCTTCGGATCGCGGGCATGCAGATGGAGGATCGAGGCGCCGGCCTCGGCCGCCGCGATCGATTGCGCGGCGATATCGTCCGGTGTGAAGGGCAGGGCGCCGGACATCGTGGGGGTGTGGATGCCGCCGGTGATGGCGCAGGTGATGATGACCTTGTCGGATCGAGGTTTTGCCATCGTCTACTCCTTGCGCACGGCCATTGCGCCGAAGCTCGTCTTGAGGTGTTGCGTCAACCGGGCTCGCAAGGCGGCCTGCTGCTCCGCGGGCCAGTCCGAAAAACCGCGGCCGCTCTTGAAGCCGAGCCGGCCCTCGGCGATCATTAGGTCGAGATAGGGTGAGGGCGCGGTCGCCCGATCGAGCGTAGGGAAGACGTAACCGTGAATCGCTTGGGTCAGGTCGAGGCCGACGAGGTCTGCATTTTCGAGCGGGCCCAGCACGGCCAGCCGGGCGCCAAAGCTCGATTTGACGACGTCATCCACTGTCTTGGCGTCGCAGACACCTTCCGCGACCAGGGCGATGGCTTCGCGCCACAGCGCGTGCTGCAGCCGGTTGCCGACAAAGCCGGGTACGTCCTTCTTCACCTCGACCGGAGCCTTGCCGACGCTTTCGAGCAGCGCCATCGTCGATACGATGGCGGCGTCCGACGTCTCGGAGGTGCGGACGACCTCGACGAGCGGCACCAGATAGGGCGGATTCCACCAATGCGTTCCCAGCGCGCGCTGCTTGCGCTCGACCTTGGCCATGATTTGGCCGATCGGAATGACGGAGGTGTTGGAAGCAAGGATTGCGTCGGGCGGTGCCGCATTCTCGATCTCGGCAAAAATGCGCTGCTTCAGCGCCAGATCTTCCGGCGCCGCCTCGATCACCCATTGCGCGTCGGCGACGCAAGCCTCGAGGCTCTCGGCAATCGCGATGCGGTCGAGCGCCGCGCGACCGTCACCGAGTTCATCGAGTGTGGCGCCGATTCGGTCCCGTATGCGCTCACGCACGTCGGGAATCGGATCCGTGATCCTGACGTGGTGTCCCGCCGCGGCAAACACCAGCGCGATGCCGTGCCCCATCAGACCGCCGCCGAGAATGCTGATGCGCTGCGAGGCCATCGTCATCCTGCCGTGTAGCCGCCATCGGCATAAAGAATGTGTCCGGTGTAGAAATCCGACGCCTTCGACGCGAGGAACAGCAACGGCCCCGCGAGATCGTCGGGCTCGCCGAGCCGTCCCTTCGGCACGCGTGCGAGAAAGCCGGCGCGCGTCGTTTGGGCGCGCTCGTCGTCGCCGAACATCCAAGCGGTGAGCGGTGAGCGGAAAACCGTCGGCGCGATGGCGTTGACGGTGATGCCGGTCGGGCCCCATTCGCAACCGAGCGCGCGGGTCATGCCGTCGATTGCTGATTTGGACGCGCAATAGGCGGTGTATCCGGCGGGGTGGCCCAACAGGCCCCGCGCCGAAGACATCAGAATGACTTTTCCGCCGTCGCCTTGCGCAAGCATCTGCTTGCCCGCAGCGCGAGCGATCAGCCAGCTCTGGGTGACATTGGCATCCATCACGTCGAGAAAACGTGCGGGCGCCATTTCAATTATCTTCGAGACGTCGTTCTTGCCGGATGCGACGACCAGGATATCGATCCGGCCGAAACGCGCGACGGCGGCGGCGACGATGCTTTCGCAGGCGGCCTCGTCGGAGGGGCGGATGGCGATCTCTTCCGTCTCGGCGCCGCGCTTGCGGCAATCCTCGGCGACGTCGTGTAATTCTTGCGCCCGTCCGGCGGTCAACACGAGCTTGGCGCCGGCGGAGGCCAGCGTCTGCGCGGCGACGGTGCCGAAGGCGCCGGAAGCACCGGTGATGATGGCGATTTTGCCCTTTACCGAGAACAGGGCGAGGGGATCGGCATGGGCGATCATCGTGGCGTGCTCCCCGGCGGATAGGGGATCACCACCAGCATGTTGCAGACGCGATTGGTGCGGTTGACGATCTCGCGCACTTCGTTGGGCGCGATGGTGCAGGAATCCATCGCTCCCAACACCGTCTCCTTGCCGTCGATCAACACGGTCATCTCGCCGTTCAACACCACATAGACCTTCTCGAACGGGGTCGAGTCAGGGCCGGCGCCGCCGCCGGGCAGGAATTGCGAGTAGCCGATCCATTGGTTGGTCGGGCCGCCCGGCTCAAAACCCTGCAGCCGCAGGCCCACCACACCGCGGTGGTTGGGCGCCTCATAGGGTTTGGCGTCGCTAAACCGTTTGACATGCATGGGCGTCTCCTCTGCAGTCGTGGACGTGATCAATTGCGCGGCAGACGTTTGCTATTTGCCGAACGCATCGCCCCTCTCGATGCGGTAGTTCTGCGACTTGTCGAGGATCGCGACGAGCCGGATGATGCAGCCGTCACCGCGGTCCCAGTTCCATGGGAAGAAGGCGAAGGTGACGCGCTTGCCGGTCACCGCGTCGAGATCGCCGCCGACATTCTCGATGCCGAGAATGCCGTTGGTGAAGAGCTTGCGATGCACCGGCTCCCACTCGGGATGGGCTTCCTTCCAGTCGATCCCGCCCGACCATTTCTTGAATTCCTCGGCCAGATGCGGATGCAGCGGCCCGTTGCGGTGCGGACCGATCGCAGTGGCGAGCGGATGGTCGTTGGCCTGGGTATCGTGGCCGACGACCTTGACCTTCTTCTCGACAAACCAGTCGCCGGCGGACGGCACGAACCCCGGGCACTTGCAGAAATACTCTTCGCTGTCGCGATACTTGTGATGCCAGCCGGTGTTGACGATCACGACGTCGTTGGGCCGCACCGCATCGCCGGCGGCCTTTTCGAGATCGTCATAGGTGATCGGCTCCCACAGCTTTTTCGGGATCGAGACGACAATTCCAGATCCGAAGAAATGCGGAAGCGGTACCTCGTCGATGAACGGGGTGTCCTCGACCACATGCGCGGGCGCGTCGATATGGGTGGTGTTGTGCATGCTGGTCGTGATGCGCTGCGACAGCACCCCCGACTTCGCCATGTAATGAATGCGCTCGATCTTGACGTCTTCGAAATACGGCCAGTTCGGCGACTGGAATCCGAAGCGATGCGAGAGATTGTAGAACTCCAGCCCCATCGCGTTGTCGAGGTTGCCCTGGAATTCGATGCCGCGGATTTGCATCGGCATGTGCCTCCTGATCTTGCGTTTCCATCGGCGCGGCTCGGCGGCCCCGCTCTTTTTCTCTTGTATCGAGAGTCAATACATGTGTATCACTATGCAGTCAAGACGGTCCCGGGTGATTTGTTTGCGTGCGGTGGGCGGGCTATGGCTTGGTGCAGCAACGAGGCGTCGGGGGATTCGCGGTGAGCGTGCGGATGACGGATGAAGATGAGAAAGGCGTTGGCCTCGGCGTGCAGGTCATCGCGCGCGCGGCAAGCGTGCTGCGCGCGCTCGAGGGTAAACCCGAAGGGCTCAGTCTCGGCGAGATCGCGCGCGAGCTTGGTCTCGCGCGCTCGACGGTCCAGCGCATCGTGGCTGCGCTTGCGACAGAGGATTTCGTCACCGAGGCGCAGCCGGGCCGCGGCGTACGCATCGGTCCGGGCCTGGCCCGGATCGCCGCGTCGCTGAGTTCGAACTTCACCGAGATCCTGCATCCGCATCTGGTCGCGTTGCGCGACGAAGTCGGCGAGACCGTCGACTTATCCATTCTGTCGGGGGGCTCGGCGGTCTTCATCGATCAGATACCGGGCAAGCAGCGGCTGGTGGCACTGTCCGGTATCGGCGAGCGCTTTCCGCTGCACTGCACCGCCAACGGCAAGGCAATCCTGTCGTGCTTTTCCAAGGAAGATGCCGCCACTCTGATTGAAAAGAGCGCAACAGAACATCCCGAGCACCCGCTCAAGGATCGCGCAAGGCTCGTACGCGAGCTCGATACGGTTCGACGCAAACATCTGGCATTCGATCCGGCGGAGCACGGGATCGGCATCAGCGCAGTGGGCATCGCCGTGCTCGATGCCTTTGGCAGGCCGGTCGCTGTATCGATACCTGCCCCGAACCATCGTTTCGACGAGCGGCGCGAGGTGCTTGCTCAGGCGCTGCTCGCCTTTCGCGACAAGTTGAGCACGTTCGTTGGAAGGCGATAACTGATGGCGAACTTGTGAGCTCAGGCCGTCAGGGTTAGGTGAGCCCAGCCAACTTCCTCGAGTAAGATACGGGCCGGCCTCTTGCCCGGGATGCC
>Ga0105237_10004278_pt1 | contig 16579 bp, 18 predicted proteins | sample KBSC24metaG_FD_81520 | JGI IMG/M metagenome (GOLD analysis project Ga0105237, IMG submission 81520) | Corn rhizosphere microbial communities from Kellogg Biological Station, Michigan, USA - KBS C2-4 metaG | ecosystem: Host-associated > Plants > Roots > Rhizosphere > Soil | place: Michigan, USA... | reverse complement strand
GGCAGCGGCTGGGACGCGCACACGGATCTCGAGAAGAATCATTCCAAGCGATGCCGCGCGTCGGATCAGCCGATCGCGGGACTGCTGGCGGATCTCAAGTCCCGCGGCATGCTCCATGACACTCTGGTCGTCTGGGGCGGCGAATTCGGCCGCACCCCGTTCGCCCAAATCTCCGCTGGACAGACTCCAGAAAAGTACGGCCGCGATCACAATCCCTGGGGCTTCACCATGTGGATGGCGGGTGGTGGCGTGAAAGGCGGCCAGACTATTGGCACCACCGACGAAATCGGCCTGCGCGCGGTGGACGAGCCGCATCACGTCTGGGATATCCATGCGTCGATCCTCTATCTGCTGGGTCTCGATCATCTGAAGACCACTTATATGCATAACGGCCGCGCGGAACGACCGACGGTCACCGGCGGGAACCTGATTCAGAAACTGTGGGCCTGAAATCGCTGGCAGGGATCACTCTCGCCGCTACGTTAGCGGGGCAATCGCCACCGCCGGTCCTACCCGAGGGGCAGGGGAAGGAATTAGTCGAAGCAGTCTGTACAGCCTGCCATACGTTGGAACGAGTGGTCGCCAAACGCGGCACCAAGGCGGAGTGGCAGGATAAAGTATTGGAAATGCTACAGGAAGATCCGGACATCACCCAGCAGGAGCGAGACCGCATCGTCGAGTATCTGGCCAAGGCCTTTCCGCCTAAGGCTGCCGCGAAATGAACCCGTTGACACAGTCAAGCTATTGATAGTACTCTAGTTCGAAGCCTTGGAGGTATTTTTATTATGAAAGCGAAGACAGGCGTTCTGATCGCCGCGACTCTCTTGGTTGCCGCCGCCGTGCCGATGATGGCGCACCATTCGATTGCGGCCGAATTCGACTCAACCAAGCCGGTAACAGTGACCGGCACCGTCACCAAGCTGGACTGGATGAATCCTCACATCTGGGTCTACTTGAGCGTGAAGGATGAAAGCGGCAAGATCACCAAGTGGCAGTTCGAAGGCGGACCTCCGAACTCGCTGCGCCGTAATGGATGGACCAAGGAAGCTCTGAAAGAGGGCGATATGGTCACCGTTGAAGGCATCCGCGCCAAGGACCCAGTGAACGCCGAGGGCGCCTACGTCGGCAACGCTCGCAACGTCACGCTGCCTGGCGGCAAGAGGGTTTTCAGCGGATCGGCCGAAGACGGCGGCAAACAGCAATAAGCTCTACTTCACGCCTTTAAGTGGGCGGGATTGCTTCGCGGGCGCTGCTTCTGTACGCCTTCAAAGATTTCATTGAAGTCACGGAACAGCGCCTTGTAATTCTCCGGATTGCGATATTCCTTCTTCTGATAACCTTCCTGCAGTTCCTGTAGTTCGTCCACCTGAGCCCATCCTTGCGGCAGCGCATACGCATAATACGGATATTCCGGTGGGACGTTGCGTGCTAACACCACGTTGATCTTCTTGCCCCGTTTGCGCGCGGCATAGACGCGATGAATGCCATCGTTGATCAGCAGGACCTTGGTGCCGTCGCGTTCTATCGATTCCTCGATCACTGGCGGAAGAAACGGGATAGGCGCGTCGCTGCCGGGATCGCTTCCCTCCGGCCAGAACAGCAAGGCGCCTCTTAGACGGAAAATATCGATCCCGAGGGGCTCGAACGCGTCCACCACGTCGAGGATCGCCTGGACGCCTTCTTGCAGCACGTAACGCTGTGCCGGCGTGAGCGTCTGCGGGTCGGTTTCGACGATTTCGAGCGTCGCGTCGCGATAGACTTCGGCGCGGCCGAACCCGCGCAGCCGGGTTCGTTTCAACCGGCTCAACAGGTCGGCTTCAGACAAAAGATCGTACTTAGTAATTTGCATGACTTAGTAGTTTGGATGGTTCGAAGTCGGCTATGGACGCGAGCGTGAGATCCGGCGGCGGAGCATCGCCATTCATCACGTCAATCAAATCGGCCTTCTCTTTTTCAGGACGATGCAGGACCCATACGGTGCGCATCCCCAACTCGATGGCCGGGCGGATATCGTTCTTATAAGTATCGCCCACCATGACGGCGTCCTCGGCGCGGGCTTCCACGGCACGCAGGGCCAGTTGGAAGAACGCCGGATCGGGCTTCAGCAGCCCAGTCTGAAAGGAAAGAAACTGCGGCTGATGCTCGGCCTCTTCCGCGAACTCCTGCTGGAAGTGTTCGTAAAACGGGGGCCAGATGTTCGAGAGATACGCCCTCGGGACTCCTGCGGATTTGAGTTTCTCGATCAGCTCGCGGGCGCCGGGCAGCACGTATGCCTCTTCGAGCTGGGCGTTCCAGAGAGACGTGCAGGCTTCCAGTGCTTTATTGTGATCGACGCGCAAGCGATTGACGATGGTATTGGCAAGTTGCTCGGGATCGCTCGCCGGTGATCGGAATAGGATGCGCTCCAGCTCTTTCACTGCTTCCGGACCGATTTCGAGCATTTCCGACAACCGCCGCGCGGGACCGAAGGGCGGCCCGTCGATCAGCGTCGAGCCGATATCAAAAAAGACGATCATTCGGATTTGGCCCGTGCGCGAGCGGCTTTCATCTCGAATTCTTTGCGCGCGATTTCCCGGCCGAGGTACAGAGCATGTGAGATCTCCGACAAAGCCACATCGCGGCCCAACTGACGCTCGATCTCTTCGGCGCTCTTGCCGCGATACTCATTGAGTTTCATTCCGTTGAACGAATGCTCGACCACCAGCTCCCACGTGGCTGCGTCGAACGTAGTCGTGAAGGCGCCGTTGGGATCCATGCGCGGGCCGAGCTTGCCTGTGGCCGGATCGAACACCTCGTCGGATTCCTTGCTGGTCGCGATCTTGCGGGCTTTTTCAAGCGAAGATACGTCGATGCTGATGGAATGACTGAACACCGTCAGCGGTCCAGGCTCCATGCCGGCCTTCTCGGCGACGAATTTCTGGATTGCAATCAGCCCGTACACATTCTCCGGCCACGCTTCCATCGCGTTATGCGACCGAAAGGTAGCGGTCAGGGTCAGCTGGCCTTCGAACTTCCGGAAGAACGCGGAAACGAAGCAGGGAGTATCGGTACCCTCGGGTAAATCGCGCGTGTTATCCCACAGTGCGATGTAGGCGTGTCGCGATTCGGGCTTTTCTTTGAGACGCTGCGCGGCGATTTCGAGAGAGTCAACGAGCGTTCCGTCGGGACGGCGGAAGTATCCGCGCAGACGATTGCCGTAGGTATAGCCAAGATCCGCCGGCTTCTCTGGATCGAGAATGCGCCGCTGATAGCCCTGAAACTTCTCCAGGCTGAATCCGAACTGCTGAAGTATTTCGTCGGGCTCCTCCTGGGGATTCTCTACGATTGCCTTGATGTTTTGCAGTTCGACGCGACCCTCGGGACCGCTCTTCTTCGCCACCATGTTGCGGTGACCGAAGCGGAACAGACGAAAAATGATCTCCGACCATGCCTGCATCGGTGTATCGCGCACGATGGTATGGCTGCGCGGTTCGGTGGGAAAACGTGTCACCGCGGGCTCGGGAATCGGCGGAGGCTCGACGCGCGCAACGTTGCTCAGGTCCGCAGGTGGCAGGGCTTCAAAGAAGGACATCAGCCCCACTCTGGTCGCGGGGTCACCCACGTCGCCAAGCACGGTAAAGCCAGGAGCATTCAAAAAGTTCTGCGGCTGCACGCAACCATCAATCGTGCGGGTGGTATTGCGGATCCGAAACGCTTTCGCGCCCAGAAACTCTACTTCTCCCAAGCCATGCTCGAAAAAGTTCAAGAGCCACTCGCGAGATCCGGAAAGGTTCTTGCCGACAATCACGATGTGCCGGATCTGCGGATTCCACAACAGGTTCCGCAGCATCTGCGGAAGGCCGTTTCCGTATAGGTTGGCAATCGGTCCGATACGCGAGGTCGCGGGCGCCAAGTCCACGCCGGCTTCTTCCAGGATCTGATACGCGGATTCTACTTTAGACCAGAGCGTCGTGATAGCAACATCGCCTTCAGGATTGACGATCTTCAGGCGGTCTTGATAGTAGAGGGCCTCAAACTTCACGAAACGCTATTGTACCGCTATGCTCCCGCCTTAACGATCTGCGATGGATCCGCACCGACGCGACCCGTCATATCCTTCTTCGAAGCGGCAGCGAGCTGGAAGTCGAATTTGATGCTGGGCAGGGTCGGAATCGGCGATCCAGGATCTTTCTGGTTGACCTTTGTCACCAGCGATTCAGTCACGCCAAACACGGTATCGGAATCGACGTGCGGGTCGCCCTCCAGATAGAGTGCCGTTACAACCTCGCGATAGCCTGGCGCGCCGACGATAAAGTGAATGTGCGCGGGACGATATCCATGGCGCTTCTGCGCGCGAATCATATCGCCTACCGGACCATCCATCGGGATCATATAGCCGAGCGGAGCAACAGTGCGCAGATAGTAACGGCCATCGCTATCGGTGTGGAAGTGGCCGCGCAAGTCCATCTCCGATGGATCGTGTTTCTGCAAATCGTAGTTACCGGTTTCATCCGGCTGCCACACTTCGACCGAAGCGTTCGAAATGCCCTTACCCGTCTTATCCGTAACGCGTCCATAGAGCACGACTTCGAGCCCGTTGCTCGGTTTGGTCACAATCGTATCGCCCAGCTTCATCGGAGGAGAATCCGTGCGATAGAACGGTCCCACCAGACTGCTCTTAGTCCCGGCCTCCGCTGCCCGTTTGTCGTGAAGCGAATTGATTAGCGAGCTCATCCCCAGCGTATCGGACAACAGAATAAACTCCTGCCGGAATGCTGTGCACTTTTGTCCCACTGCGGTCAGGAACTTAATCCCCTCCAGCCATTCTTCAGGGGTAAGGTCGGCCTCGCGCGCCCAAGCGTGCAGGTGCCGTACCAGCGGCTCCATGATCTGCTTCAGCCGGGGATTCGGCGTAGCCGCCATCTGCTCAATGGCAGCATCTGTAATTGTGTTTTCGTCAATCGCGCGTAGCATCTATTGATGACCTCATCTCCAACTAGTCTATTCCGGTTTCGCCTTGGCCAGCGGCCACATCTTAAAGAACTCGGCAAAGAAGATCAGGAACGGAAAGGTTATGCCGAGCAGCGCTGTCGCCAGCCAGATTTCGAAATCGTTGGTGGGCGGGCCGGGCTTAAGGATCCCGGTCACCGTGGATGCGAGCGCCCCATACATCTTGGCAAGGAACACTCCGATGACCAATGCGGCCGCGCAGTTCAAGACGCCCTTCAAGGGCTGGGTGAACTTGGCGAATAGCGAATTGTGCAGCATATTCAGCACGACGATGGTTCCAAAGATGAACGGGATCGGCCCGGACGTGAGGAAGATCATGGGATCCATGCCCATCGTATTCACGCCGACATAGTACGCCAGCGCGCCCAGCACCAGCGCCAGCAGCGTCCAGACAATACCGAGTACAGGCTGCTTCATCACAGCCGGCGACGAAGTAAACGGCCACAAATCGAAGTGCAGCATTACGAACAGGAAGGTGAGCGCAGTTACATAAAACACCTGCGCGTTCACTCCGTTAAACATCCCGTGGGGATCAAGATTCGCTCGATACCAGGGAGCCCCAGCCATAAATCTGAAATCGAAAAACAAGCGGAATAACAGGTAGTTAATGATGTAGACCGCTGCCAGCATGGTCAAGCCCGCACCTACCGGACTCTTGATCAGGCTAGTGAAGGGCCACCCTCCAAACATGATGGCCATCCAGAACGTGACCACTACCGAAACGATGCCGAACAAGACCAAGATCGGAATAGGGGGAGCAATGCCGCCGCCGACGATCGCGTGGCAGATCCCACCCACGATTACACCGACAACGATATTCACCAGCACCAACAGAAGGCCCTTCAAAGGCTGGCGCAGAGAGCTGACGAATCCCGGATTGGCGCCCCACGTTACACCGATGACGATTTCCATCGGAATTATGGCCGCCATGACGAAGATCACCCAACTACCAAACGTCGGGAAATCGAACAGGGAAATGACGCCCAGGGAAACCGCCATAATCAGGACCGTAGCGACAATTCCGAGCGCGGGCTGTTTCATTCGTCCTCCTGCATGGGAAGTGAGTCGAGCTACTATATCACAACGCCGGCGGCGTACTAAACGCGACGCTGGTGCCAGGCCCACGCGGTCTCGACGACGCGTTGGATGTCACGGAATTCGGCGGTCCAGCCGAGGACTTTCTTGGCTAAAGACGGATCCGCCACCAGCTCCGGAGGGTCGCCGGCGCGGCGGGGACGAAGGACGTGGGGCACTTCTTTACCGCTGGCAGTAGCGACCGCGCGCACCACATCCAAAACAGACTGGCCAACACCGGTACCCAGATTGACGGATATCGATTCCCCGCCCTGGCGCAAGTAATCCAACGCGAGAATATGTGCGCGGCCCAGATCGAACACATGAATGTAATCGCGAACCGCGGTCCCGTCGGGAGTCGGATAATCGGTGCCATAGACCTCCAGCTGCGGTCGTTTTCCCTGAACCGCCTCGAATGCGGCCGGGATCAGATGCGTTTCGGGCTCGTGCAGTTCCCCCAGTTCGCCTTCCGGATCTGCGCCGGCGGCGTTGAAATACCGCGGAGCAACCCATTTGAGGCCGTGCGCGATACCGTGCCAGTGTAGCATGCGTTCGACGAACAGCTTGGTCTCGCCGTAGGGGTTGACGGGCTTTTGCTTTTCCGATTCGGTGATGGGGATGGTCTCGGGATCGCCGTACACGGCGCAGGAGGAGGAGAACACGATGTACTTCGCCCCGGACTCGATCAACGCATCCAGGAAGTGAATCGTCTTGCCGACATTCTCGCGGAAATACTTTCCGGGATCTGTATAGGACTCGCCGACGTAAGCTTTCGCCGCGAAATCGATCACGTCGGTGATGCCGTGCTGGCGGACAATCTTCTGGACCAGCTCACCATCTTCGATATCGCCTTCGTAGAACGGACCGAACTTGGCGGCCCAGCGATGCCCGGTGCTGAGATTGTCCAGGACGATCGGCTCCCGCCCGGCCCTGGCAAGCAGTTTACAAGTGTGGCTTCCGATGTAACCGGCACCGCCGGCGACTAAAACAGGAGTCGGCAAGATGTTTTCACTATGCCACAGACCTCGGCACAAATTGGGTGGCGTCTCAGTTTGAATTCAGATCACGGGAAGTGCACGATGACACCGGGGAACCAGTTACTAAGCGCCCACCAGATGCCGATACAGACGGACGCGAGCGACCAGAATAGCTGCCTTTTGTATTTTTCAGTGCGTTGTTATCTGGATCAGGGGGAAGGCTGTCAACATAGCTGCGGTATTTGAAAAAGGTGTGGATACCGTATGCACCGCCTCCGAGCCACATGGCTGCCACAAGTAGCCTCATCAGCCGTTGGCGTCCATGGCATAATCATGACAAAAAAGGGGACAGACGAATCTGCCCCCTTTCGATAACCTCAGAAAAACGACTACGCCTTGCCGGTACGCCAGCCTGCCGCGTAGGTCTTGCGCGCGACTTCGCCGTAAGGCACGGGGCTGACAATCGCCTTGATTTCGATCTGCCTGTGGCGCTCCACGGTGGTCTTCTTGGTGCCGCCGCCTTCTTCGCCCCAGAACAGCGTGACTTCGTTGCCGATCTCGATATCCGGATCAACGACGCCCAGCGAAAGCATGGACCGCTCGTTGTAGCTATAGCCTGCGAACATCGAGAACCCGGCGGCCTTCCCGTTCGCCTGAATCTTGTCATAGGATGCCGAGGTGTAATTCGACAATGGAAGATCAATGTACTTGTAGGGGTCCTGGCCCTTCTCGAACAGCGACTTGAACACTTTCATGACGTCATCGGAATTCCAGGCGAACGTCACTTTCTTGCGATGCGGCTTGTTAGCGATCTTTTCGAGCGCTTCCTTGCCGATGAAGTCGTGATCGAATTTGACGAACGGTCCATAGCCCAGTTCGTAGGGCGTCATGTAGTAGTCTTCGATGTTGCTGGAGACGAAACTGCCGCCGATTGATCCGGTGCCTTCGTAACCGGTCGCGGGCAGCCACTGGCGATACGCCTTCATCTTGTCGCCCGTGTAGACAGCAGGTAGAGGCGACGGAATCCAGCCGGACTCGAGCGTATTGGTCGCGTATGCGCGCGAGCCAACCTCAACCAAGCCGAAGTCTTTGCCTGCTTCGACGATCGCGGCGCGGATTTCCTCGCCTTCTGCGTACGGTCCCCAGATTTCGAGACCCGGTGCGCCAGCCATACCATGCCGCAGCGCGCGCACGTTACGGCCCTTGATCTTGATCACGTCCATGTGGAAAAACTTGATGTTGGGGAACGGCCCGCCATTCAGTTTTTCGATGACTTTCTCGGCATTCGGGCCCTGAATCTGATAGCGGTAGACCTTCCGAGTCACCGCTTTGCCACCGGTACGGGAGGGCGACCGGTCGTCGCGGACGACATCCACCTTGTATCCGCCGGTTTCGGCGTGGAACTGGATCCAGTTGACCGACGGCGCGCGTCCGACGAACACGACGTGGTTCTCTTCCAAATGGAAAAGGATTCCGTCGCCGATGACAAATCCATCGTAGCTGCAAGGGACCATTTGCTTCGCGCGGTTGACCGGGAAGTTGGCGAAGCTGTTGATCGTGAGATACGAGATTAACTTGATCGCATCGGGTCCCTTCAGGTAAATCTCGGCCATATGATGCGACTGGTCGAACAGCACGCAGCTGTCGCGCCAGGCACGCTGTTCATCGCGCCAGTTGGAGTATTCGGAAGGAACCACAGGGTACACATACGCTCCGATTTGCGAATTGCGGAGCATCTGTACCGGGTTCCCGGCTTTCTGTAAAAGATCTTCCAGGCTTTGACTCATGGTTCCTACTTGGCCTCTTTCTGAATTCGTTGGTGGTTGCGCAAAAGGTTTAGTTTAACACTTGTGTAAATTTACGACCCGGATTCAGGTCCGCTACCAGGATGGCCTGGAACCGCCGGGGTGCCGTAAATATGGAACGATTCGATGGTCTTCAGGCCCCAGGCCTGGCCCTTTTTCCGTTCCGTCTCGGTCCAACGGATGGGCTTCCAGTCGGGCGCCAGGATCAGACGCGCCCCCGCGTTGGCGACCTCGACGCGGTTCCCTCCGGGTTCGTAAACGTACAGGAAAAACGTCTGCTGAATCGCGTGTTTGTGCGGACCAGTCTCAATCTTGACGCCGTGTTCGAGAAAAATATCGGCGGCGAGCAAAACTTCCTCGCGGCTGTTGACCGCATACGTTACGTGATGGAATCGGCCCTTGGTGCCTGTCGCGTCCTTGGTGTAAGCGAAATCGTAGCTCTTGTTGGTGCAGGTCATCCACATGGCAGCCTCGACGCCGGTATCAAGGACGATCTGCTCGGTGAGGCGGAACCCCAAGTAATTTTCGAAAAACTCGCGATTCGCCTTTATGTCGACGGCCAGGCCGTTCCAATGATCCAGGCGGCGGACGTTGCACCCGCGCGCCGGAAACCGCTGGGCCTGGTTCTTGAGCGCAGGCTTCAAATTTGCAGGCGCGTCATACCACTGGGTTTCGTAGTAGAGCTGGATCTTGTGCCCGTCCGGATCCTGGCACACGAATGCCGGACCGTGGCATAGGTCACCGTCGTCCCAGCCGATGGCGAATTCCGTGCCCTTCAAAGCCGCGACACGACGCTCCAGGGCTTGCTGGCTGCGTGCGCGAAGCCCCATGTGGCCCATGCCCGGCTGTTTCGCGGCGGTGAGCTTGAGGGTGTGGCGCTCGTAATCGTCCCAGGCGCGCAGGTAGACTGAGTCGCCTTCCCGGCCACTTTCGGTCATCCCCATGATGTCGACGAAGAAACGCACGCTTTCTTCGGGTTTAGGGGTGAAAAGCTCCAGGTGCCCCAGGTGGGCGATGTCCGTGATGGGTTCGTTTTGCATGCAAACTGTAGAGTATACCGCGAGACGAGGTTTTAAAGGAGGTGAGCCGGGGTGGCCCGGCGCTTCCACTTGTAGCCTGTCTTTTGTTGCAACAACAGACTGACATTCACTTCTTCCAGCGATCCGAAAAATCCCACGAAAGAGCGGCGCAGATGGGGGGGCGGACGCCGCGTCTTCCGGAAATCGCGGGGCCGGAACTGGTCGGTCGATGCAATCACGGCGCTGCCCATCGGGCGGTATTCATGCGTACCTTGCGCCCACGCCAAACCATTCTCGGCATCGATCCATACCGCGAATCCCATGTGATATTATGGACCGCGCGAACAAGAGAAACACATATGACCAGCTCAGCCCGGCTCGCAATCATGATCGCAATCGCGGCTTCCTTCGCAGCGGAATACGTTGCCGCGCAAGCGCTCGACTATGCGACGTTCGTCGCGAAAGTGCAGCCCATTTTCCTCAAGAAACGCGAGGGCCATGCCCGCTGCGTGGTTTGTCACTCGAGCGGAGGGAACGCCTTCCTCCAACCCCTGGCGCCAGGAGCGACCACCTGGACCGAAGAGCAGTCGCGGCAAAACTTCGAGAGGGTCTCCAAACTGGTGAACGCGGCGAATCTGATGTCCAGCCCAATCCTGAAACATCCCTTGGCGGGCACCGCCGGCGGCGACGATTTCCATAGCGGCGGCCGGCAGTTCCAATCGCAGAGCGATCCGGACTGGAAGGCCATCGCGGACTGGGCTCGCGGCTCTCAGTCGAAGTAGCTACCAGCGATAATTGAATTTGCTCCTTCGCTGCCGAACGCTCCTTACCTCTTTTGTTTTCCTGTGGGCTGGGCTACTGGCCAGCTGCCGCCAGAGCAGCGTCCACGACCTCACCATCCTGCACTTCAACGATTTCCACGACCGCCTGCTTCCAGATCCCGATGGCATCGGGGGAGCTGCGCATCTGGCAACGTTGCTTAGACGGGAACGAATGGCTGCCCACGCCGCGCTCACGCTAAGCGCCGGTGACCTGGTGGAGGGCACGCCGGTCAGTACTTTGTTCGACGGAGTGCCGGATTACGAGATCGCTAACAACCTGGGCATCGACGTCAACTGTCTGGGTAACCACGAATTTGACTACGGCTGGATGAAGATCCGCGAGTTCATGAAAATCGCGAGTTTCCCCACAGTCAGCGCGAACACGGTGGACACCTCTGGCAACCGGCTGGTGAGTCCCCCCTATGTGGTTCGCGACGTTGGGGGCATGCGCGTGGCGGTCGTCGGCGCGCTGCTCGAAGGCCTTCTGAACAACACAACGAGTGACAGGGTAGGCCCCTATGGCGCCGCCCCAATCATCCAGACTCTCCGGCCGATTGTTGCGCGCGCAAAGGAACAGGCCGACATGGTGGTGGTCCTGGGCCATATCGAAAGGGCCGAGGCGGAATCGATCCTGCATGATCTGCCGGATGTCAGCTTGGTTGTGATCGGACACGATCACCGGCCCTGGAAGGAACCAGTCGAGATCGACGGGAGGTTCGTGATCCACGCGGAGGGTTACGGGCGCCAGGTGGGGCGAATGGTGCTGCGCTACGACACCACGACCCGCCGCATCGTTTCACACGATTGGACCGGAATTGCCGTGGACGACAGCGAGTACCCAGCCGATCCGGTGGTCGAGGCCCAGGTCGAGAAGTGGGAGGCGAAAGTCTCCGCGCTGGTCGACACTCCCATTGGCCGCGCCACGCGCGAGATCCCCCGAAATGAGGTGAAGAGTCTGATGGAGCGAGCCATGCTCGACCACACGCCCGCGGACTTCGCGTTTACCAACCGGGGCGGGGTTCGCGACGTACTGCATGAAGGCGAGTTGCGGGCCCGCCATATCGGGAACGTGATGCCGTTTGCCAATTCGGTGGTAACGCTCGAAATTCCGGGGGATCAGTTGGCGGCTTTGAAGGACCCTTCCGGAGGCACCGACCCGGTCGTGACAGCGCCGCTGGATCCCAAGCGGGTGTATCGTCTGGATACTACAGATTTCGTTGCGCAGAGCTGGGCTGACAAAGGCAAGGTGTTTCCACGCCACGATCAGGGCGTGCTGCTGCGCGACGTACTGATCGACTGGATCAAGCAACGGAAAGTGATTCCTTAGGGAATCACTACGGTGGCGTTCCGCTTGGGAACTTCGCCCACCGGAATAACAGCAACAACCTTGCGCGCCTGGATGTCCACGGCCGAAACATTATTCGCGCCGGCGTTGGCCACGTAGACCATTTTGCTGTCGGGAGTGAACGTCAGCCAGTCGGGCGTCGGCCCGGTGGGCACAAATCCGATGACCTTCAGATCCGGCATGGAGTAGAAAAATACGCCATTGGCGACAGAGCTATCCACCGCCAGCGTCTTCTTATCAGGGGTGATTCCGATTCCGTGCGAGGGCGCCCCGCTGTGGACTTCACCGACTTTGGGCTCGTTGGGAAGCATCACTCGATTCACTTCCTCATGCGTCTTAAGATCCAGGACGGCAAATCCATGGACGTCGGAAAGCTGCAGGTAAACGTGAGCCGCGGAGCCGTCGGCTGCAGTGTCGAACGTCATGCAGCGCACACCCTTATCGAAAGTATGATCCCAGGCTACTTCGAGCTTCGCGAGGTCGATCACGGTGAGGACGCGGCTTCCAACCGAGCCGGAGACCACCCATTTTCCGTCCGGCGTCACGTAGACGTTATGCACAGCGCCCTTGACCTTGATGCTCTTGATGTTCTTCATCGTGGCCGCGTCGATCACGTCCACCGCTCCAGGCGCCACGGCAATACCGGCGAAGATCAGTTTGCCGTCTTTCGAGACGGCGATGTTGTTGGGGTGTCCGCTCAGGGCGACCTTTCCCAGATGCTTGCCGGTCTTGGTATCGACCGCGACCACGGTGCTGTCGGATTCGACCGTGAAATAGGCGCGTGTGCCATCGGGTGAGGTGGTAACTCCATGGGGCGCCTCCAGATCCTTCACTGTGAGCACGACTTTGTTCGTGGCGGGATCGATGAACAGTGCCGTGTCACCCGCCGCGTTGGTTTGGATGACACGAACCGAGCCGGCCGCCAGTGGCAGCGCTAAAGCGAGAGAAACACAGAGTCTCTTCATGGAGTGTGACCTCGCTCGCGATTCTATCACACCATGCTGAAAGAGGCTGACTGAGTCAGCCTTGCCAGATGTCCGTCAGCGCCCGTTGGAAATTGCCCCCCAGGACGAGTTGGATATCGGTTTTCGAGTACTTCCGTCGGATCAGTCCCTCGGTCAGTTCAAAGACTTTTCGCGCGTACTGCAGGCCATCCAGGTCATTCTTCTTTCTATGGGCGAGCGGCGCATCCCGGCCGTCCAGATCGACGTCACTCCCCAGGCCGACGTGATCTACGCCGGCGATTTTCGCGACGTGATCCACGTGATCGAGAACGTTCTCCATCGTCACCCTACTTCCCGCTCCCACGAACAAGCGCTCCATGGTCACCCCCACGACGCCGCCCTTGGCTGCCAGCTTGCGAATCGCTTCGTCGGTTTTGCAGCGAGCGCTGTGCGGCATGAGCGCCCGGCAATTCGAATGCGTGACGAGAACCGGCTTGGGGGAGGCTTCGATCACATCGAGCGTGGTGCGGTCGCCACAGTGCGAGATATCGACGGCCATGCCCAGACGGTTCATCCGCGCCAGAACCTGTTGGCCGTACTCGGTCAAGCCCTTATCCCCGGGATCGGTGGAACCGCCGCCTAAAGCATTGTCACGATACGTGAGCTGGGAAACGCGCTGCCCAAGGTTATAGAATGCGTCGACGTCGTCCACGGTTCGAAAATGATTCGAATTCTGCTGGCCGACGATGATTCCGAGCTTCCCCTCAGCCTTGGCGCGGGAAACGTCGGCGGGACCGCACACGCGAATAAAGTAATCGGGATGCGCATCGATGAATGCGTCCCAGCCGGTGATATCCGCCGTTGACTGGGCATAGATGTTTCCTTCGACGTAGCCCACCGCGGGATGGAAGACGGTGATGCCCGAGTCCTTGAGGCGCTGGAAATCCGTCAGGCGGAAACTCGCAGGGCGGGTTCGCCAGATGTCCAGCTTCTTGAAATCCAGGGTGAGCAGGCCCAGCATGTCGATCACCGTGGATTCGCGCACCAAGTCCTCAGCGAGAGACGCCGATAAGGACGCACGGCTGATCCAGGGCGCACTGAGAGCGCACGCCGCACCTTGCAGAAATATCCTGCGGGAAAGCACTGTAGACTACCGGAAGACCTAGGATAACACCCTAGGGGAAACCTGGTGATACGGAAAGTACTGGCTAATTAGCGTGAAAACCTGGCCCGGAGTTGCGATATGAAATGCGTGCACGGGTTCGCCGAACAAGCTCAGAGTCTGATGGATGCCGCTCTGGCCGCGCTCGAACGCGGAGAGATCTGCCAGGAAATGACGGTCTTGATCAGCCGCGACGGCGGAATTCAGATGTGCTCCGATTCGGACTGGCCGCTTGATTCGCTGATGCTCGACCGCGGGGCGCGAACGGGCTATCGAGTGTCACCGCGCCGGGGTTCGGTGCGAGTGGAAGGTCGCCAGGGGCTGCGGCGATGTGTTCTGGAAGGCAGCACGGAGTCCCGCGCAGCCGGCGTGCTTGCCATTGCCGCTCGACGCTAGCTAAAGCCGCACGAAAGTTGGAGCGCCTCCTTCAGGCGAGCCTGATACTTCCGGTCCGGGATCTCGATCACACCAAACTGCGCCAAGTGCGGCGTCAAATACTGGACTTCCAAAAGTGCGAAGCCCTGGGTGCGGAGCCGCGAAACCAGTTCCGCCAAGGCAATCTTGGACATATTCGTCCGCCGGTGAAACATGGATTCGGCGAAAAAAGCCCCGCCCAAATGGACACCGTAGAGCCCGCCGGCCAATTCGCCGTCAACCCAGACCTCGACCGAATGAGCTTTGCCTTGAGCGTGCAGCTCGCCATAGACGGTCTTGAACTCATCACTGATCCAGGTTCCCGGCCGGTCCGCGCAGGATTCCATCACGGCGGCGAATGCGCGATTGAAAGTGACGTCGAAAGGGCGACGCCTCAGCATCGCACGAAGGGAGTGTGAGGCGTGGAATTTCTCTAGGGGCAGAACGGCCCGCCGCTTTGGCCGGTGCCAGGTGATGACACCGCGGTTTGAATCGGCCATGGGCTCCGCCATAGGAAAGATCCCGGCGCGATAGCCGGATTCGACGTCTGCCGACGTCAGGATCTTAGTAATGCCGACAACGTCCAAAAGGAAAGAGTCACTTCCGAGCGGTCAAGCTTCGCCCCGGAACGCACCAGAAAAACATCGTCTTCGAAAGTTCAACATTCTTCGCGCCCGAGGCTTGCAGGACTGCCGCGTACTCGCCGGTGCGAAAGAGATCGAAGATAGCGAGCTTCCCGCCGGGCTTGAGAACACGAACCATTTCGCGGACGGCCTGGGCTCGCGCGGCATGCTCAGGGATGTTATGAAGAGCCAGGCTCGACACCACCACATCGTAATGGTTATCGGGATAAACCAGTTTCTGCGCGTCGCCATTTTCAATGCGGACTTTGTCGGCTACGCCCTCTAGCTTCACGTTGGCTTTCGCCGCGTCGGGCGTGTTGCCGGAAAGATCGAAGGGGTTCCACACGTCGATGCCGATGACCTTGCCGTTCTTTAGGCGCTTGGCCGCTCCGATGGCCAGCAATCCCCGACCACAACCCACGTCCAAAACGCGCTCATCGCCTCGCAACGCCAGCGAATCGAGCATTTGGTCGCGCAGCCGCAGTTTAGCGACGCGGCTGGACCAGACCATGACTGCCCCTACGCTCAAGAAGATCAGGCCGATCAGCGCCAGGACCCCGCACATGCGGGCGGCCGGTCCCGGATACTCGGAACGATTGACGACGTAGAGCACCAGAGCGATCGCGATGATCCACGCGGCCCGGCTAAACATGCTGCGCACAATTCGCGGAGCGTCTAGGCCGTAATCGGGTGGTCCGCTCGCTGTCGCCGCCACAGCCGCCACTTACGCCTGCACCTCCACGGGAGTCTCAGCCGAAGCTTGCTGCGGAAGCGGCTTCTTGAATTTGCACTCTCCGTTGGGACACTGCGCGAAAGCGCCCGCCTTCAGGAATTTCTCGATCAGGTAGCTGCCGCCACATTCCGGACACTTCTCGGGAAGCGGTTTGCCCCAGGCCACGAAATCGCACTCGGGATACCGGTTGCAGCCGTAGAAAGTCTTGCCGCGCTTGGAGCGCCGCTCGATAATTTCCCCTTCCGAGCAGTTGGGGCACTTCACGCCGATGGTTTTCTGCTTGACGTACTTACACGTGGGATAGTTGCTGCACGCGACGAACTCGCCAAAGCGGCCGAACTTCTTGACCAGCTTATTCCCGCACTGCGGACAGGGCTCGTCGAGCGGAACATCCTGCGGTTTTTGGCCCGCACCGAGCTGCTTGGTGGTCTTGCAATCGGGATAGCCCGAGCACGCCAGAAACTGTCCGAAGCGTCCCTTCTTGAGTACCAGAGGACGGCCGCAGTTGTCGCAATATTCCTGCTCGTCCTGCTCCGTCACGCCTTCCTGCGCCAGTTCGCGCGTGTTGGTGCATTCCGGATACCCTGTGCAGGCGACGAACTTGCCGTGGCGGCCCCACTTGATGACCATGGGCTTGCCGCACTTCTCGCAAATCTGGTCGGTGGGCTCCTCC
>Ga0105237_10004274_pt1 | contig 16590 bp, 3 predicted proteins | sample KBSC24metaG_FD_81520 | JGI IMG/M metagenome (GOLD analysis project Ga0105237, IMG submission 81520) | Corn rhizosphere microbial communities from Kellogg Biological Station, Michigan, USA - KBS C2-4 metaG | ecosystem: Host-associated > Plants > Roots > Rhizosphere > Soil | place: Michigan, USA... | reverse complement strand
GCGCCCACTGGCGCATCGTCTCGGTCGCCGTGCCGCAGCGCGTGTCCTTCCAGCTTTCGTTGTCGGACACCACGACCAGCAAGTCGACCTTCGCCTTGCGGCGATTGATCTGCGCCAGCGGCGCGCTGATGCTCGTTCCGCCGCCGCCCACACCGGCCAACCGCTGCGCCTGCGTCATCACCGAATCGCGCGGATTCAGGTCCATCGCATGCACGCTCGTGTCGAACGGCAGCACCCGCGTTTGCGGATTGACCCGCAGCACGCAGGCCGCGACCAGCGCCGCCACGTCCACGCAGCGCGTGACGGTGATTGCGCCTTTGCGAACACCCGTCACGGCCGATTGCATCGACCCGGAAACGTCGACCGCCACGAACACGTCGCCCGCCAGCACCGGCACGTTGCGCGTCGCGATTTCCATCGCATCCTGCAGCGCCTCCTTGATCGCGGCGGGCACGCCGTTGCCGACGGCCAGGTACGCGGTCATCAACTGATACGGCAGCACACGGGCGCGCTCGATCGAGTGCGGATCGCGCAAGCGCGCAGCCAACGCGGCGGTGACGGCCGCGTCGTCGAACACGCCGTGGCGCGCGAACGCATTCAAGTTCATGCGCAGCGTCTGCCACGAAGCATGGCGTGCCAGCGCTGTCCACTGCGCCCGATCCAACTTCAACGACGTGAAGTACTGGAACGGCAGGTCCGGCAGTTCGCCCTCCGCCGCTACCTTGAACGCCTCGAATGCACGCAACTTGGCCGGCAACGCGTCGATGCTGCAAGGCTTGCCGACGATCCACGCATACAACGCTTCGCGCTCGGCGTTCGCGGGCTTGGGATGCACCATCCTGATCACGTCGGCCAGCGAAGGCTGCTGCCCCACGGCGGCCGCGATGATCGCGTCGACCGACGCCTGTTCGAGCCAACGCTGCACCAGCCGCTTCGGCAGCGATCCGAGCGACTTGCGGCCGACCCGGCCACTGCGGACGATCTGCACGAAGTTGCGCAGCATGCGCCCGTTGTCGACGACCTTCGCGAACGCACGCTCCAATAGGTCGCGATTGCGCATCGTCAGCGTCGCCAGCAGCAGCGCCGGCATGTCCTTCATGTGCGCCTTCTGCCGCGCATACACCGCCGTCTTGGCGACGAACTCCGTCGTCACCTCGCCGCACAGGCGCAGCACGTGATCGAGCTGCGTTTCGTCGTTCGCATAGAACGTGCCGTTGAGGCAGCCCGTCGCCGCGTACAGCGCCAATGCCGCGCTCGGGTCGCGCTCGTAGGCCGCGCCGCCGGCCTCGTTCTTCGCCGTAGCGGCGCGCTGCATCGCGCCGCGAATCGATGCAAACAGATTGATGTTGGCCATCGCGCTTTCCCCCTGAGTCCTATCCTGGGAGAGCAACGACGATGCCAAGCGCGGGAATTTACGTATATGCGATTGATTAATAACTGAAAAGTTAAATTCAAAGGCCGTCACCGCCACACTTCGCTTCGGCCATTTGATATCCTGACAGCGCGTTTCTTATCTATTTGGATCATATGAAGCGACAAGTCGTCATCGGCATGCTCGGCACCCAGCTCGACGCCGGCGTCGGCCCCGGCCGATGGGAAAAGTGGCGCCCCACGGTCTCGATGGGCATGCAGGAGGACTTCGTCCTCGATCGACTCGAGCTGATGGTCGACCAGCGCCGCTACAGCAAGCTGGCCGACGTCGTGCGAGCCGACCTGGCTCAGATCTCGCCGGAGACGACGGTCAACGAGCACGACATCTATCTGGCCGACCCCTGGGACTTCGAGACCGTCTACGGCTCGCTGCACGATTTCCTGCGCGGCTACGCGTTCAAGCCCGAGGAGGAGGACTACTACGTCCACATCACGACGGGCACGCACGTCACGCAGATCTGCTGGTTCCTGCTCACCGAGAGCCATCATTTTCCCGGCCGCCTGCTGCAGACCTCGCCGCCGCGCAAGCAGAACGGTTCGGCGCCGGGAACCCTCGCGATCATCGACCTCGACCTGTCGCGCTACGACCGCATCGCGCAGCGCTTCCAGCAGGAGACGCTCGAAGACCGCAACCTTCTCAAGAGCGGCATCGCCACGCGCAACGCCGCGTTCAATCGCATGATCGAGCAGATCGAGATCGTGGCGACGCGATCGAAGTCGCCGATGCTGCTGATGGGACCGACCGGCGCCGGCAAGAGTCAGCTTGCCCGCCGCGTGTTCGAGCTGAAGAAGCAGAAGCATCAGCTCGCCGGAAGATTCGTCGAGGTCAACTGCGCGACGCTGCGCGGCGACGGCGCGATGAGCACGCTGTTCGGTCACGTCCGAGGCGCCTACACCGGCGCGAACACCGATCGCGCCGGCTTGCTGCGATCCGCACACCAGGGTCTGCTGTTCCTCGACGAGATCGGCGAACTCGGCCAGGACGAGCAAGCCATGCTGCTGCGCGCGCTCGAAGAAAAGCGCTTCCTGCCCGCCGGTTCCGACAGGGAGGTCGAGAGCGATTTCCAGCTGATCGCCGGCACCAATCGCGATCTGCAGATCGGCGTCGAACAAGGGCGCTTCCGCGACGACCTGCTCGCGCGGCTCAACGTGTGGACCTATCGCCTGCCCGGCCTCGCCGAACGCGTGGAGGACATCGAGCCCAATCTCGACTTCGAGCTGGAGCGCCATGCAAGGCAGACGCACCAGCGCGTCACATTCAACAAGGAAGCGCGCGACACGTATCTGAAATTCGCCGCCGCCGGCGACGCGGCATGGAGCGGGAATTTCCGCGACCTCGGTGCCTCGGTGATGCGCATGGCGACGCTGGCCGTCGGCGGCCGCATCCAGAAGGGCCTGGTCGACGAGGAGATCGCGCGCCTGCGCCGCCAATGGTCGCGATCGTCGGACCCGAAGGACGGGCTGCTCGTTGCACTGCTCGGCGACCGCGCGGCGGCCTTGGACCGATTCGATCGCGTGCAGCTCGAAGACGTGCTTGCCGTGTGCCGGCGCGCTCGGTCGCTGTCGCAGGCGGGGCGCGAGCTGTTCGCGGCCTCGCGAATGCAGCGCGCGAGCACGAATGACGCGGATCGCTTGCGGAAATATCTGGCGCGGTTCGGGTTGGAATGGGAGACGGTGAAGAACGCAGGCTGAGTCCTTCGCCAACGTTGATGCGAGAGCGTCGCGGGCCGGGATGCACGGCACGCGACGCCCAGTTCTGCGATCTCATCGGCCTCAGGGCCGCACTTCGACGCTGGCCGACGCCGTTCGTGCAACCGATGCGCTTCCGTACATGAGCTCGGCCAGCGCGGGCAGCGCGGCGTAGTGTCCGCTGTGCGTGGCGCGTGCGTAGTAGCTCACCTCATGCGTCCCCGGCGGCAATTGTTCGGCATAGAACCGCGCGTATCGGTCATCGACCTGACGTTCCCCGAAGTACGGGCTGCCGGTGCTGGACAGTCGGAGCAGCTCCACGTCGGACACCGCAGCAAGCTCGAGATCCGTCGGCCGAAAGCCTCCAGGGACGACGTCGGTGACCGCGACGAAGCGGCGCAGCGCCTTGTTGTCGAGCCGCAGCGTGACGCGTACCCAATCGCCTTCGCGGATCGATGCCTGCGGCACCGGCTTCCAGTCGTGCTCGCGCAACACCGCGTATTGACGCTGCAGCGAAAAACCCACCGCCGCCGCTTGCGACTTGCGTCCGTCGGCGTCGTACTCGATACCGGCCACGTAACTGAGCAGCTCGTTGCTCGCGTCGGTGCGCAGGTCGAGTGCGGCAGGCACGATCGACAGCCCATCCGCCCACGTGCCCTGCTGCTGGTTCGCCGCAAGAGCGATCGAGCCGGATATCCCGTCCGCTGCGATCTTGACGTGCACGGGTTCGGGGGTAGCCGGCGTCGATGCCGCAACGACCGCCATCAGACACTGCGCACTCGCCTGCGTATCGAGTACGGGCGCGCCGCCTGCGAACAGATCGACCAGCCCACGCAGGAACGCGTTGCGGATGTCGCCGGCATCCGGCGAATGATCGAGTTCGCTCAACGCCGCCAGGACGCCGCATTGATCGAGCAGCGGGGAAGCGAATGCCCAGGGAGCCGCCGACTTGTTCGCCAGCACTCGGCGCATCCCATGCTTCACGCCCGCTTCGCGCAATTCACCGATGAGCTGCTGCGCGTGATCCTGAACTTCGTGACGCGTGCCGAACGCGCGCGCGAGATTCGCCAAGCCGAACCAGCTCATCGTCTTGCGCTCGGCCCACAGCCATTCCAGGGTGTCCGGCTTGATCTGGAATTGAGGATCGACAGCTGCAGCGGCGGCGGCGAGGTCGGCGCCGGAATGGCGAGCCCGGTCGCGATTCCCCCCGCGCGGCGCGAGCACCTCCTCGAGCGCCTGCTTCGCCTTGCGTTCGACCTCGACCGGAACCGCATAGCCCAAGCTGTGCAGGAACGCGAAGCTCTGCACGGTGTAGGCCGTCAGATACAGGCTCGGCGGCGAAACGTATCCGCCGTACTGACCGGTGAAGAAGTGGAATTGGCCGTCGTACTCCTGGTACTCGCCTGCTACCTGCAATGCCTCGGCGATGACGGCGTCGGCATCGCTCCATGCCTCCTGCGCGAGGCCCAACCGCTTGGCGGCCGCAGCGCCGACCGCGCGACTGAGCATCTGCTCCCAGCAGCGATGCGGGTAGTCGCGCAATCCTTCTATCCATGCGTTGGCAAAGACGACAGCGCCACGGCCGGCTGCGACGGTCAAGCTCGGATGCTGCACTCCCTCGGGCAACGCAGGGAGTTTCAGATGAACGCCTTCCGGCGGCAGCCAGCCTGCCACCGGTTGTCGCAGATGGATCGAAGGCGAAGCTACTTCGACCGAGGCGCCGACGCCGTCGGCGTCCTTGCCGTCCGCTGCGCGCACCGTGACCTCGATACGACCGACCGCACTGGGGCTCGCATTCAAGGCGATGGAGCGTTGGGCATTCGCGGCGACCTCTTCTTTCCACGCCGCGTTCGCACGCGTGCCCGAACCTTGCACTCCCAGTTGGGCACTGATCGTCCGCGGGGATGCGCCATGATTGCGCACGCTCGCGGCGAGGTTCGCGCGATCTCCTGGGAACAACCGGGTCGGCAGCTCGCTGCGCACTTCGATCGGCAGCGAGGCTTCGACGGTCGCCTGCGACAAGCCGAATCCATCGCCGGCGTCGGCCGACCAGGCGAGCACGCGCCAGCGCGTCAGATTGTCGGGAAGCCGTACGCTCACCGCCTGCTGCGCATTCGGCGCGAGCTCCAGGTCCGTCTTCCACAGCGCGGACTCCGCAAAGTGACTGCGCAGCAGAGGACCGGCGAAACCCGATCCGGACATAGGGCGACCCAGCGAGTGGTCGCTCGCGGTACCGCGCTGGAAGATATCGACGGCACGAATGTTCGAGCCGGTCACCGTGATCGTTTCCAAACGTTCGCCGCCGGTATCGAAGGCGAACAACGGCGGCGGGCGAGCTGTCGTGCCGCCGAGGCGCCGCGGCCAGTCGCCCAGGCCGAACCAGTCGGGCACGCTCCATGCGGAGAGTTGACCGAGCCATGCCGCGCCGTGTGGATCGGCGTTGGCCGCGAAATCCGGCACCAGAGCGCGGGCGGCGTCGTCCATCACCGCGAGCGTGACCTGGAGCGGCTGCGCCCCCTCGTTGCGCAAGGTCATCGAAAATTCCTCGCCGGGGTGCACGTGCGAGCGATCGACCTCAAGCAGTACGGGCCGCGCGGACGCCGCGCTCGAGATTTTCAGATCGACCGCCGCTACCTCGAGGAGCTTGCCGGTCGACGCATGTCGGCCGAACGCCTCTGCGCCGGCATCGAGGATCACCGCCTCGACAGTGACGCCTGGAGCCCAATCCCGATCGATCGGCACCGAGATCTTCGCGCTCTGCGAGTCGACGTGCTGCACCCAATGCGTGATGACGCGGCCGTGCGCGACGGTGAACAACACTTCGGCCTTCGCAAACGGTTGCTGCAGCAACAGATCGGCATGGCTGCCCGCCTGCAGCGTCTCATCCATGACGACGAGCTGCGCATAATTCTCGCCTTCGGCTTCCGCCTCGTGTCGACCGACATGGGCGTAGCGCTCGAGCGACGTTCCTGCGGCACCTTCGCTCGACGCTCGAATCCGGTAGCGGCCCGAGTGCGTCGGCCGGAACGGGCACGACGCGGTGCGCCCCGAACGTAGTTCGCATTCGGCCAGCGGCTTGGCGCCATCCTCTGCCGCCTCGTCCACGCCGGCTTTCTCCAAGACGACATGCACGGGTACGTCGTCGACGGCATCGCCGCCATCGGTCACGACGATCGCTTCCATCTCCGGGTCGGCATCGTCGCGCAGCAGCCAGGGCGTCATCTTGATGCCCACGAAGCGCGCGTGACGGCTGAAGCGGAGCGTGGCTGGCGCGCTGCTCGCCCAGCTGCTCGCCGACGTGGATACCGAGGCGGTGAATTCCAGTGTGCCGAACGGAATCGGCTTCACTTTGAACTCGATCAATCGCTGCAGCGCATCCGGGCTCACCAGCTTCACCTCGACGCGCGCCTGTCCGTTGGCGTCGGTCTTCAGGCGAGCGGGCGTCGTTTCGGAAAACTGCTCGCCGCCCGATCCTTCGGTTCCCTCGAACGGATCGATGAAGGTGAATTCCTGGAACTTCGGATAGGCCTCTTCCAGACGCAGCGGCGTGAGCAGCGACTGGAACTCCGCTCGCGCTCCTGCGGCAGCGCCCCCCGAGTAGTAACCGGCGGTGGCGTTCAGCACCAGCGTGTCGCCTTCGCGCGCGAAGGCTCGATCCGGCCGCAGTTCGGCCCATAGTTCGTTGACGTGATAGCCGGTGACGCGGAAGCAGACGCCGTGCGCCCCGTACGAAGACTGCGCGGCATCCTGGATGCAATAGTTGTCGTCGTGCAAGGTTGCCGGCAATGCGAGCTCGCCGGTCATGCTGCCGTAACGATCCGGCGTGGCATTGAAGGTAAGGACCTTGGCGTCGCCGTATTGCGACTTGAAGACGAGCTTCCTGTCGCCGGCGCGCTCGACCGGCACCAGGTGATTGGCGAGCCGCTCGCGCACCCACAGGCGGTAGTGAACCGTTTCCCCTGGCCGATACAGCAATCGATCGGAGATGCCCCACGTCGACTCGGCGCCCTCGTCCGTTTGCACGCCCATGTAATCCGCGCTCTTATGGCGATCGACCGCAAGCGCGAGCGTCAACGGAATGATGGTGCGCCGTCCACCGCTGCTGACGCGAACGAGCCATTCCCGATAGCGATTGCTGTCGGTGCTTTCGGTGCTGTCCGGACGAACGAGCATGGCCGTGCCATCGGAAGCCGTCACGGCGGTTGCGAGTACTTTGAGGTCCTGCGGGCTCTCGACGCGCAACAATTCCACCTTGGCGCCGGCGATCGACGCGGCTTCGCGCCAGTCGGTGACCCAGACCAGAGCCTGCCGCGACGCCATGCTCGCAGTGACGTTGAAGGCGGCGTACGCGATGGAATAGCGGTCCGTCAGCGGATAGTTCCCCGTGGTCGCCTCGTGTTTCACCGCGCCATCGACCAGGGCGCCATCGGCCTGGGGCGCAGGCGGCGCCGATCTGACGAATGCGTTTCTCGCACCGGCAGGCAGGGTCTTGCTGATCGTCCTGATTGCGTCGTCCGCAAACTCGTGCTGCTCGATGTCCAGCGCAGGTTGGTTGACGGCCGTGAAGAGAGCCGGCGGATTCGCGCCCGGCGGCAGGAGCAGACGGGCGGGCGCGATGCCGAACTTCGGCAGGTAGTCGCCGGAATCGACCACGACGCGCCCCCGGCGCTCGATCGATGCGCCCCCTCGCGCGGTCAGCATTGCCGGCAGTTCGATCGTCAGCGACTTCTGCACACGCTCCGAGACGAAGCGAACGAAATGACCCGGTTTCTCGAATTCGGATTTGCGGCCGCCTTCCATCGCATAGAACGGAGCCTCGTCCGCGTTCTCGTAGCGCAGGCCGCCCGGCACGTGCGAACGCAGCCACTCGATCGACTCGGGCGAGAGTTCGTCGGAGAACTCGAGCGCAATCTGCTCGCCCGCCGGACAGGACAGGCTGACCGCTGCGAGGGGCCCGTCGCTCGGTGGGGATCCCCGCGCGATCTGATCTTTCGATCGGCTGCAGCCGGCCATGCGCAACCGGAACGCCTCGTTCACGCGCACCCGCAGCAACGTTTCGTCCTGCTCGCCCGTCAGCTCCCCCGTCGTGGCGCGAAGACCGGGCAGGACGTGCAGACTGAGGAGGCGATTCGTACCCGGCACAGAGGCGGGTACGACGCGCCAGCGCACCGTGTTCCACACTCCGTAGCGGAGCGCAGACGATTGCGCGACTTGCACGAGATCGAGGTCGACCGGGGTGCCGTCGTCGAGTTCCGCACGCAGCGCCGAGCGCAATGCGGCAACCGTCACCTCGACGTTGGCGGACAGCTCGATCTCCGGGCGACCGTTCTTCCAGCCCGTCATCGATGCTTCGAGCTTGGGTCGCTCGGACTCGACCGAAAGCTCTTGCGCGTCGACCTCGGCGCCTTGCTGCGACCAGATCCCCCCACCGATCGACACGCGGTAGCGCGTGGCCGCGAGCGCGCGCGGCTCGTCAGGCCCGGGTTCGCATTGCAGCCGAGTGTCGTCGGACCACGTCCACTGGCATCGCAGCGGCGGCTCGATCGAAACGCCCGCAGACGTCGTCGACCCCATCCATGTCAGCATCGGCTCGTTGAACTCGAGCGTCAGCGTGCCATACGACAACTGTGCGTTGACGATCTGCGGACGAGCGGTTGCGGCAATGGCCGTGACATTGGCCCCCAATACCAGCAGCGAGAACCACGCGATTGCGGCGCACTTTCTGGGCATCGGCGGACTCCTTGTCGGATGCCGTCAATATGCCCGCATGTTCGCTACGGCGACAAGGTGTTTTCCGTGTCCGCGAGCACTACTCGAAAGCGCGCGGGGAAGCTGCTTGGGCGCGTTTCGCTGTCGTATCGCTAGTAGCCCACACCCAACGCCATGTGCTCCGGCGTCGGCGACACGATGGTCGAGCTCTGGTTGTTCACGTCGTCGTAGGCGAAGCCGTAGGCCAGGCCGTCGACGCTGTGGCGATGCCAGAACTGCGCGTAATAGTTGGCGGGTGCCGCCTGGTAGTAGTCGGCCGGCAGCGTCCAGGCTGCGTAGTCCTCCATCACGTGGCGGTTGAACGCGGCACAGAACTGCGCTTCGAGCGCGCCTTCGACGCTGTTGCCGGTCGCCAGCGGACCTCGGCAGTAGAGGATGTCCTGCGTCGTCGGCTTGCTCTGGATCGCATAGATGCCGCCGACATAGGCGCCGTTGCCGAGGTTCACTTCGGTGAACACGAACTGGTCGCCTTGCGTGTTGCCGACGAACTCGCGGCTGCCTCCGTAGAGCAGGGCCGTCAAGGTGTGCGTCGCGTAGTACGTCCACACCTCGTCGACGTAGCCGTCGAAATACGTGCCGTTCGCCTGTCCCGTATTGAAGGTGCTGTTTGCCGGCGAAAAGATGCGCAGCGGGGAGACGGGCGTCAGGTGGAAGACGGCCGGCGTCTCGTCGGCGAACTCCGCGTCGATCGAAGCGATCGACTCGGGGATGCCGGTCTCCTTGTGAAAGGTCTCGCCTGCGCCCCATACGTCCAGCATCAGCGGCAGGCCGAACTGGTCGACCTGCGTGGTGTTGATGTAGATGCCGCCGTTGGCGCCGTAGGTGAACTCGTACCAGTCGTAGTGGATGTTGATGTTGGGGTCGGTCGCGTTCAGCGGATTGGGGCCGGCGTATCCGATGTTGCCGTTCGCGCCGCCCACGATCGACATGTAGAGGGGCGAACCGAGCGACACGAAGATCCGGCCCGACGAGATCGGCGGCAATTTCAATACATTGCTTTGTGCCAACGTAAACGCGTAGTTCGGATAGGTGTGCCCGTTGGGCGCCGTCACGGCATCGGGCGCGGTGTTGTCGGCGACGCTGCACGGCGTCAGCGTGCCGTCCGCGCTCACGTGCGAAAGCGCGCCCGTCGCCGGGTCGTTGCCGAGCACCGTGATGTAGATCTGGCTGTCCTGCCAGGCGCCGCGCGTGTCATTGTTCAAGTCCGTGCCGATGAAGCCCGGATAGTTCACATAGGACGGAGCGCTGTCGACCGTCAGGACGGCGTTCGCCGAGGGCGACGTGCTACCACCGCTCGCTACGACGACGTTGAACCGTGCACCGTCGTCGGCGGCGGTCGCCGGGGGCGTGATGTACGTTGCCGCATTGGCACCTGCAATGGCGGTGCCGTTCTTCTGCCACTGGTACGTCGGGTTGGGCGATGTCGTGGTCACCGAGAACTGCGCCGTCCTGCCGATGGTCACCGTCTGGTCGCTCGGTGGCGACACGGTAGAGGCTCCCGCTTCGAAGCCGTTCTGGAAGATCTCGTCGCTCGTCACCGTCAGCACGGCATCGTTGCTCGTCGCCGATCCGCTGGCGTTGGTGACCTTCACGCTGAACGACACGCCGTCGTCGTCGGCCGTCACCGGCGGCGTGACGTAGGTCGCCGAGGTCGCCCCGTCGATCTGGGTGCCGCCGCGCAACCACTGGTACGTCGGCTCCGGCGTTCCGCTGGCAACGACCGTGAACGTCGCCGTCTGCCCCACCGTCACCGATACCGCGTGCGGCTGGGTCTGGATCACCGGCGCCTGCGGAATCGGAACTCCGCTGTCGCAGAGCGTCTGGCCCGGATAGTTGTTGGTGACGTTCCACGACATGGTGCCGTCGAAATCGACGATCGCCGTTTCGTTCGGATCTTCCGGATCGACCGTGGACGTCCACGTGCTCCACACGCCGGGAAACGCGCAGGTGGCATTGTTGTTGCCGCTGATGCCCAAGGCCTCGGACTGCGTCGGCAGGCGCATGCTGATGCTCGCGCAATAGTTGGCCGCGTCGATGCCGGTGAATTGCGCGTTCGGATCTGCGTAGGTCTCGATCGTGCGCGTCCACGTCAGTCCGCTCGCGTTGTCGGTGACCAGCAAGGGATTGGACGGATCGATGCTGTAGCGCTCCGCCGGACCGCCGCATTGCGCGAGGTTGTAGACGGCGAATTCCTTGATCGAATAGCCGTACTGCGTGACGCGCTGCGTGCCGAGCATGCGGATGTAGCGCGCCTGCACGGTCGGGAAATTCAGCGTTTCGGTGCCGCCGGCACCATTGGGATTCGTCGTCGCGACGTCCCAGGTGGGATTGGTTGCCGGATCCGCGTTGGTGTACTGGATCTGGTACTGCGTCGCGTACGCAGCTTCCCACGTGATGACGACCGTGTTGAAGGACAACGTCGATCCGAAATCGACCTGCAGCCAGGACGGATCGACGCCCGGGACCGGCGGTGTCGGCGGTGCGCCCGCGGTCGCCGATCCCCAGCGTGTCGTCGTCGTACCGTCGACGGCGTTCTCGGCGCCGAGACAGTTCACACCGGTGTATGGCGGTGTCGTGGTTCCGTCGTTGCAGGCGTTCTCGCTGCTGCTGGACGTTGCCGTCTTGTAGAGCGCGAGGTTGATGCCGGGCGGCGCCAGCGTGAGCTGCGCGGTGTTGCTGGTGGCCGGCGCATGCGCGGCATTGTCGACCGTCACGCTGTACGCGCCGACCTTGGCCGCGCTCATCGCCGGAATCGTGTAGGTGATCGTGTTCGAGGTCTGCGTATCGCTCGCGAGGATCGTCGCCGCGCCGCCCGGCGGCGTGAACTTCCACTGGTAGGTGTACGGCGCGGATCCGTTGACGACGGCGACGAACTGCACCGGCAGATTGACGGCGACGGTCTGGTCCGCAGGCTGCGTGGCGAAGCCGACCGCTACGGCCGGATTGACGGTCAACGTCACGCTGTTGGATTGCTGTTGGCCGAGCGGATTGCTGACGATGACGTAGAACGTGTCGACGCCCGTGCTCGTCAGCACCGGTGTCGTGTAGCTGGCTTGCGGACCGGACGCGACCTGCGTGCCGTTCTCGTACCACGCGTAGTTGAGCGTCGGCGATCCGGTCGCCGCCGCGGTCAGCGTGGCGGCTTGTCCGATCACGGCCATTTGCGAAACCGGTTGCGTCGTGATGACGACGGGAGCGGCCGGCACGACGGTCAGCACGACTTCGTCCGACGTCGTGTCGCCGAGGTTGTTGCTGACCTTCACCTTGAACGACTCGCCGCTCTGCGAAAGCGTCGTCGCGGGCGTCGTGTAGCTCGTCCCGGTCGCGCCCTGGATCGCGTTGTCGTTCGCATACCACTGATAGCTCAGCGTGCCCGACCCGCTCGCCGCGACGCTGAAGGTCGCCGGAAAGCCTTCGGTGACCGCGACGCTGACCGGCGGCACGATGATCGCCGGCGCCTGCGTCAGTACCGGCGCCGCCGGCGCGACCGATGCCAGCTGCACGCTCGCGCTGGCTAGGCCCGGCGCAGTGGCCGTCACCGTCACGTTGCCCGGCGTGAACGTGCTGCGCAGCGCGATCTTCTGCAAGCCACCTTCGAAGTTCAGTTCCGGATCGCCGGGCGCGTGGAAGAACGCATACGGCACGCCGTTGATCACGTTGCGGTTCGCTTCGGAGAACGCATCCTGGTAGTACGACGTCCACGCGGGATCGGCCACGTATTGCTGGCTGCCGCCCATGTAGGTCGCCTGCCCCGTCACGGCGAACGTGACGTTGTCCGCCGCCGTCGGAACGAGGTTACCGTCAGCGTCCTGCACCTGCGCTTCGATGAAGGCGGCATCGGCGCCGTTGGCGGTCCATTGGAAATGGCTGCCGTCGGGCTTGGTGACGTTCGGCACGACGCTCAGCACGATCTTCGCTTCGGGGCCTGCCGTCGTCTTCGTATCGGAAACGCCGGCCACGACGTTGCCATTGATGTCCAGACACTGTGCCGTCACGGTGCCGCTCGCCCAGTTCACCATCCAGTGCACCTGGCCGGGCATCACCGTGGTGTTCTGGGTCAGGTTGGTGTTGGAAGCGATGTTCCACGGGTTCGGCGCCTGGTCGTCGAGCGGCACCTGCGTCAGCGGATCCTTCGCCACGCCGTTGATCAGCAGACGCACCTTGGGACAGTTGCTGAACGCGTTTTCCTGCAGCGGCGTACCCGGCGTGTACTCGTACGCGCGGTTCCAATGGTGCGCGAGGTGCACGACCGGCTTGATCGAGTACGGCACCCAGTTGGCTTGATAGATGTAGTAGAGCAGCCGCGGGAACCGGTTCATGTCCACCGACGAGTAACCGAGCGAGCGGACGAAGTTGCTCATCATCGGCTGGTCCTGGAACTCCGCGTACAGGCTGACCTCGCCCGGCGAGTCGGCGAAATACCACTGCGCCATGCCGAACGCGTTGGCGGCCCGGCCCTTGCGCCAGTCGTCGAGGTACGGCGCGGCGAACGCGAGCTCGTAGTCCCAGGCGAGGCCGCGCCCCGTACCGACGTTGTCCCAGTACTCGGCGCCGAACGCCGGATTGTTGGGATAGTGCTGCTTGTTGCCGACCTCGCAGCCCGCGCCGTCGCACAAGTCCAGGTATGCGTACGCGGGCAGGTAGGCGCGCGACGCCTGCGCGCGCGGATTGATCGAATCCCACGCGCGTTCCATCGTGTCCAGCGCGGTCGCCAGATCGAGATTGTTGCCGCCGTTGTCTTCCTCCCAATCGAGGATCGACGGATGACTGCGATCGCGGATGATCATGTCGCGATGGATTTCTTCCTTCAGCGTCGTGTCGTCCGCGGAAGGATTGTTGAACGAACCTTCGCCGTCGCCGCTCGGCTGGTCGATCATGATGCCGTAGGCGTCTGCCGCAGCGACGAGTTCTTCGCTGCTCGTGGAATGTCCCGGCCGCCAGACGTTGCCGCCTTGCGCGGCGATCTGCGCGAGGTCGCGCCACTCCTGCTCTTCCGGTACCGAGGAGCCGAGCGCGGGATAGTCGTAGCGGCCCGAGCCGCCCCACAGGTACATCGGGTGGCCGTTGAAATACGGAAGATTGGCGTCCCAGGTGATCGTGCGGATGCCGAGCGGACTCTGCGCCGAATCGACCACCACGCCGTCGACGCTGACGATGTGATAGACCTTGTACATGTACGGCGTGCCGTAGGTCGAATTGTTCGGATACCACAGCGTCGGGTTCGGCACGGTGATCTGCTGGCGGAACATCGGCTCCGGCGACGAGGGAAAATCGAGCGGCGTCATCGGCGCGATCGTCTGCGTCAGCGGCGGCGCCGTCACGACCACGTGCCCGCTCGCGTCGACGATCTGCGTGGTCAAGGTGACTTGCTGCGGCGACGTCGTTTCATTCAGCACGTTGGTGTGCACTTCGACGATCGCCGAGGCGGCCGTCGCCGTTCCTTGCGCGGCTGAAACCTCCGACACGGTACCGACGTACGTGCCCCAGGTCCGCTGGTTCGAGTAGACGTTCAGCGGAATGTGGACGGGATTGGTCACGACCAGATAGACCTTGCGGAACAGGCCCGCCATCGCCTGGCCGAAGCGGAACGCGCCGGAGAAGTTGGGATTCTCGAACCAGTTGTCGCCGCGCGAGACGTCCACGGCAATGACGTTGTCGGTGACGCCGTCGGCATGCAGATACGGCGAAAGATCGACGACGACCGGGACGAAGCCGACCACGTGCGTCGCCTGCGCGTCGGCGGCGACGTCGCTGATGCCCGGCAGCAGCACGCCGTTGATGAAGACCTGGACGCCGGTGTGCGTACCTTCGAGATTGAGCGCGAACTTTCGGCCGGCGTATTCCGGCGCCACCTTGAAGTGCAGCCGGTACCAGTTCTGCTGTCCGGTCAGCGAGCCTTGGCCGCCGCCGGAGGTCTGGTTGATGTAGGTGCGCGGTATGTTGGCATCGTGCGGCAGGCCGACCTGGGTCCAGGTCGCATTCGTATCGCCGCTTTCGACGAATCCGGGCGTCGAATAGACCGCCGCGTTGCGCGTGTTCTGGAACCACCAGTTGCTTTGCGGCGCGTTGGAGGTGGATGACGCGTTGGCGACGTACTGAGGCACGCCTGCCGCCAGATCGATGGTCATTCGCTGCGACAGCGGCAGCGAAGGTTCCACCTGCTGCGCGGGAACTTCGCCGGAGCCCAACGCCGCCAGCGCAAGCGTCTGCAACGCAGCGATCTTCAAGAGATATCGGATGCTGCGCCGCCCGTCACCGCCGGTGCGACGAAGGTTGCGAAGACGATCGACCCAACGACGAGCACGGCCGTGCGGCCCGCTTTGCGACTCGGACGAAGAGAAATGCACAAAGATCCTTTATGTACAAATGGATTCGGCGCGCGGCACTGTCGAGCAGCGTCAGTGCACACGTTGGAAGAGGTACGAATACGCCGCCGCGGACCGCGGCGACGAGGCAGCGTTCGACGTCCTCGGCACGGGCTTTCGCTCGTGCCCAGGACATCGGCGCGCGTCTCGTTGCTGCAGTTTAGCCGTCCAAATAGATCCTGAACGCCGTGTCCGTCACGAATTCGATGGGGCGGCGAATGGCATCGAGGCCGCTCCGAAGAAATCATGACGATGTCATGACGCCCGATGCGGTCGCACGCACTTTCGCCGAAACCGCCTGGCGGGTCGTCGACGAGACGGAAGGCCTGGAACACGAAGAGCACGAAGGACAGGCAAAGGCTCTTCTTTCCGTTCTTCGCATTCTTCGCGTTCTTCGCGCTCCAATCTTTTCGCACCCCCTTCGAAGCGATCGCACGCCCCGTCGAGCGCGCCAGGCGCCGGCGCCTCGAAACACGTAGCATGCCGCCCTCGGCTTGCGCTTCGACACCCGCGGAGACCTCCGCCATGAGTCATGTCGTTTCCGTCAATGTCGGCCTTCCCGCAGACGTGGAATGGCGAGGCAGGACCGTTCGGACGTCCGTCTGGAAGCATCCGGTGAGCGGCCGCGTCGCGGCGCGGCGCCTCAACCTCGACGGCGACGGCCAGGGCGACCTGCAGGGCCATGGCGGCGTCCATCGCGCCGTCATGGTCTATCAGGTCGCCTCCTACAAATACTGGGAACAGGTCCTGCAGCGGACGTTGGCCGAGTACGGGATGTTCGGCGAGAACCTGACCGTCGATGGCCTTGCCGACGACGAGGTGTGCGTCGGCGATCGCTATCGCATCGGCAGCGCGCTGTTCGAAGTATCGCAGCCGCGCGTGACCTGCTATCGCGTCGGCATCCGCATGGACGAACCGCGCATGCCCGCGCTGCTCGTCTCGCATCGAAGACCCGGATTCTATTTTCGCGTCGTCGAGGAAGGAGAGATCGGTGCCGGCGACGAGATCGTCCGCGTCGAGCGCGGCCGCGAAGCCATGACCGTCGCCGAAGTCGATGGCCTGCTCTACCTGCCGGAACATCCGGCCGACCGCGTTCGCCGCGCCGCGAGCGAACCGTCGCTCAGTCCCGGATGGAAGCAGTCCTTCGACGCGCTGCTGGCGAGCGCGCAGGGACTGCCCGGCAACGCCGGGCTCGCGCCCGCGCCGGCGGCCCCGGCATGGCCGGGTTTTCGCGCGCTGAAGGTGGTCGATGTCGTCGAGGAGAGCGACGACGTGAAATCGCTGCTGCTGACCGCCGGCGAACCGCCCAGCCTCGCGCCTCCGACCGCCGGATCGT
>Ga0105237_10004273_pt1 | contig 16592 bp, 17 predicted proteins | sample KBSC24metaG_FD_81520 | JGI IMG/M metagenome (GOLD analysis project Ga0105237, IMG submission 81520) | Corn rhizosphere microbial communities from Kellogg Biological Station, Michigan, USA - KBS C2-4 metaG | ecosystem: Host-associated > Plants > Roots > Rhizosphere > Soil | place: Michigan, USA... | reverse complement strand
CGCAAACGCAAAAAGCCGCGCATCTTTTGAAGCTCGCCGACCACGTTACCGTAAGTGCAGTCGTCGCTACCGCCTGTCTAAACGAGATTGCAGACTATGTCCACGCAAAAAAACTGCGCGCCGCTTCTCGCCGCTCCGCGTGATGATTACGTTCGAGATGCCGCGCGCGGATCGGTCGCCACCAGTTACGCGCTGCTATTCCACACCTCCGGCAACGCCCTGCAGATCGTCACAGCCCATGCGGTGATCCAAGATCGAAACCACGCGCCGATCATCGCTTCCGGTCACCCACTGACCAGCGCTGACGAACGCGACATTCTCAACTTGCTTACGTCGCGCGCGAACGAGCAGGAGGGATTCACCGCCGTCTATCCGGAGCGCCTACTGTTCGCCGATCCGACACGAACTTTGTGGTGGATGCCGAGTGACGTGCGCCCGATGCACCTGCGCAGTACCCATTGCTCGGTAACGATCCGCGCACGGTGGCCAACACTCGTGTTGCTGGCGATGGATCGCAACTTGTACGTTGCAGCACTGGAGACCGACGACCGCCCCAACGCGAAGACACGTCTATTCCATTCGACCCTGCCGAACATATGGTCGGATGGGCGCGTGTGCACTGGCGATGCCAAGCTCCCGATGTCATCGACGCCGGCGGACATCCCGCACTGGGAAAGCGTGTTGCTCGACAGCGCCTTCTCGCACTCCAACCATCAGCAGGCTTTACGCGCCGACGGCGGCAAGCGCGGATACGAGGATGTCGAGAAGTTCTGGTGTGGTCGCGACAAGGAGGTCAGTGCGTTTCCCGTCAAGCGCCTTGTCCCGATGAAGAGGACGTTGGCGCAATGGTTCGCCAATCCGGATGAACGCGCATGACGCTGCACCCTCTGGACGCAGCAGTCGCGGCGACGTTGCCACTGATGATGGCCACGCGACACGGACCGATGGCAGAACTTGCGGTCGGCACCAAACGACTCATCGCGGCATGCAACGGCCTCTTTCTCGAAGTGCGCTCGCCTGCGATTCACGCCTGCCTATTGGTCAGCGAAGTCACCGGGCCATTGCCGTACGGTGAAGTCGAGCCATTCATTCGGTTGGCGGCCGGGCCGGTGCCGCAAGAATTGATGCGTGAATCCGTGGCGCGAGTGGTCGCCGCGTTTCCGAGCGAAACAGCGTTCGCGGTGATGCTCAATCCGGACGGCAGCGGTTACCACATCGAATACGTTCCGATTCACTCGGCTTCGTCCGGGCACGTCTGCTACACCGACACGCTTGATGATGACCGGCTGGTCTTCGATACGCACTCGCATGCGGCTCACCCCGCATTTTTCAGTGGCACGGATGACCACTCGGATCGATCGCGCCGTGGCCCGTACATCAGTCTGGTGTTCGGTACGACGAACGATCACGCCTCCACAACGCTAGCCGCACGATTCTCCTGTTCACCGTACCTCATCGATTTGCATGGATCGCAACTTCACCAGATGGGACTCTTTGCATGAACCAGGTCTTTCACACGCCCGAACATCTACTCACGCGCCTCGTGCGCATCCAGGTCGCCGGGGCGGGTGGCACCGGCTCGCATCTGATCGACGCGCTGGCCTCGCTCGATAGCACGCTGCGCACGCTGGGGCATCCCGGCTTCGAGGTAGCCATCTTCGATGATGACCGTGTCTCGCGCGCATCGGTGGGTCGTCAACGCTACACCGATGCCGATATCGGGGTACCAAAAGCGCATGTATTGGTGCATCGAATTAACTGCTTCTACAACGTCAACTACGTCGCTCACGCGCGCAAGCTCGACACCAACTCAATTCACTGCGATCTGCTCATCACGGCGACCGACTCGGCGCTGTTTCGCGCCGCCGTCGGTAAGACGTTCCAAAATCGCGAGTCGCACACGCTCTGGATCGATACGGGTAATGATTCTGCCGGCGGCCTGTGCGAAATCGGCCATCTCGGAAAACTCCCGGCGCAAGACGCCGGCGCGCTGCGGTTGCCGAACATCTGGAACCTCTACCCGGAACTGGCCAAGATGCGCGCCGCAGATGAGGAAGAGGCGAGTTGTAGCGTGGAGCAGTCCATCACGCGACAAGAATGGCCGGTGAATCGCATGGTGGCCACGTTCGCCGCGACGCTGCTGTGGAACCTGTTTCGCAAGGGCAAGCTCGAACACCACGGGTGCCGCATCGACACGCGCACACTGACGGCGATGCCGATGCCCATCGACCCGCAGATGTGGGAGTTCTACGGTATCAAGACTGTGAAGCCCAAGGCGACACGTCCGGCACCGGTAAAAAAAGCCGCCTAAGTTTCTGCGGCGGCGGCGCCACCGTAAGCTACGATCAAGATGAAAAGGAAGCTGATCATGCGCCACTTCATTCCCGTCTTCATGGTGATCGCCGTTGCCGCGTGCTCCGCACACGACGAACAGGACGCAGTGGATCGTACGATCCTCACCAACCCAGACGGAACGTGCGAACTGCGTGCGTTGACGCCGGAAGAACCGCACGAGTTGCGAATCGCTCACGCAAAATCCTGTAAGGGGAGGGGACCGGTGTTCACGGCGCTACTCGACATCGAATCCGATCACTGCGGCCCGATCACGTGCGGCGCCGGCCCCGATGATCTGGCTCGACAAGCAAAGGGACTCGTGGCGTGCATCCCGCCTACCGAAATTCCGCACGGATGCGAAATTCCACGCCAGGCATGGGATGGCCAGTGGAAAATCATCAAGCCGTAATCGGCTATGCACGGCATTGCAAGCGCGAAGCCTACGAGGTCTACGTTGGGCGGCCGAGCGCTTATGGAAATCCGTGGTCGCTCGACACTGATGGTTCACGCGAAACCGTCGTCGCAAAATTCCGAGACTGGTTCTCGCGCAACCCCGACTTCATCCGCTTCGTGCGGCGCACGCTCGAGGGCAAGACGTTGGGATGCTGGTGCAGTCCGAACGCTTGCCACGCCGACGTGCTTGCCGAATTCGCCAACGACGAATCGATCCGCATCGAGGATCCGGTGTTCGTGTTCGGGTCGAACCTTGCCGGGATAAATGGAAAAGGCGCCGCACTCTTCGCCCAGCAGCACCGCGGTGGGGCTCGCGGAGTGGGCGAGGGTAGGCAAGGAAACAGCTACGCCATTCCGACGAAGAACGCGCAACTCAAGTCCTTGCCACTCGAGGCAATAGCGGACAGTGCGAGCCAATTCCTCGAATACGCGCGAGCGAATCCGCGCACGTACTTCGATGTGACACGCGTCGGTTGCGGCCTGGCCGTCTTCCGCGATGAGCAGATCGCTCCGCTGTTCTTCGATGCGCCCGCCAATTGCCGGCTGCCGCTCCAGTGGTTACGCCTACGCGACCCGAAGACGCCGGCGCACGTGATCATTGCCGGATCGCGGACCATTGAAGACGAGCAATTTCCTGAATCGAAGGTTGACGCGCTCCTTGCCAAGCTCGATGTGCGTCCCGTGATAATCAGTGGCGGTGCACGAAATGTTGACCAGCGCGGCGAACGTTACGCGATCGACCGCGGCCTGGACTTCCTGCGATACCCTGCTGACTGGGATCGATACGGCAAGTCCGTCGCGGGCATGGTGCGCAACCAATTCATGTCATGGCGCGCGTCCCACGTCATCGGAATTTGGGATGGATCCTCGTCCGGCACGGCCGGCATGATGAAGATCGGCAAGACGGATGGCCTGGCCATCCGAGTTCTACACATCACCCCAAAAAAGAAAAGGAGAGTCTGTGAATTTCAAGCACACGGTGTTGATCTCGATGCTGTTCCTCGGTGCCTGCAACTCGACAAGTCAGCCACCCAATCCGCCATTCGTCACCGCGCACAAAGACGGCTCGTGTGACGTCGTCGATACCAACTACAGCGACGAGAAATTGACCCTCCACGCGAAGGTATGCCCAGACAACGGCAATACGAAAAACGTTGCTCTGGAATGTGGGATTCTTGTGTGCACGACAAACCCGATTTCAGGAAGCACACAGTGTGGCTTTCCGGCTGCGCCACAGGTTCCCGGTCTGTGTCCGATGAAGCACGCTGACGGATTGACTGACTGGACCATCGTCAAAGAGTAGCGATCGGAGCGTGTCGCCGGCAGGCGTTCCCGGGAACGCTTGCCAGTTCCGGAAGCAATGTCGCAAGAAATGAGATAGCTGCGCCAGACGATGCGTTTCACCTCACCCTCGGAGAGATGAAAATGGCAAAGCGCAATTTCAAAGAACGTCCCGTCCAACTGGCAATCCGCGTCAGCCTGCGTTCCGCGCTGTTTGGTGTGCCGTCTATACAGGACATGCAACGCGATTACGGCATGTCGCGAGCCACCGCGTATCGTCTTCACCGCCAGGTCCACTCGGCGCTTACTCCCAGCAAAGCGGCCACGTGTTAACACTCTGTCCTCTGGCGACACTTTTGATTTTGGTCGCCCGATTTCTTCTGGTAAATCTTTTCGTGCGCGCGCGCGAAAACCATTTCTGAGGACTGACATGACCGACGCCCTGTTCGACCGATTCAACCATGCACTCACTTCGAGCCAGGCGCTGCCGGTTCCGAAATCGTCATTCCAAGTCATGCAGGAAAAACTCGGTGCCCCGCGGCTGAGTAGCCTGTTGGATGATGTGGCCAATGGAGAGGAAGGTGCCGTCCGGATGCTGCACCTGTACGGTTCGTACGCACGTTTGCATTGCCGCCTCGGTGAACTCGGCATTGTGTCCACCATCGATCAGGCGCGCACCATCCTGCAGAACCACGCACTGGATGATGTGCGATCGGCCGTAACCGCCGCGATGTCGGGCAACGCGAACGCGAAGTTCGTTTTGCAGTGCTGGGTCGAAAATACGACCTCGCCCGACGATGCCGCCACCGGTGTTGTTCCCTCGATGCCACCTACACGCCGCCCGACCGGGCCGGCAGAGCGCGCGGATGCCGGTATGCCGCCGCCGCAGCCGGTCTCGAACACCGGCCGGCAGCCGTACGGTCCGCCACCCAACCGTCCGACCGGGCAAGCCGAGCGCGCGCAGCCGACGGCGTCACGATCCGCGCAGGTTCACCATATCGACGAAGCGCGTCGCCCTCCGGATCCTGTGCCCGAGGCACGGGACGTCGTGCCGCGCACGTACGATCAGGCTAACGCCTACGGTGGCAGGGCCGCGCTGCAATTCAACGGAGACATCACCAGGGGGAACGACCCGACGGTGATGATCGAGGTGGCCACATTACTCAACGCCGCCGAGCGCACGTACAACTGGGTGGACAAGTGGCGCTTCCAGCTTATTCCTCACGAACTCCAGCTCGTCACGGCGCTGCTTTTCGACATGATCCCGGAACTGCATTTCAGCAACCACAACGACAAGTGGATGACGATCACACGCCAAGACAATGATCCGAAGTACGGAGGCACGATCAAGTTCACGCTGGGCGTGGGCAAGGCCAATCAGAATCAACCGCGGACCGTGCAAGTGGACTCCTCGAGCCTCGGCGCCATTACGGCATTGTTCGTGCGGCAGTGCCGTGCGCTGCTGAAGTGTGACGGCACGACCCTGCCGGCGGTCCTGCGCCAGGTCGCCAAGACCTACATGACGCAGCAGGCCTGCCGTCAGAACCGGCAGCAGCAGCGCGCTGGATAATTGACGATTTTCGAGTTGCCAAAAAACCGGGTCGCGAACGCCTATTTTTAGGCGAATTTGGGGCCGACTCCTCCGCTACCGTCTCTCGGCAGCCAGGAATCGGAATCCCAATGGTCAAGAAGTCCCGCGAACACCCCCGCTCCAAAGCCGAACCCACATCCGTCACCGCCGCGGTTTCAACCGAAGCGGCGGCCGAACGCAAGACACAGGAAGCCGCCGGCGCGCTACTCGCCGATGCGCTCGATCGCGTCTACCAGAAAGCGCTCGATCTGCTGGAAACGCAAATCGAAGGTGTCGATGCGATGGAAACGGTCGTTCGCACCGAGCTCAAGCTCGAGGGCACCGCGCCTGTGCTCGGCATCCTGCCGGAGCGCGCGATCAATCCGCAGGAGATATACCGCATTCTCGCGGACCGCTTGGTCCAGCACGAGAAACCGCGACTGGATCCGCGCGGAACGAAATCGCAAGTCGAGTTCCACGATCTCATCGTTTGGCGCGATGAACCGCTGCGGCTGGGTCTGCCGTACCACGAATACCTGCTGAGAAAAGTGCGCTTCGCGCGCGGCAAGTCGCTGCGTGATCTGCACCAGCACATCCTGATGCGTCTGACACCGGAAGATATGCCGGAAGCGGCATCGGCGAACGCGTGCCATGAGCTGATCAAGACGCTGTGCGTGGAAGTGCCGCCCACCGTTATCGTGCCGTTCAAGGAAACAACGCCGGTGAGCATCCTCTACATGATGTTCAACCGCACCGACCAGGACCTCCCGTATCACCTCAATGCTTGGCAGGTCGACCGCCTTACCCAAGCGCTACTGGCTTTCGCCACGCTGGCCTCGCTCGACGGCAACGGTGCGGCGGCCACACAAATCAATGAGGCAGCCAACGGCCTTCGCGAGAAGCTTCGCCGCTCCAAGCACCAATACCACGAACGTGAGAGCGTACGTGCCGGAATCTACATCGACCTGATCCTCCGGAAGGACACGGCAGAGTTCCATGTCGACAAGCAGCTGATGAAACTGTTCCAAGACACCGCACTAGGAAAAATGCGTCGGCTCGAATTTGTGCACCAGTGAAACCCGGCGTTCTCAAGCGGTTCACAGGTTTTTCTGGCAAACTGCGGTCCCATTTTGGCCAGAAGGTACTGCGAAATGCCGAATATCGGATCGGTGCTCAAGCAGGAAATCACGCGGCTTTGCCGCCGCGAGATCAAGAAGGAAACGAGCGCTACCCGCAAGGCCTCATGGACCTATCGGCGCGACATCGCTGCGCTCAAGCGCAAGGTCGCCGAGTTGGAACGCAAGGCCACGCAACTGGGCAAGGCCTCGGGATCAAATGTCAAAGCGGCGCCCGCAGAGTTGTCGGAGCGCCAGCGTTTCGTGGCCAAAGGATTCCGTACGCTTCGCCGTCGCTTGGGTCTGTCGGCTCCTCAGATGGCCAAATTGCTAGATTGCTCCGAGCAGTCTGTCTGGAATTGGGAAACCAAGAAGGTGACTCCACGAAAGGAGCAGTTTGCGAAGATCATCGTGCTGCGCGGCCTGGGCAAGCGCGAAGTTCAGCAGCGTCTGGAAAACATGGCGGCTCCCAAGAAAACTCCCCTGAAAAAGACCGCTCGGAAGAAGTAGGCAACGCGGCCACTTGCAAAGTTGAGTTGCCAACACTACGCGAGCCCACGCGAATTCGCCGGTGGCCAAGACGATCGCTGACTTCGATCTGCATCCACTGATGCGCGCTGGTCGACTGACGTTGATGGGGCGAGCGCTTGGCGCTAACCGCTTGGTGTTGCGATGATGCGCGTGCTGCCATACGAGGACTCCTCACGAGCAACCTCCCTTTAGCTTACGTCTTCACAGTTCATTCGGCGCGCGCAAATTTCGCTCAATGATGAAGTTCGGAAACTGTTGAGAAATCAGCATGCTTGCGCGAGCACACATCTCCGGCATCGAGTACGTTTCACTCTGTGAGACTCACAGCGCTAAGATGCCGGCATGACCGCACCTGCTATTCAGCTCCATCCATCCGATCGCGCCACGTTGCTCAGCGCCGCAACTGACTCCTCCGGCTTCGAGTTGCCGTTCGTCATCACGACTATCAGCTGCGGCTTTCCGTCGCCAGCGGCGGACTACGCGGAAGAACGGCTCAACCTCATCAAGCGCTTGGTCAAGAATCCGACAAGCACGTTCTTCGCGCAGGCGCACGGCGATAGCAACGTCGACGCCGGCATTCTCGACGGTGCCATACTCGTGGTCGACCGCTCGCTCGCGCCGCGTCACGGCGACATAGTGCTCGCGTCCGTCGACGACGAATTCACTTGCAAGCGTCTCTACATCAAACCGGACGGGCGGATCCGTCTGGTTCCGGCCTCGAGCGATAAGCGTTACCGTGCAATCGATCCGGGCGATGGCCAGGTCGTGACGATCTTTGGTGTTGTAACAGCCGCGGTGAACGAATTCCGTAAAGGTTGATGTGTCATGACCCTAGCGTTGGCTGACGCGAATTCATTCTATTGCTCCTGCTTCCAAATTTTTGAACCTCGGCTTGCCGGAAAGGCACTCGTCGTTGCGTCCAACAACGACGGCAACGTAGTGAGTCGAACACCGGAAGCGAAAGCGATGGGAGTTCCCATGAGTGCGCCGCTTTTCGACTGGCGCAAGCAGATTGAATCGGGTGAGCTCATTGTTCGCAGCAGTAACTACGCGCTGTTCCATGACATGAGTTGTCGAATGCAGGAGATTCTGGTCGACATGTCGCCGGCGGTAGAAATCTACTCCGTCGACGAGTGCTTTCTCAATTTCACGGGAGTCCGCGATCCCATGATGCTGGGACGCGAGATCAGAGATCGCATCTTGCGCGACTTGGGGCTACCGATCTGCGTCGGCATCGGACCAACCAAGGTGCTCTCGAAACGAGCCAACAAATTGGCGAAAGCTGGTGCCGGTGTCGTGGATCTGACACCGCTCGATGCTCGAGACCACGCCCTTCGCTCCACCGCAGTCGAGGATATCTGGGGTATCGCCTCACGCTTGGGCGCACGACTGCGCGAGATCGGTATCACGACCGCCGCCGAATTGCGTGATGCGCACGCACCACTGATCCGCTCGCGTTTCGGCGTCGTCGTGGAGCGACTCCAAAGAGAATTGCAAGGCATCCGTTGTCTCCCTCTGGAGACCGCCGAGCCAGACCGCAAGCAGATGTACTGCACACGTAGCTTCGGCCATGCCGTCAAGACGATTCACCCGGTACAAGAGGCGATCGCCAACTTCCTTGTCCACGTCGCTGAGCGTATGCGGGCCAGATCGCTGCGCGCTCAGGCGCTCCACGTGTTCTTCCACACTTCGCCTTTCCGGAACGGGCCGCATCACTATGCTTCACTGGTGCTGCCGCTGCCGGTGCCTACCGACGACACGGGCGTTCTGTTGACCCATGCGCGCTCGATGGTGAGCTATCTTTGGCGCGATGGCTTTGCCTTCGCAAAGGCGGGTGTTGGCCTGGTCGACCTGACACGCGTGGAAGTGGAACAAGTCGATTGCTTCGACTCACAGTCGCCTCGACGCATGGCGCTCATGAAGGTGCTCGATGCGAGCAATCGCAAATTCGGTCGCGACACGATTCGGTTTGCCGCACAAGGTGCCACGCGACGTCGACAGTGGGCCATGAAACAGTCAATGCCGACGCCGCACTACACAACCCGCTGGAAAGACATCATCCAAGCAAACTGCTAGTGTCTAAGGTGCCCATCGCAATGAACGACTATCTCTCGCAAAGCGATGTCGAAAGCGTCAAGACTCAGCGCTATTGTCTACACCGCAAAGAGAGTTCTCTGCGTTTTTGTACAACGCGTCATATGTCACATGGAACGTATAGTTGCGATCGATCTTGCCTTGTCTGTTGTCCTTTCCGTCGACTTCGACTTGACTGACCTTCTGAATATTTGTGTGACCCCCGCTCTTAAGGCGAGAGTAGATCACACCCCACGCTTTATCGTAGTCGATGTATTTGGCGTTCATGTCCTGCCAGGATACGACGTCTGACGTGATGTGCTCAGACCCGTCTTCGTTTCTCTCAAGTCCGTTGGCTGCGTCACGACAAGACTTGTACTTCGGAATGAGGTAATCAACCTCGGGAGAATAATTTGGTGGCACCGTAGTCACAATCAAATGAAACGGTCTGTTCGGTTTGAGGGTGTACACCAAAGGTAACTCAGGCTGAATCGGCAGTTGACCGTTCTCCGGAATATTTCCTGAAATGAGTGTCCCACCTGTGGCGGTTACTTTGAGAGCGGTGACTGGAGTCTCGCGAGTCGGCTGGATCCAGAAAACCCGAAATGAAACGTCATTTCCAGATTGCTTAACGGCCACTACATCGAGTCCAGCAGTACTCCTCAAACAGGCAACATAGGCATCACGATCGGTCTGCGACATCTGAGTCTGGATATATGAAGTGTCCTGATCGACGGTCTGTTTGTAATCGAAGTGGGCAAGAATTTCTGACTTTCGTGTGTTGAAGTCCGTGAAGCTTGCAAATGCCTTGAAAGGGATACCCTTAATCAAGGCATCCCCACCCAAATTCAAATCGCTTTTGCGCTGTTCAAAGTTAGTCTGGTCAGTTGTGTTCACATAAGAAAGGTATGTGTGCAGATTGTTTCGAAAATTGGATGTGTCTTTGAAGTCCAGCACGTTACATCCAGTTGCAAACGTATTGGTGCTTATCAGAAGAAATGCAAAGCATTTCACCAGTGACCGAATTTGCTGGTTCATTTTGTTCTTGCGCCTCTCTCGTTGCGTAGTAAACACGATCGCACAATCACATTGTGACGAAACAATCAGCAACCTTGGCTTCAAGAAGCCAAGATGTCTATTGGGAATCCGCGAGAGAGCGAAACGCAGTGTGTTTCCCAACGAAGGCGAGGCGCACTGTTCCAGTCGGGCCATTGCGCTGCTTACCGATGATGACCTCTGCAACGCCTTTGTCCTGCGATTCCTGGTTGTAATATTCATCGCGGTAGATGAACATCACGACATCAGCATCTTGCTCGATGCTTCCAGACTCACGCAGGTCCGCCATTACGGGTCGCTTATCGGTACGCTGCTCCACCGCGCGATTCAGCTGCGACAGCGCGACAACTGGCACCTTTAATTCTTTCGCCAGCGCCTTCAGCGATCGAGAAATCTCGCCAACCTCAGTCGCGCGGTTCTCCGTGCTGTCAGCCACGTGCATGAGCTGCAAGTAGTCGACAATGATCAGCCCGATATCTCGCTCTCGTTTGAGTCGCCGTGCACGAGCGCGCAACTCCATAGGAGTCAGTGACGATGCGTCGTCAATTGTTATCTTTGAATCGGCAAGTGTGACCAGCGCGTTCGACGCGCGAGCCCAGTCATCTTCCTCGAGGTCGCCGTTGCGCAACCGCTGCGAGTCGATGCGTCCCAATGTCGCAGCCATGCGCAGCGTGAGCTGCTCGTGCGACATCTCCATTGAAAAAATCGCGACCGCTTTCTTGGAGCGCACCGCCGCCTGTTCGGCAAATCCGAGAGCCAATGCGGTCTTTCCCATGCTTGGCCTGGCCGCAAGAATGATGAGATCACCCGACTGCAGACCAGACAACATCTCGTCGAGGTCGGGGAATCCGGTAGAGATTCCAAGCAATGCGCCAGGGTTCTCGTAGCGACGACGCATGAGCTCGAAGGCTTCGCGCACGGACTCGCGCATCGTGACCGAACCGCGCATGCCGCGTGCGCCGCGCTCAGCGATCGCGAATACCTGTTGTTCGGCGCTTTCGACGAGTTCCTGAGCAGTGCGGCCGGCCGGTGCGAATACCTCGCCGGAGATCGCAACCGTCGCATCAAGCAGCTGCCGCAAAAGCGACTTCTCGCGCACGATCTCCACATACGCCATGATGTTCGCGGCGCTCGGCGTGGCGTTTGCCAGTTGGATTACGTACGAGGTGCCGCCGACGATCTCTGCCAGGCCGTTCGATTCAAACCATTCGCCGAGCGTGACGGCATCGTACGGCTTGCGCTTGTCGCCCAGTTCGCAGATCGCGCGAAAGATGAGCTGGTGTTCCTTGTTGTAGAAGTCCTTCTCTTCGAGCTTCTGGATCACTGCGTCCAGTACGGTCTCGTTGAGCATCAGACCGCCGAGCACGGACTGCTCAGCATCGATGGAATAGGGCGGCACCTTGGCGGCGTCGATCCCGCGCAAATTGCTTTTTGGATTCGCGGACACGGCTATTCCCCGAAATGGAACCGACACGGGCAGGCGTCGGTTCCAGTGTACCCCCGATTAGGGCATCAAGCCGAACATCACCGTCTTGGGATCCACTTCCGTCCAGTAGACGATCTTGTCGTAACGGTAGCACCACGACTGCTTCGGATTCTGGCCCTTGATCATCAGCATGCAGAAGTGATCAGCGCCGATTTCCGACAGCACGAAATTGCCCATGCGCTCCGGATCGCGGCGCAGCAGCGTCGCTGTGCGATGAGCGACCAGGAAGTCGCGCAAGGTCGATTCATTGGTCACCGGATCTCCGACGGCCGTGTCGGGGCCCTGCGCGTTGAAAACCTGGCCTGCCGCTTGGGCCGACATGAACGGAAATGCGAACGCGCCCACGACCGCTGCCAGGGCGAACGGGAGAATCTTCCAGTACATCGCAACACTCCATGGTGGTTGAAGCCCCGATTATTACGGCATCCGCGGCACCCATGCACTCGAAAAAGGGGCCAGATTTCGATCTTTTCTGACAGTCTGTTCAGGATCGGCCTCGACAGGGTACTATCCGGGTCCTCCGTGGCCATGCGACGTTTACGCGACGACGCCGACGCGGGCCCCCCAGACCGCCGCACCGAACCACGGAGATCCGCGTGCTCGCCACCATTTTCCTGCTCCTCCTGGGCGGCTTGATCGCGCTCCTATGGCGACGTCAGCGATTGGCGGCCAGTCTGTTGCTGGTCGACCTCATCGTGGTTTACCTGGGCGGCACGCAGCTATTTCCGTCGATGCTCCTCAACGAGCTGCAGGTGGGCTACCCGACCACGATCACACAGTGGGGCAAGAAACCGGCGATCGTGCTGCTCGGCATGGGGACGGAACAGGTCGGCGATTCCGACACGTACGAGGTCGGCGGCCTCTCGCAAGCCCGGCTCCTCAAGGCACTGGAGCTCTACCACGACTGCGAAAAAGGCCCTGACGAGTGCCGGTTGATCATCAGCGGCGGCGACCCGCAAGCGCACGGCCGCAGCGAAGCCGAGGTCTACGCCGAGCGCCTGCTCGATCTGGGTGTGGAGCCCGACGACGTTATTCAGGAGCCCCTGTCACGCAACACCTGGGAGAACGCAAAAAATACCAGCGCGATCGTCAAGAATCAGGCCTTCGATCAGGTCGTCGTGGTGAGTTCTGGTGTTCACGTGCGCCGGGCCGCGCAATACTTCGCCCACTTCGGAATCAGCGTCGTCCCGGTGCGCGCCGATTTCGTCAACCCGAAAAGCGGACTCATCCCGGACGCAACCAACTTGTGGCTCACCACGGTCGCCCTGCACGAGTATGTTGGCATGGCACGTTTCCATGTCTACAACGTCCTCGGCTGGAACGGATGACCCCCTAGCAGGCCAAGAATCGAGTTACAACTGTCAATTTTGACAGTAGGCTTTTCGCGGTGGCCTGCATCTCCGGCCTGTAGTAACGTGGTATGCGTTTTGCTGTTGGTACTGCTCGTTTATGGGCATCTCGAATCTACTCAATCTGGTGCAACGTCCGTCCCGATCGCTGCTTGATCTGAGTCAGGACCTGCACGACGCGCGCGTCACCAACGTTCTCTCGCTGTTTCAGGAACGCACGGTTTCGCGCAATCGCGTCATCGCCGTCATTCTGACGACGTTGTGGTGTGTCTTTTGTTTCTTCATCCCAGTCGGTGAGCCTGAAACCGCGGCCGCGTTGAAAGCGCAAGCGACCGATGTTATCCCGGAACTCACCACGATGCTGTTGTTGTCCACCGCCTGGTGGGTGGCACTGCGAAATCAGTGGATTGGTCAGGCGTGGTGGGTGGACGCAGCCGGATCGGTGGGAAACTTCGTCGGAGTCGCAATCATCCTGCCCCAAGCGTGGAATCTCGCGTGCCTGGCGATCGCTTATTTGCCGATGGCGGCGATCACAATCGGTGCACGCTACACCAAACCGTGGTTCCTGATTTCAATTCTCGCGTCGACGCTCATTACTTACTTTTCCGCTCCTGAACATTTCTGGGCGGCCCGACCGTACTTCGCACTGTTCACGTTCTTCCTCGTGATAGGACTTCCGCTATCGGTCAACCGTCTGCTGCAGACATTGCGCGTCGTGACCGAAGCCGCCATTCGTGCTCGGGACGCCCATAGCCAATTCGTCGCAACGATGTCGCACGAGTTGCGCACGCCTCTGAACAGCGTGGTCAATGCAACGGAAATGCTCGAATCGGAAACCGACTACACGCGCCGTGAGCAGTTGGTCGATCTTCTATCCAATAACGCGCACGTGCTGCGAAATCGCGTGAACGCCGTGCTCGACGTCCGCTCGATCGAGTCCGGCCGAGTAGCGCTGCTCAACGAGCCATTCACCTTCGGCGGTCTCATCAAGACACTGTCCGATGTCGTGTCGCAAGCAGCCCGCGACAAGCACATCGAGATTACGATGTCCGCCGGAAGCGCCGGCGATGTCGTCTTGCGATCTGACCCCGCGCGGGTCGAGCAGATACTGACGAATCTGCTGTCGAACGCGATCAAGTTCACGCCCGCCGGCGGGCGTATCGACCTCACCGTCGCAGCCACCGGCGTCGATGCGCAAGGACGTGTGCTGATCGAGGCGGCGGTCAAGGACACGGGCATTGGCATCCCGGAAGCCGCGAAGGCACATATTTTTGAACCGTTCTATCAGGTCAGCGTCGGCCCGAAACGCAGTGCCGAAGGCATCGGTCTCGGGCTGCATGTCGTCAAGAGCATCACGCAGCTGATGCAGGGCGAAATCACCGTCGAGGACAATCCCGGTGGCGGCACGGTCTTCCGCTGGGTGGTACCGATGCAGCGCGCTGCCGCATCGGAAAAGCCCAACAAGATTCTGGCCTTCAAGGAAGCGATCGCGGCACATCGCCAACGCGTGCGGCCGCAACGCGTCCTGGTCATCGACGACAACACCAGCAACCGCGAGATCGCAAACCGCATGTTGCAGATGGCCGGACACTCGATGGTCGCAGCAGAAACCGGTGAAGAAGGGTTGCGCAAGATGGAGCAATCAAAGTTCGATCTTGTGCTACTCGACCTTCACATGCCGGGTTTGTCTGGCATCGAAGTCCTAACCCAGTTGCAAACCATCAAGCAAACGACTGGGCGAACGCCACCGCCAATTGTGGTCTTGTCGGCGGACGCAACGCCGCAAGCGATGGACGAAGCGCGTCAGTACGGCGCCATCGGATATCTGATGAAACCCGTCGCCGGCACCAAACTGCTTCACATCTTGGAAGACGTGAGCGGCGGCAACACGCCGGACGAATCAGTGGACATCGTCGAAGTATCGCAAGCCGCCACCAGCGTTACCAAGTCGAAGGAGTCGTTCCTGGATTACCTTCGCGCCGAAGGCAATCAGGCAGCGGTCGAACAGTTCACGAGGACGTGCCTCACCGGTATCGAAGGGCAGGTGGCCAGCTTGACTATCGCATTGGCAGCCGAAGATCTGGACCAGTGCGCACATCACTTCCATTGCCTCAAAAACGAGTTCATCCAACTCGGCGAAGAGTACGGCATTGCCCTGTGCACCAGCCTGCGCGATGAAATGCGACGGACGGGCAAGGCGCCCGACGTGTCGGAACTGATCGAGTTCTCGCAAACGGTCAGGCACCGCCTCGATCCTCCCCGATCGGCGCCGATCGCGATGGAAGGCATCTCTCGCAGCGCCGTAGTGTAAAATCATGGGTCCAATAGGTCCGCCACGGGCGGCATTTCGAGGGGAGTCCCATGACGGCTGCACTACTGATTTCCGATCTTCACCTGGATGAAGCCAAGCCTCATCTGACCGACATCTTTGTCAAGTTCATGTCTGGTCAGGCGCGCACCGCGCCGGAGCTGTACCTACTCGGCGATCTTTTTGAATACTGGCTTGGCGACGACGAAGACGCGCCGATTGCCGAGACGTTTGCGAACGCTGTCCACGGGGTCAGTGAAAGCGGTACGAAGGTATATTTCATGCACGGCAACCGGGATTTTCTCCTCGGCGATAAATACGCCGCACGCTGCGGCATGACGCTCCTTGCCGACCCGGTAGTGCGCAAAATCGGCGGCGTCGACACGCTGCTCACTCACGGCGACCGATACTGCACCAACGATGCGAAATACATGGCCGCGCGCGCACAGTACCGCCATCCGCAAATGATGCAGATGATCCTGGCCAAGCCGATCGCCGAACGCCGCATGCTGGCCGAGGGCCTGCGCAAGCAAAGCCGGGAACACCAGAAGCAATTCGGCGAAGGCACACGCATGGACGCTGGCGACGTCGTCGACGAGACACTGATTCAAGAAATGGCAGAAAAAGGCGTGCACCGCCTGATCCACGGCCACACCCATCGCCCGAACGTTCACACATTGAGTCTTCCGGATGGCTCCTCTGCAGAGCGCATCGTGTTGGCCGACTGGCGCGATCACGGGCAGGCGCTGCAAGTGAACGCGGACGGAACCTACAGCCGCCTCGAATTGACCTGAAGCGACATTTTCAAGGGGCAACGGATGAAACGCGCCACGTTCCTACTCGCGATGTTCGCCGGTTCGGTGTGGGCAGCGGGTGGTAGCAAGAAGCAGGCTCCAACGCCGCCGCCTCCGCCGCCGCGCTCGCATTGGGACGTGAAGGGAGTCGTTCTCGGCAGCCCATACGATGCGTTTACGCAGCAGGTTCAAGGAGAGTTGGAGTGCAATGCGGTAACCACGGGCAGTGATTTCGATATCGG
>Ga0105237_10004272_pt1 | contig 16603 bp, 12 predicted proteins | sample KBSC24metaG_FD_81520 | JGI IMG/M metagenome (GOLD analysis project Ga0105237, IMG submission 81520) | Corn rhizosphere microbial communities from Kellogg Biological Station, Michigan, USA - KBS C2-4 metaG | ecosystem: Host-associated > Plants > Roots > Rhizosphere > Soil | place: Michigan, USA... | reverse complement strand
ACTTTGAACTTGATGTTGACGTCCTCGCCCGCTCTGAGCTTCGCGTTCGGTGACTGCGGCTCCGCGCTGTACTCGATCGCGATTCCCTGTTCGACCACCTTCTGTGTTGGCTGTTGCGCGAACGCGGCGGCGACGTTGATGAGTAGAAGTGTAAAGATTGCGATATATCGGATCATTTCTTCGTCTCCTGGCGTAAGGGGATAGGGACGAGTGCAGCCTGTCCCCCAACAGGCTGCACTCGTTGCGGTTGAGAACCAACCGCGGTCTGAGACACTTACGGTGTTACCCGGAAGACGCCCCAGATACCGCCGTCGAACTGAAACGACTCCTGTGTTCGATAGAGGTAGTCGCCCGCCACTCTTCGGGCGCCACCAGCACCGTTCGTTGGAATCACTTCATAGTGCGATGATGGTCCAATGCCGTACACCACACCTTTGTTTTCCGACAGCGGGTTGTTGCCAATCGATTTTGAGTTGTTTGTGAAAGGTTCATCCTGCCAGAAATGACCGTGCAGGTTGAAGAGGTTGTTGCGCATGTGTCCGTTCGCGTTCAATAAACGGAACCTGACTTCCTGACCGGCGCGCGCCGTGAACACCGGCGTTTGCGGGTCGCCACCAACGATCGCATTGGTAAGCACGTTGGTGAAGTCGAAGTTACGAGTAGTTTCGAACGGAGTTTCCGGTGCGTAGTTCATGCGTTTCCAGATCGGTTCAGTGCGGTAGTTGACTGCTTTCTGAGCGGAGTCTTCAGCGTCTTCCGCACCGCCTGGACCAGCAAGATTCGGCACCGGGCTGCCGTCTGCGAACCTCATGTTGATGTCGGTCTGGAATTGGATCACGAACTCACGGAACGAAGTGCCATCGGTCCTGGTGATGGTCGCCTGTGCGCGTGAAGTCGAGTCTTCGATCCAGCTCGAACCCTGCGGTTCGACAATCAGCGAGCCGATCGCGCCCTTGTTGCTGTGCTTGATCGGATCGGACGAGATCAAATTGGTCGCGCCGAATTCAATAGGTGTCGCCAGACGCTGGGTGCCGTTGATGACCACGTCGCCGGCATACCACGTATACCTTGCGACGCCGCCTGGTCCAACTGTCTGGTTAGGATTGAAGCCGACATTCTTGCCGTCACTGTTCGCTACGTTGTAAGCGAGCAGTTGCGGGTGCAGACCAACATGGTTCGAAGGTTTCACCTGATTGGCGTTGAAGTGGTAGATGATGTTCGGCATCGTGTTGAAGCCGTCCAGATCCGCCACCACGTTCGGCAGCTTGTTAAAGAGGTTGAAGTTGATGCACTCGCCGGCACTGGCACGGACGACGAGCGGCTCAATCGGCACTCCTGCCTTGACCTTGCCTAACGAATCAATGTCTTCACTGCGGAAGTACATGATCGCGGTTGGGTCATTGAGCGCACCGCCGTTGCCAGCGCGGCTGTTGTAGATCAGCTTGCCGCCCGGAAGTGCCGCAGCACTCACAGCCGTCACACTGATTGTTCTTCGCGGAGCAGTACTCGGACAGATGCCGGTCGCAACGCTCTTGCCGGTGGCGAAGTCGGTTGGATTCGACATCACGACCGTCTTTGAAACAAAGAACGTGCCATCACTGGTAGCCGTAGTTCCGGAAGCATCGGTTTGCGTGCCGCTCGGCGAGCTTGATGCTTGAGTGTCAGCCACTTGATCCGGCGACATGTAAGTTGTGTCCGTCGTCGTAAAGGTGTCAGTCGATTGAGACGAATCAGTCGTGTCTTTGTAATCCGTGACACCGTTTGGGAACGAGCTGTCGGTCGGGAACGAACTGTCGTTTGTTGACAACGGAGCCGCGCCTGCCGTGTTGTTGGGTAGTGCCTGGAGGTCGGCCCGCAAACCAGGCCGTCCGTTATAGATTCTGAGAAGGCCCCAGATTCCATTCCACTGCCCGTCGACTGAAGCGTCGTTCTGGTAGAGGTAATCGATGAACGGACGATTGCCCATGATCGATTCCTTGCCAGTCAGGAATTCAAAGTGTTCCGAGATCCCGGCGATCTGCGAGTTGCGATAGCCGGAGTTGTTGACTGCCAACGGATCCTGCGGCGTGCCCGGTTGGTGCAGCCACTTGTGACCGTTGATAGTCAGGTTGTGTGTTTCTTCGTGCGCACCGACGAGGATACGAATCTGAACTTTGTCGTTTTCGTAAGCTCGCAGCAGCGGCGTGAACGGATCACCCGGTTGCACTCCCTGAGTCAACGCCGGATAGAACGTAGGTTGAACGTTGAACTGCGAATCCGCGCGAGTGATGTTTGACTTGTAGGCCTTGGACAGATCGCCCGCAGCGCCACTCGCTTGCGTGTTCGTATTTGGATCGCGAACGCGCAGAGGCACGGGCTCGTTGCGGTAGTTAACACTGAACGTTCCCACGTCTGCCGCCGAAATCGCTTCCGGACATGGAGCCGGAACACCACCGGGACAAACCTGGCCATTCTCGACGATGAAGGGCAAGCCAACTTCGTCTGTAATTGGCGGGTTGATTACGCGTACCGGATCTGCGATCGGTTTGCCATTGGCATCGATGCCGGCGCCGGGTTGATAAGCGAGTTGGAAATCGGCGAACTCAAACAGGAACTCGCGGTGACTATTCGCCGCATTCGTCTCGATGATGTTTGCCTGCCAACTGGTTGGTCCACCATCAGTGGCCCGGCTGCCCATGACGACTCCCGTCTCCGGATTCTTCCAGACAGAACCTTGCGGCTCGATGACGAGACCGGCATAGAGACCAGCCTGTTGGTGTGTCGATGGTCCAAAGTGATCGTGCGTGAAGACTGTGCGCAACGTGCGGTCCACACCGTTGTTGTTCAAGGTGTTGTCCGCGTACCAACGCTGCACGGTAGTCTGCGCGCCGAGAGTGCCGAAGAACGGATGCGCTTTAGCTTTTGGACAAGTGAACGTGCCATCACGCGGGTCGCCCGAATCCTTGCCGACGCATGAATTCTGTTTGCGAATCGCGCGGATACGTTCGATCACTTCATCCGGACTAAACGTGCCGTCTTCGTAGTTGAAACCGTTGCCCGCTCCGTCTGACGAGGTCACGTCAAACTTCACGAGGTGAATATGTTGACCGATGATGTCGGTTGGCGTGCGCACCTGGAAGTCGTCTTGCTCGTAATTACCAGGCACGAGATTCGTGTGATAGAAGGTGATGCAATCGTTGGTGTTGGCGCGGAAGAACAAAGGCTCAGGTGGTTTAGTACCAGCCTTTGTCGCGGCCACATCGGACCACAACGCAAGAATGCGCGACTGCGGGAAGTGCCAGCCGGCCTTGTTGAACTTGATGTCGAGCTGAAATGCTGCTGCTTTGTAAGTACGTGCAACGCCCGTCGGATTTCCGTTGTCGTCCATGCATGGATCGGCAAACGGAGCGCCCGGTTTGCGCGGCAAACCGTTGGTTACGAAGCTCGCTGCGGTTCCGTCGGGCTTGTAGCTCGGATGCAGTCTTTGTTCGTGATACTGCATCGCTGCGATCTCGGCAGCGGTGCCAGTCTCAGCAATGCTTTGTGCAGTTACAGCTACCAGTTCCTTGCTGAAGTCGAGACGATTTTCAACGTGCGTGAACGTACCGCCGGTGATGATGTGTCGCGACAAGCCGCCGTCATCGATCGTATCGAGCGGTGGATGTGGCGGGCGATGTCCAGCGACGGCCGGGCTGAAGAACGGGTAACCCGGAACAGTTGCTGTCGGCATCGGCGCCATCGCTAAAGTCGGAAGCGGCACGATTGCCGGTGTTGGTGTTCCGGCAGTGATTTCGCCGTCCGGCAACGCACGCGCGCCGGCTACGGGAATACCGTTGGCGTCGAGTACGGTTCCTGCTTCAAACACATCGTGCGACCGCCACAGTTCCCACATGCCTTGTGCGAAGTGCGGGTAAAAGTGACAGTGGAAAATCGAATCGCCGACGGTTTGGTTGCGATTGCCTGTGCCGCCGTGAGCGATTTCAGTGGTGAACGCGAAGCCTGGTCCAAGTGCCTGGCTATCGAGATAAGTCGAGTTGTCGTCGTCTGGTGTTTGTATCCACTGGTGCGCGTGCAGGTGGTGGATGTGATGTTCTTTCGGTCCCGCGTGTACGACGCGCATCTTCACGGGATCGCCAATATAACTGTGATGCACGTTTGAAGGATCATCCGGGTACAAGACCTTCGTCGCCTTGCGGCCTTTGATCAGATTTCCGAGCTTGTCGGTCGTGTTGGCCGGAACGTCCACGATTTGTGCGGGGTCGCCGATGGCCCAGGATGACAGAAAGAACTCCTCATACTTGCACTCAGTGCAATTGAACATCGGTCCGACGCCGAGCCGGTTAGCCAGGATCTCCGCGCCGATGCCCGCGATGCCGTAGTTGATCGCAAACTTGTCTTCGACACTGTGGAGAGTGTGACTCAGAACCGGATCTTCAAACTGCGGAAACGCCTGCACGTCCTGAACTTCATCGTGATAAATCACGGTGAACTCGCGGAAGGGCTTGTCGCGATCCGGATTGGTTGCGTTCGGACGATACGTACCGGTTGGAAAACGTCCTTTGTTTGGGCCAGTGATGATCGCGTTCAAGTCGGTGTTAACGATCGTATCGACATTGAGCATCTTCAAAATTGGCTGTCCCGCCTTCGGATGGCCGGTTGGGTAGACAGCGTCGTAATTGATGACCGGTTGGCCGCCCGGAGTCGTACCGGTTTTCGCCAGGTTCAAATCCGCTGCGGTTACCTGTGAGCGATACCACTCCGCGCCTTTTTGTTCGACGTTGACGCTGCCGAACAATCCTTCCGCGAGTGTGCCGCCATCTCCTTCGCCACCAGTGGTGGCGGCGGAGCTATACATCAAATTGTTTCCTTCACGCGTTGCGTAGAAGGTGTAAACGGCCGTGCCGCCGGGACCTACCAAACTCGGTGCATTGTTGCCCACGTTTGATCCGTCAGAGGCGATCGAGCCGACCAGTTCCATTCCATTCACGTGAATGCCTGCCGAACGAGTCGCCGGTTGATCACTCAATGGTGTTGAGGAAAGGAGGTTAGTGAACGTGATACGCAAGCAGTCGCCGCTGTTCATGCGAAGCACGATCGGCCGCGGGCGTTTGTCGTCACGCAAGCGAACATTGCCGGCGACGATGCCTTTGAGAGGATCAATCGCGACGACGTCTTTTTTAAGAGCGTAGATCATACCGTTCGGATTAACTGCACCGAGACGGTTGAACATGATTACCTGGTCCAACGCCACCACGTCGGCTTTGATAGTGCGTTCGCAAACGGGTGTGGGCGATGGGAGAGCCAGTGCGGCTCCGCCGTCTGGGGCGATAGTCGCGCTGTCGGTTTGAGTCTGTGCGTTCGCTGTCAGAGCGGTTAAGGACAGCAGCGCAAGATTGAGGAGGAAGAATGGAAGGGAGGACTTCCTCCAATGGTAGATAGGAATTTTAATCTTCTTCATCAGTATCCTCCAGATGATTTGGGGGCGCTCCCGCCAGTGCAACGGCCGTGCCCGCTGCAACTTTCATTGCAAAATCATCTGGTTCGGACCTACAGAGCCGCGAAGAAGCGCAAAAGTACAAAAAGATCAGCGCCGGGGCTGTCTTCGTGTGGGTATGTTTCAACGTGAGACAGACGCCCGTTAGTGTGCTTCACGCTGAATCAGCACTTGGACCATGCAGGTGGGAGTCGATGAGTTTGAGGAGTTCGGAGGGATGAAAGGGCTTGGCAAGCGCGCCGACGGCGCCGAGTTTTTTCGCTTCGTCGAAGACTTGCGGGCTGCCGTGAGCGGTAATGAGAAGCACGGGAATCTGAGGTTGCAGGTTGCGAAGATCTGAGATGACTTGAAAGCCGGAGATGTCTGTCAGGTAAAGATCGACAACGCTAAAACCGAAGCTTTTCGTGCGCGCCTGGTCTAAGCCGTCAAGTCCTTTGGTGACCAGGACTACTTCGTAACCACTCGATTCGAGCACAAGCCTGAGCGCGTCACCGACTGACGGTTCGTCATCAACGATGAGGATTCGTGTTTTCTCCATTGTTAAGATTCTCGCGCAAAGGCGCAAAGACGCAGAGCGCTGCCGCGCTGCTTAAAGGGCTTTCTTTGCGCCTTTGCGTCGTGCGCGAGAACAATCCTTACGGTTTCGCGGTGATCGATGAGTCGGGTCTTTCAACTTTGATTCCCAGCTTCTTCAGTTTGCGATAGAACGTCGGTCGCGGAAAGCGGAGTATCTGCGCACTCTTCTTGACGTTACCCGCTGTTCGCTCGAGAGTTTGCATAATCGCTTCACGCTCGATCTCCTCCATCGGTAACAACGGCGGAATCACGAACGCCGCGCTGGTCGAGCGCGTTTGAAACTCTTCGGGTAAACAGTGGGGCACCAATTCCTTTCCTGAACAGAACAGCACTGCCCGTTCGATCACACTCTCCAGTTGGCGAATGTTGCCCGGCCAGTCGTAACGCACGAGGCGCATGACCGTGTCCGGCGAAATATCCTGAATCCGCTTGCCGTACTGCTCATTGAACCGCTTCAAAAAACGCCCCGCGATCAACGGTACGTCATCCAGACGTTCACGCAAAGGTGGTACCTTAATTTTGATCGTGCTGATTCGGAAGTAGAGATCTTTGCGCAATTGGCCTTCATCGATCAGCGCCTGCGTGTTGCGATTAGTAGCGGAAACGAGTCGAAAATTGACGTCGATCTCGCGTTCGTCGCCGAGCCGGCGCAGTCTGCGTTCCTGTAGCACACGTAATAACTTCGATTGCAGATGCGGCGGCATCTCCGCGATCTCATCCAACAGCAGTGTGCCGTTGTTTGCAGCTTCGATGAGCCCGCGTTTGTCGCGATCTGCGCCCGTAAATGCGCCTTTTTTATAACCAAACAACTCCGACTCGATGAGCTCATTCGGAATCGCAGCGCAATTAATTCGGATAAACGGACCCGCAGCACGTTGACTCTGCGTGTGAAACGCCGACGCGATCAGCTCCTTACCCGTTCCGCTCTCTCCTTCTATCAATACTGACGCATCGGACGGCGCGGCAGTGCGGATCGTTTCGAAGATCTGGCACATCTTCGCGTCGCGGCCGATCATTCCAAACGTTTCACTGTCACCGGCCAGTGTCCGTTTCAACGTTTGATTCTCCTGTCTCAAATCGGACAGTTGCAGCGCGCGATCGACGAGCGCGAAGAGACGATCGGGTGTGTACGGCTTCTCGAGATAGTAATAAGCGCCGGCTTTAATGGCTTCGATGGTCACGTCGATCGATCCGTACCCGGTCATCAGAATGACTTCGACGTCCGGAGTGTTTGCTTTGATGTGTGTAATTAGATCAATTCCGGAAGCATCGGACAAACGCAGGTCAGTGATGACGAGATCGACCACAGTCTGCTTGAGGATGTTTGTTGACTCTGCAAAGCTGTTTGCTGTCAACACTTCGTACCCCGCATCACTGAGGATCAAGCGAAGCGATCCGGTCACACTTGGTTCATCGTCAACGACCAGGATCCTCTTTGGTTGCCGGGCTGTCATTTATGTACTCCTCCGTTAGCAGGTAATTCAATTTTGACCTGAGTTCCGTTACCAGGGCGGCTATCGACGACGATCTGTCCGCCGTGTTGTTGAATGATCTTTTGCGCGTAGGGCATGCCGAGTCCGAGACCGCGGCTTTTAGTGGTGTTGAATGGTTCGAAGATCTGTTTGATCTGTTCCGCAGTCATGCCCGTGCCCGTGTCTCGAATTGTCATCCAGAGATTTTTGTCGTTTTGGCCAGTGGAAATGGTCAAGCGTCCGCCGGTGGACATAGCCTGGACGGCGTTGAGCATGAGATTGAGCGTGGCTGCGCGCATCGAGGCTTCGTCGAGCATTCCGGTGACGGGCGCGCTGTTGAGTTCGAACTGTGTTTCGATATTGTGAGACGAAACTTCAGTGCTCAAGAGCTGGATTACATCTTTTGCTACTTCATTTAGATCCACTCGCTTCGGCGCGAGAGTCACGGGACGCGCGTAATTAAGAATCTGTTCGGTGGTCGCGGTGAGATGGTTAATGGTCTCGATGATCTTGTCGATCAGTTGAGCGTCGCCGTTCGGGAGCTTTCCATCGAGCTTGCCTTTGAGATGGACTGAATAGAGTAGAAGACCGGCAAGTGGGTTTCTAACTTCATGGGCCACCTGCGCCGCGACTCGTCCCAGCGTGGCGATTCTCTCACTATGCGCAAGTTGTTCAGTAGCAGCAACTAGCCGTCTTTGTTTATGGTCCACGATGGCGAGCAAAATGCTGACAACAATCACATCGACGGTCATCGAGATAAAGAAATGCTCGACTCGTTGCTCCAGCTTATAACGGTACTCAGCGTTTTCGACGCCCGGATAGTTACGCTCGACCCAGGTAAAGTAAGGCGGCCTTAATAGTTGTTCCCAGGTGACAATTACAGTTCCCGTTAAAGCCAACGTCAGGACGGTGAAGAGAATTACCAGGCGCGAGTTGAATGCTCTTCTGACTGAGACCACTCCGGAGCGTGGAACGTCCTGAAACACTTTCGAAAAGACACTCATACGCAGTTCCCGGTTAAAGGCTGTCTCCCATTCAGCCTCCCTGAGAAGGGATTGCTCTATACAGTTTTGGGGTTAGAAGTGGTAGCTAACTACGACACCCTAAGAAGTCTGTAGCACAGGTCTTGCAAGGCTGTGCGGCAGCGAGCTAACGATAACCTAATCGCGCACCGCGGATAATACCATCAACGCAAGGAGATTAAAATGCGGAGACTGACCTACGCACTCATGGTTTTAACTTTTGCCTGCACTCCGAGCATCTTGTCGCAGACGCCGCAAACGCCACCGGTTGCAGATTGCGCCTGTGAGTCACAGTCTCTACCTGAGACACTCGCACTCGTAAACGGCGTAAAAATCACCACCAGCGATATCAAGAAAGCTACTGGCGACTCGGTTGGCCAGCTTCAACAGCAGGTCATCGATGCACGCAAACACGAGCTTGACCTGATGATCAACTCGAAACTTCTGGCCCTCGAAGCGAAGAAACGCGGTGTCACCACGACGAAACTCCTCGAGCAGGAAGTCGTCGCTAACGTGAAAAAACCCGGGCAGACGGAAGCACAGGTCTTCTACGATCAGAATAAGACACGCATCAAAGGCGAGTTCAAAGACGTCGTTGAAGACATCATCAGCTACCTATTCGAACAGGCCCAGCAACAGGAGGCGAAGAAGTTCGCCGATACCCTGCGCGGTTCAAACGAAGTCAAAGTGCTCGTAACCGAGGCCACGCCGTCCAGGACCACAGCCGATCGGGCGCGCGTGCTCGCCACGATCAAAGACGAAAAGATCACGGCGGGCGACGTTGAAGACTCGTTGCTGCCGTTGATCTTCGACGTGCAGGAACAGGTCTACAAGATACGCAAGGACGAGCTCGAGCTCAGTATCAACGACGCCTTGCTGAACCAGGAAGCACAGAAGCGACAGATCACGACCAATGCCCTGCTCGACGCTGAAGTGAGGCCGAAGCCCGTCACGGACCAACAGACGCAGGCGTTTTACGATCAGAACAAGGAACGCGTGAGCGGCGAGTATGCGCAAACCAAGGACGCAATCCGCCAGTATCTCGAACAGATCGAAGTGCGACAGGCTGAGCGCGCGTTTGTCGAGAGGTTGCGTGCAGCCGCTACGATTCAAACGTTTCTGGTTGAGCCGGAGTCACCGGTGTTTTCGATCTCGACGTTGGACCAGCCGTCGCTTGGGAAGGCAGATGCGCCGGTGACGATCGTTGCGTTTACTGATTACCAATGTCCGAGTTGCGCTGCGATGCATCCGGAGCTGGAGCGTTTGGTGAAGGAGTATGGCGACAGAGTTCGGCTCGTCACGCGCGACTTTCCGCTGAGCCAGCACACCGAAGCGTTCAAGGCAGCAGAGGCGGCGGAAGCGGCGCGCGACCAGGGCAAGTATTGGGAATACATTCAGATCCTGCTGCACAATCAGTCGGCTTTGACCGTTGATAAGTTGAAGGGTTACGCGAGTGAGCTCGCACTCGATCGCACACGGTTTGATAGTGCGCTTGATTCCGGGAAGTTCGCGGAGTCAGTGCAGCGCGATATTGAAGATGGAGTGAAGCTCGGCATCAACGGGACGCCGGCCATATTCATCAACGGCCGTCGCGTTTCGGTGAGAGGTTACGACGAATTGAAAGCAGTCGTCGACGCCGCCTTCAAAGCCGCCACAAAGCCGCAAAGAAGCGCAAAGAGCAGTTAACTGGTAAGATCCTTCAAAAACACTGGAAGGACGATATGCCAACACGAAAAGCAGAAGCTGAATGGAAAGGTAATCTGGCGGAAGGTAATGGGAATTTAAAGGTCGGGAGCGGCGCGTTTGATGGTCCGTACTCGTTCAAGTCTCGTTTTGAAGAAGGCCAGTCGGCCACGAACCCGGAGGAGCTCCTGGGCGCTGCTCACGCGGGTTGTTTCACGATGGCTTTAACTGCCGCGCTCTCGCGCGCGGGCATCACGGCGACACGCATCCACACAGAAGCGAGGGTCAAGCTGGAAAAGGTAGGCGAGGCGTTTTCGATTACCGAGATCGCGCTTGAGACTGAAGCCGAGATTCCGAACATTGACGACGCGAAGTTTCAGGAGTTCGCAAACGGAGCCAAACAGAACTGTCCTTTATCAAAGGCACTCGCAAGCACTCCGATTCAGATGACGGCAAAGCTGGTTTAGGCGGAATACCAGCCACAAAAAGGCACACAAGGCACAAATCAGGCGAACCCTTTTTGTGCTTTGTGTGCCTTTTTGTGGCTAAATTAAGTCTTCTGCACAAAGATCCCGGAGAAGTACTGCCGATGTGCGTAGAAGACGATGAACCACAACACTGTTACGACCAGCGCCAGCCCGATGCCTGCCGGATTCAGTAAGAAGTGATACAAGAGTATGTTCACGATCACTGGTCCAAGCAGCACGAGCGCCAGCGGCACGAAACGGCCCACCAGTAGCAACACGCCGCCAATCACCTGCAACCCCGCGATAACCCACAAGTAATGCGACAGAAACAGCGCGCCCATGAATTGCCCGGCCAGACCCGTCGGCATCGGCATGTTAAGGAACTGCAAGAAACCGTTTAGACCAAACACTAAAAAGATCAGTCCCAGCAATAGCCGGGCGATCAAAGCTACGATTCTCATCTTAGTTTTCCTTCCGCTGTGATTCCGTGATTATCGCACCCATCCGGCCCGCTTGATAATCCTCAATCGCCTGGTAGATTTCCGCTTTCGTATTCATCACAAATGGCCCATAGCGTGCGATCGGCTCATGCAAAGGCAAGCCCCCGATCAGCAACACATCGAGCGCGCCCACGGCGTTTGCCGGATTCTCGATTCGCACTTCGTCACCGTCCTGCGCGAACAGCACCATCTGCCCGTCGCCGCCTCGCTCGCGTTCAGCGCCAAATAACCCGGCACCGTCAACGACGTAAGCGAAAGTGTTGTAACCACTCGGAACGTGCTGCGTCGCGACTCCGCCGGGCGCGATCCGGTAGTGCAGGTAAACGATCGGCGTGCGTGTTTCAATCACCGCTTTCTCGCCCATCGCCTCACCGGCGATCACGCTCACCGTCACGAGTCCGTCCCGCGAAGTCGCTTTCGGAATGCGTCCCGCGCGCATCTCCTGGTAACGCTGCTTCATCATCTTCTCATGCCGCGGCAGGTTTACCCACAGTTGAAATCCGTGCATGCGACCACCCTCGCGCATGAACTCACGCGAAGGCATTTCCGAGTGGACCACACCCGCGCCGGCTGTCATCCACTGCACGTCGCCGGGCGTCAGGCGTCCCGCACGCCCGCTCGAATCTTTGTGTTCCATCTCGCCGGACAACAAATACGTTACGGTTTCAAATCCACGATGCGGATGATCCGGCGCGCCTTTACCTTGTCCCGGCGCGACGTCCATCGGTCCCATCTCATCGAGTAACAAAAACGGATCGAAATCCGAGAACGATGCTGTCGGAAACGGGCGGCGAACGAGAAAGCCCGCCCCTTCCAGCGTTTCGATGCTGCTCACAACTCCCGCCACGGTTCGTTGCCCTCTATTCAATGCTTCACTCACCATCGACATAAACTACTCCTCTCTACTCGCCGCTTTATATCCAATCTTTTTCAACAAGCGAATCAACGTCTCGCGTTCGGCTTTCGTCAACGAGGCCGACGCGAGTTGCTCCATGTCGGCGGCATGGGTCGCGTAGACGCGTGCGATTAGTTCCTTGCCGGCCTTAGTCAAATGGACGATCTTCGCACGCCGGTCAGTGCCGGACGCACGCCGCTCGACCAAACCCTTTGACGCGAGGCGATCGACGGCAACCGTGATCGAGCCGCTCGTCAAAAGCACTTTCCTGCCAATCTCGTTGATCGGCAGCGGTCCTTTGTGCAGCAGGGCCTCGAGTACCGCGAAGTCGCTGCCACACATCTCCAGCTCCGCGATGCTGTGTTGCGCGTACGTCTCGACCGCGTGGACCGCCTTCCACATCACCAGAAAAACATGTACGCCAGTTCCGTCCTTTAACGATCCTAGTTTCGACCTGCTCATATTTACCTTGATGTCAAGATACTTTACGTTGAGTGGTTTTGTCAACCTCGGATTGGGTTGACGGATGGACTGGTCGAGGAGTAAGAATGGCGAATCTCATGGAAACCAACTCGCCCCACTACCGCACCTGCAATCTCTGCGAAGCGATCTGTGGAATCCAGATAGAGGTTGGGCCTTTTCAACGCCTGAACATACGCGGTGACAAAGACGATCCGTTCAGTCGCGGCTACATCTGCCCGAAAGCCGTTGCTTTACAGGATATTCACTACGACAAGGACCGTCTTAAACATCCCTTGCGCCGCACGGCCAGAGGCTGGCAACGCATCGGTTGGGACGAGGCTTTCACCGAAGTAACGCAAAACCTCAAACGTATTCGGGCGCAATACGGTTGCAATTCGCTAGCCACTTACCTCGGCAATCCAACGGTTCATAACTACGAGGCGCTGCTCTTCGCGCCGGGGTTCATTCGCAGCTTGCACACGCGCAACCGGTTCTCGGCAACGTCGGTGGACCAACTGGCCCATCATCTCGCTGCGTTCCTGATGTTCGGACATCAACTGCTGCTGCCCGTTCCTGACGTTGATAGAACCGAATTCTTTTTGATTTTGGGCGCGAATCCGGCCGTCTCGAATGGAAGCATGATGACTGCGCCGGGAATGGCTCGCAGGCTGAAGGGCATTCGAGAGCGCAGCGGCAAAGTAGTGCTGATCGATCCGCGACAAAATGAAACCGCGCGACTCGCTTCAGAGCACCTGTTCATTCGTCCGGGAACGGATGTCTTGTTGCTGCTCGCGTTGCTGCACGTCGTGTTTGAGGAGCGACTGACGCGAGTGAATTCGTTTACTAAAAACGTCAAAATAGTGGCTGACCTCGTCGCCCAATTCTCACCGGAAAAGGTGGCGCCGATTACGCGGATTGATGCGGATCGGATACGAGGGCTGGCGAGGGAATTTGCGGGTGCGAAGTCGGCGGTGTGCTACGGCAGAATCGGTCTCAGCACGCAGGAGTTCGGAGGTGTTTGCCAGTGGTTGATTAACGTGCTGAACATCGTGACCGGCAATCTGGATCGACCCGGTGGCGCGATGTTTCCTCTGCCCGCATTCGATCCAGTCTCGGCGCCTGAATCGGTGGCGCCGCGCGGAAGTTTTGCGCGCTGGCACAGCCGCGTGCGAAAGCTGCCGGAATTTTCGGGAGAGTTACCTGTTGCTGTACTCGCGGAAGAGATCCTGACCGAAGGAGAGGGACAGATTAAGGCACTCGTTACGCTCGCGGGAAATCCCGTCCTCTCGACGCCGAATGGCCGCGTGCTGGATCGCGCTCTCGCGAGCCTCGACTTCATGGTCTCGATCGATTTCTACATCAACGAAACGACGAGGCACGCTCACATCATCCTGCCACCCACCAACTCGCTCGAACGCGGACACTACGATCTCGCGCTTCACCTGTTGGCTGTCCGCAACACGACGAAGTACTCGCAACCTTTATTCAAACCGGATGACGACACGCGTCATGATTGGGAAATCCTGGCTGAGCTCCAGACGCGTATGAGCACGAACGGCGCGTTCGGCAGTCTTCTGCGAGGTGTGAGGAATAAGTTCACCAAACAATTCTTCGGGCCCGATCGCATCCTCGATCTGGGTTTACGTTTTGGACCATACGGCGCCGGTCTCAAGCCTTCCACAAAAGGTCTGACCTTGCGAAAACTCAAGCAAGCGCCGCACGGAATCGACCTTGGTCCACTAACCTCATGCTTACCGGCTCGCTTGCGAACGGCTGATAAATGCATCCAGTTAGCGCCGGAAATCCTCGTCAAAGATCTGGAACGCGTGAAACTGAAATTCCTCGAAACCACGGCTGCTGATTCCAACGGTCACCTGTTGTTGATCGGAAGACGACAACTGCGCAGCAACAACTCGTGGCTGCACAACAGTGAACGAATGGTGAAAGGCGCAACGCGCTGCACGATTCTCATGAACCCGGACGATGCCGCGGATCGCGATCTGCTATCAGGTCAGGATGTTTTGGTGCGCTCGCGCGTGGGAGAGATCGTGTTGCCGGTCGAGGTTTCGGAAGAGATGATGCCCGGAGTGGTAAGCATTCCGCACGGCTGGGGTCATGATCGTTCCGGGAGTCGAATCGAGGTGGCCCAACAACACGCCGGCGCCAGCATAAACGATCTCACCGACAATCATGCCATCGACGCACTCTGCGGCACTGCCGCATTCAACGGAACGCCCGTCACAGTTATTCGCGCATAACTAACGGTCGCGCAATCGCACCGGCAACTCAAAGTTCGCCCGGCAAGGATCGTTGCCCGGAGCGCCCTTTCTTCTTGCTTCGCGCGCCGCGGGACTGAGCGTGCGCTCGTCAAGTTTTGCGAGCCCGCACTCGTCTTCCATAAGACGAACCTGCAAGTTCTGGAGCTCCGTTCGCACCAAAATAATATCATCCTGCGTGACGCCGCCGCGCCCGCTCACGCTCGCGATTCGCGACTGTTGTTCGAGGTTACGCAAACTATTCTCGATCGTGTACAGGCGCTGTTCGAGTTGACTCACGCGAGCGTCCAATCGGATGACGTCTTGCTGCGGAGTTGGACCAGCCGCCGTTCGCGCTACAAGCACCAACCCAAAAGCCAAAACAGATACTAACAACACGTATTTCATAACTTCACCCCCTGATAATTAGCCACAAAAAGGCACAAAATGCACAAAATGTAATTCATATCTTTCGTGCATTTTGTGCCTTTTTGTGGCAACTACTAAACCGTTACTTGCCGGCTCGCAAATTCATCTGCCTCGGTCAGCAATCCCTTTTCCAGGTGTCGCTGTTCGGATGCAAAATTCGCCGCATGCGGATCGTGCGTCACGAGCATGATCGTCTTTTTCAACTCGCTGTTCAGCGTCGAGAGTATCTGCATGATCTCTTCCCCGGAACGCGCATCGAGGTTGCCGGTCGGCTCGTCTGCGAGGATGAGATCCGGATCTGTAACGATCGCACGCGCGATGGCCACACGCTGTTCCTGGCCACCCGACAACTGCCGCGGCTGGTGGTGCATGCGCTCGCTCAAGCCGACGAGGTCAAGTGCGGTTTCAACGTTCTTGCGGCGCTCCGCTTTCGAAAGTTTCGTCAGCAGCAACGGCAACTCTACATTCTCAAACGCAGTCAACACCGGCACGAGGTTGAACGTCTGAAAGATGTACCCGATGTGCGCGTTACGCCAAACTGCGAGTTGACTCTCGCTCATTCGCGTCAACTGCGTTCCCATAACATCCACTTCGCCTTCCGTCGGTCGATCGATTCCGGCAAGCAGGTTCAGCAACGTCGACTTACCCGAGCCGCTCGGTCCCATCAACGCCAGAAAATCGCCTTCGTGCAACTCGAGATCGACGTGGTCCAACGCGACGATTTCAAATCCATCGCGAGTAAAACGTTTCGTTACGTTGCGAACTCGCACTATCGGTTCAGACATAATTTTCATCCTCAAACTATTGAACTTTGACACGACTGCCGTCGCGTAACTTTTCGACTGCCGTTACCGCGACAGACTCGTTGCCACTCAATCCATCGAGCACCACGTAAGCATCACCGGACTCGTCTCCGGTACGGATCGTCCGCTGCTCGACCTTGTTATCTTTCACGACGAACACGAACGCGCTATTGTCTTTTTTAACGACCGCAGCTTTCGGCACCAGGACGCGTGCGACTGTTTTGCTGTCGCCGCTCGGAACTTTGTCCGAGAGGAAATTGACGCGCGCATTCATCTCCGGCCGCAGTTGTTCGTTTGGATTCTCGACTTTGACTTTCACCTGGACCGTCGACTTGGCGCGATTCGCTTCGGGCGCTATCTCTGCGATGAAGCCCGTGAACCTGAGGTTGGGATAGGCTTCGGGAATGATCTCGGCCCGCTGCGACGGCGTCAGCCGCGCGAAGTCAGTTTGGCTGATGTCCAGCTCGACTTGTAAGTCCGTCAGATCCGCAAGGTCGACAACCGAAGTGCGCGCGCCTGAACCGCCGAAGGCCGACGGACTAACCATCTCACCACGTTCGACGATT
>Ga0105237_10004263_pt1 | contig 16631 bp, 13 predicted proteins | sample KBSC24metaG_FD_81520 | JGI IMG/M metagenome (GOLD analysis project Ga0105237, IMG submission 81520) | Corn rhizosphere microbial communities from Kellogg Biological Station, Michigan, USA - KBS C2-4 metaG | ecosystem: Host-associated > Plants > Roots > Rhizosphere > Soil | place: Michigan, USA... | reverse complement strand
CTCACTGAGGTCGCGATCTGATACTGACATCTCAGAACGCAGTAGAATGGCCGTGATGTATCGAGCAATTTTGGGATTGTGCCTGGCGACTGTTCTGGCACACGGGGCGAACCAACGCGAGGTGGCCGAATGGGTATTGCGGTGGGAAGGGCAGATTCTCTTGGACGGTGCCCGAAAACCACTCACCGACGTCTCGCAGCTTCCCTCGGGCGAAATCCATATCACGGGGATTGACCTTACCGGGGCGGTGATGCGCCCCATCGAATTGAAGAAGCTCGAAGGCCTGCCGAATCTCAAGGAGCTATATCTGCCCGGCCCGATCTGGAATCCGGGCGGGGGCAATGAGGACGCGACCGGCGTGTTCAAGGCTCTCGGTACGTTAAAGACGGTGGAGAAACTGGCCTTCGCCTGGCACTTCAACGACCGGCTGAGCGTGAGCGATCCGGAGATCGGCGAGTTGCTGACATTTACGGAGCTGAAGGATTTTCGATGCGGGCAGTGCAAGCTGACCAATCTCAACATGGCAGCGTTCACGAAATTGCGCAGCCTCGACTTGAGCTTCAATCCGTTCACCGATAAGGGAATGGAAGGGCTGGCGAAAATGACGGAACTGCGCCGCCTGATTCTACGCGACACGATGGTCACCGACGATGGCCTGAAGTACCTGAGCGAACTGACGGGCCTCGAAGAGCTCGACCTTTCCGGTGCGCGGGTCACCGACAAGGGCATCGAGTACCTGAAGAATTTGAAATCCCTGCGCAAGTTGAATCTGCTGGGCGCGCAGGCTACCGATGCCGCCATGGACGTGATCGCGGGGATGCCGCATCTGGAGAGCCTCACGCTGTATCGCACGCGCGTGACCAACTCGGGAGTCGCGAAGCTGCAGGGACTGAAGGAGCTGAGCGATATCGATGTGCGATACAGCCGCGTGACACCGAATGGTGTGGACGCGTTGAGAACGGCATTGCCTAGTGCGAAGGTGCAGTTCATGGGCTCGGCGAGCGTTCGCGCGAAAGCGGGTACGGGCGAGCCGGCGGAGAAATCAGAGCTGGCGATTACAGCTTGGGTGAAGGCACTGGGCGGCAATGCCGAGGTTGCCGGCGGTCATGTGAAGGCAATCAACCTCTCTTCGACTCCGGTGAGCGACGCACAGCTTGCCAATCTGGCGAATTTGACGGGCCTCGAAAAGCTCGACCTGCAGGTGACGCAGGTAGGCGATCTCGGACTCGCATCGCTGGCGGGCTTGACCGGCCTGAAGGAATTGAATTTGAATAACACAACCGTGTCGGATGCCGGCCTCGCGAAGCTTGCGGATCTCGGACAGCTTCGCAGCTTGCGATTGGCGGGTACGCTCGTGGAAGGACGCGGCGTGGCGCAACTCACCGGCCTGCCGAATTTGCGCGAACTCGATCTGGACGGCGCTCGCGTGGATGATGCGGTGCTCGCCCACATCGGCAAGATGACGGCGCTCACGACGCTACGGCTGGGGCATACGGACGTGACGGATGCGGGATTGAAGAACCTCGCGGGCCTGACCAATTTGGAAGTGTTGGATTTGACTGGCACCGATATCGCAGATGCCGGGCTGGAGCAGATCGCGTCGTTTACCAATTTGCGCGAGCTTTACCTGAATCACGCGCGCTTCACAGATAAGGGACTGGCGGCGCTCAAACCACTCCAGAAGCTGGAACGATTGGAATTGTTTCGCACGCGGACCACAAATGCGGGCGCGGAGTCGATTGCCGCGCTTCACGCTCTTAAGGTGCTGAAGCTGGATTACACCGCGGTAGACGATAAGGGCGTGGAGTTCTTGAAGACGCTGCCCGCTCTGAAGGAATTGAGCCTGGACACGACGAATGTAACCGATGCGGGCGCGCAGGCGTTGAAGGCGTCAGGCGGATTGAAATCACTGAATTTGTATCACACGATGGTGACGGAAAAAGGTATGCGCGATCTGAAGGCCGCGGTGCCTGCTTGCGAAATTGTTTTCGATCGCGATTCGTCGCTGCCAAGCCGGAGGAGCAAATGAGATTGTCGCGCATGATGCTGGTACTGGCTGTGATGTTGGGAACCATGCAGGCGGCGGCGGTGAAGATTGGTGATTCGGGATGGATCGAGGCTGCAGGCGGCGTAGTGGTGCGCGATGCTGAAGGTAATGTAACGGGGGTCGATTTGCGCGGGACGTGGATCACCGATTCCGATCTGCGCCGTCTCAATCAACTACCCAAACTGAATACGCTCGATCTTTCGCTGACGCACATTACCGACCAGGGCATGCAGGAGATCAAAAGCCTGCCGGGAATCGTCGAGTTGAATCTGCGCTTCTGCGAATATGTAACCGATGAAGGCATGGCGGCGATCAAGGGATGGAAGAGACTCCGGCGGCTGAATATTCACGGCACGAAGACCAGCGACACCACCCTCGAACATATTTCCGGCATCACGACTCTGGAATCAGTGAATGTGGGATCGATCATGCTAACGGATGTTGGGCTGGAGAGGCTGACGACGTTGCCGAATCTGAAAGAGCTGACAATGGGCGGCAATGAACTGGGCGACGCGGGGTTGCAGGCGCTGCGTCAGATGCCGACGCTGACTTACCTCGATCTGAGCGGCAGGCAGGGCACCGATTCGAACGTGTGGGCGATTTCGATGTCGGATGTTGGGCTGGAGGCGGTGCTGACGTTGAAGAATCTCCGCGAACTGCGGTTCGGATGCACGGCGATCGGGGTGGGCGTGGAAGGCGCGAAGTTTGCCGAAGTCAGCGCGATGAGTGTGACGCCAGTTTGGCTGGATAAGATGAGGTCGTTCACCAAGCTGGAGAGGCTGAGACTCCAGGGCTGCGATCGGCTGAACGACGATTCCGTCAAGACTTTGGTAGCGATGCCCGCTTTGCAGGAAGTCGATCTCAAGGGCACGGCGATTACCGAAAAGGGTCTGGCGGCACTACGTGCAGCCAAGCCCAATTTGAAAGTTTACACCGGTCCTTGGGACGCGAAGTCTGCCAATTTCCGCAATAACTGAAAGGGAACTAACGCCATCAGCAGGCGTCTAACCGCTTGATGGCCCAAGTGCCGCATCGAGCTTCAATCGAGTGTTCGCGACTAGCTACCGAGCGCGCGACGGCTCTTCTTCATTTGGAATTTGGTCGCGGACAGGCAACCCTCCGTGCGATTGCTTCCTGCGCGCCGCTGCTGGGATTGTTGGGAATGGTCATACCTTTAATCGAGGGCCTACGCCAGTGGCACGTTCCCGGCCCCTTAGAGTGCGTGTCGGGGGGGATTGTCCGAAGTTCTGTTTCCGATGGCAATCGGCATCGCGGTTGCTGTGGTCGCTGAGGGCGCCCTCTATTATCTTCGGGGACGGGTAGAGGCATTCGATCTCGAAATGCGCACAGTATCACTCGCGCTCGTCAACGACCTCGCGCTCTTTCGCACGAGATAGAGCGAAAGCTCCAGCCACAATCGCATTAGACATGCGATTGACAGCGCAAACGAGACGAGGAGCACTTCTACGAATCGTTCCCTTAACTCTAATGAGAAGGCCGCTCCTCAACCTATCTGCCGGAGCACAGAGCAGACAAGGAAATCAGCCAAGAGAAGTTCAATTCGAAGTACTTTCGATTCGCCCCATGAATGCATCTTTGAATTTGCCAATGAATACCGCCCCTTCACCGAGCGGTTTCGATTCGCGGCTGTCCCTCTGGCAGGCGATAAACGTTGCGTATGGTCCAGTTAATCCCGTGAACTGGGGCAGTGTTGAAATATTGAAGGCTCCCGGCTGGATTGGTGAGTTCTACGATATCAAGGCACGGGTCGTGCAGGCCGATCTCAGGGCTTGGCAAAGTCATAGTAAGGAGCATGAACTCCTCCGCGCTGCGATGCAGGCAGCACTCAAAGACCGTTGCAAGCTCGCGATCCACGAGCAACCCGCAAAGGCGGAGATCTTCGAACTGCTAATCGAGAAGCGCGGACCACGATTGAAAGAGGCGACGCCGCCTTCTCCTGCTCCCGCCGGTGTGAAGTTGCCTAGTGGCGGAGTCCTGGTGCAGACCGTGGAAAACGGCCGGCAGGTCAAGGCCTACCGCGGAGCGACCATGCAGGATCTGGCCGATTTCTTGTGTATTATGTCGGGGCGGACGCCTGTTCGTGACCGGACCGGTCTAGCCGGGCATTACGACTTCACGATTCAACAAGTGCCGCCGACACCTGACGAAAATCATGTCTATAGTTACCCTGTTGCTCATCTCGGCCTGCAGGTAAAGGCGGCTTCGGAGACTAGGCCTATGTTGGTCATCGACCACATCGAAAGGCCCACGCCAAGATTGAGAGTTTAGAGGGCAACCCCTCCGTAAATTGACCTTGGGCCGACTCCGTGACGGCCCGCCGACTTCGTCGACTGAGATTACGTTTCTGATTCAGTGCCTTAGCGTCGGCCCTTGATTTGCAGCTCCTTGGAAGAGATCGAAGACGGGTTATGAAGAAGCTTTTCTTTGGAGTAATGGTCTTGCTGGCAAGCGCTGCGGTACCTCACCCGACACTCAAGGACGAAGGAGCTTCGGCTGGCTTTGGGGATGCGGTGGGTTGGCGAAACTCCGGGGCCCTCGACAAGAGGGCGCTACGCGGAAAGGTCGTGCTGGTCAATTTTTGGACCTACTCCTGCATTAACAGCCTGCGAGAACTGCCTTACATGAAGGCATGGGCAGCGAAATACAAGGACGCCGGGCTGGTCGTGGTCGGTGTGCATACGCCCGAGTTTGGCTTCGAGAAGGATACGGCAAACATTGATAAAGCCATCGCCGACTATAAGGTGACGTACCCGGTCGCGATCGACAGCGAGCACGGCGTTTGGCGGGCATTCAACAATAACTATTGGCCGGCGAACTATTTTGTCGATCGGAAGGGGCGCATCCGTCTCCACTATTTTGGCGAGGGCGCCTATGCCGAGTCCGAGCGCGTCATCCAGGAATTGCTTAAAGAAGGAGGTGCGAGTGGCCCGGATGAAGGCACAGTCCGCATCTCTGCCAGCGGCGTCGAGGCTCCCCCCAGTGAAGATGTTCGATCGCCCGAAACCTATGTTGGCTACCTCCGGGGTGAGAACTTCGCGTCACGCGAGCGAGTTGCAAGGGACTCGCGAAAAACCTACAGCGTGCCGACAACACTCTCTTTGAATCATTGGGGACTAAGCGGCTCCTGGACGGTGGGAGCGGAGCACGCGGTGCTGCAAGCTGGGCCCGGTAAGATCGTGTTCCGGTTCCACAGCCGGGATCTGCATATGGTGTTGGGTCCGCAGAAAAGCGGAGTGCCCGTTCGCTTCAGGGTGAAACTGGACGGCGCCGCCCCCAGTGACGCTTTCGGGGCCGATTGCACACCAGAAGGTTCCGGCGCGGTCTCAGAGCCTCGACTGTACCAATTGATCAGGCAAAAGGGCCCGGTCGGCGACCGGACTGTCGAAATCGAATTCCTGGACCCGGGTGTTGAGGCTTTCTCCTTCACGTTCGGCTAGATTCGACCGAACAAACCCAAATTGTGAAAAGATGGAGCGAATCAGCCATCGATCTGGCATTATGGCAGCGCCTGACCCAGCCTCTGATATCGACAACTACCTGCTGAAGCGGTTGATGCCCGTCGAGGGAGTCATCCCGCATCTTCATGGGATCGAAATGTATGGAAATTCGATCCCTGCCGGAACGGTAGGCGGCGATCTGTTCGAATACATCAATTTCGAGCAGAGGTACGATATCGACGCACGCATCAAACGGGCGCTGAGATTATCAGAGGAGTTCCTGCAGCCTCATCCATCGGGTGCAGATCACAATGACGTCGACGAGCTTACCGACTGGTTCAAATCAAGGCCAGACTACGAGCCAGCCATGGAGGCGGCCTATAGGAGAGCTCGAAGTCGTGAACAAGTGCGCGTTGCAGAGGACCTGGCTGATTTGTATCGCACGGCCGGCGTTCTGTTGGTGGATGCGCAGGGTCACGGGATTATTTCGGCGAAGATCGCGTCTACGGTTCACGACACTTTTCATGCGTTCATGCTCTCCGAACTGGACCGACACGGAAAGACCACGCCCTACTTATTTGAAATGCTCAATCTCCGACTGGCACAGTCGGTGACAGCGCGCAACGCGCTGGGTAGAGGGGAAAGGGAGACTGCGCGAGAAATCGCCACCATGCTGTATGGCGAGGTGCGCCCTTCTGGCCATTTTCGGTTTGTGAATTTCGGACATCCGCCGCCGCTGTTATTCTCCGCCAAGTCAGGCAAATTTATCGAGGTGGATAAAGCCCGAATGGTGCAATTCCTACCGTTAGGGCTTGAAGTGCCCGAGGATCATCCCGATCGGAAGCGCTATTTCTCGATGCATTTCAGGCAGAAGCCGGCGGGCTACTCCGATGTCGCCGAAATCACCTTGATCGATCCGGGAGACATTCTGTTCCTCTACACGGATGGGGTTTACGACGGAAGCGACGAAGGCGTACGCCGCGATCTGGAAGGTCTAGTGCGCGAGCATTGCCTGCTTTCGGCGAAGGATATTTGCAATCGGGCACTGGAATACGCCGTCAAAAAGGATGCCCAATTGGAAGGCAGCGGCCAAGGCGACGTGATCGACGATAAGACCGTGTTCATTATCAAGCGAAGTGTGCCAGGCGCCTAAATAGCGCCTTACTGGTAGTGGATTTCGAAGCGCTTGTTGGTAATGAACAGGACGGTCACATCGTGGTCTGCGGTTGCCCCGTGCTCCATGATGGATCCCTCCGGAAACCAGACGAAATGGCCGGGTCCATATTGGCCGTCATGAGTAATCAACGTGCCCTCCAGGACATACATGCCATGCGCGCATGGATGAGTATGGCGAGGATTGACGATGCCAGCCGGGTATCGCACAAGACGCACTTCCATGCCCGTATCCGGGTCCTCGATCAGGTTCTTGCGATAGAGTGAGCGCCCTATCTTCTCGTTGGGGCGCTCTTCCCAGGGGAGCGATTTCGTGTCGATAGCGATGAGCTTGGAGTCTGCCATCTCCCGATTATGAGGGGTCAACGGGCCAGTATGCGGTGTTTCGTTATGGACCCTTGAGGTAATCTCGCTGATGAGCGGCGATGATGGCTCGCTTCAGGTTAAACATTGCGCTGCGTGTCTGGGAGTTGTAGGGATTCAGCGCGAGCGCCAAACTGTATTCCGCCTCGGCCAGATCAAGCTGTTGCGCAATTGCGAACCATTGTCCGCGATAGAAATGGGCCAGTTCCGAGCCCGGGGGCTCTTCGCTGATCGCCGCTTCCGCGTGCTGTAGCGCCTCATCTCGCTTGCCACTTTGCGCGAGCACCACGCTCATGATACTGTGCACCTCGGCGGAGGGGTTGATCCGGAGAGCCTCCCGAAGTTTCTGCAACGCTTCCTCACGCTTGCCGGCACAGCCGCATGCTTCGGCCCAGTCGATCAGGATCGATTCGTTTTTCGGCACCGCTTCGCCAGCCCGTTCCAGCACATTGACAGCCTCGCCGCATCGATTCGAGAGGACGTAGGAGTAAATGAGATGAGGGTAGGGCCGGACCTTCCGCGGAGATTTCTTAACGGCATCGGTCCAGAGTTGCACCGGGTCGCCCCATAGATGATTTCTCTTCCAAGAGAGCGCCGAAGCAAATAGCAGGACCCCGGCCATCCCGTATATCAACACACTACGATGCTTCCAGTTCAAAGCCATCAGCCCGACCAGGCAGATGATGAGCCCGAGGGACGGAAGATACATCCGATGTTCAACCAGAGGGTCCGCAATCGGAACCACCGAAGAGGTCGGAGCAAGCAGCAGGAAGAAGAACAGCATTCCGAACGAGAGAACGGGAAACCGCTTTCGGAGAAAGAAAACACCCCCAAAAATCAAGATGACGGTCAACAGCGCCGCCCAAGCGCCGTATTCCGTCAAAGTTCGCGAAATTGGAAAGTCATGATCGATGTTCTGTCCAAAAGGAGCAATGAACAGGCGAAGGTAGGTCAAAATCGCCCGGCATTGAGTATAGAAGTATTGATGGGGCGCAATATCGAGACTGCGCCCGACACTGGGAGCGGTCTCGATCAGTTTGATGGTTGCCACACCCGCCACCGTACAAATCGCGGAGAAGAACAGCACCAACCGGTGGTTGCGACGGAGAGCGGTGCGCAAGCCTAGCTGCCTGACCGTACAATCGGCGAGAACTAGAGCGATAGGAAGTACGGCGGTGTGTTCTTTGGTCGCCACCGCCAAGCCGAACAATGCCGCAATGCCAGCAGCCTGAAGCCACGATAGCGGCGCGGAAGACCACAACAAGTATAGAAGAAGGGCAGTTAAGAAAAACGTACCACTGAGTACTTCAGATCGTCCGGCGATATAGGCCACGGACTCAGTCTGGATTGGGTGAGTCAGAAAGAGCAACGCGCCAAAGCCTGCGAGCCAGTTCTCCGAGCCCATCGCAGACGGTATAGTCTTCACTAGCAAACGCAAGACAGCAAAAACTATGGCGCTGTTAATAACATGCAGAACGACATTCACGAAGTGATACAGGAAGGTCGATTCTGATGATAGGCTGTAATTTAACCAGTACGTAAACATCAGTACTGGCCGAACGCCGAGCCACGCTGCCAAGGGCATACCAGAGGCGGCAGGCGAGGCGAACGGTAGGGTCCGGTCGTCGAATACGAAAGGGCCGTGGAGCGCCGGGCGATAAAGCCAGACACCGGCGATCACTGCTAGTAGGAATGCGAGGCAGTAGAAGGATAAATCCACCCGGTCAACTGTGCGGCTGATTACACCTTTGACTCCACGCTTACGAGACAAACGCATAGTGAAATACGGTTGGCTGAAGCCTGAGCAAATATTAGTCTATGAGAGTTACTCTCCCAGAATAGACTCGACCTTGGCGTGTGGCAACGCCAGGAGCAACTGTTACATTCATTGCCTGTGAAGAACGCCACACACCCTTAATATCCCTCGTGCAATGTACTTAGATGCTTTGCTGGAAGGATTCCGTGTAATTGTTAGGTGCAATACATGACGAGGGCTGATGATGCACTGGTGGCGAACGCGCGATGATAGTTCTGTGCCGGAATTTGCCGCCGATTCTCTGCTGGAAACTCCCAGCGTTCAGATCCGGGACGTGTACTGCCAAGGTAGTTGCCGGGGGCAAAGTCCGGAAGAGTATGCGACGACAACCCAGTTGGTGTTTCCATACCGGGGTGTCTATGTCCGCCATCTCCGCGGCGACCAAGCTGTCGCCGAAGCGAACCAGGTTCTCTTCTTTAACGCCTTTGAAGGCTACCGCGTCAGCCACCCCGTGCCCGGCGGAGATGCCAGTCTCACGCTGGCTGTCACCGAGCCGCTGCTCCGTGAAGTCTCGCCGCCCGCCCTTCTAGTTAATCGTCAGGATCTCGCGTTCCGCCGGCAGAGTTTGCGGATTGATGCCCGGGCACAAGCGTTGATTGCGCTGCTACGGCATAGCCTCCGCCGAAAGATCGCGGAACCTTTGGAGGCGGAGGGCCTGGCATTGACGCTGCTGCAGCGGTCGCTCGGCCCGAGGACGACGCACGCGGCGCGCGGCAGCGTGGGACTCCAACGCCTGGTCGATCGCGCCAAACTCGTGCTGGCGGCTGACCTGGCCAGGCGCTGGACCTTGGCCGAGATTGCCGCGGAAGTGGGGGGTTCCCCAGTTTATCTGACGCAGGTTTTCCAGCAAGTGGAGGGTCTGCCCTTGTACCGCTATCAGCTACGGCTGCGGTTGGCGCGGTCGCTTCACCTTCTCGCACAGTACGACGATCTGAGCGCACTCAGTCTGGATCTCGGGTTTTCCAGCCACAGCCATTTCAGCGCCGCATTTCGCGAGGCGTACAGCCGGTCACCCTCGGAATTCCGGGAAGCGGCGATGCGTCGTTGAAAAGCATTCAAGCAGATCACTAAAGATTTTGATAGCGACGCTCTCGTGCATCGTGGCCCACTGAAACACATGGAGGGCAACATGATGCTTGAGAAAACCTGTGCAGCTTGCGACTGCAAGCTGGATACGAACGCGATCAGAGTCAAAATTGGCGGGAAGACGGTGGAAGTGTGCTGCGATGAATGCGCACGGAAATTGAACGAAGCCCATGCGTCGGCCACCGCTTCGAGGGGGAACTAGACATGGCCGGAACTCAACTGGCCAGCACTATGCGAAGCGTCAAGACACCATCGGGGCAGATCGCCTACCAAGAACAAGGTTCGGGGCCGGTTGCGCTGTTTGTGCACGGCGTGCTGCTGAACAGTTATCTCTGGCGAAATCAACTGGCAGAGCTGTCCGACATCCGGCGTTGTATCGCAGTGGATCTTCTGGCCCACGGCGCTACCGAAATCGCTCCGGATCAGGATGTGTGCGTAACGGCTAATGCCAAAATGCTGAACGAGTTTCTCGACGCTTTGAATATCGATGCGGTGGATCTGGTGGGGAATGACAGCGGCGGGGGCATCGCGCAGATCTTCGCCGCATCGCATCCGGAACGCGTGCGCAGCCTCACGCTCACAGATTGCGACACGCACAACAACTGGCCACCTGAAGCTTTCAAGCCATTCCTGGCAATGGCAGTCGCAGGCGGTTTACGTGGCGCGATAGACGCGATGCTGGCGGAAAAGAGCATCTTTCGGTCACCTGACGCGCTCGGCCCGGCATATGAGTACCCAGATCGGGTGAGCGATGAGAGCATCGAAACCTATTTGTGCCCGCTCATCAAGACCGATCAGCGAACGCGGGACCTCGAACGCTTCCTCGCGGCTTTCGACAATGAGGAAACGGTTGCGATTGAATCCCGTTTGAGAACGCTGAACGCGCCCACGTTAATCGTCTGGGGAACGGACGATGTCTTTTTCGATATCAGGTGGTCGCATTGGCTGGCCGAAACGATCCCGGGGACTCGACGCCGTGTCGAGTTTCAAGGTGCGAGGATCTTCTTCCCGGAGGAACGCTCGGAAGAGTTCAACCAAGAACTCCGCACACACTGGCAGGAGGCACAATGATCGATCGGAGGAGCCAAGCCGACCAGTTCCGGGCGCTGCACATCCTGGGAAGGCCGGTAGTCTTGTTCAATGTCTGGGATGCAGGCAGCGCGAAGGCAGTTGCGAGGGGCGGCGCCAAGGCAATCGGGACCAGTAGCTGGTCGGTCGCCAATGCCAACGGCTTCGCCGATGGCGAACGCATCGCGCGAACCGCTGCAATCGACAATCTTCGCCGAATCGTTGCTTCGACAGATCTCCCAGTCACGGTCGATCTGGAAAGCGGATATGGCGAGACCTTGGAAGAAATTGGCGAGACGATCAGACTCGCAATCGACGCAGGCGCGGTGGGGTGCAATCTGGAGGACAGTTTTCCGGCGGACGGAAGACTGCGCGAGCCCGCTGAGCAGTGTGAGCGGATTCGCAGCGCTCGGAAAGCGGCCGATTCAGATGGGATCGGGTTCTTCATTAACGCTCGGACCGATGTCTTTTTCCAGCGGTCGCTGGAACAACCTGACGATGCCGTCGCGGATGCAGCGATTGAGCGAGCCAACGCCTACGCCGAGGCCGGAGCAGATGGGCTCTTTGTGCCGGGCCTCGCCGATATCTCCCTGGTCACGCGGCTGGCCAGAGCTTCTCGAATTCCTCTCAACATCATGGTCAGTGATGTCACACCGCCGCTTCGGGTCCTGGCAGAAGTTGGCGTCGCGAGAGTCAGCTACGGACCGCGTCCTTACCTGTTGGCGATGAAGGCACTTGAAGAAGCAGCTCGGGCGGAGATCGTGTAATCGCTACCGCTTTCCGGAGTTGGCCAACGCGATCAATCGCTGAACCTGCTGTTGTTCTTCGTTCGAAGGATTCGACTGCAGTGCCTGCTCGAACTCCTTCAGCGCCATTGGACGATCGCCGACGGAGTGATAGGCGGTGCCCAAGCCCAAATGGAACGTGGCGGAGCCGGGTTCCTTTGCCACTAACCCGGCAAACACCCCTTTCGCCTCTCGTCCTTTTCCGAGCCTTAAGTAGATATGTCCCAAGACCGCAGCATCGTTGAGCGATTCGGGGAGCGACTGCGTGGCCAGCAATGCACAGGCCAGGGCTAGTTCGAGATCACCGCCTTCCGTCAGAGCAATTGTCCGGCTGCGAAGCGCTTCAACGTCACCCGGATCCACGCCCAACAGGTCTCGATAGGCCTTGCCAGCTTCGACGCTGCGTCCCGCAGCATCGAGCACCCGCGCAAGGGCGAGTCTCGTCGCCATATGGCGTGGCCGAAGTTCGTTCGCTGCTGAAATTGCCGCCAGCGCGGAATTCGTGTCGCCGTTCTGTTCGTAGATGAGACCCAGGCGCAAGCTGAACTCGGCACGCGCCCCGGAGTTGATATCCGGATCGTTCAGCCAGTTGGACAGGCTGACGATAGCCAGACCCTCTTCGTGCATCTGTCTGGCAGCATCGATAAACGCGAGCCGGATATCCACCCTCTTGGGGTGCCGGTCGATTTCGGTTTGAAGCAACGACTCGATTTCCTGTAGTCGTTTCTGGGCGAAGTAAATGCGCACGATGCCTTCGAATCCACGCGCATTACCAGGCTCCTCATTATCGAGTTTGCGGAAACTCTCCACGGCTTCAGATAGCTGACCGTCAGCCTCACTTGCCAGCGCAGATCTGTAAAGCGCGTCCAATTCGCCCAGGCGTCGCGACTGGGAACGAATCTCATCCAAATAAGATTTGAGTGCTGCTTCCGGGTCCTGGCCCGCATTCGTAATTGCATCGAGGCGTTGCTTGGGTGGCCGTTGGGCGTTGGCTATCCCAACGAACACCAAACACATAATGCCTGTGATACTGATCGCAGTCCGCAACATCTCACCCCCGCAAGAGGATGACATCATTGTACGCCCTGCATTCGGCGTGCAGTCATGCCGTGTGACGATGGAATTGAATGCTCAGTTCTCTGACGGCTTGTCGATTTTCCCAATCACAAATACCGTAACCGGCCCCTTCTTCGACTCCAACCGCAAGCCGAGTTGTTCGGGCAGCGCGGTGAAGATCGACGGAAGGGCGACATCGACCGGCTCAGCGGGCCTCGAACTCCCAGCGCCTGAACCGCCAGATCGGGTGCAAACTCCAACTTGAAACCGTAAGGTCCTTCGAGGCCAGTCTCTTCGTGCACGAAGCGGCCCAGTAGCATGGAGAGCGCATCTGCCAGTGACTTCATGGTGGACGATTTGGCGATTATCCTCTGCCCGCCATTGATGTTCAGGCTCGGACTCTTGCCGGGCTCCGCAGGTACGGTCAATTTGTGCCCGGTTTTCGCGACGGTCAGACCATAAATGGGAAGTTCTCGTGTCTCTCGTCGAAGTTCCAGTCCGAAGCGATCCTGCAGAACCGCTTGGAGTCGCTCCCGACTTCGACTCAGCCACCCGTGATACTGTGCCCGGTCTGTACCAGCGTTGGGGATGATCTCGGATCGTTCCGGCGTCAGGTTCACTTCGTATCGTTCCGATTGCGCCCAAGCGGGTACACCGACGAATTGATAGTCACGCGCTTCATACGCAAACATCAGCAACTGCATCACAGTGTCGTTCCGCGCCTTAAGGCCGCCCTGTGCACCGGGACTGAAGCCGGAGTTGCGTTCGCCCGGAGCGGCTGGGTGGATGGAAACCACTTCGTACCTGTGTGCCGGCGGCGGAGGAGATTGGGCGTGGATGGGCCGGCTCGCAAATTGGGCGAACAGACATTCCAGGACGCCCAGCAAGAGAGTCAATTTTCTCGCAGAGGAATTTGGCATACGCTCCTGAACGCCTGTACTATACGCAAGCAAGATGGAGTTCGCAAGGAGTGAGACATCAATTGCGTGCCTGTTGGAGGATGGAAATTTGGAATTCGCGGGGGATGAGGGGAGGGGAAAGTGCCACAAAGAAACGATGGCGAGAGCGGCGACGGCCGCTCTCGCCTAGATCTGTTTTACTGCAGTCTGAAGAACTGGTCTTCGATTCGCAGCCGGTCGTCGTTGGTTGCGAGAAATGCTGTCGCAAAGTTGCGCGGTTGATGCAGCACCATGCGGTCTCCGTTCTGGCTGGTAGTCCCTGAGGTCACCACCAACCCGCCCACGATTGTCTGAATCTGGGCGCTCCCGGGCGCCATCGCCGGGTACGAATCGCATGAGGTTGGGGTCACCGTCAAGCTCGTCCACGAAGTCACGTTGCAGGTGAGCGCGTCGCTCAACTTCTCCATGCTTGAGTTAACCACTCGGGTAAGCTGCCACAACTGTCCCACCTGGAACTTCTGCGAGGTACTAGGAGTGCTGCAAGCGCGAACCACCATTGCGGATCCCGCCAGTTGCTGGCCGTCTTCCGTGTCCAGACACATCGGGTTGGTACTCGGCAGGGCCGTCTGCAGTTGCGCTGCCTTCGTGTAAGTCCACTGCTGTGAGGCAGCGCCCGTGCAAGACCGCAGCACCACCGGGAGCGCACCCAGGTCCGGCTGGCTGTTGTCCACGGTCATGCAAAGCCCGCTTACCTTGCTCACGAACGTTTTGTTGCCGAAGTTCGCCTGGTAGAGGCCCGATGCCCAACCGCGGTAGGAGTGATTGACGATCGGCCGCGTGTAAGAGTAATCCCACTGTTCGCTCATGGACACCGAGAGCGAAAAGTCGTGACCTTTCGACAACTGGAAGATCACACCAGTCTGGTAACTGTAACCCGTGTTCGAGGCGCCGCCCGGATTGGTCCTGTTGATGCTGACGTTCGGAAGGCTCGTCCGGACCTTGAAGGTCAGATTATCCGTGCTGTTGAAGAAGTTCACGTCCGGGGTCGAGAAGCTTTGCGAGTACCCGAACGAGACACTTGCTTCGCCGTTCGGACCCTCCGCATTTGCGCCAGCGCTGATTCCACCACCGATATTCCATCCGGTTGTGTTCGTCCCGACTGTGGTGCCCGGGCCGGAATCCCACACCCGCGCGCCGTTCGCCGTCATCGAGAGGTTCATCTCTTTGCCGAAGATCCCTACCGAAAGCCAGTTCTTCGTATTCGTGTTCGTCCCGTCCGTGCTGTTCACCGCGTGACGAAACGGCCCGGTGACCAGGTAGTAGTCGAACCCGTCCATCGTCGGGACTGAGTTCTTGTACACCATAAGGTTCAGGTCCGCCGACATATCCTGCCCCGCGGTGTTCACGCACCCGGCGCAAACGTACTTATTCGGCACTCCAAAATTCTTGACGCTGATCCGGATCGGGGCACCGTACGGCATCCAACCGTTTGGCGGATTCGACGGGCTGTCCTGCGCCAGGGCCATTCCGGCAAAGGTGAAGAGCGCGAGACCGCTGAGGGCGGCCCCTTTAGCAAAGTTATGGTTCGTCAGGGACGTCATGGTGTTTCTCCTCCGTGTTTTTGTTGAACCGTGATCGGTTCTCACTGAGGGAAGCGCCACTTTTTGGCCGATACCTTCACGACCTAAGAAACTTTTTGATTTCTTCTAGAGACCCGTTCGCCGGTTCAGCGCCAGTTCCCGCGCGCAACTGGCGCATACTCTGGCATCGGCGAGAGCCTTCCGCCCGGCGGCGAGCAGCGTCCGTCCCTCTTCACGTTTGCCCTTCCGAAGCAGGCAACGTCCCAGGGCCGAATCGATCAGACCTGCGCCTAAAGTCACCTGCTGAGGGTACTTCTTCGCCAATCCCCGAGCCTGGTTCAACATCTGCTCCGCGCCGGCCAGATCTCCCCGCGCCAGCAGCAGCGATCCCAGCCCGTACAGGGAGGCCCAGGCGCTTTGATGGAGTTCGCTGCCGTAAGATGCCAGCGCTTCTCGGTACCGCAGCTCTCCTTTGGCCGGGTCGCCCGTTGCGACGAGGCAGGTGCCCAGCAACCCTAAGGTCCTCGCGACGCTGGGGTGATGGTCACCGTGACTTTTACGGAAAATGCGGAGCGCCTCATCGAGCAGCGGGATCGCGTCATTGTATTTGCCCTGCCGCTCGAGCGCGGTTGCGACATTGATCGCCGCTACCGCGATCGTACGAGAATCGGCCGGATACAGCTTGCGCCTGAGTACGAGGCACTTGCGGAGGAACGGCTCGGCTTCCACAATCCGTGTCCGGCCCGCCAACAAAACGCCCCAGGAGTTTAAGCTGTCCGCGTACTCCTTGGATTCTTCGCCGAAGAGTTCACGGCGCATCTCCATCGCCTGACGTTTTACTTCCTCCTCCTGGTCGTGCTCGCCCATTTCATAAAGCGTCGCGCCGAGATTATCGAGGCTCGTCGCGATAAACGGATGCTTTTCGCCAAACACCCTGCGATACACTGCGAGCGCCTGGAGATGTGTGTCGCGCGATTCCGACAGCCGCTGCACATGCGCGTAAAACGCCGCCAGGTCGTTGAGGCTCATCGCCACGGCGACGTGCGACTCACCGTAGATCGCGCGCCGCATCGCCAGAGCTTCTTTCGCCAGGCGCAGCGTTTCTTCCGACTTGCCGAGCCCGTCGTAAGCCATCGCCATCTGGTTTAAACTGTCAGCGATCGCCGGGTGCATCGTCCCGAACGTGTGCGTCCGGATCGCGTACGCCTGCTTCCCGTACTCCAGACATCCTGTGTAGTCGCCCTGACGGAAGCGGAGATCTGCCATGCCGGACAACGTCTCTGCCACCAGCGCCTCGTCG
>Ga0105237_10004261_pt1 | contig 16634 bp, 14 predicted proteins | sample KBSC24metaG_FD_81520 | JGI IMG/M metagenome (GOLD analysis project Ga0105237, IMG submission 81520) | Corn rhizosphere microbial communities from Kellogg Biological Station, Michigan, USA - KBS C2-4 metaG | ecosystem: Host-associated > Plants > Roots > Rhizosphere > Soil | place: Michigan, USA... | reverse complement strand
TCGAAGCCCTTGCTTCCGGCAGCACCCTGGGCACCGGCGTCATCGATCTCGACGTGGTGCCGTAAAAGGAAACCACAGGTCTCCGAACCTCCCGCCACCGGTTTCCGGCAATGAACGCCGGGCCGGATGACGGAAGGTCCTTCAACAAATCGAATCGATTACTTGGCGGGAGCCGCGCCGGGGGCTTTGTAAATCTGGTCGAAGACGCCGCCGTCGCCGAAGAAATCCTTCTGCACCTTGTTCCATGGTCCGAAGAGCTCCGCCTCAGTGAAGATCTTCAGCGCGGGGAACTGACCGGCATACTTCGCCTGCACATCCTTCGCGCGGGGGCGATAGTAGTTGCGGGCAACGACGTCCTGTCCCTCGGGCGAATAGAGATACTTCAGGTAGGCGACCGCGACATCGCGGGTGCCGTTCTTGTCCACGTTGGCGTCGACCACGGCGACAGGTGGCTCGGCGAGGATGGTCTGGCTGGGGTAAACGATCTCGAACTGGCCGGGATTGGTCTTCTTCACGCTCAGCAGCGCCTCGTTCTCCCAGGCGATGAGCAGGTCGCCCTGGCCGCGTTCCACGAAGGTCACGGTCGAGCCGCGCGCGCCGGTGTCGAGCACCTTCACGTTGCCGTAAAGCGCCTTCACGAAGGCCTTCGCCTTGGCTTCGTCGTGACCGGTAACATTCAGCTCGTAGCCGTAGGCGGCGAGGAAATTCCAGCGGGCGCCGCCGGAGGTCTTCGGATTCGGCGTCACCACTTCCACGCCAGCTTTCGCGAGATCCGGCCAGTCCTTGATTCCCTTCGGGTTACCCTTGCGGACGAGGAACACAATGGTCGAGGTGTAGGGCGTGCTGTTGTCGGGATAACGCTCGACCCATTTCGGGCCAATGATGTGGGCCTTGTCGACGATGGCATCGATGTCGGGCGCGAGAGCGAGCGTGACCACGTCGGCGGGCTGGCCGTCGATGACCGCGCGGGCCTGCTTGCCCGAGCCGCCGTGCGACTGGGTAACGTTCACGTCATCACCGGTCTGCTTTTTCCAGTAATCGGCGAAGACCTTGTTGTAGTCCTGGTAAAGCTCGCGGGTCGGATCGTACGAGACATTGACGAGGTTGACAGTTTTTGCCGAAGCCAGCGGGAGGCCGAACCCGAGCACAAGAAGAGGAAGGAGTTTGGTAAGCGATTTCATATTGTCTATAATTTCGATAGGATTATTTATTTCCTGCTTTTCGTCAAGCTTCTTCGTTTCATTGAATTATCCTGTAGGCATGCAACCTTTTTGTAGTCAATCGCTTGCAAAATAATAAGTTTTTTCTAGAGTGATTGCATGCTGACCTTCATTCGTACCGCCTTACTTCTTCTTTGCTCGAATGGCTTCATGACCTTCGCTTGGTACGGCCATTTGAAATACTTCCATAATCGCCCGCTCTGGATCGTCATCCTCATCTCGTGGGGGATCGCCTTTTTCGAATACTGCTTCCAGGTTCCGGCCAACCGGATTGGCGCGACCATGTTCACCGGCTATCAGCTCAAGATCCTGCAGGAAATCATCACGCTGCTTGTCTTCGCCGTCTTCGCGAAAATCGTCCTCGGGGAAAGCCTGCGCTGGAATTACATGGTCAGCTTCGCCTTCCTCGCGGGCGCGGCCTGGTTCGCCTTCGCCTACAAGGCGGAGTAAGACCACCATTCTGAACATTGCTAAGAAGGCCTCTCCCGACTATAGTCACCCTTCCCATCATGTCCTCCCCGCATCCGCTCTCCGGTACCCATACCGCTCTGGTAACTCCTTTTCGTGACGATCTCGTGGATGAGAAGGCGCTCACGCGTCTCCTCGAGGAACAGATCGCCGGGGGCATCGACGGCATCATCCCGGTCGGCACCACGGGTGAATCGGCCACGCTTTCAATGGAGGAGCATCTGCGCGTGATCGAGCTGACCGTCCAGGTGGTGAAGGGCCGCGCGAAGGTCTTTGCCGGGACCGGCTCCAACAGCACGTCTGAGGCTCTGTACCTCACCCAACAAGCCGGGAAGCTCGGCGCGGACGGCTTTCTCGTCGTCAGCCCCTATTACAATAAGCCGACACAGACGGGCATCTTCGCCCACTACGCGGCGCTGGCCAAGAGCACGAAGCTCCCGATCCTCGCCTACAGCGTGCCGGGCCGTACCGGGACCGAGGTCGGCGTCGACACGATGGCCGCACTGGCCAAGGCGCACCCGAACATCGTCGCGATCAAGGAGGCGGGCGGCTCCATCGAGCGCTTCAGCCAACTGCGCCAGGCGCTACCCGATCATGTGGCGATTATCAGCGGCGACGATTCAATGACCCTGCCCGCGATGGCCGTGGGCTGCGTCGGCGTGATCAGCGTCGCCTCGAACCTGATTCCGAAGGAAGTCGGCTCGCTGGTGAAGGCCTTCCAGGCAGGCCGCGCGGCGGAAGCCGAGCAGATTCACCGTCGGCTCTATCCCCTTTTCCGCGACCTCTTTATCGAGTCGAATCCGGTTCCCGCCAAGGCCGCCATGGCCCGCGCGGGCTGGATGACCGAGGACGTGCGCCTCCCGCTCGTCCCCCTGCAACCGGCCAGCCGCGCGAAGCTGGAAGCGACGCTCAAGCAGCTCGGCCTCTGAATTTTATCATGAGCACCGAAAAAACCAGAGTTCTGATCGTCGGCTCAAAGGGCCGGATGGGCGAAGCGCTCCTGCGCCTCGCCAGGCAGGACTCTGCCCTCGAACTGGTCGGCGGTATCGACAAGGACGACAACGTGCTCGATTCGATCGGCAAGTGCGACGCGATCATCGAGTTCGCCCACCATTCGCTCTCCCCTTCCCTCGCGAAGCTCGCGACGGAGCACGACAAGGCGCTCGTCGTCGGCACGACCGGCCATACCGCCGAGGAACGCAAGGCGATCGAGACGGCGGGGCACAAGATTCCCGTCGTCTTCGCGCCCAACTTTTCCGTCGGCGTGAACCTCCTCTTTTATCTCACGCAAATTGCCGCCGAGACGCTCGGGGAAAATTTCGACCAGGAAGTGGTCGAGATGCATCACCGCCACAAGCTCGACGCGCCCAGCGGCACCGCGCGGCGCCTCGGGGAAATCCTCGCTCAGACGGCAGGAGGCACCTACGAGGAGCTGACCCAGCACGGCCGCCACGGCGACGTCGGCGCGCGCCCGAAGCGGATCATCGGCATGCACGCCCTGCGCGGCGGCGACGTCGTGGGCGACCACACGGTCCATTTCGCCAACACCGGCGAACGGATCGAGCTGACCCACCGCGCCTCGAGCCGCGACACCTTCGCCTCCGGCGCCCTCCGCGCCGCCCGCTGGGCCTGCACCCAGAAGCCCGGCCTCTATTCGATGCAGGACGTGCTCGGCCTGAAGCGGTAAAGCATCCGTCATCTCGAGCGGAGGTGAGCCAACGGGCGGGGCCTGAGGAAAGAGGCAACCCGAACCGCAGTCGAGAGATATGGCTGGACCGGACGCCAAGTGTTAAAAGCGCCGAGGGATCTCGGAATGTCGAAAGGAAACTCGCTTGGGGTTCAAGCGAAAAGCGGGCTACCGTTTCCCCATTCACAACGCAGTGACGCCACTTCAACTTTCTCCAATAATTCAACTCATATCTCTCGACTGCGCCTCGAGTTAGCTTTCAGCTCAGGGCCATGTCTTTGGGCTCGGCTCCGCTCGAGATGACGAAGCAAAGAGAAAAACAAAGTTGCTTCGCACCGCGCAGCTCCTTATTGTCTATCGAAACAGTAAACAACCTTCTTCCCTCCTCTTTATGCCCATCTACAACAGCATCCTCGATACCATCGGTCGGACCCCCCTCATCAAGCTGAACCGTCTCACGGAAGGCCTCGACGCGACCATTGCGCTCAAGGCCGAATTCTTCAACCCGCTCGGCAGCGTGAAGGATCGTATCGGCCTCGCGATGATCGAGGCGGGCGAGAAGGCCGGAAAGATCAACAAGGACACCGTGATCGTCGAGCCTACCTCGGGCAACACCGGCATCGCGCTGGCGTTCGTCGCGGCAGCCAAGGGCTACAAGCTGATTTTGACCATGCCCGAGAGCATGTCGCTGGAGCGCCGCACGCTCCTCGCTCTGCTCGGCGCGAAGCTGGTCCTCACTCCGGCGGCGGAAGGCATGAAGGGCGCGATCGCCAAGGCGAAGGCAATTCTCGAGGAAACGCCGAACGCGTTCATCCCGCAGCAGTTTGAAAATCCGGCCAACCCCGAGATTCACAAGAAGACCACCGCTGAGGAAATCTGGAAGGACACCGACGGCAAGATCGACATCCTCGTCTCCGCGGTCGGCACCGGCGGCACCATCACCGGCGTGGCCGAGGTGCTCAAGGAGCGCAAGCCCGACTTCAAGGCCATCGCGGTCGAGCCAAAGGATTCCCCCGTCATTTCGCAGACGATGAAGGGCGAACCGCTCAAGCCCGGCCCGCACAAGATCCAGGGCACCGGCGCTGGTTTCGTTCCTGCGAACCTGCACCTCAAGATCGTCGACGAGGTGATCACGGTGACAAACGATGACGCGCTCATCACCGCCCGCCGTCTTGCGAAAGAGGAAGGCATCCTTGCCGGTATTTCCACCGGCGCGAATGTCTTCGCCGCCATCCAGGTCGCCAAGCGTCCCGAGAACAAGGGGAAGCTGATCGTGACCATCGGCTGCAGCACCGGTGAGCGTTACCTCTCGACCGCGCTGGCAGAAGAGGCGCGCAAAGAAGTCGGGGCGTAATTTCTCCAATCGTCATCCCGAGCTTGTCGAGGGATCAGACGCAGCTTCTTTATCCGATCGAGCTGGAGTGAGCACGAAAAGTCTGCTCACTCCAGAACTCTCCAGTCCGTCGCTCATTTCACGACGCGTCTGATCCCTCGATAAGCTCGGGATGACCGATTTTTTAGTGCGATGGTCACAGACCGCCGCTACATTAAGGATGTGGAACGGATCGACAGCTTGTGCGTCGCGGCGGGACAGCAGGGCGCTTCCGATCTTTATCTTCACACGGGACGAGTACCCCAGCTGCGAATCAATGACCAGCTGACAACGGTGGAAACCGAACCGTTGGCCGCGGAAGAGCTGGAAGCCTTCTGGACTCATTGCGGCGCGACATCCGATGCGCTCGACTTCGACGGGAGCTTCATCGCCTCGGACGGCCAGCGCTACCGGGTCAATCTCTTCCGCTCGCTCGACCAACGCGGGGCGGTCCTGCGTCCGATCAAGACGCTCGTGCCGCCGCTCGATTCGCTTGGTGTCCCGGCCCAGCTCCTCACTTCATGGATCACGCGCCCCTCGGGCATCGTACTGGTGACGGGGCCGACTGGCAGCGGCAAATCGACCACGCTGGCGAGTTGCCTCGACTGGCTGAACCAGAATGCCCGCCGCCACATCGTCACCATTGAGGATCCGATCGAATATCTTTTCGAGCCGGTGAATTGCCTCTTCACCCAGCGCGAAGTCGGTTCCGACACCACCTCTTTCGCGGAAGGACTGCGTCGGTCGCTGCGGCAGAGTCCCGACGTCATCCTGCTGGGCGAAATTCGCGACGGCGTCTCGGCCATCACCGCACTCCAGGCCGCCGAGACGGGGCACCTTGTGCTCGCGACGCTCCACAGCTCCAATGTGCTCGACTCGATGGAGCGACTGTCGCGGCTGTTCGACGCGCAGGAACGGCCGGGAGTGCTCCAGGTGCTCGCGCAACAGCTCGTGGGACTTCTCTGCCAGAAACTGGTGCCGGGGCAACCGGAAGGACTCGCCCTTGTCGTCGAGCATTTCGAAAATCAGGCGGTGACCCGGAAGTGGATCCTCGAGGGAAAATTCCGCGAGCTGGCCGACCTGATCGCGCGCGGCGACAATCCCGCCAACGTCACCTTCCTCCAGTCGCTGGTCGCCCTGGTACAGTCGGGCCGGATTTCCAAAGAGACCGCGATCCAGACCGCCTCCAACCCGCACGAACTCCAGCGCCAGCTCCGGGGCGTCGCCGCGAACAGCAGTGAGAGTCTTCACTAAACCGCCATGGACGCCGAACTCGACATCATCGACCTGCTCGCGCAAACCGTCGCGCGGGGCGCCTCCGATCTTCACCTCTGCGCCGACTCGGCGCCGATGATGCGGCTGCACGGCGTACTGGTGCCGCTTCTCGACACCGTCCTGAACGCCGACACCTGCCGGGAATTGATCTACAGCATCTTCACCGAGAACCAGCGCGCCCGATTCGAGGAGACATGGGAGCTCGACTTCGCGCTGATGGTAAAAACCCTGGGCCGCTTTCGCGCCAACGCCCACTACAGCCGTGGCATTGTCGAGGCGACCTTCCGTCACATCCCCGACAAGGTGCCCTCGCTCGAGACGCTGGGGCTGCCACCCATCGTGAAGAAACTTTGCACGCTGGAACAGGGTCTGGTCATCGTCACCGGCATTACCGGCTCGGGTAAGACGACCACTCTCGCCGCGATGGTGGAGGAGATCAACGCCACCCGCTCCGGCGTGATCGTCTCAATCGAAGATCCCATCGAGTACATCTTCACCCACAACCTCTGCCGGGTGAAGCAGCGGGAAATCGGCACCGATACGAAATCGTTCCCCGCCGCGTTGCGCCATGTACTGCGGCAGGATCCCGATGTGATCCTCATCAGTGAGATGCGCGATCTCGAGACGATCGCCTCCGCCATCACCGCAGCGGAAACGGGCCATCTCGTCCTGGCCACGCTCCATACCATCGACGCACCCAAGGCCATCGACCGTATCGTCGATGCCTTCCCACCCGACCAGCAGGCGCAAATCATCGCGCAGCTTGCCAATGCGCTTCAGGCCATCATCGCGCAGCGTCTACTGCCCAAGATCGACGGGAGCGGCCGCGTTGCCTGCACCGAGGTGATGGTCGTGAACGACAGCGTCCGTTCCTGCCTGCGCGACCGCCGCTTCCAGCAAATCCTGAGCATGATCGAGATCGGTACGAAGGACGGGATGAATACCTTCGACGAAAGCGTGTCCGCTCTCTACGCCCAGGGGCTCATCTCGCAGGAGGAGGCGCTGCTGAACGCGCGGGATCCCGCCCGGATCCATGCCACGAAGTTGCACACCCGATCCTCGTTCTTTTGATTACTCTCCACCCTTTCGCAACTTTCGTGATACCTTTGCATTTATAATCCGTAAAAGCATAGGCTAATCCCCGTTTATGAACCCGATTCATTTTACCTCTTGTTCAAAAACCGCCCGTGAGTAGACCTCTTTTTGTTTGCATTATTTAAAAGCCTAAATTAATCTCGCGTGAGATAATTTAAGCATGCTTTTTGCTGCTTATTGATTTCGCACCTGAAAATTTCTCAGACAATCTCCTCCCAACCCTTTCTTCGTGCGTTTACAAGATAGCATCGTGAACGAAGTTTCCGGATCTCCAAGCAAGCCCTTAGTTCCTCCTGTCGAGCAGGAAGGGGAGGATTCCTTGCTTCTCTCTCCCGGCAAACAGGCAGTGGCCACAACTGCGAAAACCATTCTCGCCACAGGCGCGGTTTCCACTCCCAAGATGGTCCGCCTCGCGGCGCCGGAAAATACCGATGTCATAAAGCTCCAGGAAGACTTGGCCACCGCCAAACAGAGCCTCGAACAGTGGGCCCAGGCGGAAGCGGAGTGGAGCCGGCAGCGCCGCCTTTTCAAGATCATGACCGAGAATGTCTCCGACATGATTGTTCTGACCGACAAGCAGGGCCATCGGCTCTGGAGCAACCCGGCTTATAGTCACGTCCTCGACTACACGACCGAAGAATTGGCGGGCACCTATGTCCTTTCTGAAGTCCATCCCGATGACCGGGCGCAGGCGACCGAAGCCTTTGACCGCGCAATTGCGCAGAAGACCAGCCAGCAGGCCGAATACCGCGTACAGGAAAAAGGTGGCTCCTGGATTCACCTGCAGACCGAGGCGATTCCGATTGTCGATCCCGACGGGCAGCTCGATTCGGTCGTATTGCTGGCCCACGATATCACGGAGCATAAAAACCTGACCGAAGCCTACGCCATGGCCTCGACCCAGGTGACGGCGGCGGGAATGGCCGAAAGCATGGCCCGCGATTTCGACCAGCTTCTCACCAACGTGCTGGGCAATCTCACCATCGCGAAAAATCTCAACGGACCACATAACGCCATCGCTGTGCGGCTCAACGAAATCGAACGCGCGCTCAAACGAGCCCGCGACCTGACCGAGCAGATGCTCTCGATTTCCTCCGCCTCCGACCAGCCCAAGCAAAAGGTCGACCTGGAGCCGATCATCCAGGACGCCGTGAGCAATGTGCTCAAGGGTACGATGGTTCGCGCCGAATATTTCTTCCCCAAGCGACTCCCACAGCTGGAGCTGGATGTGGAATCGTTCTCGCACACGATCCAGCACATCGTCACCAATTCGCTCCAGGCGATGGACAAAGGCGTCGTGCGCGTGACGGTCGAATTTCTCTCCAAGGAACAGACCAGCCGTCGCCATGATCTGCCACTCAAGCCGGGCAGCTATGTCGGCATTCACATTCAGGACCAGGGCCATGGCATTCCCGAAAAGATGCTCCCCCGCGTCTTCGAGCCTTACTTCACCACGCGCCAGGGCTCGCAGGGACTTGGGCTCACCATTTCGCTCTCAACTGTCCAGCGGATCGGCGGCACCATTGTGCTCGAATCGACTCCGGGCGTCGGCACCACCGCCTCCATTTTCCTCCCTGCCGCGCCGCCCACGTCGGCCTCCGCCACCTCGGCACTGCCTTCCGTTACCCTGCCGAATGCGAACCAGAGCAAGAAGCGCATCCTGCTCATGGACGACGAGCAGATGATCCTCGATATCGTCAGCCGCATGCTCGATCACCTCGGCTACGAGGTGAAAACCTGCCTCGACGGCTCGCAGGCCATCGCCGCCTACATGAAGTCGAAGAGCCAGGGCGAACCCTTCGATATCGTGCTGATGGATTTGATCATCCCCAACGGCGTCGGCGGCCAGGATGCCGTCCACACGATCAAGAAGATCAACCCAGCGGCCAAGGTCATCGCCAGCAGCGGTCATCTCGACCACCCGGTGATGATCGACTTCAAGAAATTCGGCTTCGCCGCCGCGCTGGAGAAGCCCTACAAACTCGAGAAGCTCCAGCAGCTGATCGACGTGGTGCTCAATTCGGCGGAAGCGGACGCATAGTTTTTATGTAGCGGTGGTCTATGACCGTCGCACTTGAATGCCTTCCGATTTAGTCAGCGACGGTCATAGACCGCCGCTACATTTAGGAAATGGCTTATTCCGCTCGCATCGCTTCGGGATCGATTCCCGCTAAGCGACACCAGTCCGCATAAGCGGCGGGAGCGATTTCCGACGGCTTGATCTCGCTGCGTCCGCCCCAGAAAACGTTGGTGTAACTGAAAGGCATGCCGATCGCGCGGAGATGATCGTCGATGGACGCCTTGTGAGCGCGGACCAGATCGCGGTCGGTGCCGTGCGCGACAGCCATGATGTTGACGTGGTTGAACTCGGGGCCGCCTTCGCGCCAGTAGCAGTGGGTGAGGATGTGGTGCCGCCCGATTTCCCGGCCCGCCTCGAGCTCGCGTCCTGCGGGGACGGCCCAGTGGAAGAGTGCGTTAAAGCGGGTCACGCGCTCGCCGCTGCCGGTCGGCTTGACGTGCTCAAGAAAAGTTGAGAAGCGACCGATGACCTTCCGCTCGTCTAGACTTTCCGCCACTTCGAAGAAAACCGGGAGCGGCAGGTCGGCCTCGCGGGCGCGGGCTTCCCACAGATTTTCGCCGATTTCGTCCGGTGCAAACTCGCGCTTCAATGCCATGAGCACGCGCCAGTCGAGCTCGCTCAGGTCGACCATGCGCACGGTGTGCATCTCGGCGGGAGCGTCCGACTTCGCGCCGGGCTCCATCGTCTTGCGTCGGGTATGGCCGACGCCGAGGGCGAAAATGCCTTTCGCGGGCATGAGCCGGTAATGGCGCGCGCCGACTTTTTCGCGGAGGAAATCGGCGTGCCTGCGCATGGAGAAGCCGTGCGGGACCTTGAGCGTGGTCCAAAGCCGGTATTGCGAGCCGCTGGTGGGCGTGTCGGTCGAGCGGACGACGACGTGGCCGGAGAAGGGATCCTGCTGGAACATGTAATCGAATGCGGCGTCGAGGCGGTCGGGTTCGACTTCCCACGCGACGAGCGCGCCGGGCGCCAAGTCGGTGGCCATGAGTGTCTGGCGCACGCGGCGGATTGTTCCGGCCTGGACCATGGCGCGGATGCGTTCGATCACCGTCTCGACAGGAAGATCACAGGCGCGGGCGATTTCGCACATCGGATCGCGCACGAAACCCGCGATGCGATCCTCCGACACGGCGAGGATGCGGGCGTTGATCGCATCGGTGTGGCTGATGGCGGGCGCGAGAGACATGGGGTTAATCTTAGCGAGTCCGGAGGCAGGTGCAACTCCGGTGCTGAAGCCTCCTCTGGATGAACCTCCTTCCCTGTGCTACAAGTAAGAATGGCCAGACACACGGGTTCCAAGGGGTTCGACGCCGCCGCGTGGCTGCGCGGGCACGGCCTGCGGGCCACCCCGGGACGCATCGCCATCGTGCGGCTGCTCGATTCGAGCCCGGTACCGCTGACGTTGAGCGACATCCACGCCAAGGCCGACGGCGCGGGCTGCGACTTCGCCACGGTCTTTCGCTTCATCTCCATCCTGGAGGAAAAAGGATTGGTCGAACGGGTTGCCTGGATCGACGGCACGACGCGGCACGAGATCCGGTCGCGCGACGGCGACCACCATCACCACCATTACCTGATCTGCCGCACGTGCCACAAGGTGGAGCCGATCGACGAATGCGTGGTGGAACGGCTGGAGGACCAGATCGCCCGCGAGCGGGGCTATGCCGGGATCAGTCATTCACTGCAACTCTCGGGCGTCTGCCCCAAGTGCCAGAAGCCTACGGCGAAGGTGCAAAAAAAGCGCGATTGAGACTTTTTCAAGCCCGTTTTTCCCGATGACGACTCTTGTCTCGCGACCAAATTTCCCGATAGTAAGCCTCATGCGACGGGCCTTGTTGTGGTGGATGAGCGGCATCCTTCTCGTCACGGGAAGCAGCTTGGCCCCCGCCCGCGACAATGACGTTTACCTTTCCGGCCCTGCGTTTCCTGTGGCCGGGCTGAAGTTCACCGTTCCTTCCCGCTGGCAAAGCGAACCGGCCTTAAGCCCCTTCCGGATCGGTCAGTGGCGCGTTCCCCTGGCCCACGGTATGGAGGGGGAAGGTGGTGAGGTTGTGGCATTCTATTTCGGTCCGGGGACGGGCGGCACGGCGAAGGAAAATATCGAGGGATGGATCGGCACGATGCTGAACGCGGAGGGACATCCCGCCGCGGCCGAGGTGAAGCACCACGAAACGGGCGGCTTCAAGATTTCGCAAGTGGTGATTTTTGGGACCTACAACGAGACGATTCCGTCGGCGGGAGTGCCTCCCGTGGCCAAGCCCAACCACGGCCTGCTGGGCGCGGTGATCGAGACGCCGCAGGGCAACATCTACTGGCGCTTCACGGGTCCGGAACCGCTCATCACCGCGAACCTGCCCCTCTTCAACAAGGTGATCGACAGTCTCAAGCCGCAAGGCAAATGATCGTCATGAGCCAGGAAACTCCCCAGGTTTCGCTTTCGCTCTTTTCTCATGGCCTCGACCTCGATGCCACGCTGACCAGCGGCCAGAGCTTTTCGTGGAAACGGACAGCGGATGGACGCTGGCGCGGATGGATTGAAGGCCGACCCTGCCTCATCTGGTCCCAGGGTGATGCTCTCCGAGCGGTGGGCCCGGAGCTGACCCACGCCGCGGTCTCCCGTTATTTCGGACTCGACCAACCCATCCGGGAAATCCTCGCCTCGTTCCCGGACGATCCGTGGCTCGCGCGCGCCCGGGCCTTTGCGTCGGGGCTGCGCATCCTGCGGCAGGAACCGTGGGAAACGCTGTGCAACTTCATCTGCTCCTCGCTCAAACAAATCGTGCAGATTGAGCAGATCAATTACGAGTTGAGGCGCGCGTTCGGTCCCGCGATCGGCGAGGGCCTGCATGGTTTTCCCGATGCGGCGCGGCTCGCGCTCGCTCCCGAGGCGAAGCTGCGCGAGTGCCGCCTCGGCTTCCGCGCACGGCATCTCTTCGTCGCAGCGCGGCAGATCGCCTCAAGCGAGGTATCGCTCGACCGGATCGCCACGCTGCCGACGGAAGAGGCGCGCGAGGAGCTTCGAAAAATCCGGGGCGTAGGAGAGAAGGTCGCCAACTGCATTCTCCTCTTCGCCTATGGCCGGGCGGAGGCTTTCCCCATCGATGTCTGGGTCGAGCGCGTGCTGCGGCAGCTCTATTTCAAGGGTAGCCAGCGGGTGGGTACGGAGCGTCTGCGCGAGTTTGCGGAGGATCATTTCGGCCCGTTTCGCGGTTATGCCCAGCAATTCCTTTTTCATTGGATCCGCAAAGACCCGAAGGCGATTCCGGCTGAATTCCAGGCCCGCCCAGGCATCACGAAAAAGGCGGCCCCTTCCCGCCGCGTCTCTGCGCGCGCGGTAAAGGCCTAGGCCGCGAGGACCGATTCGGGCTTGGGCTGGCCGACGGGCTTTTCCCCCGGTGTGGCCACTGTTTCGGCATAAGTGGGGCCGAACCAAGTGTCGACCAGGCAGAGACCGAAGACCGCGCCGAATGGGATGGTATAGAAGAAAGCGGTGGTGATCGAGTTGACCCCGACGATGAAGGCGGAGGCGATGAGATAATCCTTCCAGCCCCTGCGGAAGAGACGCCAGTTCTCGGCGTAGTTCAGGGCGCAATTGGGAACCGAATGGCCATCGAGCCAGCGGCAGCAGGCAACGCCGCAGAACGGAATGACGAAAAGCATGATCGGCGGGACGAAAAGCGAGAGGAGTCCAATAGGAAGACCGAGCAAATAAATGAAAAGGCCGTAGCAGGCGCCCATCCAGAGACCGGCGGGCAGCAGGAGCGTGGTCACGGCCAGCACGAGCTTGACCGCGCCTTCCTTGGCGAAGACGCCCAGACGGCTCCATTGCCAATCGGGAAGCTGGACGCCGCGGCCCGTGCGTGCACGACGCAGGACTTCAAAGGTGAAGCCGAGCGGAAACCAGAATGAGAGGACGTTGAAGCCGAGAATCCACGGGAACACCTGCTTCACCCACTCGGGTCCCTGTCCCGAAAAATAAGCCGGTGCGAAGGCGACAAGAAAGGGATTGATGAGGAGAAATCCGCCCAGGGCAACCTTGGCGAACCAATGGGGATCCGACAGAATTTGGCGAAAACCATTCTTCTGATCGCTGAAACGGGTGGAGGAAAACTCTTTCATCATGGGCAAAAGAGCAAATTCGCGAAAAGGAGTTGGTTGCGTCAAGGTAAATCTACTTGCTATCCCCTCACCTGTTTTGCTTGCATACTATTATTAATAATATGGTTATGAGTTTTTTTACGTTTTTATCCAAACGAAATGGTCCATGTATCTTGATCTTCGTTTTGTGGGTGAGTTTCATCTGGGGTGGAATTCTCCATGCCCAAACGGCAACCAACGCCGCCTCGCCAGTCGCGAGTGCCATCGAAACCAACGCCGCCCCCGCCAATGTCACGATCACTCTGACCAATACGCCAGGCGAAGCGGCGGCAACCAATACACCTCCCGTGGCGCCGCCGGCTTCCGTGACAACACCGGTGGAAAATCCCGCTCCGGTATTCACTTCATCACTCCCGGCCAAGGATACGAACGAATTGAGCAAGACAACTTTCGTCGGGCGAGCTGTCGAGCCGCCAGTCTTTGGTTCACTGCTGGTCCTGCTTTCGGTGATCGGTTTTCTATTTTACCAATGCGGGCTGGCGCGGGCAAAGAACTGCGGCCATACCTCGGCGTTGCTGCTGGTCGGCCTGGTCTTCGGGTTGATCGGTTACTGGGCGGGTGGATTTGCGGTGCAGATGGGCGGAATCGGCGACGCTCACGCTGCGCTGATCGACCCGGACTTGGCAGCGCAGAAACCGGGGCTCGATCATGAGCTCGGGGTCCGGCTGCTCGGTCATCCGTGGGGCTTCATGGGAAGTGCCGGATTTTTCCTGATCGCAGATGAGACGAATCGCTCAGGCATGGCTTCCCTTTTCCTCGCACAGGCTGCGCTGCTGGCCCTCGCGGTCGCGGCGGCGCTGGGCGCGGCACTGGAACGGGGCCGTCTTCTGGCCATGGCGATTGTGGCATTCCTGGCTGGAGCGGTCATTTATCCTCTTTTCGCGAACTGGGTTTGGGGCGGCGGCTGGCTGGCCGAGCTGGGCCGTGAATCGGGCCTGGGCCACGGCTTCGTCGACCTGGCGGGCGCGGGCGTGATCCACGAGGCGGCGGGAACGCTGGCGCTGGTGATCGCGGTGACGCTGGGACCCCGCTATGGAAAATTCGGGCGCAACCATTCGATCAACGCGATTCCTGGACACAACATGCCGTTCCTTTTTCTCGGCACCTTGGTGCTCCTCGTTTCCTGGACGGCGCTCAATGCCTTCGCTTACGCGGCTCCGGCCATCGCACCGGAAATGCCCCGCTCCAGCGCTGGGATCGCCGCGGTCAATGCGCTGCTCGGCGCGGCGGGCGGTTTCCTGGCGTCCTTTCTCCTTGCGGCGAAACGGAAGCAAGCTCCGCAACCGGCGCTCCTTTGCCGTGGGTTGCTGGGCGGGACGGTTTCCGTCTTTGCCTGTGCCGCGCTGATCGATCCCTGGGCCGCGTTCGTCATCGGACTTGTGGCGGGGGGGATCGTTCAATTTGCTTTCAACCGGGTGGAGCAACGCCGCATTGATGATCCGGCGGGCGCGATCTCGGTCCACGGAGCGGCCGGAGCGTGGGGCGTGCTGGCGGCGGGACTTTTCGCCAATGGCACGGCGGGCGACGGCATCAATGGCGTGACAGGTCCGGTGCGCGGACTGCTCATCACGGGTGACTGGCATCAGTTGGTCGCCCAGATCGGGGGCGGTGTCACTTGTTTCGTAATCGTTTTCATCCTCGGCTACGCCTGCCTGAGCCTGATTCAGAAAATCCTCGGCAACCGGGTTGAGCTGGCCGATGAGGTCCACGGCCTCGACTGGACACAGACTGGTGCGCTCGGTTACCAGGGCGATATTGAGCCGGAGGAACTCCCTCGCGGCGAATCGGATAAGGAAAAAGCGATTCCCCAGGACAAGGCACCAGCGGCGAAGTGAAGTAATGTCATTCCGAGGCGATGTGTCCCCGGATTGACCTCTTCCGTGCTTTTCCTATGATGGGAGGATTCGATCCATGACCTCGGTTCCCAAGAAAACCATCGCCGTTTCGCTCGAGACCTTTCGTGACCAGGCAACGGTCCCCCTCGTCGAGCGCGCCCAGGAAACCATCCGCAAGGCACAGCAGCACCTGCTTGGCCTGCAAAACCCGGAAGGCTACTGGGTCGGCGAGCTGCTGGTCGACGGCTCGCTGGTCTCCGACGTCGTTGCCTTCATGCACTGGACGGGCGAGGTCGATTTCGACAAGCAGTCGCGTTGCGTGAAGCACCTGCTCGACCGCCAGATGACCGATGGCGGCTGGAACACTTATCACAAGGGCCCGAGCGAACTGAATGTCACGGTAAAGGCCTATTTCGCACTGAAGCTGGCCGGGTTCTCACCCGATGATCCGCGCATGCTCAAGGCCCACGCGACCATCGTGCGTCTCGGCGGTATTCCGAAGTCGAACACCTATACGAAACTCTTTCTCGCGCTGTTCGGCCAATATCCGTGGAAGTATCTCCCAATCATTCCGCCGGAGATCATCCTGCTGCCGAACTGGCTCTATTTTAATATCTACGAGATGTCGTCGTGGAGCCGGGGCATGGTGGTGCCGCTTTCCATCATCAATCATTTCAAGCCGATGCGGCACCTGCCGCCGGAGAAACAGCTCCACGAGCTTTTCCCCTATGGCACGGAGCATTCAAATCTCGGCATGCCGTTCGACAAGAAGTTTTTCACCTGGAAAAACTTTTTCCTCGGTTGGGACCGCACGCTCAAGTTCCTCGATACGCTCCCGTGGAAGCCGTTCCGCAGTCGGTCGCTGAAGAAGGCCGAGGCGTGGATTCTGGAACGGGTCGGCGAGGGCTCCGAAGGCCTGGGCGCCATTTTCCCGAGCATGATGTACACGATCATGGTCCTCAAGACGCTCGGGTACAGCGAGGCCAACCCGGTCCTGCGCAAGGCGGTAATCGATTTCAAGGGCCTCGAGGTTCACGATCCTGTGACCGACGAATTCCGGATGCAGCCGTGCCTCTCACCCATCTGGGACTCGGCCATCACGGCGTTCGCGCTGGCTGAGTCGGGCATTCCGGCCGATCATCCGCAGCTGCAAAAGGCGGGCGAATGGATCATTTCCAAGGAAGTGAAGGATTTTCGCGGCGACTGGCGGCACAAGAACCCGACGCCGGTGACGAGTGGCTGGGCCTTCGAGTTCGGCAACAAGCATTACCCCGACGTTGACGACACGTTCAAGGTATTGATGGCGCTGAGCGTGATCAAGATGCCCAACGAGGCCGCGAAGAAAGAAGTCGTCGACCGTGCGCTCCAGTGGGCAATCAGTTTCCAGTGCAAGAACGGCGGTTTTGCCGCTTTCGACAAGGATGTGACCAAGCAGTGGTTGCAG
>Ga0105237_10004260_pt1 | contig 16634 bp, 9 predicted proteins | sample KBSC24metaG_FD_81520 | JGI IMG/M metagenome (GOLD analysis project Ga0105237, IMG submission 81520) | Corn rhizosphere microbial communities from Kellogg Biological Station, Michigan, USA - KBS C2-4 metaG | ecosystem: Host-associated > Plants > Roots > Rhizosphere > Soil | place: Michigan, USA... | reverse complement strand
GTCGGCAAATTGTTTCTGGCTGGCGAGCGCCAACCCCATTCCGAATAGTGACGGCGTGTATTTCGATTCGCTCAGCGCGATCGATTGGCGAAACGCAACTTCAGCGGCTTCACTTGCCTGCATTTCGAGATTGGCGATTCCAATTTTGTAGTACGCCTCGTAGAAATCATCGTATGCCGCAATCGCTTTTTGAAATTCGGCGATGCTGCCCGCGTAATCTTTTGCCGCGAGTTTTTGTGTGCCTTTGTTGAACGCGAACTTCGCTCTGTCGGGAATACGAAGCTGGCGAACCGAGACGATCGTGTTGGAGGAGTCGGTGGCGGTCGTAGTTTTGGAATTTTGGGGTTGAGCGAAGCTCGCAGCGGAGCCGAATAGACACACCAAACAACACAATGCCAAAAGGCGGGAAGCACACATCTTTGCACCTCTACTGGGCGCGCCGGATTCCCCTGAGAATTGCGGCGACCCGAAAGTTGAACTCATTCTGCGCAGAAATTTCTGCGGGCGCAAAACTTTTTTTGATTTTTTTTCGATTCAGAAACTAGTCGCCAGCGGGACGGTGAGCGTGTGAGAGAACGTTCATCTTTAGATATCGAAGAAGACTGTTTCGTTCGCGCCTTGCAGTGCGATGTCCCACTCAAATTTCGAAGATGAATTGGCGGAGCGCTTCGCGATCAACGTTGAACGACGCGACGGGTCGATTTGTTGCAGAGCAAAATCGGTCGCGTTCGCCGTTTCGTCCGGAAAATAGATTCGTGTCGTGAGGCGGCGGAGCAGGCCGCGCGTGCAAATGGAGACGTTGATATGCGGAGCTTGCAGTGCTGCCCACGTGGCCGCGGTGTTGCCCGCTTGCTCCGGCGCGGGGACTTGGCCTGGCTTGATTGTCGTGAAGCGAAAGCGGCCTTGATCATCGGTGGCGATGCGGCCGAAACCCGAGAATTTCGAGTCGAGCGGTTTGTCTTGTTCGTCTTCGGGATGCGCGTATTTTCCTTGCGCATTTGCTTGCCAGAGTTCAAGGACGGCGTCGGGCACGGTCTTTCCTTCGCCGTCGAAGACTTGACCGGCGATTTCGATGCGTTCGCCTGCGACGCCTGCGGGCGCGAGATCCTCGCGATACAACCACGCCAGACCGATTTTGAAAAACGGGCCGACGGTTTGCCACGTTGTCGCGCGCAGTGTCATCGATGCGCTCCGTGGTGGTCTTCGAATGGAGTTGCGTCGCGACCGCTCATCACGATGTCGAACTGATAGCCGAGCGCTTGCAGCGGCATCGTTGTTTGCCAATCGAAGAGCGAGATGAGGCGATTGCGCGCGCTTTCATCGGCGGTGCAGTTGAAGATCGGATCGTTGGCCATCAGCGGATCGCCGGGGAAGTACATCTGCGTGATCAGGCGCGTGGCGAACGCGGGACCGAAGACGGAGAAGTGAATGTGCGCAGCGCGCCAGGCGTTGTAGTGATTTTGCCAGGGATAGGCGCCGGGCTTGATGGTGACGAAGCGATAGCGGCCTTCGGCGTCGGTGATGGTGTGGCCGCAGCCGGTGAAATTGGGATCGAGCGGCGCGTTGTGTTGATCGATCGCGTGGGCGTAGCGGCCGGCGGAGTTCGCTTGCCAGATTTCGACGAGCGTGTGCGGGAGCGGACGGCCATCTTCGTCAATGACGCGGCCGGAGACGATGACGCGTTCGCCGATGGGTTCGGCGTGATGTTGCTTGGTGAGGTCGAAGGCTTTTACGTCGATGACGTTGTTGCTGAAGACGGGGCCGGTGACTTCGGAGATGGTGTGGGGGAGATGAATGAGCGGTTGGGACGGGGCGCGTTTTTGAGAGGAGACGTAGGGAGAGTGGAGGTATTCGGGTTGGGTGCCGGGATGGTAGCGGCGATACGGGCGATAGGGCATGGAGGTTGAGTTGGGACTCCCGTTATGAGTCGTGGACAGCGGTTTGGTGCGGGTGGGGTTGAATCTAAACCCGCACCCTTTTAAAAGCAAAAGGGTGCGGCACCCTACTGCCGCTCCATAGTTTCCATCGTTCTTATGGTTTTTGCGAAACGGTTCTTTGAATTTGACCGTGAACGTACACGGGGCTAACGTTTGGCGATGAGCGAGTTCCCCTTGAGTGTCGAAGACCCGGCGATTGGATTTCTGCATCAGATTGGGCGGCAGATGGCAGCGGCCGACCCGTTCCACGAAGTCTTGGGAAGAATTGTCGAGTTCGTGTCGGCGGTGGTGAAGTGCGACTCGTGCTTTGTTTATGTGCTGGAGAATAAGCAGCTTATCCTGCGCGCATCGAAGAATCCACATCCTGAAGTGGTGAACCGGTTGAAGCTGCCGGTAGGACAGGGAATCACTGGGTGGGTGGCGGAGCACCGCCAGCCGGTGGCGGTGGCGTCGCATGCGTTTCAGGACCCGCGGTTTCAGTCGTTCAATGAATTGCCGGAAGATCACTACGAAGCATTTCTTTCGGTGCCGATCCTGTGCCGGAAGAAGCTGGTGGGCGTGATCAATTTGCAGCACAAGCAGCCGCACACGCATTCGGAGAGCGAGATTCAGCTGATTTCGACGATTGGGTTTTTGGTGGGCGCGGAGGTAGAACGCGCGCGGCTGGAGGAGGAGAACTCGCAGCTGTCGTCGGAACTCGAGTCGCGAAAAATCATTGAGCGCGGGAAGGGAATTTTGCAGCGCGATTTGCGGATCAGTGAGGAAGAAGCTTACCTGATGTTGCAGAAGCAGAGCCGGCAGCGGCGGTTGTCGATGCGGGAAGTGGCGGAAGCGATCATCTTGAGCGAAGAGATCAAGCGCGCGCAGGGGAAGGGGCCGACGGCCTAGTTTTCTGTTTCTTTATTCTCGCGAGACCCGGTTTGTTCCTTCAGGCGTCGATGTAACTCGTCGCGATAACGTTCGAAAAATTCACGGCTGGCGAGTTCGTGGAGGATTTCTTTGCGATCCTCGGCGGTGAGGTCACGTGCGGCGAGTTCGGCGCGGGCCTGGCCGATTGCAGCGAGCCACGGCTCGTATTCGGGGCCGAACTGCTGCTCGAGTTCTTTTCTAAGGCGCTGCGAGAGCGCGGGACTCTCGCCCGCAGTTGAGATGGCGATTTGCAGCGAGCCGCGGCGGACGATCGCGGGATAGAAGAAATCGCAGAGGTGCGGGACGTCCACGATGTTGCAGAGGACGTTGCGCTTTCGCGCTTCCGCGTAAATTTCTTCGTGGACCGCGGTTGACGACGTCGCCGCGACAACGAGAAACATGCCTTCGAGGTCGGAAGGCTGGAAACGGCGGCGTTCCCAGTCGATTTTGCCTTCGCCGGCCCAGGTTTGCACTTGATTCGTGGCTTCGGGCGCGATGACGCGGATCTGTGCATCGTCTGCGATTAAGCCGCCAATTTTTCCTTCTGCGATCGCTCCGGCGCCGACGACGAGGCAGCGGCGGCCTTCGAGCTTGAGGAACATCGGGAAAACCTTTGGCGGGGCTTTGCGGGTGGTCATGACGAAACCGACGATGGGCTAGAGTCAAAGACAAAAGATAATGCAGAGACGCAGAGTTCGCAGAGGAAGCGCGGAGAGTTGCCTGGAAGGTGGCATGGTGCGCTAAGCGGCGAAACGTCGGATGCGCGTGGAGCGTCCGAAAATAAACCGCTGATGTGCGACGGAGCTAAGGCCAAAATCTGAGATGAAAATTTTCTCAACATATTTTGAGGCCTCGAGGAGCTGTCGCCAAATTTTGCGTGTTTTTGTGGCAAAGTAAATTCAATGGCCGCTACTCAGACTACCACCGCCGCAGCGCGTGTGGCATTCGACTATCCCAGCTTTGGCTTATATCAGATCGCGCGGTTTTGCATCGTGCTTGCGACCGAGATGCAGTCGGTGGCCGTGGGCTGGCAAGTTTATGAAATCACGAAGCGGCCGCTGGATTTGGGGCTGGTGGGGCTCGCACAGTTTCTTCCGGGCATATTGCTGTTTTTGGTTTCGGGGCACGTGGCCGATCGCTACGACCGGCGGCGGCTGGTGGTGCTGTGCTACGCGTTGTTCGCGGCGTGCTCGGGGTTGCTGTTGTTTGCTGCGATTGAGCACACGCATTCGGTCTACCCGATTTACGCGGTGCTGATTTTGATTGGTGTGGTGCGCGCGTTCAACGGACCGGTCAGTCGCGCGCTGCTGCCGCAGCTTGTGCCGGAAGAGCATTTTCCGAACGCGGTGGCGTGGGCCTCGGGTGTGTTTCAGACCGCGACGATTTTGGGACCGTCGATCGGTGGCTTGGTGTACGCGGCGTTTCGCGGGCCAGCGGCGGTGTATGGGTTGGCGATGTTGTCGTCGTTAGTGGCGACGGCTTGCGCGTATCGGATCAAAGTGGAGGCTCGCGCGCAAACGCGTTCCCGCGAGCCAATCAGCACGTCAACGGTGCTTGCTGGATTTCATTACATCTGGCGCCAGAAATTGATTTTGGGATCGATCTCGCTGGATTTGTTTGCGGTTCTGCTGGGCGGTGCGGTTGCGCTGTTGCCGGTGTATGCGAGCGAAATTTTGCGGACTGGTCCATGGGGCCTGGGTATTTTGCGCAGCGCGCCGGGAGTGGGAGCGGCGGCGATGGCGATTTATCTAGCGTATCGGCCGTTGCGTGGCAAAGTCGGACTGAAGATGCTGGCGTGCGTCAGCGCTTTCGGGGTTTGCACGATACTCTTCGGCATTTCGCGCAGCTTGACGCTGTCGATTCTGTCGCTCGTGCTCGTTGGCGCGACGGACATGGTGAGCGTGATCGTGCGCGGCACGCTGATTCAGATTGCGACGCCGGACGAAATGCGCGGTCGAGTGAACGCCGTGGATATGGTTTTCATTGGCGCGTCAAACGAGTTGGGGCAGTTTGAGTCGGGGTTGACGGCGCATTGGTTTGGGACGGTACCAGCGGTGGTGCTAGGAGGGATTGGGACAATACTCGTCACGGTTGGATGGGCGTGGTTGTTTCCGGAGTTGCGGAATGCGGATAAGTTGACGACGGTGCAGGACTGACGAAAGTTGACAGTCGACAGTTGAAAGTCGAAAGCAAAGATAACGCAGAGACGCACAGAGCGCTGAGGATCGCGGAGAAGTTTCAAGTTCACTTTGCGCACGTCGCGACGGCGAAGATTCCTCAAAAGGTTGCGGTCGCGAAAGCACTTGCCAAAATCGCCGGCAAGGGTGCCGGCGCTACCAAGAGTGGATTTGAACGACGCTATTTTGTTGGGACGACGGGATTCGTCGCGGGTGCAGGTGCGGCCGTCGTGGCGGGCGCTGGGCGCGGCGCTGCCAGGGCTGCTTGGACCGTCGGCGGAAGCTTGTCTGCTTTGGCCAACAGATGGCTCACCTGCCACAACTGAAAATCCGTCAGGCGACCCTTGAATCCAGGCATACCGGTCAGGCGAATACCGTTCGCCGCCTTCCAGTAGGTTTCCCACGTAGGATCGTCGGTAACTCCAACGCCATCAAATAACTGCGGCGGCTTCGGGAACATACCTTGCGAAATTGCCGTGGGCGCGACGCTCGGCAACCCATGGCAGACAGCGCAGTGTTCCTTATAGATCTCGGCGCCGGCGAGGAAATTTTTCTCGTCGGCCGGCACGGCGGGCTCGGACTTCGTCTGGCGGTCGAGATGGGCGTCGAGCGAAAGATGTGCGAGCTTGCGTTCGAAGGGCAGCGATGGATCGGTGGTCGCCACCGGCGCTCGACCGGACGAGAAATACCACCAGATTCCGCCCAGCGTTAACACCACTCCGAAGATCAACCCCACGATCAGCGCCTTAAGCATGAGTCGTTTCGCTCCCCTATCCGTCAAAGACCGCTAAGGACACACGCGGCGAGAGTGCCGTAGTGTTTTTTAGCGGTGCTCTCGCTACCGTTGCCGAATTTCTGAAAAGCCGCCGGTATTGTACGGGTTTGCCGGCTCGGCGTATGCGGCAAATTGTGAATTCCCGCTTGCCGCGGGATTCGTTCCCACACGGCGGGAGGACTGTTACCTCCGAGAAACAATCGTTTCGTATGCTTCCGATTCGTAACCATTTCCAGCTCGTATTCGTCCAATATGTGACCAACATCAGGCTAGGAACAGGTCGCGGATTTCGATACGCTTATAGCTAGCAGGCGCAGTTGCCCATCATGGCCGAGATGCCTTCCGGCGGACGGCCAGAGACCCGCGTAGACGCGTTTGTAGAGGCAAGTTTCGACCCCTCGCTTAGCCGTAAGTGCCACAGGAGAGATGGAATGGGTCATTTGAAATCCACGGAGCTGCCGGAGTCCCTTGTCCATCCGGCGGACTTTGACCGCGAGCCCCGAAAATCGGGTGGCCGCGCGTGGATCTGGATTTTGGGCGTGGTTCTCGTTCTTGGGCTGACCTATTGGTATTTCCACAGCGAAAAGGGTGGCTCGGCAGTTGCGGCCCTGGGTGGCTCGGCTGGCGGGCATGGCGGTCACGGCAATGGGTTCAATCCGGATCAAATCGTGCCGGTGGTTGTCTCGACTGCCACGCGGGGTGACTTGCCGGTATTTTTCAACGGGCTGGGCACGGTCACCGCATACAACACCGTCACCGTCCGCAGCCGCGTGGACGGTCAAATCGTAAAGATCAATTTCACCGAAGGCCAGATGGTTCACGAGGGCGAGTCGCTCGTCGAGATCGACCCGCGTCCGTATCAGGTGCAGCTCGAACAGGCCGAAGGGCAGCTCGCGAAAGATCAGGCGCAGTTGCGCGATGCGCAGGTGGACTTCGACCGCTTTCAGCAGCTTTTCAAGGCTGGGGTGATACCGAAGCAGCAAGTCGATACGCAGACGGCGCAGGTGGGGCAGTTCACCGGGTCGATCAAGGCGGATCAGGCGGCGATCGACAGCGCGAAACTGCAGATTACGTACGCGCACATCACAGCGCCGATTTCGGGGCGCGTCGGATTGCGGTTGGTCGATGTCGGGAACATGGTTCACGCCACCGACACCGGCGGGCTGGTTGTGATCACGCAGTTGCAGCCGATCGCGGTGATCTTCAGCTTGCCGCAGGATCAGCTTTCCGGCGTCATCGCCAAGCTTCACGGCGCCGGGCCGCTGCCGGTCGAGGCCTACGATCGCGACAACACGACGAAAGTCGCTACCGGAAAATTGCTGACGATCGACAACCAGATCGATACGACGACAGGCACATACAAGTTGAAAGCTGTGTTCAGCAACGAGAAAGACAATCTGTTTCCGAATCAGTTTGTGAATGTGCATCTGCTCGTCGACACCAAGCGAAACGTTACGATCGTGCCGGCGACGGCAATCGCGCGCGGCCCGCAGGGCACGTACGTGTACCTCACCCAGAAAGACAGCCGCGTGAAGATCCAGCCGGTGACAGTGACACTCAACTCCGGCAACTCCGTCGCGATCGGCAAGGGACTGCGCGCGGGCGATACCGTTGTCGTGGACGGGCAGGACAAATTGCAGGACGGCAGCAAGATCGACGCGCGGACACCGAACGGCGCTTCGGTCAATCTGGATGCTCAAGCGAGCGGCGCTTCCGATGCGGGCACGGGTTCACCTTCGACCGACGCGAGCGCGGGGGCTAGCTCGAGCGGTTCGGGCGAACAACCCTCCAAGGGGCAGGCGGCGCACAAGTGAGCCCATCACGGCCGTTTATTTTGCGGCCGGTCGCAACCACGCTGTTGATGATCGGCATCCTGTTGGTCGGCTTCGTCGCATATCGCGAGCTGCCGATTTCAGCGCTGCCGCAGGTCGATTACCCCACCATTCAGGTGCTGACGTTTTACCCGGGCGCTAGCCCGGATGTGATGACGTCGTCGGTGACGGCGCCGCTCGAGCGGCAGTTCGGGCAGATTCCAGGATTAAATCAGATGACGTCAACGAGCTCGTTCGGGAGCTCGATCGTCACCTTGCAGTTCGTACTCGACCTCAACATCGACGTTGCCGAGCAGGAAGTGCAGGCCGCCATCAACGCGGCGTCGAATTTATTGCCGCAGGATCTACCGAATCCGCCGATCTACAGCAAGATCAATCCGGCGGACTCGCCGATTCTTACGGTCGCGCTTACTTCCGCGAGTCTGCCGCTCAACAAAATCGAAGATCTCGCTGAAACCACGCTTTCGCAAAAAATTTCCCAGTTGCCCGGTGTCGGCATGGTCAGCATCAGCGGCGGCCAGCGGCCGGCTGTGCGTATTCAGGCGAATCCGACGCAGCTTGCGTCCTACGGATTGAGCCTCGAGGATTTGCGTCTCGCGCTCAGCCAAGCCAACGTCGATCAGGCGAAAGGGAATTTCGACGGGCCACATCAGGCCTTCACGATCGGCGCCAACGATCAGCTTTTGACGAGCGATGGCTATCGCCCGCTGATCATCGCGTATCGCAACGGTGCTCCGGTGCGATTGAGCGATGTCGCCACAGTTTTAGACGGCGCCGAAAACACGAAGCAAGCAGCGTGGGCCAACGAGCATCCGGCGGTCATTCTAAATATTCAGCGTCAACCCGGCGCGAACATCATCGCCGTCGTCGATCGCATCAAGAAACTGCTGCCGCAGTTGCAGGCGTCGCTCCCCGGCGCAGTTCAAGTACAGATTCTCACCGATCGCACAACGACGATCCGCGCGTCGGTCGAAGACGTGCAATTCTCGCTGGTCCTGACGATCGGCCTGGTCGTCATGGTGATCTTCCTCTTCTTGCGCAGCGCCCGCGCCACGATCATTCCGGCGCTCGCTGTTCCGCTATCGATCGTCGGCACGTTCGGCGTGATGTACCTGCTCGGCTACAGCCTCAACAATCTTTCGCTGATGGCGCTCACCATTTCGACTGGCTTTGTCGTCGATGACGCGATCGTAATGATCGAAAACATCAGCCGCTTCATTGAAGAGGGTGAATCGCCGTTGCAAGCCGCGCTCAAAGGCTCCGAGCAAATCGGCTTCACCATTTTGTCGCTCACGGTTTCCCTGATCGCCGTGCTGATTCCGTTGCTCTTCATGGGCGACATCGTCGGCCGCCTCTTCCGCGAATTCGCGATCACGCTTGCGGTCACGATCATCGTTTCGGCGTTCGTTTCGCTGACGCTGACGCCGATGATGTCGGCGAAGCTCCTGCGGCATCAGCGCGAAGATCAACAAGGCTGGTTCTACCGTGTCTCGGAACGCGGCTTCAATTCCGTGATCGCCTTCTATGGCAAGACCCTGCAATTCGTTTTGCGTTACCGAAGAACGACGCTCCTTGTGACAGTCGGCACCTTGGTCGCCACAATTCTGCTCTACATCTACGTGCCGAAGGGCTTCTTCCCGGTGCAGGACACCGGCCTTATCCTCGGCATTTCGGAAGCGCCGCAGAATATTTCGTTCATTGCCATGGGACAGCGCCAGCAGGCGCTCGCGACCGCCATCCTCAAGGACCCGGCTGTCGAAAGCCTCACCTCGTTCATCGGCATCGATGGCACCAACGCCACCATCAACAGTGGCCGCATGCAGATCAATCTCAAACCGCTCAAACAACGCGGCTATAACATCTCTGCGACCGACGTGATTCGCCGCTTGCAACCGCAAGTTGCGAAGGTCGATGGCATCACGCTCTTCATGCAGCCGGTGCAAGACCTCACCGTCGAAGATCGCGTCAGCCGTACGGAATTTCAATACAGCCTCGAAGATGTTGATGCGAAGGAGCTCGCCTATTGGGTGCCGAAGTTCATCGACAAGCTGAGGGCGTTGCCCGAGCTGCGCGACGTCGCGAGCGATCAGCTCAATTCCGGCTTGCTCGCTGACCTCACCATTGATCGCGACACCGCTTCGCGCCTCGGCATTTTGCCCGCGACGATCGACAACACCCTTTACGACGCCTTCGGCCAGCGCCAGGTCTCGACGATGTTCACGCAGCTCAATCAGTATCACGTCGTGCTCGAAGTGAATCCGCAGTTCCAGCAGGATCCTGAGCAACTCAAGAATATCTACGTGAAATCATCCAGCGGCCAGCAAGTGCCGTTGAGCGCGTTCACGCACTTTCAGCCGGGCGCGGGTTCGCTCGCGATCAATCACCAGGGACAATTTCCCGTCGTCACGCTGTCCTTCAACCTCGCGCCGGGCGTTTCTCTCGGCGATGCGGTCAACGCGATCAACCAAGCCAAAGAAGATCTCGGCTTGCCGCAAAGCGTTCAGGCCACCTATCAGGGCACTGCCGCCGCGTTCCTGCATTCGCTTGCGAATGAACCGATCTTGATCCTCGCCGCCATCATCACGGTCTACATCGTGCTTGGCGTTTTGTACGAGAGCTACATCCACCCGATCACGATTATCTCGACGCTGCCATCCGCGGGCGTCGGCGCGATTCTTGCGCTGCTGCTGTGCCGCGAAGAGTTCAGCGTCATCGCGCTCATCGGCATCATTCTGTTGATAGGTATCGTCAAGAAAAACGCCATCATGATGATCGACTTCGCGCTCGAAGCCGAACGCAAAGACGGCAAGACACCGCTCGAAGCCATCTATGAAGCGTGCCTGCTCCGCTTCCGGCCCATCATGATGACCACCATGGCCGCGCTTCTTGGTGGACTGCCGCTGGCGCTCGGTACAGGCGTTGGCTCCGAACTGCGCCGTCCGCTGGGCATCACGATCGTTGGTGGCCTGCTGTTGAGCCAGCTGCTGACCCTCTACACCACGCCGGTCGTCTACCTCTTCTTCGATCAGCTTGCGCGGCGTGCGCGGCGTCGCTTCCACATCACGAACACCGCTGAACTTCCGGCGGAAGCGGACTAGGCGAGCGCGCCGTGCAATTCACGACCAATTTCTCGGCTCCTTTTATCCGCCGCCCGGTTGCGACGTCGCTGATTTCGCTGGCGATTTTGCTTGCGGGTGCGATTGCGTTCCGGTTCCTGCCCGTTGCGCCGCTCCCGCAAGTTGACTTCCCGACGATCAGCGTCTACGCAAACCTCCCGGGCGCGAGCCCTGAGACCATGGCCAGCGCCGTGGCGACGCCGCTTGAACGTCAGTTCAGCCGCATCGCCAGCGTTAGCCAGATGGTTTCCACCAGCCAACTGGGCAATACCAACATCACGCTCCAGTTCGATCTCAACCGCAACATCGACGCCGCTGCGCGCGATGTCCAGGCTGCGATCAACGCTGCGCGGGGACAGCTCCCGACCGATCTTCCCGGCCAGCCCGGGTATTGGAAGGTCAATCCCGCTGATTCGCCGATCATGTTGTTATCGATGACGTCCGACAATATTTCGCGTCCCGAGATTTACGACGCCGCGGATTCGGTCATCGCGCAGAAGTTGCGTCAGGTTTCCGGCATCGGCGAGGTGTTCATCGGTGGTGGCGCAAAGCCCGCTGTGCGGGTGCAGGTGAATCCCGGCCAGCTCAATACGTACGGCATCAGTCTCGAAAACGTTCGCACTGCGCTCAATGCTGCGAACTCCAACCGGCCCAAAGGTGAACTTGCCGATGTCCGACGCGCATGGGGCATCACCGACAGCGACCAGCTTTTCAGCGCGAAGGAATATCAGCCGCTGATCGTGACCTGGCGCAATGGCGCGCCCGTTCGCCTTGACGCCATCGGCTCGGTCACCGATTCGGTCGAAGACATTCACAACGCCGGCTTCATCGATGGCAAGTCGGGCATCATCCTCGTCGTTTTCCGCCAGCCGGGCGCAAACATGATCGAGACCGTCGATCGCGTCCAAGCCATGATGCCGGAGTTGCAAGCCTCGATTAGTCCATCGATCCATCTCAACGTGATCATCGACCGCACCGTTACGATTCGAGCCGCGATTCGCGAAGTCGAACTGACGCTGATCGTTTCGGTCATTCTCGTCATTCTTGTCGTGTTTGTTTTTCTGCGGAACTACTGGGCAACCCTCATTCCCAGCGTGGCTGTGCCTCTTTCTCTCGTCGGCACGTTCGGTGTGATGTATTTGTGCGGCTACAGTCTCGACAATCTGTCGCTGATGGCGCTAACCGTCTCGACTGGCTTCGTCGTGGATGACGCCATCGTCGTGATCGAGAACATCATGCGGCATCTCGAAGAGGGAATCCCTCCGTTCCGAGCCGCAATGATGGGGGCTCGCGAGATCGGTTTCACCGTCATCTCGATGAGTACGTCGCTGGTCGCGGTGTTTATTCCCATTTTGTTGATGGGCGGGATTGTCGGGCGTTTGTTCCGCGAGTTTGCGATCACTCTGAGCGTAGCTGTCGGTATTTCGTTGGCCGTTTCGCTTACCACCACGCCCATGATGTGCGCGTTATTTTTGCGCCGCGACACCGGCAAACACGGCCGAATCTACAATTTTGCCGAACGCGCCTTCGATCGCATGGTCGGCATCTACGACATCGGCTTGCGATGGGTCCTGAGGCATCAGTTCGTGATGTTGTGCGTCACCATCCTGACGATGTTCGTCAGCGCGGCGCTTTACGTTTACACGCCTAAGGGATTTTTCCCGCAGCAGGACGTCGGCCGCATTCACGGTTTTATTCAGGCCGATCAGGACGTTTCTTTCGCATCGATGCGCGACAAGGTGAAGGTGCTGTCCGACATCGTGCGCGAGGACCCGGACGTCGAAAACGTAACCGCGTTTACCGGTGGTGGCGGTGGAAACAATAGCGGGCGGATCTTTGCGCAACTCAAGCCGCTCGGTCAGCGCAAACTCAGCGCCGACGAGGTCATTGAGCGCATCCGGCCCAAGCTCGAGAAAATTCCGGGCGCCGCGCTGTTCTTACAGGCTGTGCAGGACATCAACGTCGGCGGGCGTTTCTCGGGCGCACAATATCAGTACACGTTGCAAGCGGACAATTTAACCGACCTCGTCGGTTGGGCGCCGCGCCTCATGGAACGGATGAAGCAAATCCCCGAGTTGCGCGACGTCAATACGGATCAGCAACTCAACGGCCTACAGGCGCAACTCGTCATCGATCGCGACACCGCTGGACGCCTCGGCGTTTCCGTCTCGGAAATCGACAACACGCTTAATGATGCGTTCGGTCAGCGTCAGGTCTCCAACATCTACAAAGGCATCAACCAGTACCACGTCGTTCTAGAAGTCGAGCAGCAATACCAGCGCAATCCCGAAACGCTGAAGAATATTTACGCGCAATCGAATACCGGTAAGCTCGTCCCGCTGAGTTCGTTTTCGCATTTTGAGCCGGCGAAGAGTGCGCTCACCGTGAATCACCAGGGAATTTTTCCGGCGATCACGCTTTCGTTTAATCTCGCGCCGGGTGCGTCCCTGGGACCCGCGGTCGAACAGATCGAACAGGTCAAAGCGGAAATGCGCATGCCGCCAACGGTTCATGGCACGTTCCAAGGCACGGCGCAGGCTTTTCAGGATTCGCTATCGTCGGAAGGCTTGCTGATTATTTCCGCTCTGGCCGCCGTCTACATTGTGTTGGGCATTCTGTATGAGAGCTACATTCACCCGATCACGATTCTGTCGACGCTTCCGTCCGCCGGTATCGGCGCGCTGCTTGCGATTCGCCTGATCGATGCCGACCTTAGCATCATCGCGTTGATCGGCATCATTTTGCTGATAGGCCTGGTAAAGAAAAATGCGATTTTGATGATCGACTTCGCAGTGCAAGCGGAGCGCGAGCGCGGAAAGTCGAGCCTTGAGGCGATTTACGAAGCGTGCCTGCTACGCTTCCGGCCGATCATGATGACCACTGCGGCGGCATTGCTCGGCGCTCTTCCATTGGCGCTCGGCGCCGGCACTGGGGCCGAGTTGCGTCGCCCGCTAGGCATCACCATCGTAGGCGGCCTGATATTTAGCCAGGCGCTGACCCTGTTTACGACGCCGGTCGTCTACCTCTATCTCGACCGTCTGCAAACACGGATCCAACGCCGCAAAGTGCGCACAGCCGCAGCTCACGCCCCAGCCTCAGCCCATTCCGACTGACGAGCTCTCTTCTGGTCGCAAACTAGATGCTCCTATCGGCACGGCGCCGCCAGCGGGGATGCAGTCCCGAAATGGTACCGCTCAGATGCCGCCCCGACTGTAAATCTTCTGAAATCCAGCGGTTTCGCACTTTACAGCTAACCAAGAATGGTCTATACCGTTCCCACAGGCATGTGAGAGACGGTCACCTCGAACTGGTTTTACGTACCTGCAAGGTCTCCAGGCTCCCCGCCGTCCTTAGAGACATTTCTGTGACCGCGTAGAGACATAAAATGTCTTGGTTTCGCTACATCGATGCTTTATCTTCTGTCGCCAATCCAGGCGAGCGACGGGAGAACCAGCCGATCGAACCGGTGCAACTCGAGGTTCCAAAAACTCAACAGGGAATTCGTGTTCGCAATGGTCGATCGAGCGGGCTGGTACGTCGTCTGTCTATGCTTGGCGCCGTAAACGCGCGGTTAGTGACCCTGTCTGCGTCGTAAGCGGTGCTCGGTTTGGTGGTGGTGAGTCGTCCGGAACTGGATGTTTGCCGTTGTCTCTCGAGAATGTGGAGAGAGTTCCTATGAACAGGTCTGTTCGCCTTCCGCTCGTTGTAGCTTTCATCTTTAGTGGTCTGTTCGGCCCGATACTTCACAGCGCCCATGCGCAAGGTGCGGTCGCGGCATCAACCGCGGCAGCTTCGCAGGTGTCACCGGCCCCGGCGCAGGCGTCGGCGGCAAGTAGCGCGATATCGATCCCCGGCCCGCTGCGCTCTTTCCTGCGCATGTCGGCAATCAGCCAAAAAGTTTCGCCCGACGAAATCGCACCGCTCATGGCGCGCAACATTTTCCTGCTCGGTTACGAAGGTCCGCAGTCGCAAGCGCGCGAAACCGAATACTTGGTGCTTCTGAATCGCTACGTTCAGCAGGCCAGGGAATTGGTCAATCTGGCCGGCCCGACGGGAATCATTCACGTCTCCAATTGCGATGACGCCAAGCCCTTGCTGCAAATTCTCGGCTATCGCGAACGTCCCGACTGCGGCCATAAATCGACCTTCGTCGAGACTGTGGATCCACAGCGCGCATTTTTGACCATCGACTCCGGCTTCCCGCTGCCCGATGTCGAAAAAGTTTTGCAGGAAGGGAAGCCCTTCGCCTACTCAGTTCCAACCTCGCGTGTCCCCACGATCTTCAACGAAGCCGATTGGATCGCGACCTCGCGCCGCAACAAACCCGGCGAAAACAAAGACCTGATCGACACCTTGCTTCATGACCCGATGCTTGCCCGTTTATATTGGGCGATGGGACGCGTCGATCCCGAGACGCAGGAATCGCTGCGCCAGTCTCCCGGCCTCAAGAAACTCTACCCGCTGGCGCCCGTCCTCGATTTCTACGGCAGCCACATTCAAATCCGCTCCGGCCGCGTGGTCGTTCCCGGCGGCGCAAGCGCTGAAGCCGGCTGGAAAGATCTGGTCGGCGTCAGCCCCGATAATCCCGGCGAGTTCGTCTTCCGGCTGCTCTCCAAAGATAACGGGTGGATCGCCGCATATTTCGATTCGCTGTCGCGCACCAATCAGGTGCAGCAAGCGAAGTTCACCGAATCGAAGCGCCTTCGCCGCGACTACGAAGCTCTGCGCGGCAAAGAGAACACCGCCGACGCCGCGCGCGGAGTCTTCCGCTCCGACCCGCGCCTCCTCCTCTTGTTGACCCGCATGCAGTGGGATCCCAACGGCGAAGCACACATCCCCGGAAACATTGCCGTCTGGCAGCGCATCCTCGCTCAACACAGCGACTCGCCCGTCGTCCGCGAATGGGGGCGCCGCTCGCGCCATTGGCAAACTCCCGAGCAACTGCTCGAAGGCATGTTCGCGCTTTCCCGCGTCCAATCCGAGTCCGGCCCGCTCCAAGCTTACTTGTTGACTTGCGACCTCGATAGCCGCCGCCCGCCCGCCAAAAAGCTTTCGCCCGACACGGTTCTGCTCATCGCGACGAAATTCTCCCAATTCAGCGATCAATATCTTCTCTTCGCCGAATTTCCCGAGCTCGACGATGCCTCCATCACCGCTTTCGCGAACACCGTCACGTCGCTTGACGGCATTCACAACCAAGCCCTCCGCGGCAACGCCATGGGCACGTTCCAGGCCTCCGTCAGCATCTGGCAAATCCTTGCCCGTCAAAACGAAATCCGCCGCGAAGACCTCAACGCTTCCTTCTTGAAGGTCCTGAAGCCGTGGGAGAAAATCAATTCAGCCACGCAGTCCTTCGACGCTGGCCGCGCCTCTCTCAAAGAAATCGCGATGGCCGCCACCGACAAGCCCGAGCTCTCGCAAGATCAAATCATCGAGCTCCTCGCCGGTCCTATGCAGGTCAGCGCCGAAGGCCAGCGCATGCATCAGCTCGTCGCCAATCGCATGCGCGCCGTGCTCGACGCCCAACGCCTCATCTCGCTCGATACCATTGTCAATCTCGGCGACGGCCTTCACGATCCCGCTCACGTCAAAGCGCAGCAGGCCACGCTGCTCCCGCTCGCGCAAGAACTCCGTGAATTCGAAATGCCTCAGCCCATCTTCAAAAATAGCGAGCGCGATCAATGGGCCGCCGGCATTTACAACAATCACCACACCGAAACGCAAATGAAGACCGACCTCACCAAAGTGGTGAAGGCGCCCAACTCCGCCGAGCAGCTCGCCGATGCCCGCGGCCAGCTCTCATCTCTCCTCCGCGACACTCTGGTCGGCCTTAACTACGCCTACTACGAACCGCCCGGCGCGCAAATCCTTCACAACAATCCACTCTT
>Ga0105237_10004256_pt1 | contig 16656 bp, 18 predicted proteins | sample KBSC24metaG_FD_81520 | JGI IMG/M metagenome (GOLD analysis project Ga0105237, IMG submission 81520) | Corn rhizosphere microbial communities from Kellogg Biological Station, Michigan, USA - KBS C2-4 metaG | ecosystem: Host-associated > Plants > Roots > Rhizosphere > Soil | place: Michigan, USA... | reverse complement strand
GGGGGAGTGAGGTTGACATATCAATTCTTTTCAGGCGTGCAGGTGATCGGCATTCGTTTGCATCCGCGGACCTGCGTCGCGTCGAACTCCGGCCGATCGGAGTCGACGAGCTGGTAGTCGGGGGTGCGCCGGTGCCGTTCCTCTAGTGCGATGACCAGCTCGATGCGGCCGAGATGGGAGCCGAGGCAGCGGTGCGGGCCGGCGCCGAAGGACAGGTGCCGGTTCGGATGGCGCTCGATGTCGAGTTCTCGGGGGCTGCCGAATTCCTGGGTGTCCCAGTTGGCCGCGCACAAGGGCGTGATCAGTTGATCGTCCTTGGAGATCTGGACGCCGCCGAGCATGACGTCCCGCGTGGCCCGGCGGCCCGGGATGACCGCGGCTTCCATCCGCAGGATCTCTTCGACCGCCTTGGGGATCAGGGTCGGGTCGGCGATGATCGCGGCCCGCCGTTCCGGGTTCTTGGTGAGGTGCACGACGGACCACGCCAGCGAACCCTGGACGGTGTGCAGGCCGCCCATCAGCAGCAGGAAGAACATCCGGAAGAGTTCTTCGTCGGTCAATTGCCGATTACCCTCTGGCAGTTGGACTTCGGTGTTGATCAGCGTCGTGGTCACGTCGTCACCGGTCTTGCCCCGGCGGTCGGCGATCACGGTGCTGAAGTAGCCGGCAACGGTGAGGGAGGCGGCCATGATCGCCTGCTGGGACTCTTCTTCGGTGCCGCCCGGCTTGCCGAACAGGATGGCGTCGGTGGCCTCCGAGAACAGCGCGGCATCCTCGAGCGGCCAGTCCATCAGTGCCAGGAAAACCCGCGACGGCAGTTCGTGCGCGAACTCGGAGATGAACTCGGCTTCGCCTTTGGGTGCGATCTCGTCGAGTAGCTCGTTCACGACATCGCGGATGTCCTCGCCCAATTTCTTCATCCGTTGCGGGCTGAAGAGCGGCTGCAGGACCTTCCGGTACGACGTGTGATCCGGCGGGTCGAGTTCCAGCGGGATGAACTTGCCGAAGTCCGCGGGGGTGACCAGGTTGTTGGGGTAGCTGGAGAACGTCTCGGTATCGGCCAGTACGTCGTGAATCTCTTTGTAGTGCGTGACGATCCAGTGGCCGCCGTGCGCGGTCGACCACACCACGGGTCCCAGCGCCGCCAATTCCGCGATCTTCTCCGGCATCACGTCGACCGGCACCGCGAGGGTCGGGTCGTAGACGTCCAGGTCCACGACGAGGTGCGCGGGGACTTTTTCTGCAGTGGTCATCGTGCTGGGCTCCATTCGCAAGTGGGGGTCACGATCAGGCGACCGGTTCCGGGTTCAGGTCCTCGTCGAACCACATGCCGACACGGGTGAGGGTGCCGCCGTCGGCGGAGCCGATGGTCGCCCCTGAGATGTAGGCGGAGTCGTCGCTGACGAGGAAGAGGGCAACCTTCGCGTTGTCTTGCAATGACGGCGGGCGGGACAGCTTGAGCGGGATGGGGGAGACGGTCGGGTTCCACGGCCCCGAAACCTCTTCGTAGGACTGGCCGACAACAGGTGAGCCCGGCGGCATCAGGAAGTTCGGTGACATGCCGTGGGTGGGTGCGATGGCATTGACGCGAATCCCGTAGCGGCCCAGGTCCAAAGCCAGTCCGCGGACCAGTCCGTTGACGCCGGCCTTGGTCGCGGAGTACATCGCGATGCTGTGGTAGGCGACCAGCGACGCCGCCGACGAGGTGGCCAGGATGGTGCCGCCGCCGTTGGCTTTGAGATAGGGGACCGCCGCCTGGGCGGTGTAGATGACACCCGACAGGTTTACTCCGCAGACGTCGTGCCAATCGGCCTCGGTGAGGTCCTCGAAAGCGACGAACTCGCCGCCGGCGACGCTGGGCACTCCGCCGCGCGACACGATTCCGGCGTTGGCCCACGCGATGTCGAGCTTGCCGAAGCGGTCCACGGTCTCGCGGACCGCCGCGGTGATCTGGTCCTTCTGCGCAACGTCAGCGGTGATGGCGATGGCGTCGCCGCCGCTCTGCTCGACCAGCTTGAGGGTCTGCTGTGCGCGCTCGGCGTCGATGTCGACGATGGCCACTTTTGCACCTTCGTTGGCGAACAGAAGTGAGCACTCACGGCCCAAACCTGAACCTGCGCCGGTGATCAAGGCGACTTTGCCCTGAAGTCTCATGACTCTCCTATGGATTGTTGTCGTACAGATCGACGGTCCTGTCGGTAGCGTCGCGGACGCCTCATGGTGATCCGCGCCACTGGCGAAATAAACCTTACGCCTATAGATAAATGCCGTCAACGACGATTTGAGCTACATCGGCTTAAAAATAATTCTTGCAGCTCAAGGCGCAATTTGGGTATGAATCGCGGTTATGCTCGCGTGGCGTCGAGCAGCGCAAGCACATCGACGAGTGTGACCTGCGGTCGGCACGAAGACCTGCCGGTTCACGTTGGTCGTGGCGGTGAATTCTGTTGTCTCCGAAGGCTCGCTATTCATCGAATAGCGTGAGTGCCCGCTCCGGGCAGGCCGCGACCCCGTCGCGGACGGTGCCCTCGTCTCCCGGGGCCACGACGTGCTCCTCGAGGATGGAGTAACCGTGGTCGTCGATGGGGAAAAGGTCGGGATCAATGGCATAGCACTGGGCGTGGCCGGTGCATTTGGCGCGGTCGAGGCGTACCTTCATTCGAATCTCTCCTGTGTTCTGGGCCCTGAACCTTGGTGTATCCCGCATCGCGTGAGTTGCGGTTGCGCGAAGAGTCTGGTGCGAATATTCAGTTCTGGTGCGCTGCAGTGAAGTTCAGAACAGCGTCATTGAACTGCTCCGGGCGTTCGACAGCGGGAGTGTGGCCCGATCCGGGGATGATCACCAGTTCGGAGTCGGCAAGGCGGCGGTGCATGTCCTCCGCGCAGTGCACCGGTGCCATCCGGTCGTACTCGCCCCAGAGGAGCAGCACAGGGCAGGTGATCTCCTCGGGCACTGAATCGCGCACCGCGCGACCGGACGCGGCCACCGCGTCGACGAACCCGGGGGCATTGAGCAGCGGCATGGTGACAGCGGCCAGCTCGGGCGACAGCACCGTGGGATCATGGAAGGCGGGCCGCAGCGCCAGCCGGCGCAACCATTGTTCGTTGGCTAGGGCTCTGCGAATGAAGTTGAGCCGCAACCCGGTAGAGAACACGCGCAACATCACGAGGATGATCTGCAGCCGGCGTTCGGTCATCGGGACGCCGCCCGCACCGACGAGCACCAGGTTCTGCACCAGATGGGGATCGGCCTTGGCCATCGCCAATGCGACCAGTCCACCCATGGAATGGCCCGTGATGGTGGCCGACCGCACGCCCAATTGGCTCAACAGCGCGGTCACCGTGCCGGCGTGCGTGGTGATCTCGGCCGGCTTCGGCAGCGGTTCGGATTCTCCGAAACCCGGCAGGTCCACAGCGATCACGCGGTGCCGGCGGGCTAGGGCGGGAATGTTCTCCAGCCACCACTGCCAGCTTGCGCCCATTCCGTGCAGTAATACCAACGACGGCCCCGAGCCGCAGTCGACGAACCGCAGATGCCGCCCGTCGATCACCGCGTCGTGCACGAAGGGCTGCCACTCGGTCGCGGTCCAGTGCGGCAGTGGCGAGTCCCCTTGCGGGAGTGGGCGCGTCATCGACAACTACCTGAATGCGCAGCCATAAACCTCATGGCATTAGGTTAATGGGGCGTTGGGCTACTGGTCAACGGTCAGTTGCTTGGCATTTGAGCTCGCGACCGGCTGCTGAGGTTCCAGCACGAACGGGTGTTGGTCTGCGCGGCCTTCCATATAATGGGACGGTGAACACTGTTTCCGGCAGGGCGCCGAGTGCCGGAGGAACGGACTGATGGCCCGTCCCTCCAAGCCCCTCATCAGCCGGACGGCTGCCGTCGAAAAGTCCATCGAGATCATTGATTCCGAGGGTCTCGACGCGTTCAGCCTGCCGCGTCTGGCCGCCGCTTTGGGTGTTCGCGCTCCGTCCCTGTATCACCACTTCGCTGACAAGAACGAGATCCTGACGGCCATCGCCCGGCATGTCGGGGGGAAGTCTGTGATCCGACCGCGGCGTGCGCCGGGACCCGATTGGCCAGAATATTTCGTCAGTCTGGCGCTGAACTTCCGTCAGTCCGTGCTGCGGCACAGGAACGTTGCGCCGGTGTTGATCGAGCATCTGCCACGCGAAACCCTGGTCGGTAGTTACGAGGACAACGCCCGGTTCCTCCATGATTCGGATGTGCCGACTCGGCTGCACATTCAGATCCTCGACGGCATGGAGACCATGTCGGTCGGCGCGGTCCTTGCGGAGGCACTGCACCGGCCACGTACCCGGAACTCGCTGTTTCCCTCGGTGGATGCCGACGAGTCTCCTTATCTGGCAGCGGCGTTGGCGGCCAACGAATTCACCCTCAAAGAGTTGTTCGCCGAGCGCGTGCGGAGTTTTCTGGTCGGTGTCGTCGTCAACGACGCGGACCGACAGCGCGCGCACGAGACGTCGGCCTGACTCAGGCCTGCTGTGCCGGGGCGTCCGGCGGCATGGGGGAGCGCGTAGGCCGCGTTGATGACTCGGACTTGGGTCGACCGTTGAGTGGGTCGCCGGCGAAGGCTGCCAGTAACTCGTTGAACCGCTCGGGCGCCTCGATCATCGGGCAATGGCCGACGCCCTCCAGCGGCACGAGACTGGCGTCGGGGAACTGAGACAGCAGTTCATGGCCGGCCGAGGGTGGCAGGATGCGGTCCTTCATGCCCCAGACGATGAGGCACGGACGGGTAACCGTCTGCGGTGTCACCTGATTGACCGCGACCGCGGCCGCTTCGAGGGACTGCTGGAATCCAGGGGCGGACATCCCGGGGAGAATGGCGGAGGCGAGCGGTTCGGTGAGGGTGCGCCGGTCGTGGATGCCCGCGGCGAAGAGGATGGACCGCAGTAAGCGGTTCCGTGCGACGACGCGTGGCACCCAGGGGATCGAGAACACCGCGTTGAACAGCCGCAAGACAGCCAGGATCCATTTCAACCGTCGAGGACCGATGTTGGCTCCGCCGGCATTGGTCATCAGCAGGCCCGATATGCGCTCCGGGTGATCGCAGGCGAGTCGAAGTGCGACGACACCACCCATGGAGTGGCCGACGACGGTGGCTCTGGCCACGCCGAGGTGATCCAGTACGCCGATGATGGTCGCGATGTGTCCGACGAAGACGTCTTCGCCATTCTCGACGGCATCGGACGCGCCGAAACCGGGCAGGTCCACGGCGACCATCCGGGCTCGGTCGGCAAGCGTGGCTATCTGCCGGAGCCACCACTGCCATGATCCGCCTTGGCCGTGGATCAGCACGACCGTGGGTCCGCTGCCCATGTCCACGTACCGGACTCGCCTGCCGCGCAGTCTCACGTCGTGAGTGTGGTGCGTCCAGTCGATCGCTTGCCAATCGGCGTCGAGGTCGGCTACCGGGGCGTGCAGCCGTCTGCGGTGCCAGAGTGCGAGCATCGTTCAGAATTTAAGACAACATGGTTCAAAAGTCTACGCTTGATCGGCGGCAAATCATTGACGGCGAATCGCAGTGGATCTAATATCTGAGACGTCCAATCTCACAGATGGGCAGCCTTCGTGCGACGGTAGACAAGGAGTCACCCATGCGCCGCCTGTCATCCACCTGCGTCGGGTTGGTCGCGGTCGCGGCCACTGTGGTCGGTGCGCCGGCCGCCCACGCCGACAACAAGCGACTCAACGACAGCGTCCTCGCGAACGTCTACACGGTCCAGCATCAGGCGGGCTGCATGAACGATGTGAAGAGCAACCCCGCGCTGCGACAGGCTGCGGAGTGGCACGCCAACGACGTGCTGAACAACAACCAACTCGACGGCGACCTGGGGTCGGACGGCTCGACCCCGCAGAGCCGCGCTGCCGCCGCCGGGTACCACGGTCGGGTGGCGCAGACGGTCGCGATCAACCCGGCACTCGCGATCAACGGCATCGAGATCCTGAACCAGTGGTTCAACGATCCGGTGGCCCTGGCGACAATGCGCGACTGCTCCTTCACTCAGATGGGCGTGTGGTCGGCGAACAGCCTTGGCCGCAGCGTGGTGGTGGCCGTCTACGGTCAGCCCCTGTGATCTGCGGACGACGCTCAGCCGCGGGTGCCGCGTGAGGCACTGCGTCTCATAAGTGCGATTTTGCACGCTCCACGAGCACTTTTTGGTCCGCATCGCGGCCCGGGAGCGTTTAATTGATTGGATCAATCAGGCCGGTTGAGCGGGAGAAATGCCCGACGCGGCCACGGCGACGACTCTGTATGCCGACGGAAGGAGTGGAACGATGCTATTGGTGGTCTTGGTGTTGGCCGCGGCGAGTTGGGTTCTCGTCACCATCGGTAGTGTCACGCAGATGCACTGGCTGGCATGGGCCGGTATCGTTTTGGCCGTCGTCGGGTTGCTGGTGCTGCTGGTCGACAAGCTGCGGAACCGCGGAGATAGTGCGGAATCGGGTGATGATGACGAGGTCCAGATCGGCAAACATTTCCCCGACTACGCCGCATCGGCACCTCCTCCGCACGACGCGATGGTTCACGACGACCATGAGGTCGAGCGCGAGATGTGGAAAGAGGAGGACTTCGTCCACCACGATGATGGGCCGAGCGACCTCGACATCTCGGGCTTCCGTGCCGCCGACACCATCGGGGACACGCATTTTCGGGCAGACCGAGACCGCGGTGGTCGGCACTGACCAGTCCGTTCGGAGTCTCGGTTCTATTCTGGCGCAGGTGATTTGGAGCCGTCGACTTCCCTGACAAGCTAGGAAAGTTGACGGCTCTGACTCGAGCGAGGCAAGGGCAAGACGAGATTGCCAGGTTGCGAGTCAGCGCCCGGCAGACCAAGCTGACGCGCCCGAGGGCAGCGGGGTCCGGCCCGCTTCCTTGGCCAGCATCCGCCCGATGATCCGTCGGACATGCATGACCGCGGCGTCTGATCGGAACTCGATCCCGGAGCACCAGCCGTCGTAGCCGACATTGGCCGCGGCAAGCTCGACCATTGCGGTGTCGCGCTCGATGAGTTCGTCGACCTTTGATCGGAGCAGTTCGGTCACCCGGTCGTTGCCGAGTGCGTAATCGCGAGAGATCTCCATGAATACCCGTGTGCGCTCTGGCGTTTCCGGGGTGATGGCGTGCAATCGGATGTGTGTGAAATCGGGGTTCTCGGGGGCGTGGATGCACCAGCGCTGGACGTACAGGGCGGGCGAGGCGAAGGTGCCCTGTTCAAGGCGCGAGTACGCCCGCGAGCGGTCCAACCCCGTGGCCTCGGCCTCCCACTCGGCCGGCATGGCCTCGGGGAGTTCTCTGCTGTAGGACACGGTGGTTTCGGTGATCTCCACGTCATCGTGCGCAGGCAGGCGCTCGATGCCGGGTGGGACGTCGCGGGCATGCAACACCGGTGCATAGCTGAAATCCAGGTAGTGCTCGTGGACCATCAGATAGTTGGCCGCAACAGTCCAGGAGCCGTAAAAGGTAGTCCAGGATTCGTCATCGAGCCACGGGGTACGCGGTGGACGGGTGCCGGTGGCGCTCTCCACGGTGCCTCCCCACACCCAGACGAACGGCGGCGCTTCGAAGACCGCGCGGGTAGGTACGCGCATGCCGCTCGGCACTTCGGCTTGCGGCGCGACGTGTACGCATCGGCCGTCGACGTCGTAGGTGCAACCGTGGTAGCCGCAGACCAGGTGGTCGCCGGCGATGCTGCCCTCGGAGAGCGGGAATCCGCGGTGGGCGCATCGATCGTGGAACGCGCGGACCGTCCCGGCAGAGTCGCGCCACAGGACCAACGGCGTGTCCAACACCCGCCGTGCCACCGGGGTGTCGGTGACCTCGGCCGAGGTGGCGGCGACGTACCACGATTTCTTCGGGTAGTTGACGCTCATATGTCCAGGACCAGCCTTTCGGAGCGGGACCGCGATACGCAGGGCAGCATCACGGTGTTGGATGCCCGGTCGGCGTCGGTCAGAATCGAATCGCGGTGTGCGGGAGTACCTTCTAGAACCTTCACCTCGCAGGTGCCGCATACGCCTTCGTAGCAAGAGCCGAGCACGGGGACGTCAGCGTCCTCAAGTGCCTCCAGAATGGACTGGTCGGCGGTCATCTCGATGGTGACGCCCGATCGCTGGCAGACCACTTCGAATTCGTCGAGGGCCTCGGCGGCTTCTTCGGCACTGACGGTTTTGGCTGCAAAGCGCTCCAGATGGAGGCTGCCGTCGGGCCAGTGTGCGCTGTGCTGCTCGACGCCCGACATCAGTGCCTCGGGACCGCAGCAGTAGATCAGGGTGTCGTCCTGAGGCTCTTTTAAGAATGCCTCGAGATCGAAGAGTCCGCCGCGGTCGTCGGACGGCCAGAGCGTCACTCGATCGCCGTAGCGGGCGGTGAGATCATCGGCGAAGGCCATCGTGGAGTGGTTCCGGCCCAGGTACGTCAGCGACCAGTCGAGACCCGCGCGTTCGGCGGCGTTGGCCATGGCCATGATCGGCGTGATTCCGATGCCGCCGGCGATGAATCGGTAGCGGGGCGAGTCGATCAGCGGGAAGTGGTTCCGCGGCCCCCGGACCTGAACAGTCGCGCCCTCGGTGAGATTGGTATGGACGTAGCTCGAACCGCCGCGGCTGTTGGGATCGCGAAGGACGCCGATCCGCCAGACTCCGGCCTCGCTCGGATCGCCGCACAGTGAGTACTGGCGGATCAGGCCGTCGGGAAGCATGAGGTCGATGTGCGCCCCGGGTTCCCACGCGGGCAGTTCCGGGCGCTGTGGGTCGGTGAGCTCAAGCGTCACGATGTCGTCGGCCACTGCGGCACGTTGGTGTACAACGAGTTCCGTGGCGAACTCGTGCACGGTGTCGTGCGTCGGGTTCGTTACAAATGTGGTCACAGGCCCCTCCTCGCGTGACGGGTGACCATTGTCACGGGCCAGCTTACATTTAAGAGCCTACTGATCTCAATAACTAGATTTCGACTTCAGTCGAGAGGGAAGCGGCGGTTGACGACTTGGATGCCCACCATGGTCAGCACCATGTTGTCGTCCTGGTCGACCATTTCGTAGAGGCAATGCACGTCTGCCCTTCGTGGGCCCATCCGGACCTCGAGCACCTCCAGCGACCCGGTCAGTATGTCGTCGGGAAGTACGGGATGCGGAAGGCGCATCTTTTCGATTCCCTTACCTGCCACGAGGGCCAGGCGCGTGATGAACTTGCGGGACGACATGCTGGAGAACAGTGACAGCGTGTGCATCCCACTGGCGATCACGTCGCCAAACAGTGAGTCGGTTCCATCGATGTGGATGGGCAGCGGGTCGAATCGGGTTGCGAAACTGACGATCTCCTCGCGGGTGACCCCGACGGATCCGAGATCCATGAAGTCCCCGACCGCCAGATGCTCGGCGTAGAGGGTTTGGCCCGGCTGTACAAATGCCAGATCGCGGCCCCGGCGTTGGGGCCGACCGATGACGTGGCTTCGGGTTTCAGCGTGCGTCACTGGAAGTCGAACCTCTGTATCGCGCCGGGCGCGTGCACCTGCGAGGCGCCGACTGGGTAGATGGTGAAGACTGAGCGATCGGCGTTCATGCCGCTGAACTGCTCCATGACGACCGGCTCGGAAGCACAGTCCATCATCTGTTGGTTGTAGGCCTGAAACTCCTTGGTAGCCCTGAGTTCCTGTACGACGTCTTCGTCCCATGAAGCGAAGACGACGAACTCGTTCGGATCCCTTGCCCAGCCCTGAAACGCGAAAGCGCAGCCGCGGCGGTAGAAGGGCTCGGCAAATGCGCAGAGCTCATCGAAGGCGGTGGCAAACTCCGCGCGCCGTTCTGGATCGAGCTTGAAGCGCGTGGAGAAACAGTTGCGGTCGCGAATCCAGGGCGCACCCATGTCAGGCGGCCCCGCTCTGCGACGCATAGATTTGATATATGAGCTTCATTGTCTCAAATGCTATGGTCGACGCCATTGTGATGTCAACAACACCAACTGACCTGTGGCAGTGAGGGGATGACGTTGATACGTGACAGCGAAGTGGTCCAGCCGGCACCGGATCTGGATCCCGATGCCGCGTGGCGGGCTACGGACTGGCGGCAGGTGGCTCGTGCTGTCAAGGTGAGGGGTCGCAGCGTCAATTTCGTTGAAATGGGTTGCGGTCCAGCGGTCGTCCTCATCCACGGTCAGGGTGGATGCTGGCAGTGGTGGCTGCGAAGCATCCCGTCGCTGGCGCGCCATGCTCGCGTGATCGCTGTAGACCTGGCGGGTTACGGCAAGTCGGAACCAGTGGGTGACAGCGATGCCATCGATGATCAGATCGCCACGGTTGTCGGGGTGCTGAACCACCTGAACATCTCGAGTGCAGTCGTCGTGGGGCATTCGATGGGTGGTGTGGTGGCGCTGGCGATGGCGCACCTGGTTCCCGACCGGGTGCGGGCCCTGGTTGTCGTGGATTCAGGAACCACTGCCATGGGAACCGGTCACCTGCTGCTGATTTCGACGGCGTTTCGGGTGTTCAACAGTGTTTTCACGCCGCGTACCGGACTGCCTGTGTTTGTGGCGCGGCGCCCGTGGCTGAGGTCGATTCTGTTCGCGGTGAGTATGGAGCACCCGACGGCGTTGTCCACTGCGTTGGCGCGCCAGTTGCTGCCGAAGATGGCGGCGCCGGGGTTCATGACGACGATGAAGGTGGTCTCCGACCATCTACGCACCGCTGGTCCGCCCCGCGTCGAGTGTCCGACTTTGGTGATCTGGGGAGCGAACGACCGGATTCTGCCGCTGAGTATGGGGCGCGATCTCGCGGCCCAGATCAGCGGCGCCCAGCTCGTTGTGTTCGACGGTGTCGGGCACAGCCCGATGCTCGAGGTGCCGGAGCAATTCAATGAGGCCATCGAACGTTTCGTGGACGAATTGGGCGGTGACAGTGTGCGCCGCGCTGCCGAGTGATACTTCGGGTCGCGCCGGCTCTTTACGTCCCTCAATTTATGAGACATACTGAATCAATACTCTGAAGGGATCTCGTATGGGCGTCCAGATTGATGTGACAGGGCTGACCAAGTCCTTTGGGTCGTCGAAGATCTGGGAGGACGTCACGTTGACGATCCCTGCCGGTGAGGTCAGCGTGATGCTGGGCCCGTCGGGTACGGGTAAGTCGGTGTTCTTGAAGTCCCTGATCGGTCTGCTCAAGCCGGAGCGGGGTTCGATCGTGATCGATGGCACGGACATTCTGCAGTGTTCGGCCAAGGAGCTCTACGAGATCCGGACCCTGTTCGGTGTGCTGTTCCAGGACGGCGCGCTGTTCGGTTCGATGAATATCTACGACAACACGGCGTTTCCGTTGCGGGAGCACACCAAGAAGTCCGAGTCGGAGATCCGCAAGATCGTGATGGAGAAGCTCGACATTGTGGGTATGCCCAATGACGGGCATAAGTTCCCGGGTGAGATTTCCGGTGGTATGCGCAAGCGTGCGGGGCTGGCGCGGGCTTTGGTTTTGGACCCGAAGATCATCCTGGTCGACGAGCCGGACTCCGGTCTGGATCCGGTTCGTACCGCGTACTTGTCGCAGCTGCTGATCGACATCAACGCTCAGATCGACGCGACGATCTTGATCGTGACGCACAACATCAATGTGGTGCGTACGGTGCCGGACAACATCGGCATGTTGTACCGCAAGCACCTGGTCATGTTCGGTCCGCGTGAGGTGCTGCTGACCAGTGAGGAGCCCGCCGTCAAGCAGTTCCTCAACGGTCGTCGTATCGGCCCCATCGGTATGTCGGAGGAGAAGGACGCCGCGACCGCTGCTGCCGAGCAGGCTGCTGTGGATGCCGGTCACTCCGACGGCGGTGTGGATGAGATCGAGGGTGTGCCGCCGCAGATCGTGGTGACGCCGGGTATGCCGGTGCGCCAGGGTGTGGCTCGTCGGCAGGCGCGGGTGCGCTCGATCCTGCACACGCTGCCGGCCGCCGCGCAGGCCGCGATCCTCGAGGACCTCAACAACAACCCGGCCGCTTGAGCCGAAATCGACTCAGGTGCAGCGTGAATTGTGATGGATCCGCAGCGGCGGTAGTGCAGTGACCACGATCCGACCGGCCGCGGCGCCCCTGAATTTCGAAGCCGAGTTCGACCGCGTGGTCAGTGCATTCCTGCCCAACCGGGGGCACGGGAGCCGCCACGACTGCACGCCTGTTGGTGAGACGTCCGGTGCGGAGCCGATTTATCGCCGTGCTCTCGAGATCATCGACGCACATGGGGTGTCGGTGCTGACGTTCCGGAAGTTGGCCGACGATCTGAAGATGTCGACGCGTACCATCCGTAAGCGAGTTGGATACCGAGACAAGCTGATCCGTGCCGCCGTCGAGCAGTACGCCGGTGCGCTCATGGTCGATTCGGGCCTGGCCGGGCCGTGGGAAGTCGCCGTTCAGAGTTGGTGCAGTGACCTGCATGGGCAGCTCATGGATCATCCACGGATCACCGAGTTGATGGTCGACACCGATGGTGAACTGATCGACCGGCAGGTCCGACGAATCGCCGACTACGCGGTGGGGGAGAGCATCCCGTTCGACGTCGCCTACCAATGCTGCAAGTCCCTGGCCAGATTGACGATCAACGACGCGGTTGCGCGCTCGCGTGGCGGTGCAACAGGTGGCGAACCATCAACGCATGCTGGGGCTGACGCGCCACTGTCAGACACCATCCGGTGGGTGGTGGCCGGAGTCCGTGTCGAATCGGCGGTGCGCGGCCGGGATGGAAGTCGTGAAGCGTGACCAGGGGAGGGACCGGTTGAATCACAACGCGAGAAGGCTACGTATCTGCCAGTCGGAACCCGATGCCGCCGACGGGCTCGCTGAGACCGTCGAAACCTGCACGGAAATCATAGGTTCAGCGATCGCCGATCGTATTCGGCAGCTCGGTGGCACCCAGCGTGAGATCAACGAACTCGCCCAGTCCGCAGCGTTCGCGGTATTGGCGTGGTCGGCTGGACGGGCGCTCGGAGGCTAGGCAACGGTCCTGCCGGGTGCGCTCGGCAGAGACGCGCTGATGTTCAAGTCGAGAGCGGTGAACGTCAGGGTGGCGCTGGGCCAGAGCACTTCAGGCGGAGCAGTGAGGGAGAACTCGGGTACTCGTCGCAGCCACTCCTGAACCACCACCCGCAGTTCCAGGCGGGCCAGGTGGGAACCCAGGCACCGGTGCGGCCCGCGTCCGAAGGCGAAGTGGTTGTTCCGTTGGTCACCAACCGAATTCGGCGATTCGAAGCGTCGCGGGTCGCGATTGGCGGCCCCCATCATCAGCCAACACGCCGAGCCGGCGGGGATGGTGACACCGCCGACCTCGATATCCGTGGTCGTTCGGCGCGGGACAGACGGCACCGGGCATTCGACCCGCAGAATCTCTTCGATGAACACCGCCGCTGCGGCATCGTCGGTACGCACAGAATGTCTGAGCGCGGCATCCTGTGCCAGCGCGTGCAGCGCGAAACCCAAAGCGGCCGTGACGGTGTCGAGACCGGCCAGGATGAAGATGAAGCACAGCCCCAGGATTTCCGCGTCGGTCATGCCGTCGTGCCCACGGTCGGCGAGCAGTTGACTGAGCAGATCGGTTGCGTGCACATCCCGTGGTTTGGCGATGTGCTCGGTCAGATACCCGAGCAGCTCGGTCGCGGTCTGCACCACATCGGGACTGGGTTCCGTGGACTGCACATCGGCAAGTTTGACGATGGCGTTCTTCCATTCGATCAGTCGATCGCGGTCGGCCAACGGCAGACCGAACAGCGTGAGGAACACTTGAGACGGGAATGGCACGGTGAGTGAACTGACGGCATCGCAGGCGGGGCCGCCTACCACGATCCTGTCGATGAGTTCGTTCGCCTGCGCGCGTAGCTCCACTTCGTGCGCTGCCACACTGCGCGGGCTGAAGAACTTGTCGAGCATGTGCCGGAACCGGGTGTGCTCAGGCGGATCAACGGCAATCGGCACGAGGGGGAACGGGCTTGCCAGGAGGCTGAAAGCGTCCGACGACGAGAACACTGCGGGATTCTTGGCTGCAGACTCGACGGCGTCGGCTCCGATCAGGAAATACGTGCCCGCGTCTGATACCGCCACATCGCCGGCCTGCTGAATCTCCAGCCATGCTGAGGTGCGGTCTCCCTTGAACGGCAGCTGCTCGAGCCGGGGGAGTGCGGGGCAGGTGTGAGTCATGTGGCGGGCTCCTCGTCGGGAACCCCAGTATGCGCCAGCGTCAATTAATAGTCTCGCAACTTGCGATTATTTCTCGATTAGTATCAGAATCGTGGACACCACATTGCCGGTGCGGGACCGGCTCATCAGTGCCGCCGACGCCGCGCTGCGGAACGGCCGCGTCGATGCGGTGACAGTAGAAGCTGTCGCGCAGGCCGCGGGCATCTCGCGAGCCACGGCATTCCGTCAGCTCGGAAAGCGCGACGACATGATTGTGGCGGTAGGGGTGCGGCGGGGCGCTGACTACGCCCGTCGGTGCGCAGTCGAGATGGCCGGCGAGGCAACCGCATCCGAAAAGCTGCAGGCGGCATTTCAGTTTCTGGTCCGGGAACTTCCGGAAGATCCCGTCATGCGTGCCGTCGTCACGGTGCGCACCGCCGCGGATCTGACCGCAGATGTCCACGATCTGCTGATCGAGACGTTCGGCCCGGTGATCGAGAGCGGCCGGCTCAGCGGCGAGATCCGCAGCGACGTCCCTGCTGAACAGGTCATGCGGTGGATCGTCGAGCAACTGTATCTGGCAATACAGCAACCCGACCGTGACGCGGATGCGGTCCGAGACCGGTTGCGGCTCTTTGTGCTTCCCGCGCTGGTGCCAAACGCCGTGGCCAGCGCGACGTCGGCCACGGTGCGGGCGCACGTCGATGGTCTGTCGTCAGCTCTGCGCGATGCGGTGCGGACGGTGTCGGCGTTGCGCGAAGAACTGGCAGCCGGCATCGGCTAACGCGGGGCGGAATCCAGCTGCGCGAGAAAGCCCGCCACGACGAAGCGGGTGACCGCATCGGTGAGTCGGTCGGGATCGCGGTTGGCGGTATCGACCGAGAAGAGGACGTCGGTGAAGAACACGACCGACAGGATCAGCCCCATGGAGAGCGCGACGGCCATCTCGGCGTCGTCGCCTTCCGTGCCGGTCAGCGCGGAGGCGAGCCGGCGCACCCCTTGGCCGTGATTGCCGTCGGTGGCGATTTCCGATGGGCCGTGCCGGCCGGCGAGTGCCCAGGCCAGGATCAGACCTTGGTACTCGCGGATGAAGTCGAGCAACTCGACGACGAAAGCCCGGACCTTCTCCTCCGTCGTTGGTGCGGATTCTCTGTTCTCCCACTCCGCCAAGAACCGGTCCACGAACACCCGGCCGGGATTGATGATCGATTCTTCGAAAAGTCCTGTCTTGGAACCGAAGTAGCGGTAGACGAGGGTCTCGGACACGTCGGCCCGGGCGGCGACCTCGGAAAGGCTGGCATCGTGATAGCCACGTTCGGTGAACACGGCCTTGGCATGCTCGAGGATCGCCGGGCGGGCCTCGCCGCGGCGATAGGGACTGCGCCGAATCGATGCCACAGTTAAATACCCAGCGCTGCAAAAGAATCCAGGTCGACGATGGCGTTCGACAAGCGGTGAAGGATCGCCAGGCAGACGGCCTCGGGTTGCATCTTGGGTTGGTACCAGGCTCGGCCGATCGTCATGGCCCACGCCGAGTAGGGGTAGAACATGGACCGGCGGTAGGAGTCCCACGCGTCCTGGAAGCTCGGTGCCTCCCCACCTGCGTCGGTCAGTTTCTGCAGATAGTGCTCCAGCAGTTCGCGTTCCCAGGCCCGCCGGTCGGCCGGGTCGCACGCGGACCCGAGGAAGTACGCCACGTCGTAGGCCCAGTTGCCGCGTTCGATGACTTGCCAGTCTGTCCAGCCCATCCGGCCATCGCCGGTCACGTAGGTCTGACCGACGTGGCTGTCGCCGTGCAGCAAGGTGGGTGTCTGCTGGGTCAACAGCTGCAACGAGGTTCGCGTGCCCTCCCACAGTCGGTCGGCCTCGGTATGGAGTTCCCCGGGGATCACGCGCTGGGCCCGCGTCAAGCCGACCTTGCACCGGCCTTCCATGTCGATGAAGTTCGCGACGTTGTTGTAGTGATCGGTCGGCGTCTTGAGCTTGTTCAAGGCCGGCGAGTTCCACCACGTGCCATGCATGGCGGCGAGGTTCGAGAGCGCGTCACGTACCTGGTCGCGGGTGAGTCGTTCGGTGGCGTCGACGAACTGGGCGCCGCGCGTGGCTGCGATGTCCTCCATGAGGATCATCGAGCGCCACGAGGCGTCGTGTACGCCACCCCAGTAGCCGACCGCGGCTTCCATGTCGATCTTCGGCCGGTAGTCGAGGTAGAAGTAGGTCTCGCCGTGCACGCAATCAACAGCGCCGAGCAGCAATCGCTGACTGAAAGCCTTGGTGCTCTTGGTGAACAGCTGGGCCGGTAGGCCTGCCGCTTGCCCGGCGGCGTTGTACTCCACCCGCAGTGCGGCCCGCTCGGAGGTACCGCTGGAGCCGCCTGGACTGTGCCAGGACACCACCCGAGCGCCGGGCGCTTCGGCGCACAACACCGCTGTCAGCCATTCGGTGGTCAACGACACGCCGTCGCTCGGCACGTCGGTGGCTGTGCGC
>Ga0105237_10004253_pt1 | contig 16662 bp, 16 predicted proteins | sample KBSC24metaG_FD_81520 | JGI IMG/M metagenome (GOLD analysis project Ga0105237, IMG submission 81520) | Corn rhizosphere microbial communities from Kellogg Biological Station, Michigan, USA - KBS C2-4 metaG | ecosystem: Host-associated > Plants > Roots > Rhizosphere > Soil | place: Michigan, USA... | reverse complement strand
ATCATCAGCCTGCTCAATGCCCAATCGGATTTCCTGGACAATCCGTCTGCCATTCATGCTATAAAAGAGAGCCGCGAACGCATGCAGGCCATTGCGCTCATCCATCAAAAACTCTATCAGCCCGATCATGGACCGAAGATCAATATGCACTCCTACATACAGGACCTGGTCTCCTATCTGGAAAGCAGTTTTAGCACCGCCAAAGGAATTTATTTTCAATTGGAGATAGATGAGGTCAGCCTGGATGTGTCCCAGGCCGTACCGCTTGGGCTCATCCTGAATGAAGCGATCACCAATGCCGTCAAATACGCTTTCCCCGGCGGCCGTAGAGGCACGATCACCATTACGCTGCGCCGGCAGAACGCCCGGAACATTCTCCTGAAGATAGCTGATAATGGGGTAGGGCTGGCCGACAATTTCGACTTCAGCACCAACAGCTCCCTGGGCATGCAATTGATCCGGCTATTCGCCGAACAGCTCGAAGGGACCCTCCACTTTTACGGAAAAGAAGGCGTGGAAATAAGCTTGCTTTTCAAACAGGAGTTCGCCGTGCCCGCCCAACACGCGCTGGCCTAACGCCGCCCGCCCGCACCGGGCTGACCCACCCGGTCCCCGCACCACGCCCCGACGGCGCCCCTAACGCAAGCTTTTCGCCGGATTGATCAGCGCCGCCCGTATCGCCTGATAACTAACGGTCAATAAAGTGATAAACAATGCCCCTGCCCCCGCCGCCGCAAACACCCACCAGCTAATCGTTGTCCGATAGGCATATTGCTCCAGCCAACGGTGCGCAATATACCAGGCAATAGGAATGGCGACAGCACAGGACAGCAGGATCAGCCTGGCGAACTCGCCGGACAGCAGCCTCCACAGATGGAACACCGACGCGCCCAGCACTTTCCGCACCCCAATTTCTTTCGTGCGTTGCTCGGCAACATAACCGAGCATGCGAAGGTCTAAGCAGCTCCGACGAAGCACTGCCAGACCGAATAACCCCAGACAGGAAATAAAAACAGCCAACCCGGTAAAAAGACCGATCATTTTTTCCAGCTGCTCTTCATCGGAGAATTTCGCCGCATACCTTTCATCGGCCGATCAGCAAGGCCACCGCCATGCCGATGGCCAGCCCAATGACATTAATGGCCGAATAGATCTTATTTTTCTGCAAATTGCGCCAGGCGACGGTGGAATAGTTTTTCAGCATATTAAGCCACTATCTCTTTTTTGCCCGCAGTCCTATGCAGATACGCATTGGGATTATGATATAACGCCCCTTCAGGAAGCCATTGATACCACTCGCCCAGATCTCTTTTTACAAGCTGTAGATAGAAATCCGGAAGTTCGGTAGACTCCCCTTCGAAATAACTGCGGAAAGCACTATCCTGAACCAGATGTTGCCGTATGTTCCTGAAAAATTTTATCCGGCCATATCCTTCCGAAGAAATAGCGCGCATAACATTCATCCAACGGGAAGTGGAATTGTGCGTTGCGCGAGCCCGGCGGTAGATATTTTTGGGCGAAAAAGAATATTCGGTGAGATCGATCACCTTGTCATAGAAATCCACCCATTCGTAATTCTTGGGTTTTACATTCATGGCCAGGTGATTGTTCAGGAAATGAAAGGGAAAAGGCAGTACACGCCCTTCGCGCTGATAGCCCAGGTTCAGCGGTGCCGCTGCTCCGAAGGCCGTCAGCAGGGAATATCCGGGGAAGGCCCCGGGTGAACGGTCGATGAATTGTTTGGTCAGCTCAAAGGGTTCCGCTCCGGAATCGCTATCCAGACCCAGTACGAAATTGGTCTGCACATAGGGGACATGGTCGAGGATCATATTGACATGCTCCGCTACCTGTTTTACCTTGTCTTCTCCCTTGACGGCACCGGTACGCGATTTATTCCCCAGCTCGTACCAGGTCTCCACACCCGGCAACAGGGCGGTAAAACCGTTCTCCTTGAACACCTTGAGATGTTTTTCGGTGAGAATGGACAAGCTGCTTTCGGCAATAAAACGAAAACTGTTTCGGGGAGCCGCCGTCGCAATAGCCTCCATATTGTCCTCAAAGCGAACCCCGAAATTAGGATCGTGCCATGCGATCATCGGACGCTTGAACTTTGTCAGCAGGAACTGCAGGTCTTCTTTCATGCCCTGGAAATTCAAGGGCTGATAAGGAACCGTTGAGTCGATACAGAATGCACAGGTATAGGGACAGCCCATACTCCCGATCATGGGCACCATTTTCAGCAAAGGAGCTTTCTTCAGAGTGCTTTCAATGAACTTCCATCGCTGCTGGATCCCCGGTAGTTCCATCGGCTGTTTTCCGGCTGCCAGGTATATTCCTTCCGGCCGTTGCCCGGATTGTTGGCGATGCCGGTCCGCCAGTACATCACCAATGGTCTCCTTATTCGTAAATCCAAGCACATAGTCAAAATACAATACGGCGTCATCGGGGTAACACCGCGCATGCGGCCCGCCCAAAACCGTTACCACCCCCCGGCTGCGAAAATAATTGCTTAAGGCATAAGCGAACAACGCAGCCTGCGTGAACGAACTGATAAAGATGATGTCGAACTTTCCGGAAAACTCTTCTCCCAACTCTTCTCTTCCGGTATAACACACTAGTTTTACTTCATGTCCTTCCTCTTCACACCAGGTGGCAATCACCTGCGGCATGATGCTTGCCAGGTTCGCATGCATGATCTTTCCCCATAGCGTATGGGTCGGACCTTTACATACAAGGTCGATCACACCGATTTTTAGGCGTTTTTTCATTTAGATATTGGGAGGTTTAGACTTCACAAACTTCCATATAGGAGTTCATAAAAAGGAGACAATTTAATTTTTGGATGGCAACCTTTCCGCACCGGATATCCATTTCTATAAAGCCAAAACCCTTCGAGATACCCGTTTTGTCATCCCTGATGATCTTTGAGGCAGACACCGACCCAAAAGGGAGGAAGAGATCCGCCAGATGACGTGCCGTTGCCATCGTACTTAAATTGCCAATGAAGATTTGCATAGTAATATTTATGCCGTGGGAGTTAAACGAAAGTAAGATACAGTTTAATTCCGGGGAATACTAATTTATCTTGCGTTCTAGATGTTAATTCATCCCCTGAAGATTTATTAGGCTGCCGCCCATAAAAGGTTTACCTTCACTGGCTATTGAGGTTTACAACATAAAGTAATCGATTCGCCTTTTTGCTTTTTTCCCTCCTGCGGAATCCCGTTTCCTCTACTTTTTATTGCATTGGCTCAGTACTTTTTAAAAAATTTAATTTATTAGTATGAACATGTATGTTTCCAACCTGGGCTTCCAGGTTACCAATGATGAGCTGAAAACGCTATTTACCAAATATGGCGAAGTGACATCTGTTAAGGTAGTCATGGACAGGGAGACGGGCAGATCAAGAGGATTCGGTTTTGTTGAAATGAGCGACAAGGCGGCAGAAGAGGCTATGAAAGATCTGGATGGAAAGGAGGTGGATGGCAGATCGATATCTGTATCCAAGGCCCGCCCAAAATCGGACAGCGGCGGCGGAGGCTCTTTCCCTCGCGACAGGGGCAATCGGTGGTAAATTGATACCGGCGCGGCAATGAACAGCGCTCAGTTATAAATATAAAAGCCTTCAGATCCTTGGTCTGAAGGCTTTCAAAAATTGGTCAGCCGCATCAGATATACTCTTCTCCACGCAGGAACGCTTCAAACGCAGCGTGTACCTCTTGTAAGATATTATCCGGCAGCCCTTTGATTTTTAACTTTTCCAGGGAAACGGTTTCCGGAAAGAACTGGTTCAGGCTCTGATAGTGATTTCTGAGATAGTCGCGTTTCTCCATAGGCCAACGCGGCTCTCCTTTTTCGAAGAACTCGATGAACTTCACTTCAACACAGTCAAGATTTTTCTGTAACAGGTCGATGCCGGAAACTTTTTTAATCATGTAAAATTATTAATTAGATTAAAGGTAAGCAAAAGACGCGCCATCGCCCATTTACTTTCCTTTGGATGTAAACTATGTATCGCTCAATCATTACAGGCTCGGGATGTTATATTCCCGAAATAGTAGTAAAGAACAGAGATTTTTCAACAAATATTTTCTATTCGGAGAACGGATCATTGCTGGACAGACCGGCACCTGACATCATTGATAAATTCAGCCGTATCACCGGTATTATGGAACGCCGCTACGCACAACAGCATATGCTTACTTCTGATATGGCTACCCAGGCCGCAGAACGAGCCATTGCCGACAGCGGCATCCAGCGCGAAACTATCGACCAGATCATTTTAGCCCACAACTTCGGGGATATTGACTGCAATCGCTCCGCCCAGACAAATATCGTTCCATCCCTGGCCTCCAGGGTGAAACACCAACTGGGTATTTCGAATCCTGCCTGTATACCCTATGATCTGATATTCGGATGCCCCGGCTGGATCCAGGGCCTGATCCATGCAGATGCTTTTTTTAAGGCTGGAATAGCAAAAAATGCCCTCATCATCGGCGCCGATAGTCTGTCCCGCATCATCGACAAACACGATCGTGACGGCATGATCTTCTCGGATGGCGCCGGAGCCTGCATCCTTCAATATCAGCAGCAGGAAGGAAAAGCAGCAGGGGTATTATCCGCCAATGTCCGGTCTGATTGCGCAGAAGAAGTGGGATATATCCGCATGGACGGAACATATTCACCGGCCGCAGAACAAGACACGCTTTATATTAAAATGAAAGGACGAAAAGTCTATGAATATGCCCTTCGTCATGTCCCCGCAGCAATGAAAGACTGTCTTGATGCCAGCGGATATGGCATCGGCGACCTGAAAGCCGTATTCATCCACCAGGCCAATGAGAAGATGGATGAGGCCATCGTAAAATGTTTTTACGGATTGTACGGCATCGCCGAAGTACCTGCTGACATAATGCCCATGTGCATTCAATGGCTTGGCAATAGCTCGGTCGCTACGATCCCCACATTATTCGATCTGGTCCGGAAAAATAATTTGCCGGGTTACCAGCTGGAAAAAGGAGATATCGTCCTGTTCGCATCGGTAGGAGCAGGTATGAATATAAATGCAGTGTGTTATGGATACTAAACCATAACCCAAATTTTAATCGTTGATCAGGAAAAGTAAATTATTGATATGACAATCGAACAGATAGAGAAGTTTATTACAGCCAACAAAGTCACCATCGAGGAACCCGCCAAGATCTTCTTTAAGACAAGAGGCACAGTAGAAGGTGTCTTTATACAAACTCCGGATTATCTCGAATTAAAGAAAAAGAATTTCTGGCGTATCGTATCAGTAAAGAACTTAGCCGATTACAATAAGTCAAAGGACAGCAGCCTGTCCCGGATATTTAATGGCGCTGAATTCACGAAACTTTCACAAAAAGGATAACGCAGGTTCACTTTGAATGACGCAGGTTCTCTCTGAATGACGCAGGTTCACCCGACGGCCGCGAGGCCACCCGAAAGGACACCAACGGCCCGCCGTCAATAGAACTCAGCCGGTAATTCGCTTACAGAGATGATCTTTCCATCAAGTATCGTCTTATCCAGCGACACGATCGCCTGGTTGGCCTGCTCCCGTATGGGCATATTCACATGCCCATTCTTTAATGACCGGCCATTTAACGAGTTCCTGCTTACTTCTGCAGAATCGACAATCCCATAGGAAGAAAATAATTTCCTGATCTCTGTGTCGGTGGTATTGAGGCTGATATTGGATATCCGGATGGTCATGTCGGAACAATTTAGAAGATAAAGATAGTCTATTCCCCCCACCTTCCATTATTATCGCCAACCATGCCCTCCAACTAACCCAATGCCCCCACATTGCCGGCTTGCAATCCGCCTACCCGGCCGCAAAAAAAAATAAATTTTTCCCGCAACCAATTAGTTGCATATATTTGCAACCGAACAGTTGCTGATTATTTCCAAACCCAGCAAGATCCTCACGGAATGCCAGCACAACATATTGGAAAATTTAAAAAAAAGGACCATGACAAAAAATGAACCCGTCTTTACTAAAGACTTGAAAAACAAAAAACTTACAGTCGTAAGAGCATTTGATGCCCCGTTGGAGCTGGTATGGAAAGCCTGGACAGACAGCGAAATATTGGATCAATGGTGGGCGCCCAAACCCTACAGGGCAGAGACGAAAAAAATGGATTTCAGGGAAGGAGGGATGTGGTTATACTGTATGGTCGGACCAAAAGGAGATCGCACCTGGTGTAAAATAGAATATAAAAAAATTACACCCCATAAAAGTATTACTTGCAAGAATATATTCGCCGACGAAAACGGCCTTCAGGATGCAACAATGCCCGGCATGGACTGGAGAAACGAATTCACTCAAACCAATAATACCACAACAGTCACCGTCCATATCACTTTTACAAAAGACGCCGATATGGAAACGATCCTTACAATGGGCTTCCAGGAAGGCTTCACCGCAGGGCTTAGCAACCTTGATCATTATTTAAGCACGCAATTCAAACTGCGCAAGGATCTAAAACCCAATAATAAAGTAAGAGTCACCAGCTATCTGAATTTCCCCGGCAAGACAGAAGAAGCGTTCAACTTTTACAAAAAAGTATTTAACGGCGAATTCACCGGGACGAGATTAAAACGTTTCGGCGATGTAGAAATGCCTGCCGGAGCGCCGCCTATGAGCGATGCAGATAAAAAACTCATTATTCATGCAGAATTGACTATTCTGGACGGGTACGTGCTGATGGCCTCCGACGCGCCGGAAAGCATGGGTTTTAAAATGGAATATGGCAACAATATGCACATCAATCTGGAACCTGAATCCAAAGAAGAGACAAAAAGATTATTTGATGCGCTTTCGGAAGGAGGTACGGTCACCATGCCTTTAGAAGACATGTTCTGGGGCGCTTACTTCGGGTCTTTCACCGACAAATACGGCATCAATTGGATGTTGAACTTTCAGACAATAGCCGATGCCGCAGACTGAAAAGTTTCCTGATCAATGAAAAATGCCCCGGTAAACCCGGGGTTTTTTCATTAAATTTCACTGAAATCTTTTGCAACCGCTAAAATGCAGCTATGATCAAAAATTACTTAAAGCTCGCCTTACGGAATTTAAAAAAACATTCCTTCTATACGATATTGAATATATCTGGCCTGTCCCTTAGCCTTGCTTGCGGTCTTGTACTGTTTCAGTTCATCCACTACCATCTTAAATTCGATTCATATCACCGGAATGCCGCCAATATCTATCGGGTTGTCACTGACCTGCATCTGGACGATGGCTCCGTCCAATATCAGAAGGGTGCTCCCCTGGCCCTGGCCGCTGCAATACAAGCCGAAGTACCGCAGGTAAAGGATCAGGCGTTCCTCTTTGATAATTACAGGGACCATTCCTATACAGTGTCCATTCCTCAACCCGGCAACACTTCCAATAAGCTGTTTGCGGAACATGGAAACGTTGCTTTTGCAAACCGGCATTGGTTTAACCTGTTCGATTACCAATGGGAGGCGGGTGATCCGCGTACCGCACTGGAGGAACCAAATACCGCAGTATTAACCCGGAAGCAGGCCGAAAAATATTTTGGAAACACTGATCCAATAGGCAAAATGATCAGGGTGGATGGACAAGAAGCAAAGATCACGGGCTTGCTAAAGGATCATCCGGCCAATACGGCAACAAAGGCCGAACTCTTCCTCTCCTTGCCCTCACTCAAAAGGCTCTATCCGGACTTGTACCCGTCCATGGAGACTGATTGGGGCTGGATCAACACAGGCGCCTCTTTATTCCTGTTGCTCCCTGAAGGACTTTCCTCCAAAAAAGTGGATGATGCTTTGGCTGCCCTGAGACGCGAGCACATGGCGGAGATGGCTAAGTATTATGATTTTCATCTGCAACTCCTGAAAGAGGTGCATTTTGACCCCAGGTACGGTGGGGTGATCCAAAGATCCTTGTTGTCGACCCTGAGCATTATAGGTTTCTTTATTCTGGTAATCGCCTGCGTAAATTTTATCAATCTGGCTACAGCACAAAATTCCAGACGTTCAAAAGAGGTTAGCACCCGCAAGATACTGGGAAGCACCCCGGCAGGAATATTCTGGCAGTTCATAGCCGAGACCGCCTGCATAACGGTATCAGCGGTGCTTCTTGCGCTGGTCTGGGTTTGGCTGGCATTACCCGTCTTGAACCAATGGTTACAGACAGAATTGGAACTTCGTCTTTTCCGGGACACCTCTCTGATGACAGCTATATTCTCATTGATCGTTTTTATTGTACTTGCAGCCGGTGTTTACCCGGCCTTATTGTTGAGCAGGTTCAAGCCGGTGGAAGCATTAAAAAGCCGGTCTGGCACTCTGAAACAACCCTGGCTGCGTAAAAGCCTCATCCTATTACAGAACATGGTGGCCCAGTCGCTGATCATCTGCACGCTGATCGTAACATGGCAGACCAGCTATGTAAAAAACGCTGACCTGGGATTTAATAAAGAAGCCGTAGTGATGATCCCTATCCCGACGTCGGATAAAAACGGGCTTGCTTATCTGCGCGATCAGTTGCTGAGCCAGCCTGATATAAAAGATGCCAGCTTTTGTTACCGGGCGCCGGCTTCTAAAAATTTCTTTGCTGGGTCCGTGAGATTCGACGGTCGTGACTGGGAAAAGTATGCTGCCCAGGCCGTCATAGGTGATTCTCATTACCTTAAAACCTTCGGATTGCAGTTGATTGCCGGCAGGAACCTCGCGGAAAGTGATACTGTCAGGGAGATCCTTGTCAACGAACAAATGGCAAGAGACCTTGGCTTCACGGACATCCCCAAGATACTGGGGCACCGATTGGTAGCAGGCAGCTTTAATGATCAGGCGGGAAACATTGTGGGAGTCGTAAAGGACTTTCATTTACAATCCCTGCACAATGCGATCCAGCCGCTTTTAATAACTACCCTCAGGAAAAATTATGCGTATGCAGGAATAAAGCTCAGTGGTGCCCATCCGGACAGATCTATACACGAAATTAAACGGATCTGGCAATCTATATACCCCAACAATGTCTTTGAATACCATTTTTTGGATGAGCAGATAGCCAGTTTTTATAAACAGGAAGACTTGCTGAATAAGCTCGTCGGGAGCTTTGCCGTCATCGCCATCGTTATCAGTTGTGTCGGTTTGCTCGGCCTGATCTCTTTACTGACGATACAGCGGACAAAAGAAATAGGAATCCGCAAGGTGATCGGAGCGTCTGTTTTCAGCATAACAGCCCTGCTGACGAAGGATTTTGTACAACTGGTGGTATTTGCCCTTATTCTCGCATCAACAATTACCCGGCTGGCCATGAGCAAATGGCTACAGGGATTTGCCTATAGAATTACGATTCCCTGGTGGATATTTCTGCTTGCCGGCGCCTGTAACCTGGCTCTTGCCCTGATGACCATTTGTTATCACGCCATTAAAGCAGCGTTGATGAATCCTGCAAAGAGTTTAAAGACTGAGTAATATGCCAAACAACCCACCCGCCTTCGTCGGCTCCATTCCGGAAATTTACGAACGCTTCCTCGGTCCCTATTTGTTTGAACCGTTCGCAACCGACCTTGTGACACGGATCGACCCGGCAGGCATAGAGTCAGTATTGGAAATAGCCTGCGGCACCGGTCGCGTCACCCGCCACCTCCGGGAAAGATTGAAGGAAAGCGCCCGGCTGGTGGCTACCGATCTGAACCCCGATATGATCGCCATCGCGAAAAAGATAATGCCGGATCTCCGAATTGAGTGGGAACAGGCCGACGCACAGGCCCTTGCATTCGATGACAATTATTTTGACCAGCTGGTCTGCCAATTCGGGTTGATGTTCGTTCCCGACAAGGCCATGGCGCTCGCAGAAGCATACCGGGTCTTGAAACCCGGCGGCTCTTTATTACTGAACACCTGGCACCGGCTGGAAAATAACCCGGCCTTTTACATTGCCGATCAGATCGTTTCAGAATATTTCCCAACAGACCCACCTTTGTTTTTCCATATCCCTTTTTCGATGCCTGAACCACGCGAATTGACGTCCCTGGTTGAGAACGCCGGTTTTTCAAACTGCCGGATCCATCTGGTAAAAAAAGAAGGTATTAGCACCAGTGCTGCCGACACCGCCATGGGCATGCTGGAAGGTACCCCCCTTTACATGACGATCATCGAACGTAACCCCGCACTTTTGCCCTTGATGAAAAAAGACCTGGAAAGCCAACTGGCCAAACGGTTCGGCGCCGCACCGATGATCAGCCCCATGCAGGCCTGGGTCGTGGAGGCAGAAAAAACGGTACGACCCGAAGATCATTGAAGCATCCCCATCCCTTCAATTTTCCGGTAAGGGCTACTAAAAAACTCCGCTATCCTGGCGTTAAACTGATCCTTTTTGGAGGTCGCCACGAAATGACTTGAATTGGGAACGATCCATAAATAAGATTGCGGTATATTCTGATAAATTTGCAAAAGATGCTCTACAGGAATAGCATCATGATCTCCTCCCATTACCAATGTCGGACACGCTATAGCATGCAACTGACTAAGCGATATATGTGGCTCCAGCAGATCCAGCTCTACTACTTTCAACATGTTCTTGTTGTCAGCAGTTTGGGGTAGCTTTTTAAGACTGTCTGCAGTACGTTCCAGGTAATGATAAATCCATGGTACAAGCCCCGTCGTGTCCGGCCATAGATTCGGACCCGAAACGACCAGTTTCTTTACTTTATCCGGATGCCGCATAGCAAGCACAAGCCCGCTGATACCCCCATCACTCCAGCCAAGCACATAACAACTTTTAAGCTGCAGACTGTCAAGCAACGCATTAAAGTCGTCAGCCATCATTTCAAAGGTTAATGAATCCCCCCGATCGACGGTGCGACCATGAGCCCTGCTATCCACCGCAATAACATGATAATTCCTGGCGAAAAAAGGTATCTGATTTGAAAATACCTTCATTGACCCTCCATTGATATGCAGCATCAGCAAGGGCTCACCACGTCCATAACTTTCATAATACAATCTAATACCTCTCGTTTTCAAATAATGCCCCGCAGCCTTATTATCACCATAAGACACCTGTGCATGCAAATTCATGCACCATACCATCAGTAACAAGCCCGGCAAAAGCAGTCCATGCACCAAAATGTTCTTCATATGTAAATAATTTTATCAAAAATGAGTTATTTTTTTGTTTGTCGTTATATATTTGAATATATAACGATTCGGCTTAAATCAATTTCATGATAAAAAAATTACTTATTACAGCTATTGGCTGTGGGTGTGGACTGCTTTACGGCCAGGATTCCTTAAATTCAAAAAAAGCAGATACGATAAAAATAGCCGTATTGGATGAGGTCGTCATATCTGCATCCAGGATGCAGGAAAAAATATTGCAATCTCCGGTGAGTATTCAGAAAGTAGGAGAAAAATATTTTCAATCAGCCGCGGCCCCCTCATTCTTTGACGCGCTGGAAAATGTTCAGGGCATACAAATGATCACGCCCAGCCTCGGTTTTAAAGTGATCAATGCCAGGGGATTTGCCAATACCACCAACGTACGCTTTGCCCAACTCGTAGATGGCATGGATATTCAGTCCCCTCATATTGGCGGACCGATAGGAAATGCACTAGGCCCTACCGATCTGGATATCGATCACGTCGAGATCTTACCCGGTGTTGCATCCGCACTATATGGAATGAATACCATTAACGGCCTGGCGAATTTCACTACAAAGAACCCGTTTACATCGGAGGGCATAAGTATTCAGCAAAGAAGCGGCATCACCCACCTGGGAGATTCAAATAGCCCGGCGAAACTATTTTCGGAAACCAGCCTCCGCATCGCAAAGGTCATCTCACCCAGATTTGCCTTTAAGATCAACGGCAGCTTTATGAAAGGCTATGACTGGATCGCGGATGATCATACGGATCTCAATCCTGCCGCCAATATCAGCACCAATCTTACCGGTGTTGATAACCCCGCACAGGATCCCGTCAATGGATACGGCAATGAATCTTCCGACCGTAAAACGATCAGTCTCCAGGGTAAATCATATGTGGTAGCACGCACAGGGTACTACGAAAAACAGGTTGTGAATTATTCGTTACAGAATATAAAGGCGGATGCAGGATTGTATTATAAATTTAATGCCCGCAGTTCCCTCACTTATTTATTCCACATGGCTTTACTGGACAATGTCTATCAGCGGGCGAACCGCTTCCGGTTGCAGGATTATCTTGTCCAGCAACACGGGATTCAGTTCCAGTCCCCGTCCGTTCAGGCCAAACTATATTATAATAATGAAAATACCGGCAAGTCGTATAATCTACGTTCCATGGCCGAAAATATCGACAGGAACTATAAGTCGGATAACGTTTGGTACAGCGATTATACCACAGCATTCAATAATGCGGTTCAGTCCGGTGCCTCTGTCGCAGCGGCCCACCAACAGGCGCGATCTTCCGCAGATGCGGGAAGATACCAACCAGGAACCGCCTCATTCAACAATACGCTGAATAAATTGCAAAATGTCAACAACTGGGACAGCGGAGCAGCATTGAGGGTAAGGGCCAGTTTCGTTCAGGCGGAAGCCCAGATCAATTTGACGGAAGAATGGTTATCCGGTATCAAAAAGACCACCGGATTGGAAATGCTGGCCGGCGCGGATCACAGAACCTATATTATAGTGCCGGATGGGAATTACTTTATCAATCCGGTTAAAGGAAAGGAATACCAAAATATTTTATACAGTAAAACAGGTGGTTTTGTATCGATCAATAAACCCCTGCTGCATAATACCCTGCGTCTCGGCGCGATCGTAAGGGCCGATAAAAATGATTATTTCCCGCTTGCCTGGAATCCCCGGTTTACAGCAGTTTATTCACCCGCATACACGCATAATTTCAGGGTATCCTTTCAGACGGGCTACCGCTATCCAAGTATATTTGAAGCCTATTCAAATGTCAACAGCGGCGGCGTTAAAAGGGTAGGGGGCCTGCCGGTCATGTCGAACGGAATATTTGAAAATGCATGGCTACAGTCATCCATTACCGCATTTCAGGCAGCAGTGCTGAACGATATTAATAAAAATGGGTTATCAAAAAATGCAGCCATAACCAAAAATTCAGGGTTGCTCAAAAAAGATCCGTACACATATATTCGCCCGGAATATATGAAATCCATCGAGGCCGGCTATAAAGGTGTTTTCCTCGGGGGCAAAATATATGTCGACATCGATGCTTATTTTAATAATTATCACTCTTTCATCGCCCAGGCCAATATGAATGTGCCCAAAACACAAAATGCCGATTCCATTCCCCTGGCTTTGTATGATAAAACGCAGCAGTACCAATACCGGATGTGGACCAATTCACAAACGGTAGTATACAACTATGGTTTCACCGCCGGTATTACTTATCGCTTCGACAAAGGATATATTGCCCATGCCAACGCCAGCTTTGCAAAATTGCAACGATCGGCTAATGAGGACGGGTTGGAAGATGGATTCAATACGCCGCAGTGGATCACCAACGTGAGCCTCACGAATGAAAACATATATAAAAGAATAGGGGCGGGGATAACGTTTAAATGGCAAGCGGCTTATTACTGGCAATCATTCCTGGTGAACGGCAATACGCCAGCGTATTCATCGATAGATGTACAGGCGAATTATGCCATTATAAAGGATAAAATGAAAATAAAATTAGGCGCTACCAATCTGCTGAATCATTATTATACCTCCTTTCTTGGCGGCCCTGCGATCGGCGGTTTGTATTATACGACGCTAACATATGAAATAAAATAACCCCCCCTCCAAAAAAAAATCTTTTCCCCGCCCGTAACATTTTCTCCGGCTCGCCGACCCATATGGCATGCTCATCATCCATGAAGTCAGCAAGACGTACGCGTATACCCCCATCCTCGACATCCCTTCTCTTCATCTCGAAAAGGGGATCTATTGGTTGCAGGGGATCAATGGCGCCGGGAAAACCACCCTTCTCCGTATGATCGCAGGTTTATCCCCTTTTAAAGGCGACATCCTGATCGACGGCATCAGCCTGCACAAAAGCCCCCTTGCTTATCGCCGGCAGGTCAGCTGGGCCGACGCAGAACCCTTGTATCCGCACTTTATCACCGGCGAGGAAATGCTGGCCTTTTACTGCAGTATCCGTAAGGCTTCTACCACGCAGGTGGATCATCTGACCGGCTTCTTTGGCATCCGCTCCTATCTTGCCCAGCCGATCGGCTCTTACTCCAACGGCATGGTCAAACGATTGTCCCTGCTCCTTGCCTTTGTCGGCGCCCCTTCGCTCATCCTGCTGGATGAACCCCTGGCCACCCTGGATGCAGATGCCGCCCATACCTTTCCGCATCTCGTCCGGGAATACCGGCGCGACAGGGGAACCAGCTTTATCTTCAGCTCCCATCAGCCCATCGCCGCTGATATGCTGACCGTCAACAAAAAATTGATCATCGCCGACCGCACCATTCAATCCGAATAAGCGCCATCCGATCCGAACAATGACAAGTAGCCAACCACACCATCCACCTCGAACAATGAACACCCACCTTTTGATAAGATCCCTTGGCCGAACTTATTACCGGCAGAATGCCGGCCTCTTCGCCTTCCTCGTCTTTATCATGGTATTGGCCGTCGGCAGGGCAAATGACGTAGGACTGCTGGAGTACCATTATTCATTGATCCTTGGCATCCTGACCAACCCCTCCTTCCTGGCCGTGGTTGCCGCGGCCTGGTTGCTGTATGCCTGGAAATGTTTGCGGTTTGTAACAGGCATACTCAACCGTCAGGAATACTCCTTCCTATACCAGTTCTCGCTGATAGATACCCCTGCAGCCTGGTGGCAGCTTGTCCTTGCACAGCTATTGCTTTTCCTGCCCGTATGGTCCTATGTGCTTATTATGCTGGGCGTCGGCTATCACAGGAAGCTCTATCTGCCAGCCACAGCCGTGCTGCTCTTCAACCTGTCGGTTTGCTTGCTAAGCGCCTCCCGGTATCTCTACCTCCTGCGTCATCCCGATGCTCCCCGTTGGGCCACCCGCTGGAAAATACCGTCTGTCGCCTGGAAAAAATTATACCTCAACTTTTTGATCCGCTATGTGCTCATCGTGCGACCCTTTCTCTTCTTTGTTATCAAACTCTACAGTTGCGGAGTCCTTTACCTGATGATTTCCAATAGCTCCGGCGACGGGGACGATCGTGGCATGAACATCCTTTTCTATAGCTTCGGCTTATTGGGGCATGGGGTTCTTATCCACCGGCTAAAAGAGATGGAAGATGCCCGGATCGGTTTTTACCGGGGACTGCCGATGGGATTGGGAGCAAGATTTTGCCAGTATGCGGTATTCTATTTTCTTATCTTCCTTCCCGAGTGCATCACTATCGCCGCCCTGACACCAGCCCATCTCACATGGTCCGATGCAGCCCTCTATATCGGTCTCGGCTATAGCATCCTGCTCCTGCTAAACAGTCTGCTGCTCTTGCCTTTTCACCGGATATTGAACTATCTCAAGGTGGTCGGTTGTATTTTCTTTATCATCTTTCTTGCCCTGCTCATGGGGGTTCTGCCCTGGCTTTGCCTGTTTTTTTTCATTCTTTCAATCGCGATCTTTTTCAGCAGATACTATAGAGTCGAATAAAAATGTATTTTACATCTATGACTCCTGATTTTTATTTAACTGAATTCAAAAGGGCAGCGGACAAACTTGACGGCAACCTGCTTGCCCAAAAAAAGCTTAACATTGAAGTAGGAGTATGGTTGGAGTCTGTTGTGCTGAGACTTCAAAAAAAGGCCTGGGCTAGGTTATAAAATTACAAGCCGGGAATTTGCAGCCGCTTTCAGAGCCGGATTTCAACGCTTTGAACACGACTGGCCTAACGTAAGCGTGGATTTCGGCCCACTCACCCTGATGCAGGGATGGGAAAAATTAGACATAACAACTATACGCGAAGACGTTTTAAAAATTGCCAGTAAGTTTTTGCAGATCGATTCATTAATTGATCGCCTGCTTGATAATGCGAAAAAAAAATAACGGCAACAAACATATGGTTATTTCAATAATATGTATTAATTTCACTTCCCATTCCATCCTTATAACACTCCCTCGCTAAAGTTCCTTCTCTGATTAGCCGCTCATACGCTAATGTAATTGCCCAGAATCATCCCGGCGCAATAGGTCTTTCATTTTTCACTGTAAACTAAAAAACGAAAAAACATGTCAACTACCTCGATGAATCCACGTAAAGGTGGAGCAGTAAAAGCGGTCCCCGCATTGAATTCAATACGAAACATTCAGCAAATGTGGGATGCGGCCATCCAATACTTCCAGGATGGAGAATATGACACGGATGCCATATATCTCATCTACAAAAGCATGAGCCCCAAGCTTACTTACCAGGATATCGCCAATGTGATCAGCGCTGTATATGGAGACACATACTGGACAGGCATTCAGATGGACTACGCCATCCTTTCCAAAAGCCTGGTACAGGCGCTGGGGATAGACCGGTCTATTGCCGATCAATATTCCAAAGTTGCTTTCACACAGTGGAGGGGGATACTCTGTCGCAAAAATATTAATGACGTTGGCCTCATCCCCACGCCGGGCTCTTACACCGAAAGCCTGGATATCGTGTGTAACGAAAACACTCCCTT
>Ga0105237_10004252_pt1 | contig 16662 bp, 13 predicted proteins | sample KBSC24metaG_FD_81520 | JGI IMG/M metagenome (GOLD analysis project Ga0105237, IMG submission 81520) | Corn rhizosphere microbial communities from Kellogg Biological Station, Michigan, USA - KBS C2-4 metaG | ecosystem: Host-associated > Plants > Roots > Rhizosphere > Soil | place: Michigan, USA... | reverse complement strand
CTCGGTGGGGGTGCGGGCGCTGCTGACGCGGCTTGCCCACACCGATCTTGTCGCCCACCGCGCCTTCCACGCGCGGCTGCGGTACTTCTACTCGGCTATCTTTTACACGATCGACCGTTCGACAAGCCGGACTTCGACCGTGCGCCGACGTTCGAAGCGCGTGGCGCCGCTGTCTAATGCTCCCGGGGATGGTTGGCTGGGGAGCGGAAACGCTCCCCGGCCGGTTCAGCTACCAAGCTCGTCGGCGAGCGCGGTCGCGCCATACACCTTGCGCAGAGCTTCGCTCACCGCGGCCGCCGATACCGAGATCGCTCGGTTGGTGGAGGGATCATAGCCATAGTTTCCGCCCAGGCTGTGGATGTTGCCGTCGAACACCGCGCCGATCACCTCGGCCTTGGCGTTGATCAGCGGCGAGCCTGAATTGCCGCCGATGATGTCATTGGTGGTGCTGATGTTGAAGATGGTGTCCGGGTTCAGCCGGCCTTTCGCCGCCACCCAGCGCGGATCGAGCTTGAACGGCTCCTGGCCTGTCGCGCGTGCGTACAGCCCGGCGAAGGTCGTGAAGGGTTGCACGTCGCTGCCCCGCTCGTTCCAGCCGGCGATCTTCCCGTAGGAGAGCCGCAGCGTGAAGGTAGCATCGGGGTAGAGGCTGTCGCCGAACGCGGCGAAGCGCGCCTGGGCGATCTGCTCGCTGGCTGCGACCGTCGGGGCGGTCACCGTCTCGTTCCATGCGGCCTGGAGCCGGCGTGCCTCAGGATCGATGCGGCGGGCAAAGACGATCAGCGGATCGTCCGACGCCGCGATCGCCGCGGCACCGCCCTCCCACAGCTGCTTGCGATAGGCAGGGTCGCCCAGCCGCGAGCGGGACAGCGCCGCGCCCATCGTCTCCGGGCTGTCCTTGCCGAGCAGCAGCCGGGTGCCGGCGCCGTCGCTGCCGAGATATTCGCGGGCCTTGGACAGCCAGAAGGTAAGGGTCAGCTGCTCCAGCTCCGGCGACACGGGGGTTGCGTCGAGGATCTGTTTTTCCAGGAGCGGCAGCTGCGAATCGGCGAAGCCGGGCAGGCGTTCCGCCGCGGGCTTCGCGCGTTCCGTGCCGGCGCGGACAAGGGCCCTGGCATAGCCGAACAGCGACGATCCGATCGGGCCGCCGGCGACGTAGCTATAGTCGAGATAGAGCGTTTCCGCCTGCGCCTGCGCCCCGGCGATCTGCCGCCAGGGGGCATCGCCGATGCCTGCCTTGGCGCGCAGCACCGCCTCCTGGGCGCGCTTGTCGGCCAGGAAGGCCGCATCGTTCAACGCGAAGAGCCGGCCGAAATAGACCTTGTAGCCATTCTCGATCCCGAACAGCAGATCCTGGGCAAGACGGCGATGCTCGTCCGATTCGGTGCCGAATTGTATCAGCCGGCCGCGCAATTCGGACATGCGCAGCAGCGTGAGCGGCAGCGTGCGGTCGCGCTGGCGCTCCAGCTGGGCAACGGTCAGCTGGCGATCGGTGCCGCCGGGATTGCCGGCAACGAACACCGGCTCGCCCGCCCTGGGCGCGGTGGGGTTCCAGCGGAGATGCTGCGGCGTCTCGACCGGCTTGCCATTCTCGTAGAGCCGCACGAACGCGGCATCGAGCGCATAGCGGGGGAAGTTGAAATTGTCCGGGTCGCCGCCGAAGAAGGCGGTCGGCACGCCCGGCGAGAAGACCAGCCGCACATCGGCATATTTGCGGTAGCGATACAGCTTGTATTGCCCGCCATGATAAAGGTCGACCACCTGGCAGCGCAGCGTCGCCGGCGACGCTGCGCAGCCCTGAAGTTCTATTGCGCCGATCGCCGCGGTGCGCGCCTGGATCAGCGCAGCGCCGGCCAGCCCGTCACCCGCCTTGCGAACCTGCGCTGTCACGTCGGTGATGCCGTCCAGGATCTCGCCCTGCATGCCGGGACATTTGCGCTCCTCCTCCGGACGGGTGGTGACGATACCGTGGATGTAGAGGTCTTCGCCCTTGGACGAGAGATCCTGCGCGCACTCGGCGACGCAGTGATTGTTGGTCAGCACCAGCCCGTGTGCGCCCACCACCGAAGCGGAGCAGCCGCCGGACAGGCGCACGGCCGCGCCGCGCACCTTGTCCAGCCAGGCCTGATCGATGGTCACGCCATACGCCGCCTTCACCTTGGCGGCGGGGAAATTGTCGAAGGTCCACATGCCCTCGTCGGCATGGGCCGGGCTGGCCAGCATCGAGGTGGCGAGGAGAACGAGAAGACGAGAGGCGCGCATGCAGGGTCCAATGCTGTTGGTCGAGCATGGACCCTAGCGGGGGACCGTGAATGATACAATGTATCCTTACGGTCTCCCGCTTAGCCGATGGTGAGCGCGCCGGTAAGGTCACCTGGCGCCGGTCCGCCCGCGGCCATCATGGCGCGTTCGCGCTCCACCAGACCAGGTAGCGGGGGCAGGCCAAAGCGCCGCGTGAGGAAGCGTGCAATCGAGCCGGTGTCGTAGACGGTATGGTCGACATGGCCGCGCCTGGCGAAGGGGGAGACGATCACCGCCGGGATGCGGGTGCCCGGACCCCAGCGATCGCCCTTGGGCGGGGCCACATGGTCCCACCAGCCGCCATTTTCGTCGAAGGTGATGACGACGAGCATCTTGTGCCATTGCGGGCTGCGGCGCAGCGCATCGACCACCACCGCGATATGCTGATCGCCGGCCTCCACGTCCGAATAGCCGGCATGCATGTTGAGGTTCCCCTGCGGCTTGTAGAAGCTCACCGCGGGCAGGGTGCCGGCCGCCACGTCCGCGAGGAAGTGATTGGTGCGCGGCGTCTCGCCTTCGCCGGCATCGCGCAGATGCTTGGCGCGCGCCGCCGTGCCGGGCGCGAATTGCGCGAAATAGTTGAGCGGCTGGTGGTGCGGCTGGAAATTGGGGCGGCTCGGGAAGCTGCCGTCGTTCCCATGCCCCGCCAGCGCGGCGGCCCAGCCGCCGGCATACCAGGCCCAGGACACGCCCTTGGCGGAAAGCAGGTCGCCGATGGTCGCGTGGCGCTGCGGCACCATCGTCTTGGCGTCGTTCCAATCGGCATAGCCGGGCCGTTCGGGATCGAGCTGGTAGGTCGGCGCATAGGGCGGCAGCATCGTGTTGACCGACCAGAAATCCGGGGTGAGCGAACTCGGCACGAAATCGGGCGGCCCGTCCAGCGCACTCTTGGGCGAACTCGGCTTCAGCTTGAGGCGAATGCCGGTCGGGTCGTTGCCCTCCACCTGCGCGATGCGGCCGCGGGCCGGGCTCTTGTCCGCATCGGTATAGAAAGGCGGGCGGGCGGCGACGAGATATTGGTGGTTGAGATAGGATCCGCCGAACGCGCCCATGAAGAAGCGATCGCACAGCGTGAACTCGCGCGCGATCTGCCAGAGGCGCAGCTTGGCGGAGGCCTCGCCATAATGGCCCATCACCAGCGCGCCGCTGTCTCCCCAGGCGACGAAGCCGTCATTGCGGCCGCCGTTGATCTGCAGCTGATTCTGGTAAAAGGCATGGATCAGGTCGCGGGTCACCACGCCGTGGGGCAGCGGATCCCCTTCCGGCGTCGCCAGCGCGAAGGGCGCGTTGGCGAGCGGCGGCAGATCGTCCGGCCCGATCTTGTAGCGGCGATGCTCGACCACCTGCTCGTCGGGCACCATGCCTTCCCAGATCCTGGGCAGCGCCTTCAGCACCGATCCGTCGCGATCGCGCTGGGCGGTGCGGGCAGGGGGCGCCGCAGCCAGCGGATCGGCGAGGCCGGGAAAGCCCGCGAACAGATTGTTGAAGCTGCGGTTCTCGGCGTAGATCACGACGACGGTCTCGATCTCGGTCAAGGCACCCGTGCCGCGCCCGGCGGCCTCGGACGGCGCTGTCGCCAGCATCGCGGCCACGCCCGCCGCGCCGAGCAGGGTACGCCGCTGCGGATTCGCGAGGGTGTCTGCGGCAGCGGCTTCGGGGGCGTGCGTTTCGTCGTCGTGCATGGTCATTCTCCGGTCCGCAGCCTGCGGCTTGGCGGGCCGCAGGTGACAATATTTTGTTACGCCCGTTTGTCGGGCGTTCGATCGTCGGCTCGCCTCATCGCCTCATCGCCTGTCGGCGAGGCGGGGATGGCGAGCCGATCGCGCCGCGTTGCCGCTGCTGAGCCGCGTCATCGCCGTCGGCCCCCGGCAATTTCCCGACGCACCGTGGCTTGAGCCCCGACCCCATGCCTGATAGCAACGATATAGTATATCATTCTACCAGGATCTTCAGATGGCTTTCATCAACTCTGCGGTGCCGGCCCCGGCGCCGCGCCTGCCGGCATGACAGCGCTCGTTGCGGGCGAACAGGCGCTGATCCCGGTCAGCGTACTCACCGGGTTCCTCGGCAGCGGCAAGACGACGCTGCTCAACCATCTGGTGCGGATGCCGGAATTGCGGCGGGCACTGGTGATCATCAACGAGTTCGGTGCGGTCGGCCTCGACCATGACCTGATCGCGCGATCGAACGAGGACATGGTCGTCGAAATGATGGGCGGTTGCCTGTGCTGCACCATTCGCGGCGACCTGCGCGCCACGCTGCGCGACGCGCCCTGGCGGTTCGCCCGGGAAGGGCGCTGCTGGTTCGACCGGGTCGTCATCGAGACGACGGGTCTCGCCGATCCGGCGCCGATCCTGCACACGCTGATGACCGATCCGCAGCTGCGCACGCTCTACCGGCTGGACGGGGTGATCACCACGGTGGACGCGTTCAACGGCATGGCGACGCTCGACAGCCAGGAAGAGGCGGTCCGCCAGGCCGCGGTCGCGGATCGCATCGTGCTTACCAAGATCGATCTCCTGTCCAGCGACGCGCGGCGCGAGATCGAGACGCGGCTGCGCGCGATCAACCCGGCCGCGCCGATCGTGCCGGTGCTCCACGGCGTGGTCGAGGCCGACCGGCTGTTCGATGCCGGGCTGTACAATCCCGAGACCAAGAGCCTCGACGTGCAGCGCTGGCTGCAGGCTGAGGCTTATGACGGCGCGCACGGGCACGGCCATGGGCACCACGACCACCATCATCACCATCACGACGTGAACCGCCACGACGATCGCATCCGCGCGACCTGTCTGACCTTCGATGCGCCGCTCCGCGCCGAGGCGTTCGAACGCTGGATCGACATCCTGACCAGCCTGAACGGCGCGGACATTCTCCGGGTGAAGGGGATCGTGCACTTACGCGATTCTCCCAGGCCGGTGGTGGTGCACGGGGTGCAGCATCTGTTCCACCCGCCCGTCGAGCTGGACGACTGGCCCTCCGAGGACCGACGGACGCGCCTGGTGTTCATCACCCGCGACATCACCGCGGATCAGTTGCGCGGCACGCTGTCGCTGATGACTATCGGGCTCGATCACTTCGGACTGCAGGGACTGGTGGAGCAAATCCCGGCGCCTGGGGTTCCAGGCGGCATGATAGGGGGCGGCTGGGCCTGACGGCAGCCGCCCCGTCGCGCTCCGCTATCGCGCCGCGTTATTGCTCCGGTCGCGGTCGGGCAGCTTGTGGTCGGGATCGATTTCCGCCCGCACCACGCGCTGGGGACCGGGCACATAGACATCGGTGCTGGCGGTGCGGATCCAGGTTTCGACCGGTAGTGCGATGTCGCGCTTCGTACCGTCGGCGAAGGTGACGCGCAGCGTCGCCGGCATCACCATCGGATCGCGGTTCTCCACCGTCACCAGCGAGCCTGCGCCGCCGCGCGCCGGGCTGATCCGGGTGACCGCTTGGTCGAGCGTCCAATTGTGGACATACCAGCCGCGCCACCACCAGCTGAGATCCTCGCCGTTGGCATCCTCCATCGCGCGGAAGAAGTCGGCGGGCTTGGGATGCTTGAACGCCCAGGCGGCAATGAACCGGCGGAAGGCCGGATCGAACCGCTCGGGGCCGAGAATCTGCTCGCGCAGCAGGGTGAGGCCGAGCGCCGATTTGAAATAGGTCACGGCGTGCCGGTATTTCTCGGTCACCGTGTCGGCGCGCGAGAGGATCGGCGGGGCATAGGGATCGGCCAGGATTGGCAGGATCTCGTCCACCGGGTTGCCGCCGCCTTCGGCATATTCGCTGTCGCGCTTCGGTCCATATTCGCCGTGATTGAAGGCATCGGATTCGTACACGTCGATGAAGGTGTTGAAGCCCTCGTCCATCCAGGCGTCCCGCCGCTCGTCGAAGCCGACGATCATCGGAAACCAGCTATGGCCGATCTCGTGCGCGGTGATCCAGAACAGCTCCTTGCCGCTGTCCTCGATCCCGTCGAAGACGATGCCGGGATATTCCATGCCCGTCGCGATGCCGGCGACGTTGACCGCGTTGGGCCAGGGATAGGGATACCAGCGGCGCGAGAACTCCTCGACCGCGTGCTTCAGATATTCGGTCGAGCGGCCCCATTTGTCGCGGCCCTGGCTTTCCGCCGGATAGACCGACATGGCCAGCCCGGTCTTGCCGCCGGGCAGGTTCATCCGCGCCGCATCCCAGGCGAAGGCCGACGAGGCGGCGAAGGCGACATCGCGGCTGTTCTCCATGCGGAAATGCCAGGTGAGCGTGCCGCCCTGCCGGGGGCGGGAGGCCGGGGTTCCGATCTCGCCCGGCGCGATCACCTCGACCGTCGCATCGCTGGTCCGCGCCTTGGCGAGCCGTGCCCGCTGGGTGGCGGTGAGCACATCCTGCGGGTTCTGCAGCTCGCCGGATCCCGCCACGATCATGCCGGCGGGCAGCGTCACCCAATAGTCGAAGTCGCCGTAATCGAGGTAGAATTCCTGGGCGAGATAGGGGAGCGGATCCCAGCCGCGCAGATCGTCATAGACCGCCATGCGCGGATACCATTGCGCGATGTTGTAGACCTCGCCGTCGCGAGCCTTGCCCCAGGCCATGCGACCGCCCCATTCGCCGGGAATGGTGAAATGATAGCGGATGCGCAGGCTGAGCTTGCCATGCGATGGCAAGGCCGTCGGCAACGGCACCTGCACGCGGGTGTCCGAGATCAGCGGCGTGACTGCGATCGTCTTGCCGCCGGATCAGCTCGACCGCCTCGATCACCATGCCGTCGGTGGTGCCGCCGGGCACCCGCCCGCTCGCCATCGCCCCGCGGGACCCCGGTCGGTAGAGATTCTGGTCGAGCTGGAGCCACAGACTGTCGAGCCGATCGGGGCTGTTGTTGGTGTAGGTGATCGTCGCCGTTCCGCTGACGCGCTTGGCGGCCGGATCGAGCGTGGCATGGATCTGGTAGTCCGATCGGTTCTGCCAATAGCCGGGCCCCGGCAGCCCGTTCGCGCCGCGGAGCTTGTTCGCGGCGCTGGGCAGCGCGAGCGGCGCAAAGGCTGCGGCGGGGTCGTAGCGCGTCTGCGCAGCCGCGGGCAGGGCGGCGAGGGCGAGCGCCCCGGCGATAGGATAGGCCAGATGTTTCAGGGGAGGGCTCCGTTTGTCTCGTAGGGCAAGCATAGGAAGATGAGCCGTAGCGTCCACTGCTTTGGCGCGGTGGAACAGGGGGCATTCGGCCCCTTGCGGACAGCATCAATATAGGGGTAGGGGGTACCCCTATGAGCCATTTGACCGATGCCAGTCCCGAACTGATCGCGCGCGTCCGCCGAATTGCCGGCCAGGTCGCCGCCGTGGAACGCGAACTCGTCGCCGGTGCGCCGTGCGGCAAGGTGCTCCACCTGGTCGCGGCCGTGCGGGGGGCGGTGAACGGGCTGGTCGACGAGATCATCGCAGAGCATCTCGAAGCGCATGTCGCCGGGGCTGGACTGACCGACGAGGCGCGGGCCCAGGGCGCCGCCGATCTGCTGGCGGTGATCCGCCGCTACTCCAAATAGGATATTGCCATGTTCCCGGCCTCGAACGCTGCCGCGCTGACCCACAGCCACGATTTCCTCGGTGCCGCGCATGACGCGAACGCGCGGCGTACGCAGTGGGTGGTCCTGCTCACCGCCGGCATGATGGTGGGGGAAATCGCCGCCGGCTATGCGACGGGTTCGATGGCGCTGCTCGCAGACGGTTTCCATATGGCGACACATGCAGGTGCACTCTCGGTAGCGGCAGGGGCCTATGCCTTTGCCCGGCGCCATGCCGCGAGCGGGCGGTTCAGCTTCGGCACCGGCAAGGTCGGCGATCTCGCGGGCTTCGCCTCGGCGCTGGTGCTGGGTCTCGTCGCGACAGGGATCGCGGGCGAGTCCGCCTGGCGGCTGTTCCAGCCGACGCATGTCGATTTCGGGACGGCGACCTGGATCGCGGTGCTGGGCCTGCTGGTCAATCTCGCCAGCGCGTTGCTGCTGAGCGGCGGGCATCACCATCATGGCCATGATCACGGGCACGCCCATGGACATGACCATCACGGGCACCGCGGCCATCATCACGACAACAACCTCCGCGCCGCCTATGTGCATGTTCTTGCCGATGCGCTGACCTCGATCCTCGCGATCGCGGCGTTGCTGGCGGGGCGCTATCTCGGCTGGCTGTGGATGGATGCGGCGATGGGGCTGGTGGGCGCCGTGGTCATCGCGCGCTGGTCGTGGAGCCTGTTGCGCGACACCGCCGCCATGCTGCTCGACGCCACCGACAACCATGTCGCGGAAGAAGTGCGCGCGCTGGTCGAGGCGCCGGGGGATGCCCGGATCACCGATCTGCACGTCTGGCGCGTCGGCCCCGAGGCGCGGGCGGCGATCGTCAGCGTCACCGGTGTTGCGAATGCCGAACTGGTCCGCCAGCGCCTGGCGCCCGTCCACGAACTGGCCCATCTGACGATCGAGACGCGCTGACGCGCAGGCGTCGCCAGCCGAGCACCACGCCGGTGATGCTGAACAGGAACCCCACGGCCAGGGGCAGCAGTAGCAGGAGGCGGCGCAGCGCGGGCCGCGTCGTCAGGCCGGGCACGTTGCCGGTGTGCAGCGCATAATAGACCCAGGCATAGGCCGCGCGGCTGGAGTCCATCACCGTCAGCAGGCGGCCGCTGTTGGCGTCGACATACAGGTCCGGTGCGTCGGGCGCGCCCGACGGGATCCGCCAGGCCGCGCGTGGCCAGCCCTCGGCCAGCGCATAGGTCGCATCTGGGTCGACCGGCAGAACGCGGGAAGCCGACGCATGCGGCCAACCGGCAGCGACCGCAAGCAGCACCAGCGTGCGCATCGCTGCGTCGTCGATCCGGCACCCCGCACCGTCGACGCGTTTGACGCTGTCGTCCGCGGTCGAGCGCGTCAGAATCGCGCGGCAGGCGAGGGGAGTCACGCTGATCTCGGACACCCTTCCGCCGGCCAGTCGCGTGGCGTCCACTTGCCGGAGCGCCTGCGCCAGGGGGCAGCCGGCATAGGCCTGCGCCTGCGCGGGCGTCGGCGTCCCGCGCGAGAACATGCGGCCATGGTCCATCGACAGCCAGCCGCTGACGATCCAGCCGAGCACGAACACGCCCGCGCCGAGCCCGAGCAGATGGTGCCAGCGGAGCCATGGGCGGCGGAAGAAGGTCAGGCGCGGCGGATGGAGGCGCCGTGCCGCGAGCATGCGCACGATCCCCAGGACCATGCCTGCGATCGCGACGAGCATGCAGACGAGCGACAGCCACCAGACGCTGGCATCCCAGGCGCGCCAGTCCTTGCGCAGCGGCGTCACATAGATCCAGTGGAGCACGGCCCCCGGCCAGTTCCATGCGCGTTCGCTGCGGCTGGTACGCTGGAGCAGCTCGCCAGACCGCGCCGACAGATAGAGCTGGGTCCCCTGTGCGTCGTTCGCATCGAGGCGGTAGAAGGGACGCGCCGGATCGAACCGGTTGTGCACTACCCATTGGTCATATTCGAACGGCGCGGTGGCGCTTGCTCCAGGGCCGAAGATCCGGCGCGCCTCGGCAAGGGCTTGCGCGGACGAGAGGGGCGGGAGTGCCGTGCCCGTCTGTGCATCGACGGCCTGCAGGACGCCGCCGCCTTCCGCGACATAGGCCGGGCGTCCGGCGCGCTGGACCAGCCGCAGCGTCTCCGCGCCGGGAAGCGCGGCTGCCGCTTGCGCTGGTGCGACCAGGTTCGCCTCCGGCGCGACCGGCGCCTGCAGTGCCATCTGCGCGGCATGCGGCAGCGACGGGAAGGGCTGAAACAGCATCACCGCGCCGCTGGCGAACCAGGCGGCGAAGATCAGGCAGGTGGCAACGCCGAGCCAGCGGTGGAACCAGACCAGCACCGCCAGCAGGCGCCGTGACAGGTGCGCATCAGAAGCGGGCAAGCAGGCTCACCTCGGCTCGGCGTGGTTCCCCCAGCATCACCTGCGCCGGATAATAGATGTCGGCCCATTGCACGAAGGTCTTGTTCCAGACGTTGTTGACCCGCCCGGTCAGCGACAGGCGCGGGGTGAGCGCCCAGGTGGCATAGACGATGCCGGTCGCATAGGGGCGCAGCACCAGCGTGTTGGCGGTGTTGCCGAAGCGCTCGCCCACGAACTTCACGCCGCCACCGGCCTCCAGCGGCAGCCCGGCGACCTTCTGGACGCTGGTCCAGACATTGGCGGTCCAGTCCGGCACGTTGGGCGGTCGGTTGCCCGATGCCGCGACGCCGTAGTTGGGATCTACGAAGTCGTCGTAGCGCGCATCGACATAGGTACCGCTCGCGGTGACCGCCCAGTGCGGCGTCAACCGCGCCTCTCCCGAAAGCTCGATCCCGCGCGAACGCTGGCGGCCGATATTGCTCACCGTGTCGATCGCGACCTGGGTCAGAATGTTGCGGCGTTCGATGTCATAGGCCGCCAGCGTCAATGATGCGCGGCCGCCGAGCAGCGATGCCTTCACGCCCGCCTCGAGCTGACGGGAATTGGACAGCGCGAAATTCTGGCCCGCATTGACCAGGAAGATGTTCGAGCCGACCGGGTCCTGCCCGGTGCTGTAGGAGGCATAGGCCGTCACCGCCGGCGTCACGTCATAGACGAGGCCGGCGCGCCAGTTGAACGGCTTGTAGACGCGGCGGAAGCTGGAACCCGCGGCGAAGCTGCCGTCGAGGTTGAAGTTCTCGCGGGTCAGGTACAGCCGCTCGGCGCGAAGGCCGGTGACGAGCTTGAGCCTGGCCGTCAGGTCGAGCGCGTCCTCGGCGAACAGCGCGATCTGGTCCCAGCGGGTCGGGCTCACCCGCCGGTCGAGCGGGCCGAAGCTGCCGCGCACCGGCTGCAGCAGGTCGACGCTGTCGCCATCCGGGAAGCCGCGGCTGCGGACGAAATCGAGATGGCTGTAGTCGAAGCCGATCACCAGCTTGTTCGCCAGCCCGGCCAGACCGTGGCGGAAGGTCGCGCTGCCTTGGTCACCCACGAGATCCTGCCGGTGAAACACAAAGAAGCGGTCGCGATCGATGCGGCCGGTGCCGGCATTGTAGACGAAGTTCTCCGCGTTGATCCATTGGCGGTCGGCGTGGAAATAATAGGCGGTGTTGGTGAGCGTCACCGCGTTCGAGGGCGACCAGGTGACGGCAAGCCGCGGCCAGACCTGCCAGCTGTTTGCCCGGCTGTCCGCGACGTTGTAGTTGACGAAGCGGGTGCGGCCATCGATCACCGCGCCGCTCGCGCTGGTGAGGATGCCGGGTATCGGATCCTTCGCCGCGCCGGCGGGGAGGAGCGGGGTGCCATAATAGGTCGACAGCCGATCGCGCAGATAGTCAACGCTGAGTTCAACCGAAAGCGTGGTCGACGGGCGGTAGAGTAGCCCGCCCGTCGCATTGAACGAATGCGGGCCGGTATCGTCGACATAGCCGCTCGAGCGGTGATAGCTCGCATCGACCCGCGCGGCGAGCGTGTCGCTCAGCACGCGGTTGCCCCCCAGGCCGAGGCTGACCGTATCGAAGTCGCCATAGGAAGCGAGCGCCTGGCCGCTATTGCCCAGAAAATCCGGGCGCTTGTTGACGATGTTGACCGCGCCGCCCACCGCACCCTGGCCGTAGAGCACCGAGCCGGGCCCCTTCAGCACGTCGATGCTTGCCAAGTTGAAGCTGTTGCCCGGCCGGTTGATCATGTTGGCAGGCCCCAGATACAGGCCGTTGTGGAGGATGGTGATCTGCTCGCCGGTGAAGCCGCGCATCGAGAAGAGCGACGGATCGCCCGGCGACCCGCCGGAGATGATGCCCGGCAGGCTGTCCGTCGCTTCCTCTACCGTGCGGAAGCCGCGCGTCAGCATCTCGTCGGAACCGATCCGGTCGAGCGTCGCGGGGGTCTCGCGGATGGATAGGTCGAGCCGGCTGCCAGTCGGTGCGATCGCGTCGAGCTGGCGCAGGCGCCAGCCGGTGACGGTGATCTCGTCGCTCGCGCTGCCGGTTGCCGCCTCTTGGGCCAGGGCAGGCGTTGCGGCGGTGGCGGCGAGCGCAAGCAGCGCCGTGCGCGGCAGGCGCCGCAGCGTCATGGTCATGTCGAAATCCCCCTTGGAGCTCTGTGATTGGCGCTCAGGCGCGCTTTCCTGCCGTCGATCGCCAGCGGCTGGCAAGCAGCAGGAGAATGATCGTTGCAGCGGCGGCGACACCGATAGCGGTGAATGCGCCATCGGAGAGGGCGACGGCCAGCCCCGCCAGCTCGGCGAGCGCATAGCCGGCAGTGCCGAAGCTGAGTGCCACCACCATCCAGCCGACCGCGCGGCGATAGCGCTGCACGGTCGCGGTCGCACGGCCACGGGTGCGCAGCAGCCGGGCGACGATCTGGCTGTCGATCGTATCGGCCAGCATCATGCCGATAGCGAAGGTCGCGGCGATCACCAGCGCGGCCGTGGTGCCGCCTTTCGCCGTTGCCGCGGCGCCCCAGGCCGCCGCCTGGGTGGCGGTATCGAACACCAGCCCGAAGATCGCCCCGATCGCGACCACCGCCAGCGGATGGGTACTGTTGCGCAGCCGCTTCGGCACCAGCCCGCTTCGCCAACCGATGGGCGTGTAGCGCGCCTGGGTCAGCAAGGCATGCAGGTTGAGCGTGCCCACGATCAGCAGCAGGCCGATCACCGCGAGGTCGATCATGGGTGCAGTCCAGGCAGGCAGCACGAAGGCGCCCGCCGCCAGCGATACCCCGATGGCGACGGCGGCGACCGACAGGCTGTGCCCCAGCGCGAACAGCGTGCCGACCCACATCGCCAGCCGCGGTCGCATCTCGACGGCACGAAACACGATGTTGTCGATCACCGCGACATGGTCGGGATCGAGGCCGTGCCGCAGCCCGAGCACGAACATCAGCCAGAGGGCAGAGAACTCGATCATGACTCGTCCTCGATCACGCGCACGCCGCGCTCGTCGAGCTTGGCCAGCCGCGTCGGCAGGGCCTTGCTGATCGCCAGCAGGCGCGGGCGGGGCGCCTTCTTCCATTCGCGGCACTCGGGCAGCGTGCGCCCGCACGCGACGCACCAGCCGGTGCGGCCGTCGAACCGACAGACGCTGATGCACGGGCTCTTCATGCGCGCGCATCCATCGCGAGCAGGCCGATGCGCCCATCCTCTCCGCCCCAGCCCAGCCGGGTGCCTGCATCGTTCCAGGCGAGGACCGTGATCGATGCACCTTCCGTATCGAGCAGCAGCGTGTGCTCGTCCGCCAGGCGAGCGAGCGCCACCACGCCGTCGGCGTAGCCGACTGCCAGCACGTCGTCCTTGGAATGGAACGCGAGCTGCGTCACCACAGCGCCCTTGCGCTCAGCTCGTAGCAGCGGTGGCTTGCCCATCGGTCCGTCCTTGCCCTCGAACGGCCACAGGATTGCGGCCGCATCGCCGCTGGTGGCGAGCCATTTGCCCTTGCGATCCCAGGAGAAGCTGCGCGTCTTGGCGCTATAGCCGCCCATCCGAATGTCGCGCAGATCGGCGAGGCGCCAGCCATGCAGCCCGGTTTCCTGCAACGCCGTGAGCAGGAAGCGGCCCTCGGGTTGCAGCGTGCAGGCGAGATGCGAGCCCGTCCAGGCCAGCGCCACGCGGCCGCTATTCGGATTGGTGCCGTAGAGCAAGGTCGCGCCATTGTAATGCGCGATCGCAAGCCGCTTGCCTTTCGCATCGAGTGCCAGTCCCCCTATCGTTGAACCGACGGCATAGCGATGCGACGGTGCGCTCGTCCCTTTGGTCCAGCAAATCGCTTCCTTGCCAACGCCTGCGACCAGAAGGCCGGAAGCGGGGCTGGCCGCCAGATGCTCCACCCATTTGCGTGAGAAGGCGCCGAGTTCGGCTACCTCTCCAGCGGGAGAGACGCGGCACACGCGTCCATCGTCGCCACCGGTGACGATGGCGGCCCCGTCGGGATGGCGGCAGGCGGCAAGAATCGCGCCGGCATGGACTGGCACCGCCTCCGGATCCGCGTCGTCGCCGATCCAGTGCACGCTGCCATCACCCAACGTCACGGCAGCGGTGGTATCGAGCCAGAGCAGCGCGGTAGGCGCCGCATCGAGCGCGACATGGCGCCCATAGCGATCGATCAGCGCAGGCTCTGCTTCTGCCACCAGCATCAGGCCGCCCGCGCCGCGCAGTCGTCGAACCCCGCCTGGAGCGCTGCCGGATCGAGATTGCGGCCGATGAACACCAGGCGGCTCGTGCGTGGCTCCTCCGGCTTCCACTCGCGCTGGTGATTGCCGTCCAGCAGCATGTGGACGCCCTGGACGACATAGCGCTGTTCCTCACCGGGGAAGGCAAGCACGCCCTTCAGGCGCAGAATGTCCTGGCCCTGCGCGGCAGTCAGCGTGCGCAGCCACGGCATGAACAGTTCCGGCCGGATCGGTGCTTCCGAACGCAGCGACACGGAAGTGATCGCGTCGTCATGCTCGTGATCGTCTTCGGACAGGAAGTTGGGTTCGATTTCGAGGATACGGTCGAGATCGAAGGCGCCGCGCTCGAGCACGGCTTCCAAAGGAAAGACGCAGTTCTGCGTTTCGTGCAGCGTCGCCTGGGCGTTGATCGAGCGGATGCGGCGGCGTACCTGCGCGAGGCCCCCGGCATCGACCAGGTCAGTCTTGTTGAGCAGGATCACGTCGGCAAAGGCGATTTGTTCTTCCGCCTCGTGGCTGTCCTCCAGCCGCAGGAGGATATGGCGGGCGTCGACCACCGTGACGATCGCATCCAGGCTCGCCCGGGCGCGGACGTCGTCGTCAACGAAGAAGGTCTGTGCCACCGGCGCGGGATCGGCAAGGCCGGTCGTTTCGATCACGATGGCGTCGAACGCGCCCCTGCGCTTCATCAGCCCTTCGATGATGCGGATGAGGTCGCCGCGGACGGTGCAGCAGATGCACCCGTTGTTCATTTCGAACACTTCCTCATCGGCGTCGACGATTAGGTCGTTGTCGATGCCGATCTCGCCGAACTCGTTGACGATCACCGCATAGCGGCGACCGTGGTTTTCGCTGAGAATGCGGTTGAGCAACGTGGTCTTGCCCGCGCCGAGATAGCCGGTGAGCACGGTGACGGGAATGGTGGGGGAGAATGCCATAACTGCTCGCATGATATAATGTATCATGCCGATATTGCGGATATCGTCTCGGGAATCAACTGGTTCCGGTGCAAAGCCCTAAGGTGCGGCCGCAGGACTGGTCGCGCCAGTGCCGCAGCCGCACGTATGATGCGGTGCGGACCGCGGTCCGCGCCGAGGTGTCCGGCAGCTTCGAGACCGGATCGCTGCGCCACCGCCTGCTGCTCGGTGCGGACCATGGTGGAGCGCTCCGGGGCAAGTCTGCGCTGCACGGTTGGTCGGGAGAAGAGCCTGGCTCGGGCCCGATCGGGCATCTGGTGACGCTCGCGGCGAAGGTATCCCTTTCAGGTCGCTCCCGGGGTGGGTGTATGATGTCAGATCGCTGCTATAGTCTGCGCCGTGCTCGATCGAGGCAAGGATCGCGAGCGCCTGGCGGGAGAGGGGGGCGCATGGGCTCAGCATGGGCTCGCCGCATCTTCGTCTTGTGCGGCGGAATGGTCCAGATCGCCCGTTCCAGATCGAAGTCCTGCCATTCTGCGAAACTTAGCTCGCCAGGGCGGACGAAGACGTGTGGCAGGAGCCGCAGCGCCGCGAGGTGTTCGGCTGCCCCTGGAAGCCCTCTATGGCCCTCAGGAGCGTAACTGCGGCGCGATGTGCTGGCTTGGGCGCGATCAGCGCGCCGCGGCGATCGCACCGATCGGACGCTTGCCGATCGATGCGTTGATGAAACCGAGAAGCCAACGCAGCTTCTTTATCGTGACCGGCGAGCGGCCAGCACTTTCCGCGCGGCATCACATTCGGCGCGTGCTTCTGGCAGACCGGTGTCGGGCCAAACCCCGGAAGCGCGGGTTTTTGCTTCCCCTAATGCCGATAGTCCATCCGCCAATAGCGTCCGCCGGATGGAGTCACGAGCAGGCAGGGCCCGTCTCTATAGCTCAGCCTGTACGCCTTGGCGCGAATCTCTGCGGCTATGATGGCAACCACCGACAGCACCATGATGGTATCTCCCGTCGAAGCGACCGGCAGATGCCATCAAAAATACCATCAGCTTGCTGGCATGTAGTGGCATTCTGCCAGCTTGAATGAGAGACTTACACCACCGAAAAGCCTCAGAAAACAGCCAACCATGGCATGTTCTGGAATGCCTTGGGAAGGCAATTTGGTGACCCCTACGGGACTCGAACCCGTGTTTTCGCCGTGAGAGGGCGACGTCCTAGACCGCTAGACGAAGGGGCCATTGCTTGGCGGAGGCGGCCAATTACGTTTCGTAGCCGGCGCCGTCAAGCGATGTTTT
>Ga0105237_10004251_pt1 | contig 16665 bp, 14 predicted proteins | sample KBSC24metaG_FD_81520 | JGI IMG/M metagenome (GOLD analysis project Ga0105237, IMG submission 81520) | Corn rhizosphere microbial communities from Kellogg Biological Station, Michigan, USA - KBS C2-4 metaG | ecosystem: Host-associated > Plants > Roots > Rhizosphere > Soil | place: Michigan, USA... | reverse complement strand
TTGTCATATCCCGTCGCCCTGTCACGCGCATAGTCTATTTGCTGCTTGACGATGATGGTGCAGATGATAAGAATGATGGCGAAGGAGAACTGCAACACCACCAACACCTTTCTGGGTGTCACCAATGCATGGGCTTTCTGAAATGTCCCTTTCAATACTTTTACAGGTTGGAAGGACGAAAGAAAGAATGCGGGATAACTTCCTGCCAACAGACCGGTGAACAGGGTAAATCCAATGAATACGATCCAGGTGTAGATGTTGGCGAAATTAATGGACAGATCTTTCTCCGTGAGCTGGTTGTAGGCGGGCAGGCTGATCTGAACGATAAAGACGGCTATAACGCCTGCCAGAAAGGCGAGGAAGAAAGATTCCCCGATGAACTGGCTGATAAGAGCGCTTTTCTGAGCGCCAACTACCTTGCGTATTCCCACCTCTTTGGCTCTTTTCTCACTGCGTGCGGTGCTCAGGTTCATGAAATTGATGCATGCGATCAGTAATATAAACCCGGCGATGATGGAAAATAATTTTATAAATGTCATACGACCTCCGGAATCTTCCACTCCATCGGTAAAGCTCGAATATAGGCGCCACCTGTCCAGCGGGTAGAGAAACAGTTCCCATTTCAGTGACTTTGCTCCATCGTCGTACTTCTGCTTTAGCCGTTTTACTTTCTGCTCCACCGAAGCATAGTTTGTATTTGGCTTTAGCATTACATAAGTGGGGGTGCTATTATCTCCCCAGCCTAAATCCTGCCCCTCCCCATATTTTATGTACGACCAGGGTAATAAGTATTCAAAATCGAATCTTGTATTGCCGGGGAGGTCCTTGAGGACGCCGGTGACCATAAAATTTTCCTTGTCCTCCAGCCTTATGGTCTTTCCCATTGCATCGGAGCTGCCGAATAAGCTCTTAGCCGTCTTTTCGGTGAGGACTATCGAATGAATATCATTCAGCGCTGTGGCGGGGTCCCCTTCCAGCATCGGAAAGCTGAACATTTGCAGAAAGCCTGTATCGACAATACCTCCTGACTTCATTATTTTTTTATCGCCTACTGCAAGCAGCGCGGGGCCTTTTGACTTTGCTCTTACCGAACGTTCTATCTCAGGCACATCCTTCTCCAGCGCGCGTGCCGTTGGTGCGGATACAGAATTCCAGCAGGAAAGCTTACCGTCAAATTGTACGCGATTCCACACTTCGTATATCCTGTCCTTGTTCTTATGGAATTTGTCGTAGCTGATCTCGTCCTGTATCCATAGCCAAATCAGCATAGCGCTGGCCATACCTATTGACAAGCCGGTGATATTGATCGCTGAGATGACTTTGTTGCGGAGAAGGTTCCGATATGCTACTTTAAAAAAGTTCCTGATCATACTAATTCGTTGAATGGTAAATGTCGCCGGAATTATGCCCCAAGAGAGTGCCGTAAGTCATATAACTGATTTACAGTGTGGTAGTTGTGAGATGAAGGGCATTTTGTTCGTTTTTGATACAAGATCTGTCCGGATACGATACATCTATTCTTTTCCGATGGTCAGCACCTGCGCGGTATATGTTGAAGGAATGGTGACCGTAATACCTTGTTCCATCAATGTTCTTCCATTGAATATGCCCAGCGTTTTGCCTGTCTCGAAAGAATATATTTTATACCGGCTCTGCGGCTGCAGGCATGGGATCTTAAACGTACGGCTTTTATCTGAGGAATTATTCCGGTAAAAGAACATAAGCCCTCCCTGTTTTTCGGTATTGATGCGGTAGCACCCATCCCAATTGTTATCTGTGGGCCGATCGAAAATATCATAGAGCTGAAAATACTGTGAGTATTGATATTTTCCTTCCATCTGTTTTAAATAATTGTTCCATTTTTTATAAAATACCTGCTGCTCCGGCGTCAATTTTCTCGGATCGCCGACCATTACCAGCGAGACGGCGGCCAATGAGAAATAGGTGTATTTATAATTGAGATAGTCGATATACTGACACCCGATGAGCAATGTGCTATTGGGAATAACACGCGCGCGATCATAGGTCATCTGTCGGACAGAAATAGCGCCAATAGGACGGGCAAATTCAAAATTGGCAACCCAATCGTAATCTGCATGCTCAAGCAACGCATAATCTACTACATTATTCCTTCCCCATGTCTCAAAAGTACAATCGATCAATATTCCCGGAAATGCCTGGTGCAGTGAATCCATCAATTGCATACATCGTTGATAAATGACCCAATACGATGACGCATGATCACGATATAATTTTGCGCTATTGGCTTCATAATCACCTGTAAGGCTGGGCTGATACACATATGCTGAGGAAAGCATGGACAGATCAAGCTTTACATAGGTAACACCCAGCTCTTTTATATAAGCGCTGATACAATTCTTTATATAATCGTAATAAGGCGAGCCGAGCGACATTGTTTTCAATGCGTCCCCCCACTGCGGGCCGTCTTTATAAATGGCCATGCTGTGAAGGTTGGCGGCTTTGCCGTTCTTATCCTTGATAAGCCAATCGGGGTGTTGCAGCGCAATTTTGCTTTTCGCATTTACGCCAGCCACTGTAAACCATATCCCCGCCTGCATGCCTTTGCTCCGGATGTAATCACATACGGCCTTTATTCCATGGGGGAACCTGGAACTATCCGGAATAAAGTCCCCTGAATATTTATACCAGCCCGCGTCTATGATGAACAGGTCGGCGCCTGTCGTAGATAGTTTGTCTGCACAATTTTTGAGGAGCTTTTCATCGATGTTGTCCTCAAAAGGCCGCCAGGTGTTGTATAAAAATAAAGGGTTGTGGTTTTTTGAGAGTAAGCTAGCGCCAAGATATTTCCTCAGGAACTCCTTATACCCCCCTTCAAAGCCGTTTTGCCATTTTGGTGAAGTAAAAACATAAATAAATGTTTTTGGGCTGCTGAATGTTTCTCCAGGCGTCACCCAGTCCTTGAAGGGAAATGTTTCCTTACTATGGCGCATGCCTATCTGTACACGCCCGTGAATGGTCGCATAGATCTCTGTGTTCTTTAAAACACCCGGGGCCTCGTTACCGAATATGGCTCCTTGTCCAGCCGCCAGGTTATATAGCATTACGGCAGCATCGTTATAATCGCCTTTGTAAGGCAGGTGTGTTACATTGCTCCCGTAGTTGGAATAAACTTCATTCAGGTATTTGTCTACTACCTGGAAGTCCATGCTCTCTACGTCAAGATTGGTGAGTGCAAGATCGACAGTACTTTTATTGATGACCTTTAATTGTTTCCGTACCAGCGGAAGGTCGGCATATATTTCATATACCAGCTGGATATAAACATCCTGTAAGGGTGTTTTGAGCGTTACTGTCAGTGTTTTGGTGTCGCTGCTGTCTTTTATGGAGTGGCTGACATACCAGCAGCTGAGGCCATTCAGCACACTGTCGTTGATGGTGATGTTGAATTCCTCTGTTTTTGGATTGGCGTAGTTTTGGCGGGAAGCCTTATTGATAAATTCTTTTGTATAAAACTTGCTGGTATCGCTCGAGAAATAGAACTTTCGGGATACAGCCTTGTTTTCAATGGTGACGGAGTCGATCTGGGAATAGGTGGTCAGCGAGAGCTGTAAGAGGAGGCAAAGCAATACATGGATCTTCACGAGTAATGTTTTTAGCTTTTATTCTTTTCATTTTTCAGCCTGGATATTTCAGCAGTCCCCCGCTGATCACCCATATTGTCAAAGCAATTTTCCAGATCGTCAATTACTTCAAGGGGGATATGTTTTAGTATTTTCCTTCTTCTTTTTTTGAGCTCAAAAGAGCAAAGAAGGCGGCCAAGGCCTCTTCTTGTCTTATAGTTCCTGTCGGAGATTAAATATGCCTGGATGATGTCTTTTATTTCAAATGTTTCACGTATGTCTTTTGGCACTTCTTCATAAGCCGGGTAGCCTGTCCAAAATTTCTCCGTCTTGCCGAATAGCTGCAGCAATGCTATTATTTGCTTTTGCCTGTCCGGTATCTCGATATCCAGGTCAGTGATGAGAGTGGGGAAGAAGCTGTCATCTACATTCAACATCTGCGTCCAATATTTTCGAAATGATCGAGGCGCCAGCTCAAGCCAGCGGCTTTCAGCAATTTTGTCAGCTTCGTTGTTTCTTTCTTGCTGTATCCTGTCTTCCAATGGTTTTGGCAGGCCCTGTTCCGATAGGAAAGTCAACAATTCGTCGCATTTTGCAAGTGCGGCGTCACTATTCCATTTGCCATGCCGTATGGAAACACCGTGATGGAACCCTATGATATCTTTAATATGACCGTTTGCGTGGAGCTCAATTGCATACGTGCCTAAGCACATGCAATAAAAACCAGTGTTGTTTTCGTCAATTTCCAGCAGCCGGCAAAGATCCTGGATATTATCGTCCTGGGTAAGGGTTAATAAGACTTTATCGGACATAGCCTTGTCCTCATAAACTCCTCCGTCCTTGATCAAAACCTTTTCTACACCAACAAAAATGCTTTTCAGGCCTTCATTTGTCGGCTTGGGAAGCTTATTCCGCTCTTCTGATGGTTTCCTGTTTGTAAAGTCTAAGGCTGGCATAAACGCTTTTCGGAAAATAATAGCTAATTTATATGTAAACTATTGAATTTCCGAGGAATCATTTTATGTATCTTATTCCGTACGCAGGCTCTTTACGGGATTGACCGTGGCGGCTTTTATGGCCTGGAGGCTGATCGTCGCCAGCGTGATGGCAAGCAGCAATATGCCTGCCAGCAGGAAAATATCAACTCCAACGGAGATCCGGTAGGCATAGTCCTGCAGCCACTTTTGCATGAACAGCCAGGCGATAGGAGAAGCGATGAGGAGCGCCAGCATGACCAGTATTATAAAATCCCTGCTTAGCATGGCCACAATGTTTTTCACACCGGCGCCCAATACCTTGCGGATACCGATCTCGCGGGTCCTTTTTTGGGTGGTGAACATGGTAAGGCCGAAAAGGCCGATACAAGAAACAAAAATGGAAATAGCTGTGGCGATATTCATTAACCAGGCCATGGTCCGCTCTTTCTGGTAGAGCTGCGCCAGTGAATCATCGAGGAAAGTATATTCAAAAGGCGTATGCGGGTAAAATTCGGCCCACACTTTCTCGATACGGGCCAGTAACGCCTTCGTTTCCTCTGCAGACTTGTTTTTGGTATCCAGCTTTACAGCGATGTCGGTGCAGGCAAGACCAGTGATCAGCATGGGCCGGATGGCCTCATGAAATGAAGCATGATGAAAATCCGCCACTACCCCTACGATAGGACAATATTTATTCCAGGTATAGATCGACTGCCCGATGGCCTGTGCAGGGGTTTTAAAGCCCAGCAATTTGGAGAGACGTTCATTAATGACCACTTCTTTCAAAGTATCGGAAGGCAGGAGGTTCCTGCCGGCCAGCAAGCGTATATCATAGAGAGGGATGAAGTATTCATCGGCCTTAAGAGCTTCCACCGGTACTTTTTCATTACCAAAGGCTGGTTTGTACTCGATCGTGAAAATGCCGCGATCCAATCCCATGGGAGGCATATTCTCCCTTGCTACTGCTTTTATGCCGGGCAGCGCCCGGATATTGGCTTCCAGCTGTTTGACCCGGAGCAGGCTGTCACGGCCTTCATTGGTGGAGAATTCGATTGAAGCATCGGACTTAAATCCGAGATCCTGTGTGAGCATAAAATGTATCTGCCGGCCAATGACAAGCGTTCCAATGATAAAGCCGAGAGAAATAGTAAACTGAAATAAAGTGAGCCCTTTGCGTAACCACCATTTTCCGCCACCCTTCCAGGTACCGCTGCCCTTTAATGTTAGTACAGGCAGGTAGGAAGCCAGTACACCGGCGGGGTAAATACCGGCAAGCAAGGTAGTAACGGCGACGATACCGAGCATAAAGACCAGTATACCGGATGATAACGGATCAAATCTTATAGCAGCGGGGATAAAGTCCCGGAAGCTTTGCAGAACCGGGTTGACCATTACCGCTGCCAGCGTTGCGGCTACCATGGTAAGTAATAAGGTTTCCAATAAGAACTGAAACATAATGCCGCGACGGTTGCTGCCAAGCACCTTGCGAATTCCGATCTCTTTATCACGAGTAAGAGACTGTGCGGTGGCAAGATTAATGTAGTTGATCATGGCCAGGGCCAGGATAAACAGGGCGACGCTCATTAAGGCGTACAAAGTGGGCAGATGGGCGGTGCGCACGGTGGTATCTGAACCGCTGTTGGTGAAGTGGACATCCGACAAGGGTTGCAGCATTGCCCGCATGGTGCCGGCATGCCATTTTTTATCGTATAAGGTTGTGATCGCGCTGGTCACTGCTGTGGTATTTGCCTGCCGGCTCAGTTTCAGCAGCACTCGGGAGGAGTAAGGAACACCTTTCCAGGTATCGCGGTCGAGCTCGAGACTACTGTGCAAAAAACCATGATCGGCGGAAGACAGGGATATGAACTCCATGAATGGGAAGTCAGTATGCTTTTCCTGGTCCTTAATGATACCTGACACCCTCACCCGCACGGAGTCGTTGTACACCAGCTCGCGTCCCATCCAGTCACCAGGTGAAGCTACTCCGAAATACTGACGGGCTTTCTGCTCGGTTAGCACTACCCGGAAAGGTTCCTGCAAGGCGGTTTGGGAACTACCTGCCAGCCAGGTGTAAGGCATAATGCGGAAGTATTGAGCATCAGCCACAATCGGAGTAGCTTGGAAACTGGCGGGAGCAGCTCCCTGTCCAGGAACTGCGGCCCTGGCGTCGAAAAGTATATGATAAGGCGCTATGGCTTCAATTCCAGGTATCTCTGTCCTGACAGCTGCAGGCAGTGGGGGGATGACGGCAGGAGTAATAGTCTCCGCCTCCTGTTTGGTAAACCGCTCGGCAGTGATGATACGATAGATCCGACTCCTGTCCGGCTGGTACTTATCGAAACTGAATTCATACTGTACAATTGTCCAAATGGCAAGGCAGGCACAGATACCCAATGCCAACCCCAGGACATTAATGGACGTATATACTTTGTGACGGACTAGTGTACGACAGGCGATCCGAAAGTAGGCTTTCAGCATGTTGTTCCCTTTTTTAGCAGTGGTGAAATTCAGGGTATCCAATAAAATGCCATAGTCATACCAATATAATAACCAAGGATTTATCAGGTGTAGCGACAATCTGGGTGTTCGCTTTTGATACGAAAGTGTTCGTGAATGATGCTGGGCCTTAAAGTATGGTCTTAAGGTTGGCTATATACTCCGGATTGTCCGTTATGCCATTGTGCCCCTGTCCATTCAGCGTGATCAGGGTATCGCCGGGCTTCATTTCTTCCTTTAGTTTGAGGGAAGATCCATAATAAATCACCTCATCCTGCCGTCCGTGAAAAATAACCACCGGCATCCTACAATTTTTAAGGTATTCATTGGTTTGGAACTTATACTTCAATATAAAGGTGGGAATGATCGGGTAGCTATGTCTCGCCATATCTGTGAGACTATAGTATGGGGCCTGCAGGATGAGGAGCCTTGGATGGTTTTTAGATGCCAGGTAAGCCGCCGGACCGGTGCCAATGGAATAGCCCAATATGGCAATTCGATCCTCACGGTATCTTTTCTTTATTTCATTGTAAGCTGTCTGGATCCCTTCAAACAGCTGTGTCTTACTTTGGATAGAGCCAGTGCTTTTACCGTAACCAGGGTAATCCAGTATGAACACATCATAATGCAGGTCTGTGTAACGTTTTGCCACTTCTCCCCAACTGTCTAAAGAGCCGGCGTTGCCATGCAGGTAAAATATCAGTCCCTTCGAGCTGTCGGCTGTAAAGAGCAGGCCATTCAATACATTCCCGTCATTGGTATGGATGTTGATCTCCTCAAATGGCTGGTTGAAGGGGAATTTATAGGCCTTATCCAGTTTGTCCGGGAGGAAGAGTAATTTTTCCTGAAAGAAATAGAGGCCAATACAGATAAGGATGTATGCAATAAGCAGGACTTTCAGCGTCCCTAATAGTATCTTTTTGATAGAAAGCATAGCCTATCTAAAGATAGGCTTTATTTTATTAGGGTGGCATGCTCTACAACTGCATGCCGCCGGACGCTTCGATACGCTGGCCATTGACCCAACGTGCATCTTCTGTACACAGGAAGGCTACCACGCCGCCGATGTCTTCGGCTACGCCTGGACGTCCCAAAGCGGTGATGCTGCTTACCATCTTTTGGAGATCCTCGCTGCTACGAAGGCGGGCGTTCCCAAAATCCGTCATGATAGCGCCTGGGGCAACGACATTGGCGCGGATACCTCTTGGACCAAGCTCTTTAGCCAGGTAGCGGGTAAATGTCTCTACCGCGCTCTTAAAAGACCCATAGACCGACGAGCCGGGCATGGAGACGCGGGCCAGTCCGGAAGAAATATTGACAATACCGCCGCCGTCATTCATCAGCGGAAGGAGTTTTTGGGTTAAAAAATAGACACCTTTGAAATGGACGTTCAGCAAGTCGTCAAAAAATGCCTCTGTAACCTCGCTGATGGGACTATAGCCGCCTTGCCCGGCGTTGTTGATCAGGAAATCGAAATGATCGGCGCCGAATTGGCTGCTTAAAATTGTTTTGAGCTGATCCGTGAAGGTCCCAAAGCCCTGGAGGACGCCCGTATTGAGTTGAAGTGTTGCGGCCTTCCGCCCGGCGGCTTCGATCTGCGCTACTACACGTTGTGCGTCCTCGGCCCGTTGATTGTACGTAATAATAACGTCCAGGCCTTTTTCGGCCAGTCTTAAAGCCATGTCCCTGCCCAATCCGCGGCTTCCGCCAGTGACAAGGGCTATTTTGTTTTTCGATGCCATTGTAGTTTTTTTACAAAGTTAGGCAGTCGCGCGGAGGCAATGGTTGCGGCAATCAATCGGAGATTTGCAAAAAACAAATAATTAACGTTTCTTAAAATCCATAAGCAATATACCTGTCTGTATAGATCCCCTTCTCAACCCTCCAAATCACCTCATACGAACCCGCGCCATCACTATTCGACGACTGGATATAGAGGATATCATTCTTTCTATCATAGTTGACCTGGGCGGTGCCGATACTTGGCTCGTAAAGGTTATCTGTGGCGGCTTTTGGTAAAACGATCTCTTTATTTCCCAGGATGATACGGATTGATCTGTATTCTGTCGTTGGCATCCCGCCATCACGTCCCCAATACTGTTTACCATTGATGAACTGAATATATTTGGGCGAGCCTTTAAAATAGGTCAGATGGTATTTGGATCTTACAAATGGCTGGGTGGATATGGTGATCTTTATAGAGTCTTTTACGAATACCGAGTCATATTTGGAGAGAGTGGGAATCTTTTCATAGTCTGAAACACATTTTACCCGATCGTGGTACACATAGGCGTTATGCTCCAGTTTTCTCTTTGTGTAATCGATATTTATCCAATTCTCCTTTGTTCCAAAGCAATAGACGAAGTGACCGTTGTGTAGTGTATCGACTACCTTGCCCCCCAGTCCTGCTGAATCCCGTATATTGGAGAAGCCATCTTTATCGGCAACTATGGCAAACTGGGCAAAGGAGGGGTTTGAAAGCAGGAGCAGGATTGGGAGTAGTATGGTTCTCATTATCCTTAAAGTTAGAAAAAGAGTTAGGTTTCACATGGCAGGTGATGGCCGGCCTGCCGGGTATTTATTTCTGCGTGTAAAATTACGGGAGAGGGCGGGAAGCAAGGCCTACCATTGCTGGACCCTGATGCCAATTTGCCCATCCACTATTGCGAATTCCCTGGCGCCCCATGGTCTCAACGTAACTTCGCTGAGATTGGGGTGCAACATCCCGGGGTATTTTGATGCCACATTTTTATACACTTCTTCGATGTCATTTGTCACGAGTCTGTATTCGGGATGCTCACTTGCGGCATACTCTTTGTTTTCGAAGAGCATTATACTCAGCCCGTCCTTGTCAACCACACAAAAAGGGTTATCGGTATTCAATTCATCATGACCAATCGTGAATTGGAGACAGTCGACAAAAGTTTTGAGGCCGATACTGATATCTGCGTAAAAGATGCTGGGCACCAGCTTTGTAAATTTCATGGTAGATTTTTGTGAAAATAGAGATTATTTTTACTAAAGATGATCTAACCGTATTCTAATCTTCTTTTAACCTGCTTTTAAGCCGATAAATATAGATTTGGAGGCAGAAAACCCTCAAATACTTATCTTCGGGGACCAAAAAAACAGATTTACCGTTTATGACAAAGATCAATCCCTTTTTGCCTGTCCTGATGGCAGGTTTTTTTCTTTTCACCGCCTGTGTTCCCACCAGTAAATTCAATGCCTGTCAAATGGCGCTGTCCTCCGCAAGATATGACAGCATACAGCTGGCGGGTAAAGTAAAGGACCTGCAATCTTCCCTTGCACAGGCGAACCAGCTGTCCAAGGACCGGCAGCAACGGATCGACTCCCTGTCAAAGGAGCTGGACGAAGCATATCGTAAGCAAACGGCCTTGAGCAAGCAGATAGAGGACCTGACGGGGAAGAACCGTGATCTGTCTTCGGAGTCCGATAAGCGGCTCTCCTTGTTGAGCAAGAGCAAACAGGATCTTGTCAATCAGCAAGCCAAGCTGGAACACCTGCAGGCGCTGATGGACGCACAGAAGAAGGCCATCGAAGCCATTCGGAAGAAAATGACGGATGCATTGGTAGGGTTCAAGTCCGATGAGCTATCTGTCGCCATCAAGAACGGTAAGGTGTATGTGAGCCTGCAGGAAAACCTGCTGTTCCCATCCGGCAGCGCTGTGGTCAACCCTAAAGGGAAAGTAGCGCTTGGCAAGCTGGCAGAGGTGCTAAACCAGAACCCGGATATAACTGTCGACATCGAAGGACATACGGATTCTATTCCCATCCACGGCAAATACCAGGACAACTGGGACCTCAGCCTGGCGCGTTCCGCGTCCATCGTACGTATCCTGACGATAGATTATAAGGTGGATTCCAAGCGGGTGATCGCCTCGGGGCATAGCCAGTTTGACCCTGTGCAAACGAACAGCACACCAGAGGGCAGGGCGCTGAACAGGAGGACGGATATCATCCTTTCGCCGAAGCTGGATGAACTGTACAAACTGCTGCAGACGCCGGATATGTAATAGCCTGTGCTAATACAGGGGGGCGGGGGTCGGGATCACACGCAAGTGCACAAGAGCGCCGCTGATAGGATCGATGATCATGTCATAGGTGGTTTTAGTCCCTGCGGAGGCGATCGCCCTTCCGATGAGGCCAAAGGCAATCTGGGCGCCGTTCTTGTCTCCCTGGCTGGCCGGGACCTTGACGTCGCCTGTAAAGAAGAGGTTGTTATGCACTTTTTCCAACGGATAATATCCATACTCCGTTGCTATATAGAGCATGCCTTTATATACAACGGCATACAGGTCCTTTGACTTTATCTTTACCTTCCGTCCGGCGGTATCTACTTCTACCCGGGTGATCGTTCCGTGCTTATTGGTCTCGATATTGCCCTGCTGATCCGGCACCTGGTTGCAGAAGGATTTGTAATTGTAGTAAATCCCATTTACATATTGCGTCGCTGTATAGACGGGTATCCGGCTCTTTTCGATGCTGTCATAGTTGACGATGTCCTGTATATGATATAATACAGCGTCCTGCGGCTTGCGTGTCAGCTCCGACGAGAGAAAATTTCCCAGGATATGGTTGCCCTCACCCTCTACTACACCAAGCACATCGGTGCTGGTCACCAACAGCACTGTATCGAGGATCGACAAAAAGTAGTATGCATCCTGCGCCCTTACATAAAGGCCTACCTGCAAATAGCAATACCGGGTAGAGGATTCCTCCACAAAATGAAAATCCCGCAGCTGGAATAATAACTCGCCAGCTGCTGCCGTACTATCTATCAGAGAATCTACCAATATCTGCAGTTGCGGCTGGAAAGGCATACGTAGCTTTAGCTTTGCATCGTGTTTCATCAGACCGATGCCTACCGTACCAATATAATTCGTGTCCTCCCGCGAGTCCAGAAATCCGATGGTATTGTACAGGCTATTGGACACTTTTGTATAAGCAGGTCTGTTCTTTTTGTGAGACGGGGTTTTGATCTCGAAATAGCGGAGTGGAGTTTCCTGTGCGAGCGTATACATTCCAAGGATACACAGGCATAAGGTGGCAGCATAGTTTTTTCTCATAATGACCTAAGATAATCCGGCCGTACCGTATTTCCAAATGAGAAGGATTTAAGCGCCTGTTAAGAACTTAATCATTATCCTGACCCTGGTTACTGTTCTTATTGTTGCTGCACAGATAATCAACATCGAACTTTCCGTTCAATGATACGACCGGGCCCATGGTCCCATAGCCTCCCGGGAAGGAGAGGGGAAGATCATGGTTATTGTATGCAGAAGCCTGGAAGCCATTGTTCAGGCTGTAATTATTACAAAGAAACATCCATATTTTGTTGGTGCGCAGGAGATTCAGATGGGAATCATACGTTACCCCCTGCGTGACGAGGTTGCCATTGGCGTCATACTGGAAACTGGAAGTGGTGCCGTATTTGGACGGCCCCGGGCCCCATACGGAGTCGGTACGCGCAATGACCCTGCCCAGCGTATCATAATTGAATTGACTAACCCAATAGCCATCGGTCTCGGGATGGGCAACCGGTATCGAGTCGGAATAAGTGCCGAAAATATACTGTGTATCCCGGACGATCTGGCCTCCACCGTTATAGAAGTATTTTGTCCATGTCTCAAAGCGCCCATTGTCATAGGGCCTTATCATTTCCTTTAGCCTGCGCTGGTTGTCGTATTTAAGCAATGTATTGGGATTTCCCGTGCCCACCGCAGTGTTTTTGACAGCGACCGGATCGCCTGCTGTATTGTAGCTAAATGTATATATGACTGTAGCTGTTCCCTGCTCATCTGTGAGATGGACGTTGATCCGGCTGATCTGGCAGGCTTTATAATCCACCTGGTGATACTCTTTGTAGTAATCGATGGCCTTACGGCAACTGCTGGAAAGAAAAGATATGGCAAAGACCATAGGTATGGTGACAGGGGTAAACATTTTCCTCATAAACAGACTTTATCAGGTATATGCACAATTCATGCCCTCCAAAAAATAATTTCTCTTCCTGTCCAATTTCTATCCAGTCGGTCATTATAGGGGTATAACGAGCAATCTTATCATCTAAAAATTTTTATCATGTCAGTATCTCAAGGAATTGCATCTTCACCTACTATCAAAAGGATGGCTGCGGGCCGGATGATCCGGACCATTGGTTATTGGTTCTTTACCATTCTTATCGCCTGGGAAATGGCCTTAGGGGCATATTGGGATCTGTTTCAGATATCATATGTCAGGGAAGTCTTTACCCATCTGCATCTTCCATCCTATTTTCTGATCATCATGGGCATCTGGAAATTGCCCTGTGCCGTGATATTGCTGATGCCACGAGCTGTGCGGATGAAGGAATGGGCGTACGCGGGCGCTTTTTTCACCTATTCGGGTGCGGCTGTATTGCATCTATCCGTTGGTGATGGCCTTAGCGGTTGGGCAGGTCCAATGCTGTATGCATTGTTTACGATTGCCTCCTGGTTATTGCGTCCGCGGTCACGCAGGCTGGCAGCAACGGCCGTCCCTATAGTCGGAAAGCCGTCAAAAAGCAGGCTGACCCTTTATTGGATAGCAACGGGTCTGATGTCGTTTGTATTGATCTCGGGAGGAATAGCGGAGCTGTCAAATTCTAAAACGACCATTGAAGGCATGCTTTCGCTGGGCTACACTGTATATTTTACTCATTTGCTTGGGTTCTGGAAGATAGCAGGAGGGATCGTTCTGCTGGCGCCCCGGCTGTCACTGGTCAAGGAATGGGCGTATATCGGAATATTCCTGGATATGGCGGGAGCATTCATGACACATATAGTCTGTCACAGTGTGGCGTACCACCTGGTGTTCACGGGACTTTTCTCCGTACTTACGATCCTGTCATGGGCGTTGCGTCCTCCTACACGAAAGATAGCGGGGCCGATATTTTAAAGTGCATGGCCTCTGATCAGCACGATACGGTCGACGGAGGCCTCTTTTAAGTGCAGCATGGATGCTCTTTCAGGGTCTTTACAAAAATCTTCAAAGTCTTCTTCGGATGGAAAAGTTACCAGATGTATCTCATAAGGGAGATCCGTCGCGCCCTGGATAAAGGACGGAGTATCCGGGCGTATGCGGAGCAGCAATTGGCCTCTGTAACGACTGATCAAAGGTATGGCAACCTGCTCGAAAGCCTCGAATGTGCGCTCCTGGCCGGGGTTGATATAAACAAGCTGGGTAATGTAGATCATTGGGCTTACCATTTCTACAAATTTAATTGTTAGCTTTATGAAATGAATATGAGTAAAAAGAAATCGATCTTTGGTATTCTCCTTTTAGCTATCGTGATATCTTTGACCGCCTTTATCCGACAGACCGAACCATGGACGACCGAGCAGCTAATGGCGCCTGCTGATCTGGCTGCCCGTATCAATCAAAAAGACGCTTCCCAACCACTCCTTATTTGTATCGGCCCCTCGGGTATTATCAAGGGGTCTCTTGAGGCAGGGCCTACCCGTGACAAGGAAAATTTGGATAAGCTGAGGAAACTGGTAAGTAAGGAAGACCGTAACAGGGAGGTTGTCATTTATTGCGGCTGCTGCCCATTTGAACACTGCCCCAATGTCCGTCCGGCATTTGCCTTACTGATGGAGATGCATTTTACACATGCAAGACTGCTTAATCTTTCGCACAATATTAAAAAAGACTGGATCGACCAGGGCTATCCTATCAAATAAGGCGGTTTGAAGGGGAACCGATTGAGCAGGGAATGCTATTTGCATTCTCTTATATGCAATCAATCGTAACCATCAAAAAAGAAACCCTGTGGCAAATGACCCACTGGAAGATCTGCCTGTTTCCAATCTACGTACTCTGCTTATTTCTGAAATTCAAGGTTTTATTCGGGGCATTGAATCAAGGTTACCCATTGAAGAGCTAACCCATAAAAGGGATCATATCCGCAGCCTGATAAAAGTACTATCGGTGAAAGAGAATGTTGAGTTTGAGGAGATAGTGGGGAGGTATTTTCACATTTATCAACAAAAGTTTTCCCCAGAATGATGAAAGGGCACCGAATAAAAAAATTGATATAAAGTCTGTATTCAGAATAAGGATAAGGTTTAAAGGCTATGGAGCTGATTAGTAAGCCCGTCAGAAAAGACGGGCTATTTTTTTGGAGAGCGTCTCATAAATTTTCTTCTGTCCATAGACCTGGCCCACCAATTGCAATTATATTAATAGGCTTTTAATAGGATATTGGATTTTAGCAACGGCCTGGATTTCTATCTGGGCTTTTTTTATTTTCAGCCCTAAGGGCCGAAGAAAAAACACCCCCGGATGCCTCCATATTTTCTTCAGAATTGATGTTTCAAGCTTTTATTTTTTCCGGCTGTCCTTTTCCGGACGCGATCAGTTTTTGCAAGCTGCCAGAGATGTAGTAACCCCAGGCATTTGAACAGTCCTTATAGCATTCAATATCCGGGACCAGACCTACATGTGTAAATTGAAGTCGTGTCTTGTCCCCATGGGTGGAGATATCAAATACTATCCGCGTATCCGTCCATTCCTGCTGATTTTGAAGAAAGCTGAGCTTGCTTTCTGTGATAAGCCATACTATCTTTTTGTCCGGGACGACCTCGATGAGCTTTTGTTTTGAATAATGCACGTCCTCGAACCTGACGGTGAATTCATCATTGAGCGCCTTTGTTTTGCCTTTGATATCTTCCGTCCACCATTTCGAAATATTACATACGGCATTGAAGACTTCATTAGCCGACTGGTCAACATCGACAGTAATGACTAAATTCTTGTTGTTCATATATGTTGTGTTTTTTTAAACAATGATCATGCCTGCGGTGAGATTAATAACAGTTCCTGTGAGCGCGCCGCCTTCATCGGAAGCCGCGAAGACAGCTGTGTCGGTGAGCTCTTTGAGCCTTGTCAGGAGCTTGCGGTGTGTCATGTCTTCCATAAAGGAATGGAACTGTTCGAAGGTTATTCCATGCGCCTTGCCTTGTATCTGCCATACTTCCTCGATCAGCGCGGTCTCGGGTATGCCGGTGGTGAGCAGACAAACTGACCGTACCCCCTTTTGCCCATATTCAACCGAGAGCGACCGGCATAATCCTTCCATAGCCGCCCAGGCAGGCACCATCCCACCTACAAAAGGAGGGCTTTTCCGGCCGGCATTGGGTGTTTGCACGATTATGACTCCCTGACCTTGTGCCACCATGCGGCGGGCTGCTGCTTTGCTTGTAATGAAATGCGACTGCATATAGGTAGTGATGGGATGTAGAAAGCTTTCTACCGAAAGGTCTGTGAGCGCTATTCCCTGGATACCTTTTTGAGGGATGCCAATGGCATTGAAAGAAATGTCGATCTTTCCGGCTGCCTTGATCGTCTCGCTCATATGTTTTTCCACGGCCTGCTCGTCCAATGCGTCGAGCACGGCTGTTTCGATGAGGCCTTCTTCAGACAATACTTCGGCAGCTATGGCCTTTAGCCTGGCGGATGTACGGCCTGTCAAATACACCCTGGCGCCCTCACGGGCAAAGGCCTTTGCGATGGCGCTGCCAATATTCCCATCCCCGTAGACAACGGCA
>Ga0105237_10004249_pt1 | contig 16670 bp, 22 predicted proteins | sample KBSC24metaG_FD_81520 | JGI IMG/M metagenome (GOLD analysis project Ga0105237, IMG submission 81520) | Corn rhizosphere microbial communities from Kellogg Biological Station, Michigan, USA - KBS C2-4 metaG | ecosystem: Host-associated > Plants > Roots > Rhizosphere > Soil | place: Michigan, USA... | reverse complement strand
TAGAAAGGTTCAACCATGCACGGGGCAGCAATCACAATGACCAGGAATATCCGCCGCGTCGGCATACCGGCGACGAAGAGGGGGAGAGAGAACCCAGCTTATCCGTTTGGCCCCACGGCAGAGCGGCTGGCGAAGTCTGAGGGTAATTTCACAGTCGGTGATGACAAGCAGGGAGGAACAATCCACACCATCCGGGATACCCCGCTGGACAGGATGTTTAACCGTGATGCGATAGGCGGGGTCGAATACGCTGCCTTGCAGAAATACAAACACCACTGGCACCATGCCGGGCTTGAGGCCGGGATGGGCTCGGTTGACCTAAACCGGATATTTTCATCAGATCCAGGCTCCATGTCTGGAATGGCCAAGACCGAGGCACAAGCGCATCATCGCAAGCAATGGCGGACAGCTCGGGAGCATATCGGAAATCGCATAGCGCAAATCGTTGATCGGGTTGTCTGTGCGGAAGATACCGTGGAGAACGCAGGCTACCGGATGGGCTGGCGGAATAAGCCGCAGGCCATAGCAGCCGCCACGGAGATGCTTAGGGACGCCGGATATCGGTTGGCGAAGTTGTGGGGAATCGGATGATGACTCTCAACGCGCTTGACAGGTTAAACCAAATCACCGCAAATCGGGCATCATCGTGATTTGCGCGCCCGCCCGAGAAATCGAGGTGGGTATTTTATTTTCCCCGGTCAGACGAACCTCCCATTACCCTCCGCTGGTAACAGCCCGGTAACAGTGAAACCTACATGGCATTCGGAACCCCATTCAAGCCCGGACAATCTGGCAATCCAAACGGGCGACCCAAGTCAAAGCCGTTCAAGGAAGCTATCCAGCGAGCCTTGGCTGAGGCTGGCGATGACAAAGCCTCTCTCCAAGCTGTCGCCACGGCTTTGGTTGATAAGGCCATGCAGGGCGATGTGCCGGCGATCAAAGAGATTGCTGATCGGCTGGACGGCAAGGTGCCGCAGGGGATTATCGGCGGCGAAGAGGGTGATCCTGCGATTACGGTTACGTGGCAAAAGTAGTCATACCTTACCGGCCGCGACCGCAATTTGAACCCTACCACGAACGCACTGAACGATTTGCCAAGATCGTCGCTCACAGGCGGTTCGGCAAGACGGTTGGCTGCATCAACGACAAGATACGGAAGGCGATAACAGCCCCGGTCAGGCCATCAACGCCTCCGAGGCTGGGATACGTCGCCCCGACCTATAGCCAGGCCAAGGACGTTGCCTGGTCCTATTTGAAATACTATTCGGCGCCCATCCCCGGCTTGAAGATGTCGGAATCAGAATTGTGGGTTGAGTACCCCCACAATGGGGCTCGGATCAGGCTTTACGGCGCAGACAATTACGACCGGATGCGCGGGCTATACTTTGACGATCTGACGATTGACGAGCCGGCGCAGATGGACCCCAGGGCCTGGCCCGAGGTGATGCGACCGACATTGGCGGATCATCAGGGCACGGCGACGTTCATTGGCACTCCTGCGGGCCGCGACTGGTTTTACAAGATCGATCGCGACGAGACGGGAGCGGAGCTGCCGGGCTGGTTCAGGCGGATATTGAAGGCCTCTGAAACCGGGATTATCGCGCCAGACGAATTGGAAAGTCTCAAGGCGGGGCTAACTGAAGAACAATACGCGCAAGAGTTTGAGTGCAGCTTTGAAGCGGCTGTTATCGGCGCCTACTACGGCAAACTGATGGCTCAGGCCGATGGCGACAAGCGGATTACTGGAGTCCCGTATGAGCCCACAGCCCAGGTTTACACAGCGTGGGATCTTGGAATTAGAGACAGTACGGCAATCTGGTTCGCACAAGTTATCGGACGAGAAATCAGGATTATCGATTACTACGAGTCGAGCGGCGTTGACCTCGGGCATTACGTTAGGGAAATTTCAGGACGGCCCTATCTTTATGCCGGTCATATTGTTCCTCATGACGCACAAGCCAAAGAGCTGGGAACGGGCAAGAGCCGCCTGGAAGTTCTGGAAAGCCTTGGGCTGAAAAACATCACGGTTGCAGCGATGCACCGGGTTGAAGACGGAATCAATGCGGTCCGCACCATCATCCCGCGATGTTGGTTCGATGCCAAGAAATGCGTTCACGGTATCGATGCCCTGAAGCTTTATCGAGCCGAATACGATGACAAATTGCAGGCGCTAAAGCCGAGGCCGGTTCACGATTGGGCCAGCCACGCGGCGGACGCCTTCCGATACCTCGCCATGACATTGGACAGCCAGATCGTGAACACCGGATTTAATCGGCCGATCCAGTACCGAGAGCAGGGCTACGCCTGATGGCGAAGATGTCCGTCCGCGACGTTCAAACCATGCTGGCATCTGAAAAGGCAAGCGCGCTCGCTGCTGTTACCGCAGCGCAGCTCATGGGCGACCGTTCGCAGGCGATGGCGTACTACCAAGGCGATATGAGCCAGGATATGCCGGCACAGGATGGCCGGTCAAAAGCCGTCTCGACCGATGTTTCCGACGCCATCGAAGGGCTGATGCCCAACCTGATGGATATCTTTGCGGGATCTGACGAGGTTGTCAGGTTTGAGCCTGTCGGGCCCGAGGATGAGGAAGCCGCCCAGCAGGAGACAGACTATGTGAACCATGTGTTCATGCAGCAGAACCCCGGCTTTATGGTGCTGTATTCGTTCATCAAGGATGCGCTGCTTTCCAAGACCGGGATTGTGAAGATTTGGTGGGAAGAACGCGAGGAAGAGGAAAGGGAAACCTATTACGATCTCTCAGAGGATCAGTTCGCATTGCTGGTTCAGCAGGTCGCGGAATCTGATGGCCAGATGAAGATCATTGAACACACGGTCAATAACGAGCCGGAAGCCAACGAGAAGCAGGAAGAACCGGAGGGGGCGAGTTGAACGCCCCCATGATGCCGCCGCAGGGCCAGCCAGTCGCGCCGCCCCCGATGGGCGCGCCGATGCAACCCCCGATGGCTGCGCCGCCTGTAGCGCCTCCTGTGGCCGCTCCTGTAACCCATGACGTGACGATTGTATCGACCAAGAAGCTGGCCCAGCCCAAGGTCATGGGCGTGCCTCCCGAGGAGTTCGGGATCGAGCGCGGCGCCCGAACCATCAAGGATTGCAATTATTGCTTCCATGAGGTGGTGACCAAGACAGAAGCGCAGTTGATCGCGGAAGGATTTGACGAGGATCAGGTCAAGGCACTGACCGAATATACCGGGCAGACCGAGCTTGAAACCCTGACCCGCGACACCGAGCAGGAGCACTACGGCATTCAGTCAGGCGGGGTTAATTCCGCGGCGCGTCTGGTCAAGATCACCGAACATTATGTTCGGATGGATTACCGAGGCAATGGGCGTCCCTGCCTGTATCTGGTCATTACCGGCGGAGATCAGGGCCAGGTTCTCAAGCGCGACGGCAAGGAAGTCATTGAACCCGTCGATGTGATTCCGTTCGCTGCGACGTGTCCCGTTCCGATTACCCATCGTTTCTTTGGTCGCTCGATTGCTGATTTGGTCATGCCGAGCCAGCGGGAAAAAACCGCACTCAAGCGCGGCGCGCTCGACAACCTCTATCTGCACAACAATCCGAGGGTTGAAGTTGCTGAAGCTAATGCTGGACCTAACACCCTCGATGATTTGCTTGTATCTCGCCCTGGCGGTGTGGTCAGGACGAAACAGCCAGGCGGGCTGAACTGGCAAGTCGTTCCCGATATTACCGCATCCGTCTATCCGATGATGCAGTATATCGATGCGGAACTGGAAGCGCGAACCGGGCTGTCAAAGCAGTCCCAGGGCCTCGACGCCAATGCCTTGCAGAACCAGAGCGCCACGGCGGTTGCTCAGGTCTATTCATCCTCGCAAATGCGGATGAAGCTGATTGCCAGGATCATGGCCGAGGGCGTCAAGGATATGTTTTCCTTGCTGCACGGCACGATCCGAAAGCACGGCCAGGAAGCACAGACCGTTCGCTTGAACAACAAGTGGGTTCAGGTCGATCCACGCAACTGGAAAACCCGGAACGACATGACCATCAACGTCGGGCTTGGAACCGGCGGCAAAGCGCAGCAGTTCGCCCAGATGATGGCGATTGCGAACATCCAAGAGAAGCTACTTGCCGGCGGCAAGGCCAATCTGGTTGACGATACTAACCTTTTTAATGCTGCAACCGAGCTCTGCAAGATTAACGGCCACAAGAACGCGGACAAGTTCTTTAACGATCCGCAGGCGAAAGACCCTCAGACCGGGCAATTACTGCATCCGCCTATTCCGCCGCCGCCCGATCCGAAGGTGATGGCGATCCAGGCGCAGGCGCAGAATGACCAGCAAGAACTCGGGATGAAGGCCCAGCTTGACCAGCAGAAGGCCAAGGACGCTGCCGATCTGGCGAAGTTCAAAGCCGACATCGATGCCAAGCTGAAACTGCTCGACGGGCATATCAGGGCCATTGAGGCCGAACGCAAGATGGCGGCCGACCAGCAACAGCACCACGCCAAGATTGCGGAAACGGTCGTGGGGATGGTGGCGGATGCCCATAGCCATGATTTGAAGACCGAGCAGAACCAGCAGGCGCACGATGCCAGGCTTGAACAGATGAAGCAGAAGCCGGTCAAGAATGATTGACGAGGACAAGCTCGCTCAAGATGCTCATCGGGCAGCCCGGGCCAAGTCCCTGCTTGAAAACGAACTGCTACAGGAAGCCTTTGCATCACTCAGGGCGCAATATAGCGCAGACCTGATGGCAACTACGGTTGACCAGCAGGGCGCGCGCGAGCGGCTTTATCTGGCTCACCGGATTGTCGGTGAAGTCGAGCGCCATTTAGGCACTATCGTCCAAGACGGCAAACTTGCGGCCCGGCAGTTGAAAGACCTGGCGGAAGCAGCCGAGCGCAAGCCTGGCTGGCATCAGATTTAACAACCAAAAGGACAATTCATGACGACCGAAACCGGCTCGCCCGCCGGAGGTGAAGCTATTTTCTCGACCCCGCTTCCCGCCGACGCTCCCGAGACATTCAGTTCGCCCACCGAAGCCGCCGCATATTTCACGGCGCTGAAGGAAAAGAAACAACCTGCCGAGAGCGCCGACGAGGCGACCGCAGAACCCGAATTGGCGCAAGCCAACGGCGACCCGGAAACGGCCCCCGCCGAAGCACCTGACGAGGCCGAACCGGCAGAACAGCCGCCCATCGAGCCGCCGAGGGCTTGGAGCAAAGAGGAAAAGGAAGCCTTCCTAAAGCTGCCCCGTGATGCGCAGGAAATATCCGCGCGTATCGCCTCAGTTCGGGAGACTGAATTTCGTCGCGCTCAAAACGAACTCGCTGAACAGCGCAAAGCCATCGAGGCCGCGCGCCAGCAAGCGGAACAGGCAAAACAGCAGTATCTCGAAAAGATACCGACCATCGAAGATATTCAGCGGTTCGTCCAGCAAGGACCGTTTGCAGACATCAAGACACAAGATGATGCAGACGCCCTCGCTCAGAACGACCCGTTTCGGTATCTCCAATGGGATGCGTATCAGAAGCGTTTGAGCGGCGTTGCCATTCAGGCCACGCAGGCGCAGGCGCTCAAGGCTCAGGAAAAGCAGAGCAGGCGAGCGGCATACGAAGCCGAGCAGAACGCGCGTCTTGTCGAATTGGTCCCTGACATGGCCGATCCGAAGAAGGCGGGCGAGTTGCGCGAAAGTGCCGTCAAGATGCTCACCTCTGACCTTGGAATGAACATCGATCAGCTCTCCCGATGGATGTCCGATGACGTTGGGCACGAAATTTTGTCCAATGCCGGCATTCAGAAGCTCATTGCAGATCGATTGGCATTTCAGGCGCTCAAGGCCGCTCCGAAGGCCATTGCTGCCAAGCCCCTCCCGCCTGTCCAGCGACCGGGAACGTCACGCCCTGCGGGATCTGACGCATCCGAACGTGAACAAGCCCTCAACCGAAAACCCGAGCTTAGCGTCAAAGAGGCGACCGAACTGTATGAGTTACAGTCACGCCGACGCCGAGCCTAATCTTAAAGGACTACTGAAATGGCTCTCCCGAGCAATACCCTTGCCACTTATGAAGCGATCGGCAATCGCGAAGACCTCTCCAACATGATCTATCGAATCTCGCCCACGGATACGCCGTTCCTGTCGGCGCTGGACCGCGAGAAGGCAACCGGCACTTACCACGAATGGCAGACCCAGGCTCTTGCCGCCGCTTCGACCTCGAACGCGCAGCTTGAAGGCGACGACGCCACGACCAAGGCGATCACCGCTCGCGTCCGTCTCGGCAACTACTGCCAGATCTCGACCAAAACCGTCCGTGTGTCGGGCACCCAGCAGGCTGTTCAGACTGCCGGCGTTCCCAACGAACTGGCGAACCAGGCGATGCTTGCCGGTCTTGAACTCAAGACCGACATTGAATCGCAGATGGTCGGTTCGAACCAGGCGCGCAATGCGGGTGCGGACGCTACGGCCCGCGTTTCGGCCTCGATCCTGTCTTGGATCAAGACCAACACGGACAAGGGCACGGCGGGCGGCGCGGCTGATCCGGCTGCGGCTGACGGCACGGGCACCCGGACTGACGGTACGCAGATTGCGTTCACCGAAAGCCGCTTGAAGTCTGTTCTCCAGAAGTGCTGGACGCAGGGCGGTAAGCCCGGCACCATCATGCTGGGCGGCGGCAACAAGCAGGCGTTTTCGACCTTCACCGGCCGGGCTTCCCCGATTGAGGAAACCAAGTCCAAGAAGATCGTGGCATCGGTGACTGCCTACGAGTCGGATTTCGGCACGCTCACCGTTGTTCCGAACCGCTTCATGCGTACCCGTGACGTTCTTGTCCTTGAAATGGACAAGTGGGCTCAGGCTCATTTGAACGGCCGAACCATGGTCAACCTGCCGCTGGCGAAAACCGGCGACTCCGACCGTCGCATGATGCTCTCCGAATACGTGCTGGTAGCCCGCAACGAGAAGGCTTCCGGCGGCGTGTTCGATTGCACCGTTCCCACCTGATAACCTCGGGGGCCAGCTAACCACTGGCCCCTTTCATTTTTGAAAGGATATCCCGATGGGAACAACTGACAATTTCGATTCCAGTGCGCTCACGCGCGCCGTTGCCACATCCACGCTCCCGGTCCTCCGGGCCGCAAACGCTGGAGCCGGCAATCTTACGCTCGATCAGGTATCGCCCTTTGTGGGGCGCTATCGTCATCTTACGATCGGCGGCAATCTCGGCACGCTGTCCTCGCTCGGCACCAACAAAACGCTGGTTGCGGGCACCACCTATGTGGCGGATATCTTCATTCCGCTATCAAGCGTTCTTCTAACCGGCATAGGCGTACTGAACGGGGCCACGGTCGGAACGGACAAGGGTATCGTTTCCCTGTACGACTCGACCGGCGTTCTCCTGGCAAACTCTGCATTGGCAGGTGCCACTACTTCCGGCGCCAATGCGTTCCAGCAGTATGCGTTCACGGCGACTTACACGACTGTGAAGCCGGGCCGCTTCTGGATTGCCTATCAGTCGAATGGCACTACGGACACGATCAGGACCGTCGCCACAGCAACCTGGGTTGATCTATTGACCCAATCCAACACCGGAGCTTTCGGCACGTTGCCGGCGCTGACGCCTCCGACGACGTTTACCGCCGACGTTGGCCCTGTCGCTTACGCCTACTGATCTCATCCTTATCTGAAACTTGACGGCGGGCTCCGGCTCGCCTTTTTTCTTTGGAGCAACCTCAATGGCTATTCCCGCCAATCATCCCATGCTTAAGGAGGCGTTCGGGCAGCAGATTTATTGCCCGTCGATTGGCGGCACGCCAGTCTCCGCCTACTTCCGTGTTCCCTTCAATGCCCGTATCGGTACGATCAGTCTTACTCCTCAGGGAACGATTACGACCGCTGACTGCGCGGTTGCAATCGCCATCAGCGGAACGACCAATACCAACCTGGCCGGCACGTTGCCGGTTTCTGGAGCGGCTCCCGGCACGGCGGCCTCATGGGCACCCGCTATTCTGACCTATGTGACTGAAGGCGATATCATAAAGTTCACGCCCTCGGGCGCTTCCGGCGCATCCATTGCCGGTATCTTCGCCATGAACCTGATCGCGGGCTAACCCATGACGCAGTATTGGGGAACGGGCCGCTTAGGCACAGTCCAGTCCGCTGCCTATACGGGGACGGCTGGCACCACGACGAACGTGGTCACGAACGGCGTTCAGAAGGTGCGGGTTCTGGTCACCACGGATGCTTATGTCCGGATCGGCGTCAACCCTACCGCAACGACTTCTGACACCTACGTGGTCGGGCTTTCGCCGGAATATTTCACGGTTGTGTCAGGCGAGAAGGTTTCCGCAGTTCAGGTCTCAAGCGGCGGAACGCTTGTCGTGACCGAGATTTCCTAAGTGTTCGACTTCTACATTGAGGACGACGCAAGCGAAATCCATCTCTTGCGACATATCATCAGACAAAATGGAGCTATCATGGGCGATACCACCAAACTGAAATCCGACGTTGCCGAATTGGCCGCAAAGCTGGATGCATTTCTTGCTAAGCAGCCCCCCGTTCCTGTTGACGATCAGCCCGAAATCGATGCTATCGATGCCGATATCCAGGCTCTGGCGGCGAAGATCCCTGCCTAAATGCTCCAGACCAAAATCCACCTCGATAGCAACGGGCAAGACCTTGCTATCGAGCACATCCAGGATGTCGAGCCAATCCTAGAGCGCAACAAGACGCTCAGGACGCTTGAGCAGTCCAAGACGGACGGCCTTCGCGAAGTCGCGGAAATCCCGAACGTAATCCTCATCCAATGGCTGGACGAGGAACACGCCAAGGGCAACACCGATTTGCGGATGTTTTCGGCCGAGTTCGATCTTCTTGTCAAAAAGAAGCTGCAAGATCCCGATTGGGCCTATCTTAGAACGGACAAGCCAGCGCTCGTCGTAGGCTGGATGGGGTTTGGTAGCTGATGGCGACGATCACCACCTACGCCACGCTGCAAAGTGCTGTAACAGAGTGGCTTGCCCGCGATCAGGATACCACGCTGATTGCGCGCATCCCAACTTTTATCCAATTGGCGGAAGCGAAGTTCAATCGTGAGCTTTACGTCAGACAAATGGAAAGCCGGGCGACGACGACGGTCAACACTAGCTCGAGCGAGCCCGAGTTCATATCTCTGCCGGCGGATTTCCAGTCTATGCGGCGTGTCCGATTGTCCGGCGTAACCGGCAAGCCATCGCTTTCGTTCATGTCCGGCCAGCAGATGGAAGAATACCGTTTCAACAACGCCAACGCTTCCGGGCAGCCGCAATACTTCACCATTTTCGGGACCGAGATGGAATTGGCGCCGACGCCGGACGGAGCTTATGCGCTGGAAATGATCTACCGGCAGAACATTCCGCCGCTTGCGACGAACGATCCGAACTGGCTGCTGTTGCTCGCGCCTGACTTGTATCTCTACGGCGCCCTGTTGGAGTCTGCGCCTTACATCAAAGAAGATGGCCGCATTCAAACGTGGTCGGTCGGGATGGCGGCTGCTCTAGCTGGTCTGAATAATCTTGGACTGACTTCAACATTTAACGCCGGCCCGATGCAAATGGGCATTTCCGGGGTGACGCCATGACGACGTGGACGCCGGCTACCAAGCAATCGGAAACGTGGACTTCGGAAGACCCGGCGCGTCGGGTGTTTAGTCAGCTTATATATTCGCACGCCTTCTATACCTCGAAGCGGGTTTTTGCATTGGGCTCCTCGGCCGGCATTTATGATCGCGCCGCAACCCAGGCCGAAGTATGGGTCGCTAATTAATGGCTACGGTCGTTGTCCATCATACGGTTACGACGGGCGCCCCGGCCGATACGTCGGCGCTTGTTGATGGTCCCGCGTGGGATGCGGCGCATACCGTGACCGGACTGGAAAACGTCGATAATACCTCGGACGTGAACAAGCCGGTTTCAACTGCCCAGGCGGCAGCGCTTGCGCTCAAGCTGAACATCACTTCCGCGCGTGAGCGACTGACAGCTGGTCGTACCTATTACGTCCGCACGGACGGGAACGATAATAATACGGGGCTTGCAAACACATCGGGGGGGGCCTTCCTAACCGTTCAGGCCGCTATCAATGCGACGGCCGCACTGGATCTTCAGATATACGATGTCACCATCCAGATTGCTGATGGCACCTATACTGGTGGCGTCGTTGTGAACGGACCGTGGCTCGGGTCCGGAACTGTCACAATTCAGGGCAATAACGGAACGCCATCGAATGTTATCCTTAGCACTGGATCATCTGATGCGATCTCGGTCAGGAATGGCGGGAGACTGACAGTCCGCGACATGAAGATCCAGAACACAAGCGGCTCGTTCTTGATCTACGCACAGAGCAATGGCTACATTGATTATGGGAATATTGTTTTCGGAGCGGCGACGGTCGCGCATGTACGCACGCTCGATGGGGGCGCAGTTTCATGTTCCGTCAATTATACAATTGCCGCCGGGAGTGGTCGGCACTGGAGCGCGAGCGGCCCCGGCGCGGTGATCCGGTGTCAGAACCGAACCATTACGATTTCTGGAACTCCAGCGTTTAGCGTGGCGTTTGCCGAGGGCATCGTTGGCGGTCAGGTAATCGTCAACAGCGATACTTTCTCGGGTTCAGCTACAGGGCCTCGCTACTCTGCTAACAGCATGGGTATGGTCTATACGGGAGGGGCTGGCACAACTTATCTACCGGGAGATTCTGCGGGCTCTGGCACCAATCCTGGCACTTCACCTTATGGCCTCTATAACTGATAGGTGAAGCATGGATTATGATCCCCGCGATTGGTATTGGGTCATCGGAAGCGGAACCTCGCAGGTCTATGCGAGCGCACGTGGCCAATTCGTATCAGTAGATGATCCTGTTTATTTGGAATGGTTGAGCGATAGCACGCCAACCCACATCGATACGATGGACAGCCTCAAGGCAGTCCTGACCGACGCGAATGTTGCGCCTTATCTGACGGTTACGCCACGGCAAGCGCGGCTGGCACTTTTGGGTGCCGGGTTGCTAGATGAAGTCGAAACGGCAGTAACCAACGCGGGCGGCGCTGCGAAGATCACTTGGGACTATGCCACGCAAATCCGCCGAACCGATCCCTTGGTGACGATACTTGGAACTGCGCTCGGCCTATCCGACGCGCAGATTGACGCGCTTTTTACGAGAGCCCTTCAATTATGACCGCATTGAGCGCCTGATGTCCCTAGTTCAATGGGGAGATTATAAGCCAGATACGTCTGATTATGAAGGTCAGTCGGCGCACGACATCCAGAATGTCATCCCGAGATCGGATGGCTATGGGCCGTTCCCCTCGTTTTCGGCTTATACGACCGCTTTGCCTTCTGCTTGTCGTGGCGCGTTTTATGCCTTGAAGTCAGATGGCACCGTTATCACCTTCGCCGGCACCGCAACCAAGCTCTACCAGCTCAGCAATACCGATTTTACCTGGACCGATGTTTCAAAGGGGGCGGGGACTTACACCGCGCCATCTTACGGCGGGCAGGCCGCTAATTGGGTGTTCGCTCAGTTTGGCAATCTCGTCTTCGCCACGCAGGCCAACACGGTTCTGCAGGTCTTCGATTTATCGTCCTCCACGGCCTTTGCGGACTGCGCTGGTTCGCCGCCACAAGCAGCCTACATCAGCGTGGTCGGCCGGTTTCTCGTGCTCTCGGGGCTTCTCTCGGCTCCCTATCGCATTCAATGGTCTGGGTTAAACGCGACCACCACCTGGACCTCGGGCGTTAATTCGTCTGACTTCCAGGATTTCCCGGACGGCGGCATTGTGCGCGGCGTGGCCGGCGGCGAGTCTGGGATCATCTTCCAGGATCAGGCCATCCGGCGCATGTCCTATGTGCCTGGCTCGCCGATCATCTTTCAGATCGATCGCATCACCCAGGACAAGGGGTTGTATGCGCCTTATTCCATCATCCGCGCGGGAGAAAAGATTTTCTTCTATGCGGGCCAGGGGTTTCACAAGATCGAGCCGGGCGGGGTGCCAGAACAGATCGGGCGAGAGAAGATAGACCGTAGTTTTCTAGCCGATCTCGACAAGGGCAATCTGCAACTGTTCATGGGCGTTGCCGATCCAAGGTCAACCCGGATTTTCTGGGCCTACAAGTCGGTTGCGGGGACGACCGGCACCTATGACACGATCCTTGGGTATGATTTCCTGCTCGACCAGTTCTTCCCGATCGATGCGACAGGGGAGTATCTGCTCGGCATTTCACAAAGCGGTCTGACGCTGGAAAACCTAGACGCTATTTCATCGTCAATCGACGCTTTGACGCTCTCGTTGGACTCCTATGCCACGGCGGTTCAGCCGCAACTAGCGCAATTCAATAGCTCTCATGTGCTTGGGTTTTTCTCGGGCGCAAACCTTGAAGGCATGATGGAGAGTGCCGAGCAGGGCACCGACGAACAGCGGATAACGATACGTGGTTTCCGCCCCATCACGGATGCCTCGACGCTCTACGGGTCCATTTCCTACCGAGACACGCAACAGGCGACGGTCGCGCACAGCAACGAGGTCCAGATCAATACGAGAACCGGGCGCTGCGATTTGATGCGCGATACCCGCTATTCCAGATTCAAGGTCAGGATACCCGCCGGTACCGGCTGGACGTTTTGCGCCGGCATCATTCCTGACATTACGACAAACGGCACGTTGTGACCGCCTACGTTCCCGGCCTGTCCGAAACCGATCCGAAGAAGATCATTCTCGCCATTCAGCAGTTGGCGGCGGGCCGGTCCAACGCGGTTGGGACAGTGACGCTCACGGCGAATGCTTCAACATCAACCGTGACGGACAATAATTGTTCAGTTGGGAGCGTGCCTATTCTGGTCCCGACCACGGCGAATGCGGCAGCGGAAATCGGAAACGGCACGATGTATATTTCTAACGTGTCGGACAAGTCATTCACGGTCACCCACGCAAACAACGCTCAGGTAGACCGCTCGTTTCTGTATGCCCTGCATGGTTGAGCTGGTCTGTGTCGATCCAAAGTTAGTGGATCAGTTCTGGCCTCATGCAAGCAAGCTGATCCAAACAGCCGTTGAACGGACAGGGCTTTGTGAGTTCAAAGAGATCGAAAACAGCGTTCTCAGGGGCGAACAGTTCCTATGGCTGGCCTGGTCGGGGTCGATCGAGGCCGCAGCCACCACGCAGCTTGTCAAGTTAAACGGGCATCTGGTTTGCGTCCTCACTGCCTGCGGCGGGCATCAACGCGAGAGGTGGCTACCCTTGTTAGCGAAGATCGAACAATTCGCCAAAGATGAGGGCTGCACATGCCTTCGGATATTCGGCCGTAGGGGCTGGGAGCGCGTGCTTAACGACTATCGCGTCGAACACATCATTTTGGAAAAGCAACTATGAGCGGCACATCATCCAGCACCCAGCAGCAGAGTTCAACGACCCAGCCATGGGCCGCAGCGCAACCCGCGTTGCAGGGTATCCTCACCCAGCTCAAGCCGATGATTGAAAACAGCGGATTGAACGGCGCTCAGACCGGCGCGATCAACCAGTTATCGGCCAATGCTGCGGGAGGAAATCCCTATGCTTCGCAGATCGGCGCAAACGCAAATGGGCTTTTGACCGGCGGCGGCGCAACCAACCAGGCGGGCGCGGTCAATCAGAACTATCAGAACTATCAAGCGCAGACTAACCCGCTCGCGTCGAACACGAACTACAATCCATTCGATACGCCTGGATTCCGGGATGCCATCAATACGGCGACCTCGGATATCACTAACGCCACTAACGGGCAGTTCGCGGCAGCGGGCCGGGATTTCAGCGGCGCCAACTCAATGGCGCTCGGGCGCGGCCTGACACAGGGCTTGGCTCCCACCATTGCGGCTCAATATAATCAGAACGTCCAGAACCAGCAGGGTGCGGCCAGCAATCTTTTCAACGCCGGCAACACCAACGCGGGCATTCAGGCCGGCTTACAGCAGCAGGACGTGGCCAACCGACAGGCGGGGACTCAAGCTGCAACCGATGCCCTCAGCGCAAAGAATTGGGGGCCAACCGCAACGCTTGCGGCAGAAGGATTACGACAGGGCATCCCGGCCCAGAACCTCGGAATGCTTGCAAACATCGGCGTTCCCATCGCCGGCCTCGGTTCACAATCTCAAGGGACAAGCACGGGCACTCAAACCATGTCGCCATGGCAGCAGTTAATGCAGGGCACGAGCCTGTTCGGGTCTTCGGGTAGTGGCGGTACATCGCCCGTTCAAGGATTGCTCGCACTTCTATCCGATCGCCGCGCCAAGGAAGATATCGAGCAGGTTGGAACGCTGTTCGACGGCACCCCCGTCTATCGCTTCCGCTACATTGGCCAACCCGCCATGCAGATCGGCCTCATGGCTCAGGACGTGGAAAAGACCACGCCAGAAGCTGTTTCGGAAATCAACGGCGTCAAGTTCGTCAACTATCAGATTGCAACCGAAAAAGCCGTGGAGGCTGCATAAGTGGGCCTGCTTGACGCGCTCTTTAACAGCGATACTTACAGCGGCCAGGGCGGTGGCTTGCTGGATCTGATCCGCTCGCAAAGCCAGTATATGCCAAGCCAAGCATCCGCTCAGGACAACCAGCCGGCCCCGCTCGACAGCGCTAGGTGGCCCGCTGGTCCGGTTGGTGCGCCGTCGTCGGCTCCTCCCGTCTCTTTTGCGGACCGCTTTAACGCGCTGCCCAATGCGGCACCGATTGCGGTTGGTGACTATCAGATGCCCCGGATTGGCCCTGTGAGCCAGTTCGCTTCTGATCCCTCCTTGTTACCGCAAAATGCCACAAACACGCAAGGCGCGTTGCCGCAAGGCCAGCCTCCCCAGATGGCTCCGGCGCAACAGCCCCAACCGTCGCAGCAGCAGGAACAGGCCTTGCCTCCCGCGCTTGCTGGACTTCCTACCGGCAATTTCCTCGACAAAATCAACGCTGGCTTGCAGAGCCTTGGGCACGGCGGCAGCATCATCGGGGCATTGACGGGGAACAGAACCGATCCTCAGTCGATCGCGCAGCAGAACCTTACAGGACAATATCAGGCTGTTCGGCAAACGCTGCTTCAAAGCGGGCTGTCACCTCAGGAAGCCAACTCGAAAGCCATGCTTGCCGTGATGAACCCGGAAGCTGGCAAGACCATTCTGACCGAAGCCCTTACCAATAAGGAAAAATACGGCATCATCAGCGAGGACCCGTTCGCCGGCAAGAAATACGGGTTCATCAACGAGCGTGACCAGACTGTTAACGGCAAGCCCGTGAACACTGACGGGTCAAGCGCTTCCTCGTCCACCCCTTTGGCGGATATGGAAAGAGCGAAGGCTGCAGGTGTATCGGGCGAGGCTCTTTACGAATATCTCCCCAAGCAAATCGCACCAATGGTTCGCGCCATGATCGAAGGCCGCCAGCCGCTCCCGACCGGCGCGGCCATGAGAAATCCGGCGACGCTGGCTCTTATCGATGCGGCTCATTCTGTTGACCCGACCTTTGATGCAACGAGTTGGGCGACTAGGGTCAAGGGGCAGGCCGATTATTATGGTGGCGGAAAATCTTCCGAGATAATGAGGAAAGCCAATCAGTCTGCGCTACATTTTGGCGAGCTTGTATCCGATAAAATGGGAGCTTTGCCGGGCCACGCTATCCCTGCGGTCAATGCTCTCTCTAACTTTGTAAACACTGAATTGCTAGGTAATGGAGCGCAGGGCAATTTTGAAGTTAACGCCCACGCTCTGGCTGACGAATTGGCTGGGCTGTTCAAGGGCGCCAATTTAAGCGATGCCGAAATCAGGGCATGGGAATCTCGCTTGTCCCCGAATATGTCTCTTGAGCAACAGCGGGGGATGGCAAAAACTCTACTTGGTCTGTATCGGGATTCCGTAGCGGCTTTAGAAAAAAAGCGTGTTGAGTCGATTGGGCAGGCTGCGGCCGATAAAAAGGGGACGATACTTGGCTCCGAAGCGGACGCGGCATTATCGGGCGTTGAAAAGTTCGCGAATGGAGGCGCAAGGGCTTCCGCAGGAACGAGCAAGCCCGCAACCGTCATCCAGAACGGTCATACCTATACGCTCCAGGCCGATGGCAGCTATAAATAATGGATAAACCCCCGTTCGATCCATCGCAGCCGTTCAGCGCTGCCGACAAGCCGGCCTTCGATCCGTCTCAGCCATTCCAAGCAGCGCCGCAAGTGGGCATGGCCGAAGATGCTGGCAAAGCCGTAGCATCTGGGCTCGGCAACGCCACTATTGGAACGCTCGGGATGGTTGGCGACCTGACTAATCTCGGGGCGAAGGGCATCGAGGCCGCGTCTAACTACATCAGCGGCAAGCTCGGCTATGAGCCCTATCATTCGTCGGGCGACTCGATCCTGAATAAAATCCCGACCTCGGAGAGCATTAAGGCAACCGTCACCGATCCCATCGTCTCGCCGGATTATCAGCCGCAATATGCGACAGGGAAAGTTCTGAAGACTGGAGCGGAATTTCTGCCCGCCATTGTCGGCGGACCCGAAAGCCTCACTCAAAAATTGCTTACCCGTGTTGCGGCTCCCGCTTTGGCTTCCGAAGGTGCTGGCGCACTAACAGAGGGAACGGCAGCGGAACCTTATGCGCGGGCTGCCGGCGCGTTGGCGGGCGGCGTCGGCGCCTCTGCTGCTGCTCAGAAATTCAAGGCTATG
>Ga0105237_10004247_pt1 | contig 16672 bp, 13 predicted proteins | sample KBSC24metaG_FD_81520 | JGI IMG/M metagenome (GOLD analysis project Ga0105237, IMG submission 81520) | Corn rhizosphere microbial communities from Kellogg Biological Station, Michigan, USA - KBS C2-4 metaG | ecosystem: Host-associated > Plants > Roots > Rhizosphere > Soil | place: Michigan, USA... | reverse complement strand
CCTTTGCGCCGCAATCCCGGACATCGGGAAGAAAAGCGAGTTAAAAAGTATCGACGAGGGTATCGTCATCGCCGAGACGATGGTTAAAATGGACAAGCGCTATGCGATCCCGAAAGTAAATGCGTATCTCGACGGCGGGTCACAGGAGTCGAATTTTTCATTCTCCTCTACCAGCCGCTACTACCTGGTGGGCGCGCAATTGTCGGTGCCCCTGTTTGCCGGCGGCCGGAACAAGCATACGATCCGCATGGCCCAGCTCAACCTGGAATCCCAACACTTGCAGAAGGACCTGCTGACCAACCAGCTGCTTACCGCAGCGAAGGCGGCCCAAAACAATCTGGCTTCTGCTGTTTCGGCCTGGCATGCTGAAGAAAAACGCCTGGAGTCTGCAAAGGCTTATTTCAAACTCATCGATAAGGGATTCAGAGAAGGGGTCAATACCCTCATCGAATTCATCGACGCCCGCGAGCAGTTGACTACAGCATCGCTGCAGCTCAATATCGCCCAATACACCATATTATCCCAGTTAGCCGAATATGAAAGCTATTTCCAAAATATAATGAAATGAAAAAACTGCTATTTCCCCTTTTTGGGTCCCTTTTGATGCTATCCTGTGTACAAAAGGTCAAGGATGACGGTTCCACACGGGATCAAAACGAGGTTACTGCTGTAAAAGTAATAACGGTCGGCTCGCAATCGGTGGAGGATTCGATCTATACCAGCGGCCTGATCGCCACAGAGAATGAGGCCAGGCTCTCCTTCAAGATCGGCGGGGTCGTCGACCGCATCCTGGTTGAAGAAGGTCAGTTCGTAAAACAGGGACAGCTCCTGGCTACGCTGAAACCCACCGAGATCAATAGTCAGCTGGAACAAGCCAGTCTTGCACTCGACAAGGCGCAACGAGATTACTCCCGTGCCAGCAATCTCTATAAGGATAGTGTCGCCACGCTGGAACAGCTGCAAAATTCCCAAACGGCCCTGGAGCTGGCAAAGCGATCGGTAGAGACGACTGCTTTCAATCAGCAATATGCCTTTATAAAGGCGCCCGCGGATGGTTTTATCATCAGCAGGATTGGGAACAGCGGAGAGATAGTGGCTGCGGGTACCGCTGTACTATCCATGGGAGAGACGGGGGTGGAAAAAGGTTGGGTACTGCGCGTGGGCGTCACCGATGCCGAATGGTCGTCGATCTATGCCGGACAAAAAGCGATCGTCCGGCTGGATGCCTTTAGCGATAGGGTATTTACAGGCGCTGTTTATAAAAAATCCCGGTCGGTGGACCAGGGCAGCGGAACCTTCCTGGTAGATATCCGGATCAATTTCAGCCGGGAGACCCCAGCCGCAGGCATGTTCGGGAAAGCGGCGCTTCTCTCCGACAGGCCAGCCGAAGTCAATACCATCCCATATGAGGCCCTGGTTCAGATCAGTGGCAATAGGGCCTTTGTTTATGCACCGCAACAAGATGGCTCTTTGAAGAAAAAAGAAGTAGTCATTCAGTCATTCAATGCACGGGAGGTCATCATCCGATCTGGCCTTCAGGCGGGCGAGCAGGTGGTAGTATCGAATAATGCCTTTCTGAATGAACATTCAAGGGTCGCGATTGCCTCTACGGATAAATAACTCTAACAAATCAACAGATGAAAATAACTGACTTTTCGGTGAAGAATTACCAGTTTACAATGGTAATAGCGATCATGGCCGCGGTCATCGGCGTTGTGACCATGTTGACCATGCCCCGATCGGAGGACTCGCAGATGCGCCCGCCGGCCTTTATTATAAATGCGGTGTATCCCGGAACCAACTCCAAAGATATGGAGGAGCTGATCGTGAAGCCCATCGAACAAAAACTCTACGATCTCGATGATGTGGACAGACTGACCTCAACGGTGGAAGATGGCCGGTGTGTCACCAATATATTATTTAAATGGAGCACCAATTGGGAGATAAAATACCAGGATGTGATCAGGGAGATCAACGGTCTGCGAAGCTCGCTGCCTCCTGATCTTTACAAGTTGGAGGTCAATAAAATGGACCCTTCCCAGGTGAACATCCTACAGATCGCCCTTGTGTCTGAGGAGGCGTCTTACAAGACCTTACGGGATCAGGCGGATGAACTGAAAAAATCGCTTGAGAAGATCCACTCTCTAAAGAGTGTGGAATATTCGGGCTTCCCCGAACAGATCGTCCGTGTCGACCTGCACCTCGACAAGATAGCCCAGTTAAAAATCCCGCTGAATACGATTGTGGGTACGATCCAGGGGGAGGCGGCCAATATCCCGGGTGGCGATATCAATATCAATACCCGGAGTTTTAACGTGAAGACGAGCGGCAGGTTTGAAAATGTGGATGATATTGCCGGAACGGTAATTTACAATTCAGGAGGGAGGATCGTGCTGCTGAAGGATGTTGCCGACGTACGATTCAACTACGAGGAGGAGAAGCACCGGGTAAGGGTCGACGGCCACCGCTGTGTGCTGGTCTGCGCTCAGTTGAAAGCCGAATCGAACATCTCCGTCGCGCAACAGCAATACATGCCCATTATCGCGGCCTTCCAGTCAAAGCTTCCTGCCAATATCAAGCTGGTCCGGATATTCGATCAGGCGGATAATGTCGCCCGCCGTCTGGGCGGACTGGGCGAGGACTTTGTCATTGCGATCATCCTTGTGCTGATCACCTTGTTACCGCTGGGTTTCCGATCCTCGCTCATCATCATGGCAGCCATCCCTCTCTCCCTGTCCCTGGGGCTGGTGGGGCTTAACTATGTCGATATTTCGCTGAACCAAATGAGCATTGTGGGTCTGATCGTGGCGCTCAGCCTGCTGGTCGATGACAGCATCGTCGTCGTCGAGAATATCGAACGCTGGCTTAGGGAGGGGCATAGCCGGAAAGAGACCGCCATCCTCGCCACCCGGCAGATCGGGCTGGCGGTGCTTGGCTGTACAGCCACATTGATCATCGCATTCCTGCCGCTGGTATTCCTGCCGGGAGGACCTGGCGAGTTTACACGGGGACTACCGCTGGCGATCATCACTTCGGTGGTTGCCTCCCTGCTGGTGTCGCTGACCATCGTTCCCTTCCTTGCCAGCCGGCTCCTCAAAAATAAACCAGGATCGGAAGGGAATATCTTTATGCGGGGGCTGAAAAAATTCATCCATAAAACCTATGCTCCGCTGCTGGACTGGGGTTTGAAGTGGCCGAAACTCACGCTCCTGGTCGCACTGGTCCTTTTCGTGGCTTCCATCAGGCTGTTTGGGAGCGTTGGCTTTAAACTCTTCCCGGACTCCGAGAAACCGATGTTCCTGATCAACGTGAAGCCATCGCAGCAATCCAACCTGTACGAGACAGACAGGATCGCCCGCATGGTCGAGGACAGTCTGATACACCAGCCCTGGTTGAAATTTCTTACCAGCAACATCGGAAAGGGGAATCCGAGGGTATACTATAACGTTCCTCAAGAGCAAGAGAAAAAAGATTTTGCCCAACTCTTTGTTCTGCTAAAGGATGACATAAAGGCCGCCGAAAAGGGACGGATCATCGAGTCAATGCGTCAGCAATTCAGCAATTTCGCATGGGCAAAGATCGAAGTGAACGACTTTGTGCAGGGGCCGCCAATGGAGGCGCCGATAGTCGTTCGCGTCTTCGGGGGGAATATCGACACGCTGCGATCTATTACGGCCAAAGTGGAGCAGCTGTTGTTAAAGATAAAGGGGGCGGTAAATATAAACAACGACCTTGCCTCGTTCCAGACGGATCTGAAAGTACAGATCAACCGGGAAAAAGCCAGGACCCTTGGCGTACTGACGGTGGACATCGACCGTACCATCCGGCTGGCCATTGCCGGCCAGAGCGTTGGCGGGTTCACTGACGAAAATGGGGACGACTATAATATTATGGTCGAGGCGCCGAAAGACAAGACCCCTACCCTTGATGTCTTCCGGAACTTATTCGTCAATAGCGCCACCGGCCTGCCAGTGCCCCTGGATCAGATAGCCCGTCTGACTTTTGAGAATTCACCCTCGGCCATCAATCGACTCAACAAAAGCCGTTTTGCGAAGGTCACCGCCGGCACCAGCGCGGGTGTTCTCGCCAACAATGTTCTGAAGCAACTGATCCCGGAGCTAAATAAAATAAAAATGCCGGCGGGCTATTACTATAAGCTGGCTGGTGAAGCGGAGAGCGAGGACGATGCGTTTGGCGGCGGGTTTATGACAGTGGTCATTGCAACGATCTTTCTTTTCGTCATCGTGCTGATCCTGCAATTCAAGACCTTTAAGGGTTTGCTGATCGTGCTTTCGGTGATCCCGCTCGGTGTGGTAGGCGGCGCAACGATACTCTATCTCACGGGATATCCCATGTCCTATATTACGATCATCGGCTTTATCGGCCTCGCGGGTGTCGAAGTAAAGAATTCCATCCTGCTGGTTGACTTCACCAATCAGCTCCGGGCGCAGGGTATGCCGCTGGTCGAAGCTATCGAAAAGGCCGGTGAGATCAGATTCCTGCCTGTGGTGCTGACATCCGTCACGGCGATCTGCGGTCTGCTGCCCATAGCTATGAACGCCAATCCGTTGATCTCTCCACTGGCGCTGGTGCTGATTGGCGGGTTGATCAGCTCGACGCTGTTATCCCGGATCGTTACACCCGTCGTATACAAATTACTTCCACCAAAAATCGGGCAATCATGAAGATCAAATTCACCTCCTCATCTTAAAAACGTACTCCAGGTATCCGGGTGTTATTCCATTGAATAAAGTAGTGCGCTGGTGACTGAATTCAAAGCTCGTATTTGTCAGAGACAGTATCTTACATTCCTCGGGCTGCAATGGGAGGTTCTTGTTGACGAGTATGAAACCAGTGTCGTCCTTTAGTGTGTACGTGCCGCTCTCACCCGCGGGGCTGAGGTCGGGCGTCAGATTTTCCAGCCACGTAAGGTCGTTGTTGAACTGAAAATAATAATAGTTGGGTTCTGAATAGGTGGCGCTGTCGTTCATGGCCTTCCCGGTGGAATCACGCGGAATGACCTGCACGCTGAGGATAGTCCATTTACCGGCGATTGAATTAGTTCCGGGAGAAGGCATATTCCCCTGGTTCTTTTTGCATGCCACACATGTTGTGACCATGGCTATGAGTATGAATATGTTTTTCATGGTGAGTTGTTAGCAGCAAATAAACGGGTTTTTTGCTAATCAAGTTGTCTGTATGCCGTCGCATTCTCCAATCGGTGGATTTCCATGGACCACCGGCGGTACCATCCTGCAATTTTGCGGCGCCGGCATGCAAAATCCGGACCCTTCGCGGGAACAGTTTTTGAGGCAGCTATCTTAAACTGCACTAATGAAACTCTTTATCGATACCGCCAACCTCGATGAGATAAAAGAGGTGAATGAGATGGGGATCCTGAATGGAGTGACTACCAATCCTACGCTCATGGCCAAGGTGGGCGTAAAAGGTGAAAAGGGTCAATACCACCCTTGTATTCTCGGCCGGGCAGGCAATTCTGGCAGCCAAGGCTGGCGCTGTCTATGTTTCTCCTTTTATAGGCCGGATAGATGATACGGGTTGGGACGGGCTCGAGCTCATCGCGGAAATAGCCAATATCTATCTGGTACAACAATATTCCACTCAGATACTGGCAGCCTCCATCCGGAATTCCAACCATATTATTAAATGTGCGGGATTGGGCGCCCACGTATGCACCTGTCCTCTCGAGTCGATACTCGGACTTCTGAAACACCCATTGACCGACATCGGCCTGGCGAAGTTTATGGAGGATGCAAAAAAGTCCAAGTAAGTGGATGAAAGAATTGTCTCCCCTGATCCATCAGGTCTCTGACCAGACTATTGGAAATATATCCCTTACCTTTAGCTGGTAACGTGCAAATCAGATACATTTGCGGAACCTCAAAATTTTAAGAAATGAAAAGAACGCTGCTCTTTACGGCGCTGGCCTTATCGGTTGTCACCGGCATGGCGCAAAAACCCAATACGCTGACTGCAAAAGAAAAGAAACAAGGGTGGAAGCTGCTGTTCGACGGCCATTCGACCAAAGGCTGGCATACTTATCTGCGGGATACGGTCGGCGCAAAATGGCAGGTAAAGGATGACGCGCTGGTATTCGACCCGTCCCAGCCGGCCAGCGGAGGAGGAGACATCGTGACGAATGACAGCTATGAAAATTTTGAGCTTCACCTGGAGTGGAAGATCTCCAAAGGCGGCAACAGCGGGATCATCTTTGACGTACAAGAAGACCCTAAATATGACGCGACCTATCTTACGGGTCCTGAAATGCAGGTTTTGGATAATATCGATGCCTCTGATAATAAGAAGCAAAACCATTTAGCAGGATGTCTTTATGATATGGCGGGGGACTCCATCGTCTCCCAACCCAAGCCGGTGGGAGAATGGAACGAGGTAAGGCTGATCCAGAACAAAGGTCATCTCACTTTCTGGCTCAACGGTATAAAGACCTATGAAGGGCAGATGGGCAGTGAAGAATGGAATAAAATGGTTGCCAACAGCAAGTTCAAGAATAAAGTCTTTAGCGATTTTGCCAAGGTGTCCAAGGGTAAGATAGCTCTTCAGCAGCATCCGGGATCAAGCCAGTGGAGAAATATCAAGATACTTCCGCTGTGATGCGCGCCGTCCTCTTCATCCTATGCCTCGGCATGTCGCTGTCCGCCGTGTGTCAAAGTCCGGCTGTCCTTCGTGTGAGAAGCTGGCGGCAACAACAAGAGCAATCCATCATAAGAGAGTTCGTATCTTTTTTATCCATTCCAGACATAGCCGCCGATAGCCTCAACATTCAAAAGAATGCTGCCTTTATCCTTCAGATGATGCAGGACAGGAATATCGGCAATGTGCAATTGCTGAAGGGGAAAGAGGGATATCCACCAGCCGTATATGGAGAGATAACGGTACCGGGCGCCATCCGGACCATCGGCTTTTATGCGCACTACGACGGGCAACCTGTCAACCCTGCACAATGGGCAAATGGACTCTCGCCCTTTGTTCCTGTGCTCTACGACGGGTCGCTCCTGGATCAAGGCAAGCCTATCCCCTTCCCTGCGTCCGGCCCCTATGACCCGGAATGGAGGATCTACTCACGTGCCTCATCGGATGATAAGGCCGGGGTAATAGCGATTCTTAACGCCTATCAGGCGCTCACGGCGGGCGGTATAAAGCCAACTTCCAATATCAAATTCCTGTTTGAAGGCGAGGAAGAGGCCGGGTCCGCGCATTTGGGCGATATATTCGCGGCAAATACCAGTCTTCTGCACACCGACTGTTGGATCATCTGTGACGGGCCCGTCCATCAGTCCGGAAGAAAACAAATTGTTTTGGGTGTAAGGGGAGATACGCATATCGACCTGACGGTATATGGCCCTAAGAGACCTCTTCACAGCGGTCATTATGGCAACTGGGCCAATAACCCTGCCATGATGCTGGTGAAGCTGCTGGCTTCGATGAAAGACGATTCGGGGCGAGTGACGATCAAGGGTTTTTATGACGATGTACGACCCTTGTCCGATGTAGAGAAGAAGGCCCTGCGTGAAGTTCCCTCTGTAGACGAACAGATGAAGAAAGAGCTGGGATTCACCGACACGGAAATGAAAGGCCTCTCGCTCTCCGAGGCCATCAATCTTCCTTCATTGAATATAAACGGCATCCACAGCGGCAATGTAGGCAGCCAGGCGTCCAATCAAATACCTGCCTACGCTACGGCTGTACTGGATCTCCGGCTGGTGCTGGGTAACGACTGGCAGCGTCAGCAGCAGAAGGTCCTCGATCACATCCGGGCACAAGGTTATACCATCCTCGATCACGATCCGACGGATGCCGAGCGGCAGCAATACCCCCGGATCGCAAAGGTGATCATCCCCGATGGTTCGTATAATGCCCAGCGAACACCGCTGGACCTTCCCATCATTCAAAAAATAAAGAAAGCTATACAGGGCACTACTTCCGAGCCTCTGGTGCTCCAGCCAACATTAGGAGGCTCTCTTCCGCTGTATCTCTTTGAGAAATACCTGCAAGCCCATACCGTCACGGTGCCGCTGGCCAATCATGACAACAATCAGCACGCGGAGAATGAGAATCTCCGGCTGTTCAATCTATGGGCGGGCATCGAGTCGCTGGCATCTATTATGATCATGGAGCAGTAGTCACCAATTGATATGTTGATCGATGAGCCAGATCAGGCTGTCGGCCAGTACTTTTTGTTCGGCGCTATTGGGGTGACCGGGAGTACCCTTGTACGGCACGATAAGTGTATATATATTTTTATCTCCCAGTAAGCCGACGGCCTTTTGTATATAATCCGGCCAGGGAGCACCGGCTTTGCAGGCATCCATGTTCCCCAGCATACAAATAATGGAGGCCTTCGGGTATTTTTCTCTCACCCCCTGTACAAATTTTTTATATGCCTGTATAATGGCGTCGTCGCCCGGTGCGGTCTTTCCAAACCGGGCCTTGAATTGCTCATGGTCGGGCATGGTGGTCAGCCAGGCGTCGTTCTGAAATAAATTGATCACGACTACATCCGGTGTCCATTGCGTGAAATCCCATTTGGACAGCGTGTCGGTGGCATCCGCCCTGTCCCACATCTCCGGCATGATAAGCGGGAACCAGCTGATCAATATTCCGATACCGCTCTTTGTGATACAGCGGTAATCCGCATTGAAATGGCGTCCCGTAATCGACGCATAGGCTATGTAGGCATTCTCGTAAGGCGCGGTCCCTCTATCCTTCCCCGAACTGTCCTCCACTGCGTAGCCGCAGGTAATGGAGTTGCCGTAAAACTCGATCTTTCTTTTTGGGGCGGGCGGAGCGGGTAACAGCGTCGTATGTGCGTCGGGCAATAGTCCATAAAACCAGGTCTTGCCCATCGCCCATTCTGTGCGTTTGAACAACTCCAGGCTGTGCCGGCCGGGCGGCAGCCCGGACGCGAGGGTATACAGCCTTTTGACATTATCCGGATGCAGTACCGTCGTCACCCTGCCGTCGACAATGACGTTATAATAGTTGTCGCCCCTCTCATCCTTCAAAAGGGCCCGTATGCCCGTACCGTCGAAGGACGCGGTGACGGTAGTCGCCGTCCAGGACAGCTCGGCGGAGTTGTCCCTCGTGAGGGTCCTTCCCATATAATGGATACGCGGGTCAGAAAAGCCGATGATATTGTCCTGGGCACGACAGGCGCCTGTACAGAAGACCCAAAATAAAAGGAAATGATAATTTTTTTTCATGTGCTTGTCTGGTTGAAGTTAATCTACTATTTTGATATTATGATAACCCTGAAAAATATAAAGCTGGATAACAGTCCTTCGAACTACATCCCTTCCCCCGGCCTGCTGAATGCCCTGGAGGTGGCTTATATGTTAAAAAGACCTTTATTGCTCACGGGCGAGCCGGGTACAGGGAAGACCCAGTTTGCCTTCTGGGCGGCGGATCAACTATCCAGGACCGAGGGCTTTCATAACACTCCCTATATATACAACACCAAGACATCCAGCACTGCCCAGGACCTTTTTTACAACTATGACGCCATTGCTCATTTCCGTGACATACGACAATCCGAAGAACAGGGCGGCGGCAAGACCACCGAGGATTTTATCCAGCTGAAAGCATTGGGGCTGGCCATCGCCAATGCCATTGGAAGGAATGACCTGCGGCTGAGCTCCCGCATCCTGGACAACAGTAATGTGATCCCGGACAAGAGGGGCAGCGTTGTGCTCATCGACGAGATAGACAAGGCCCCCAGGGATTTCCCCAATGACCTATTAAATGAAATAGAGAATTATGAGTTCGAGATAAAAGAGATCAATACACGCCTAAAGGTCACGGACGAGGAGCAAAAGCAAAGGATCATCATTGTCCTTACCAGCAATTTCGAGAAAAATCTACCCGATGCCTTTTTGAGAAGATGTATCTACTTTCACATCGACTTCCCCACACGGGAAAGGCTGTTCGAGATCATCATCAAAAGGCTGGATATATCTTCGGACGACTATACGAATATCGAAAAAAGAGTGAATGATTTTTTTCAATTCCACCACTATCCGAATATCATCAAAAAGCCTTCTACTTCCGAGTTCATCGACTGGATCAGGGTCCTTCAAAACGACAATCTGTTGCATCAGGAGTTTTTCCAGGAGGACAGGCTGGTGATGAACGACACATTGCCGAAATACTTACCCATATTGATAAAGAACAAGGACGACATCAACAGACTGCTTGCACAATAGCTCCATGAATACTGCTCCCAATATAATTTTTGAAAATTTTCTGCGCGAGCTGAAAAAGGCAGGCTTTGTCCTGAGCCTTAATGACTATATCGAATTTACAGCCATATTTGATAAATATGGCGGCGACGTTGTCAGTTTTAAATACTATCTGGCGCCCATCGTATGCCGCAACAGCGAGGAGCAGGAATTGTTTTACCGGATATATGACAGACTTTATCTGGCGCCTCGCGCCGTTGTGCGGAGGGGTATGACACAACCGCCGCCGCCGGTGTATTTCAATGAGCCATGGTCGATGCGCAAGCTGTTGAACAATTTTCTTTTTTGGGTATGTTTCTTTTTGTTGACAGGCGGGGGAACCAGGCTATGGATATATTTCAGGCACCATCATCATAAAAAGACTGTCGAGATCAGCGCCCCACCCTCGGGTAGTGTCGAGGTCAGTCCCGACGAGGCTGCGCCGGAAAGTCATGGGCCTGTCTTCGTAGCCAAACCGTTAAAGTCTCCATCGGACCGCGGAGAATTGAAAAGTAAGGTGATATCCTCCGGACAGCCCATCGAAAAACAAAATTCTGTCCATTCCACTGCGTTTGCCTGGCTGGTGGTTCTGGGGCTGGCCGGTCTGGGTCTGTCTACGTCCTTTTTCCCGCAGCGAAAATCCAGATTCCTGCCGGAAGTGGATCTCGATACCCGTCGTGGCGACGATGCGCCGGTGGATCTCCCCTTTCGCCCCAAGGACCATCTTATTCAAAAGCTTCCCGGCCTGAGCAGATTGTCCGTCAGCCTGGCTCATCCTGTGCCGACGGGGGCTTTCCGGCTGGATATAAAAAAGACCATCCACAGCTGTGTGAACAATTATGGGCTGCTGCTGCCGGTGTATGCAGATATCGAAAGGCGACCGGAATATTTGGTACTGATAGATAGAAAACATGTGCTGCAGTATCATCTCTTCCGCTGGTTCGCACAAACGCTCGTCGACGACGCGGTGAATATGAACTATTATTTCTTTGATGATGCGTCTGCCTTCTTTCCGGAGGGCAGTGAGAAACCAGTGAGCTTTTATGGGCTGAGAGAGCGCCACTATCCCGCCAGGCTTATCATCATCAGCGACGGCTTTTCTCTTATCGACAAAGGTGAATTCTCCCGCGACATCGATGCGGAGCTGTCCCTATGGAGCGACAAGCTCATTCTTACCCCTGTCTCCTCATCGGATTGGGGATACAATGAACATATCCTTTCGGGGAGCCTTCGGGTGGTATCCGCAGATATGGAGAACTGTATCCACCTGGCGAAATACCTTAGTCAGGACAGGATGGACGGGGATATTCAACTTCCGTTGCACCAGGACACGTATGAAAGCAAGCACCTTCATCTGGAAGATATGGACGTGTTGCGGGAATATCTTGGGGATGACGACCTGTTCCAATGGGTATGCGCCATTGCCGTTTATCCCACCATAAAATGGGAGGTGATCCTGTCCGTCGGGGCGGCCCTGCTGACAGCGTCGAAGTCGCTGCATAAGCTCAATTATACCAGTCTTCTTAAAGTAATTCGTATCGGCTGGCTGGATGGCAAGACCATTCCCCAGGACACACGCGTCCGGCTGCTGGGGAGATTATATCTCCATTCGGAGATCGTCGCCCGGGAAAGGATTTTGGAATTGCTAAAGGAGTCGGATGAGCTCATTTCCGCCGACAGCAATGACTATAAGGAAATGGCGATGTTGTCTTACCTGCAAAGCTTTGTGCTGTATGCCAGCGACACGCGTAAGAACAAGCGATACGAGGAGGATGCCAAAAAATTCCTTTCCATCTGGGACAAACAGGCGGTGCCCGACCTGGCGACGGTGATCTACCTGAAGAACCAGGACAAGCAATGGGAGACCCCGATACGATCGCCCGACAATCCCTCCAAATCCGTTGCGCCGAACAAGCTGCTGAACGAGCTGCTGGCGATGAGGGTCATCAGCGATCCCAAAATAAGACGTTATTTCAGGAATGCGGGGGTCAGCTGTTTTGCGCTGCTATGTCTTTTATTTCTTTTTAAGGACATCATACAGGGTTGGGGTATCAACCAGACCCTGGGTGTCATCGACAGGGACTATGCCGGTAGCAGGATCGTCGTCCATGTGCCCGTAACGGACTGTCTGAAAAGGAAGCTCATTGACGGGCGGCTGACAGTGACCTTGAACAATTACGACAATAACAGGTACAGCCAGACCATTCTCATCACGGGCAAGTCCAGCCTCAGCGTGGCATTCGACGATATCACGATGAGCGGCAAGGACCCCGAAAAGGAGACCTTTCAGCTGATACTCAACAACAGCCTTACTATTCCCTGTACCTACAGAGAATTCTATCCGCGATATGATGTGCAGCTACAGGAGGCGGACTGCAGCGAAAATCTTCGCCCTCTTCCCCCTCATTCCGAGACGCCGAAACCGGGTGCGCTTATACAGTGAGGCGGGTCTTTAGCCTGTTCCTCTGTCTTATCACCTGCGCTATGGCGCCAGCAAGGAATAATACGAAGAAGATGCCGACGGCCTTCTGGATAAGCGGATCATCGGGTCCGGAAGCCAGCGGCGCGCCTGCGGGAAGTCTCGTAGTCGTCTCGGTGACGGCGGGTATAAGATGAAAAAAGAAGGTCATCGTGTAGCACACGGTCTCAATATAAGGAGACACGCGACCAAAGAGGCGGATCTTATCTCCGGCCACCAGCGCTGTGCTCAGGACGAAGAGGGTAATGATCCCCAGCACGTGCGGTTTGCCAAATCCTCCGTGATGGAAGATAAAGAATCCCGTGAGACAGGTGAGGATGGTCGTGTAGACATAGGTCCTGCCGACACTGTTGTTCCATGAAATGAAGCCGTAACGTATAAGCGAAATAAGTCCGGCGAATACAGCGATCAGGCTGATGATGGTGTGAACCATACCGAAAGGTGTGATACCGAGAAACATAGATATAGTTTTTGGCTTTTAAGGGAATAACTAAATATACGAGTAACTTAGAGGAGAAAAAAATTCTATGAAATATATACTCTTCCTCGTGATACTCACGGCATCGACAGCGCCATGCTCCAGGAAAGAAAAATGGACATATCTGTTCAATGGAAAAGATCTCCAGGGATGGGATTCATATCTGAAGCCTGAACCGGGCCATCCGGGAGGGCTGAACAACGACCCACAGCAGGTTTTCACCGTCATAAAGCAAGATGGAGAAAATGTCATTCGTGTGTCCGGAGAAGTAACGGGCGCCATCTCCACCAAAGAGGAATATGAGAACTATCATTTTCAGCTGCAGTTCAAATGGGGGATGATGACATGGGGACAAAAGAAAGGAAAGAAAAAGGACAGTGGTCTGCTGTATCATTCCGTGGGCGCTTATGGCGCGGACTGGGGAGCCTGGATGCGTTCGCAGGAGTTCCAGATCGAAGAGGGGAATTGCGGCGACTATTGGGGTTGTGCCGGCGGCGTCGCGGATGTTCCTGCCACGAGACAGCCCGACAGCGGATACGTTTATGATCCTTCGGGGACTGTCTATACTTTCAGGGCCGACAACAGCACAGGCCGTCATTGTATCAAACAGGGAGATGCGGAGAAACCTACCGGCCAGTGGAATACGCTGGACCTTTATTGTCACGGCGACACCAGCGTGCATGTGGTGAATGGAAAAGTAATGATGATATTATATCACAATCGTCAACTGGACAATGGACAGTTGATCCCTCTTACCAGGGGTAAAATACAGCTGCAGTCGGAAGGTGCGGAGCTGTTTTATAAGAATGTAAGGATACAATCCATTGAAAAGATACCTTCGCTGATGTAATGATCAGGGGGTCTGCATTCTGCTCTCTATCTTATAAAAATTGATAGGGGTGGATTGATTCTTGAATTCGGGCTGCTGTTTCAGCCGGGGTTTATCCCTGAAGCCATATCCCACCGCCTTGAGCAGATCACTTTCCGCAGCGGGCACATCATGGACCCTGGCATGTAGTATGGCTGAAAAGTACCAGGCTTCGCTGTTGGTGGGATCGGCCATTTTATACAATTCAACAAAATATTTCGCAACATCGTTGTCATTGCCACTGATCAGGTGATTGCTCAGCGAATAAAATGCCAGCGAAAGATAGGCCAGCAGGCGTTGGTACATGGCGCCTTCGGCAGTTTTGGCGGCGGCCTTTGCCTTCAGGTCGTTGATGGTATTGGTCCAATAAACATTGTCGATCTGCTGAAAGTGCTGCATGTATTCAGCCTTTTTGCTCTCCTCAGTCGCGAGCAGCGTTTGCTGAACCTGGCGCTGTTGCTGGTATTGAGGATTGTTGTCAAGGGCGGCGGCCTTTTGCTGGAACCAACTGGTTTCTGCCGTGAGTCCATCGAACAGGCTGATGGCAAGCAGGCATTCCTGCCCTGCTCTCAGCAGCTGATTGGTCCTGGTATGTATATCCAGGCGGGTCTTGCTTTTGGCGACACAACGGCCGATGAATGCGTTGTCCTTTGGGATAATATCTCCCCGCATGGCATCCAGCTGCAATCCCATAAAGGCGATGTTCATGGTGCTTTCGGGAGCCCATTCGTGTTTGCCATCGAAAATGATGATACGATGACGGGTATGGGTCTTGTCCAGTTCGGTATTGAGGGATATGAGGTCGGTAAGGTTCATATCTCCCTCGCCTCCTATTGCTGTAAAGCTGAAATTGAAATTACCCGCCGGTGTGCCGTCGGGCAGTCCTGCGCCGCCTGCGATGACGCCCGCAATCCCCGGGTGCTGCAGGGCTATATAGCTGGCCACCTTGGCTCCTCCGGAAAAACCACAGGTATATACCCGGGCGCCGTTGATCTTCAACCTGCTTTTGGCATCCTCTGACAGATTGCGCCAGATATTTTCCGTTGTAGGCCAGTTATTGCCATTCATCGAGTTGTTGCTGCCCGCCAGTATAATGCCATACGTTTCCGCCAGCGCTCTGTATTTTTTGAGCGGCAGGGAGCCATCCCCATGCGGATCGAAACAATAAATGATAGGCAATGCTTCCTTATTGCCTTTCAGAGGGATATATAAAGCATAGGATTGGGCGGCGTCCGTCTGGCAGATGACGGAGACTATCTTCCCGGGCTGGAATGGGTCAGGGGTTTTGATGGCGTATGAGGAAACATACGTTATTAGTAATGTAAGTACGAGTCCAGGCTTAAACATGCCCCAAGTTACGCCAAAACCTTGCCATTGTAAGCTTCCTGCAGCGCGTTAATATCGAGTTTTTTCATCTTCATGAGGGCAGCCATCGTGCGTTGCGATCCGGCGGCATCCTTGCCTTGCAGCAGGCTGGGTAATATGGAAGGTACGACTTGCCAGGACACGCCAAATTTATCCTTTAACCAGCCGCACATCTGGGAATTTTTGTCCCCACCTGCTGTCAGCTTGTCCCAATAATAGTCCAGTTCTTCCTGGTCATCGCAGTTCACGACAAAGGATATGGATTCGTTGAATTTGAACAACGGACCGCCATTCAATGCGGAAAATGTTTGACCGTCGAGCTGGAATTCAATGGTCATGACTGTTCCGGCGGGCATATGATGAACTTCGAACCCTTCTTTACCATAATGGCTTGTCCTGCCGATGCTGGAGTTGGGGAAGATGGAAACATAGTATTGGGCTGCTTCTTCTGCCTGGTTGTCGAACCAAAACATGGTTGTGATCTTTTGAACAGTAGCCATAAAAAAAGTTTTTGGTGAATGATTATACCATGCAAATTACGCCGCCTCTCTATTTTCGAGAGGTGTAGAACACGACATAGTCAGGGGGTGATCCTGCCATCTTTACAATCGTGGGTCGAGCGGCTCGCTTTCGAGGGCGAGCACGGCAAATACACATTCGTGTGTCCTGCGCAGCGGCTCGCGGTTGATAAAGCGTTGCAATCCTTCCACTCCCAGCGCAAACTCCCGAAGGGCCAGCGATCGCTTGCCGGACAAACCCCTGGACTTCAGCCTGTTCAAATTTTGGGGGTGGGTATACTCCGGTCCGTAAATAATGCGTAAATATTCCTGTCCCCGGATCTTGATAGCCGGCTGGGTCAATCCACGCTTATTGGTATGTATAAAGTTATACGGTTTTACTACCATGCCTTCACCGCCAGCGGCCGTGAGGTTTACCCACCAGTCCGTGGCCTGCCGCACTTCTTCTTCATCATCCAGGTGAACGACCTTGTAAGGAGTGGCCAGGAGCAGGCCGTTATCGGCCGCGCACAAGTCCCTGATATTTTCCATATGCCATTCGTGGTCCTGGTCGAGCCAGGTCTCTCCTTCCGTGGCAAGAATATGAAATGGCGCCACCTTATATCCTTGCAGGTCATTCACCGGCCAGCAATACCTGCGATAGGCCTGGACAAACCTCCCGACCTGGCCGGGTGCCGGCGGGGCCGCTGCGTCTGACGAGGCCGATGG
>Ga0105237_10004246_pt1 | contig 16677 bp, 18 predicted proteins | sample KBSC24metaG_FD_81520 | JGI IMG/M metagenome (GOLD analysis project Ga0105237, IMG submission 81520) | Corn rhizosphere microbial communities from Kellogg Biological Station, Michigan, USA - KBS C2-4 metaG | ecosystem: Host-associated > Plants > Roots > Rhizosphere > Soil | place: Michigan, USA... | reverse complement strand
GGTGCGTATTCGAGGTTGGTGAGACCGGCACCGACTTTGGACTGCGGCAGGAACAGATTCCACAGTCCCTCCTTGCGTGCGCGCTTCTTCAGATCCTCGACGATCTGGGTCGGCTGCCAACGATCGCCCTCTGCAACCTGGGCGTGGAACACTTCCTCGTTGGGATAGACGTGCTGCTCCATGAACGCCGACAAACGGGCTTGGAGCTTCTGGACTTTTTCCGAGTAGGCGAATTCCATGTGCAATTCCAGGCGATTGATGACAGGGGACGTAGGCCGCCCGCTACTTCAGTAAGGCAAGCCCACTCAGCGCAACGGCAATAGCTTCCCGACTAACGATCATGCGCAGGCCCGCCGACGCGATCTTGCGACTTCCGGCTCAACCAGCCTTGGCGCAGCCGGGCCGGAGGGTGGGCGACGAGTCCGGTTGCAACATGACCGTCTTCGTGACTTGTTGTGGGTCGGGCGCGTGGAGCGGGTAATGTAGCCCGTTTCCCAGGCAGGTGCAATTGCGGGATTTGGCTATCCAGCAACCGGCGCGATGCGTTCGAAACGTGCGATCGCCTCGCGCAGAAAGGCCGGCACCGGCGTGGGCCGCCTCGCTTGAGCGTCGGCGATCACGTAGATCACCTCGCCCGAAACGAGATGCGTTTCGCTTGCGTCCGCTTCCGCGCGACGCATCTCGAGCAGGAACTGCATGCTGCTGCGCCCGATGCGTCCAACACGCACCAGCACATCGACGACATCGTCGTAGCGCGCTGGTGCGTGATATTCAACCGTGGACTTGACCGCGAAGGTGTCGCAGCCCGCAGCCGCCAGTGCGTCGGGATAAGGATAGCCGATGGCCCGCCAGTACTCCGTGATGCCGACGTCGAAAAAGGTGAGGTAGTGGCCGTTGAAAACGATGCCCTGATGATCGACCTCGGCCCAGCGCACGCGCAGGCTGTACGACAGCGAAAAATCCTCGCGTGGCATGTTCAGCAGATCAGGAGTCCGGCGCGCACGGCGTGCGCCTCAGTCGAAGCGATAGGCATCCATCGCGAGAATGCCGAAGGTCGTGCTGGTGTGAATGCGGGCCGCACGTGGCTTTGTGGATCCAGCGCCGAGCGCAGCGAAGAACGGAACGAAGTGGTCCTCGGTCGGATGATTGCGCGCGGCATGCGGCGCACGTTCCCGATAGTGCAGCAGCGCTTCGATGTCGCCCGCCTCGGTGCGCTGTGCCAGCCAGTCGCGAAACTCGCTGACCCACACGGGCGGCTCGGAATCATCGTTGTGGCGTCCGAACTCGCGCAGATTGTGCGTCGCGCCGCCCGAAGCGAGGATCAGCACGCCTTCCTGGCGCAGCGGCCGCAATACCTGACCGATGCGATAGTGGTGCTGTGCGCCGAGGTGCGTCTGGATCGAGAGCTGCGTGACCGGCAGGGTGGCCGCCGGATACATCAGCTTGAGCGGCACCCATGCACCGTGATCCAGCCCGCGCTGGGGATCTTTCTGTGTGGCGAACCCGGCGCCCGTGAGAAGCTCCGCGGTGCGTTCGGCCAGCGCTTCCGCTCCCGGCGCCGGATAGCGGATCGTGTAGAGCTCGCGTGGGAAACCGTAGAAATCATAGATCGTATCGGGCGTGGTCATGCTGCCGACCGCAGGCGCACCGGTTTCCCAGTGCGCTGACACGACGAGGATCGCAGTCGGCTGCGGAATCTCGGTACCGAGTCCGGACAGGAACTCGCGCGCCGGGCTCGGCGTGATGATCAACGTCGGCGCGCCATGCGAGACGAACAGCGCAGGCAGCTCAGTCATAGCGTCGCGTCACCCACTCGGCGACCATGCACGGCTTCTCGGTGCCCTCGCATTCGACGATCACGCCCCAGGTGGTCTGCACACCGCCTTCGATCTCCTCGAGGCGGTTGAGCGTGAACCGCCCGCGCAAGCGCGAGCCGGCCGGCACGGGACCTGTAAAGCGCAGCCGATTGAAGCCGTAATTCAATCCCATGCGCACGGTAGAGAACTTGAGCGAGTCGTTGAGCAGCCGGCTCAGCATCGATACGGTCAGGAACCCATGCGCGACCGTCGAGTGGTAGGGCGAGTCGCGCCGGGCCCGTTCGACGTCGATGTGGATCCACTGGCGGTCGTCGGTGACTTCGGCGAACTGATCGATGCGCTCCTGGCTGATCTCCAGCCAGTCGCTTACGACGACCTCCTGGCCGATCTTGTCGCGCAGGTCGCGCGGGCTCTGCAGCTGAAGAGTAGGCATGACTTTCCGGTCTCGAGCGAAGCGGGCATTATACGGGGCGCGCGAATGAGTATCGCACCGAGCGAAGGCAAGCAGCCATCCCATTCGAAATCACGAGGATGCACCTCGTGCATCCGCTGAAGGACCACCGATGATCGTCATCGTCATGGGCGTCACCGGCGTCGGCAAGACGTCTGTCGGGCAGTTGGTGGCGCAGCGCGCCTGCTGGGCGTTTCATGACGCCGACGATTTCCATTCGGCTGCCAACGTCGAAAAGATGCGTGCCGGCATCCCGCTGACCGACGACGACCGTTGGCCGTGGCTCGATAGACTCAACGCCGTGCTGCGCGACGCAGAGGCCAAGGGTGCATCGGCGGTGCTCGCCTGCTCAGCGCTCAAGCAGCGGTATCGTGATCGCCTGGAGCAAGGCCTGCACGACGTGCGCTGGGTCTACCTGCACGGGACAGCCGATCTGATCAGATCGCGCCTGCAGGCGCGCAAGGGGCATTACATGAACCCCGCTCTGCTGCAATCGCAGTTCGATGCGCTCGAGCCTCCACGCGAGAGCGTGAGCATCGATGTGGATGCCGAGCCGGAGGTTCTGGCTGAGCGTGTGTGGAGCGCTTTGCACGCTCCTTCCGCAACGACGAGAGATGACCGATGACATCGAACCTGACAAAAGGCGCGGGCACTGCGGTCGTCGCGGCGCTGTTGTCCGCGGCACTGTGCAGCGCGGCGAGCGCCGCCACGCCGAGCTTCCTCTGCAGCAAGGCCAAGAGCTGGACCGAGAAAACCGTTTGCGCGAACGATCGGCTGTCGGTGCTCGACCTCGAGCTTGCGCTGGCGCGCTCCCGCATGCTCGATGTCCTGACCGGGGATGCCGGCAAGAAATTCACCGCGGCGCACGGCTCCTGGTGGGCGGGTCTCGGGCAATGCCGAAAGGACAAGGATCCGAACGAGTGCCTGGAAGGCCGCTACGCGGCGCGTATCGCCGAGATCAAGGGGCGGCCCGACTACCCCGGCGATGAGCGTCAGCAGCACGAAGAGTTCAGCGAATCGTTGATCAAGGAGAGCGGCAAAGGCTGGTCGCAAAACATGTCGGCCTACATGAAAGCGATCCGCGCCTGCATTTCAAAACCGTCGCCGAGGCCGCGCGCCGTACTCGCGGTCTGGACCGAGGAAGAAGGCGAGCTCGTGATGATGCGCCTGCGCGGCAACGGCGACGAGGACCTGGTCTGCTACACGAAGAAAGACGGCAAGGAGGCGAACGTCCGCAAACGCGAGGCGGTCGAGACGCTTCCCGACGAGGGACCCATTCTGTGGCTCGGCTCGGGCCCGGTACCCAAGGAGGCGTGCGGCACGCCGGTTCAAGTGCTTGACACCGACGACACGCCGGTCGGCTGGCTCGCCGACGCGAAATGTTAGGGCAGCTCTGACCGAGCGCTTCAGCTCTTGAATCGGGCGGCGACCGCGGCGGTTTCGCGCGTCAACAGAAACTGATCACTCGTCACGGCGACGAAGCGCGCGCCGTGCTCGATCCAGCGCTTGGCATCCGCCTCGGCGAACGCCAGAATGCCCGGCGCCTTGCCGGTCTTCTTGATGCGCGTGATGGCATCGGCAATCGCCGCTTGAACTTCCGGGTGTGCGGGGTTGGCGAGATGGCCGAAGCTCGCCGCCAGATCCTGAGGTCCGATGAACAGGCCGTCGACGCCGTCGATTGCGGCGATTCTCTCGATCTGCGCCAAGGCCTCTCTCGTCTCGATCTGCAGAATCAGGCAGATCTCCTCGTCGACGCGCTTGAAATAATCGGTCACGCGCCCGAAGCGGTTGGCGCGACTGCTGGTCGATACACCGCGGATTCCACGCGGCGGATAGCGCACCGCGGCCACTGCTCTCTTCGCCTCTTCTTCGTTCTGCACGTACGGCAGGAGCAGGCTCTGCGCGCCAACGTCCAGCAACCGCTTGATCACGACGGTATCGTTCCAGGGCAAGCGAACGAGTGTCGACACCGGGTACGCCGCAGCCGCATGCAGCTGATGATGAACCATATGCAGCTCATTGGGCGCGTGCTCCATGTCGATCAGGATCCAGTCGAAGCCCGCTCCCGCGCAGATTTCCGCGGAAGCATGGCTGGCAAGGCTGACCCAGCAACCGGTCTGCACTTTGCCGGCCTGCAGGTTGTGCTTCAGTTGATTGACGGGCATGTCCATGAGAGGAAACCAGGGGCTAGGGACGAGGGGCTAGGGGCTAGGGGCTAGGGGCTAGGGGCTAGGGGAAGACCAAGGCGCCGATTGTAGTGCCAATCCCGGTTTACTTCCTGTTGCGCCCGCGCCAGAATCGCGCAAAGACCGACGACGGCGACGACAATGGCAAAATCGATTTCTTTCGAAGGCGTGTATCCGATTCTGGCTACGCCGTTTCACGACGACGAGAGCGTCGACCTCGAATCGTTCGACCGCCTGATCCGTTTCATGGCCGAGCTTGGCATGGACGGCGTCACGATCCTGGGCGTGCTGGGTGAATCCAATCGCCTGCTGGACCGCGAGCGTGAGCAACTCATCCAAACAGCAGTGAAAGCCGCCGGATCGATGCCGATCATCGTGGGAAGCAGCCATACCGGCACGCGCGCGGCACTCGGACTGAGCCAGATGGCCGAATCGCTGGGCGCGGATGCTGTCATGGTGACGCCGCAGGCGGAACCGGTGCCGAACGACGATCGCGTGTTCGAGTACTACCGCACGATCGCCGACGGCATCAAATTTCCGCTGGTGGTGCAGGATCATCCGGCGTCGACCGCCGTGCATATGAGCGTGCCGCTGATGTTGCGCATCGTGCACGAGATGCCACGCGTGGCCAGCATCAAGGAAGAGGCAACTCCCACGCCGCCGAAAATCCGTGCGCTGCTGCAGGGGATGAAACAGCGCAAGGTGCCGATCCTGACAGGATTGGGCGCGCTGTACGGCGAGTTCGATCTCGAGGCCGGGTCGAGCGGATTCAACACCGGCTTCGCGTTTCCCGAGGTGCTGAAAGCGATGGTCACGGCCACGAAGACCGGGGACGTCAAGCGCGCGCAGTCTCTCTACACGCGCTTTCTCCCGCTAATCGTGTTCGAGCAGCAGCCTGGCGTCGCGGTGCGCAAGGAGATCCTGCGGTTGCGCGGTGTGATCAAGGGTAGCCGCGTACGCCATCCCGGTGCGAGCATTCAACCAGCCGTGGCCGAGCAGCTGCGTTCGTTGCTCGATCAGGTGCTGCCAGGCGTCGATATCACGAAGCCGCTCACGACTCTATAAGTGCGGCCCGGCAGGTCCGACTTCGGTCGGACGCCGGATCAGTACGTTTCCAACTCGGTCGCGCGCTCGCGATAGGCCTTCACCAGACACGCGACGTCGTTGCAGAGGTCACGCACGTTCACGTTCCAGTCGCGTTGCTCCTGCTGCAGAGCGTCGCGCTTGTCGGTGCGATTCATCGCCTCGCGAAACGCGAAGGCCATGCGCTCCTCTTCGCGCGCCGCCTTGTCGTTCGAGCAGAGCATCCAGTCGACTTTGGTCTTGGGCTTGCTGCAGTCGATCACAGCCCAGGCGGACCCGATCTGGGACACGAGGAGCGATAGCACGATGGTCTTGAGCCGCATCGGGCGGTTCCTTCATTCACGCGGGGGTGGATTCGAGCGAGCGGCCTCCCGCTTCTGTTCGCGCAACCACTTGAGCAATCCCACGACGACCAGCACGAGCGCCGCGACGTTCGCAGCAAACCCGAAAGCGCCGACGACGCCAGGTCCGGTCGGCGCGTCGCCGCCGATCTGCCCGAGGAACAGATACACCAGCAGCGGAATGGTTCCCAGCAGCCAGAAGATCACGCCGACGAAGAGCAGCTTCAGCCCCGGCGAGAGCTTCGAGTAGAAGGTGCGCAGCAGCACCCGTCAGGCTCCAGACAGCGCGTCGCGAATCAACCGATTCACCAGCTCCGGTCGCTCGTGCACGATCCAGTGCGAGGCGTCCTGAACGCGCACGACCGAGAGATCGGACACATACGCCTCCAGCCCATCCAGATTGCCGGGCAGCAATGCCGCGTCGCGCTCGCCCCAGACCACGAGCGTCGGGGTGCGCACGTGAAAACGAGCCGGATCGAGCTGGAGATCCGCAGCATCCTGTGGACCGCCGGGCTCCGGCGGATGGAGCGGCGAAGCACGGTAATAGTTGAGCGCGCCGGTCAGGGCGCCGGCCTGCGACCAGGCCGCAAGGTAGGCGGCGCGATCCTCCGCCGTTGCGGCGCCGCCGTTAGCTGTCCACGTATCGATCGTCATGCGCATCAGCCGCGCGTAGTTGTTCTCGGATAGCACACGTTCGGCCTTCTCGTTGCGGAAAAGGTTCATGTATGCGCTGGCCCGCTGCTGTGCCGGATTGTCGCGCAACTCGCGCGCGAATGTGATCGCATGCGGCGCGTTGATCATGATCAGGCGACGCAGGTACTCGGGATGCTGCGCGGCGAAGGACCATGCCACCGCACCACCCCAGTCGTGCGCCACCATTACGCATGGGCCGCCGCCGAGATGGTCGATCAGCAGGCGCAGATCTTCCACCAGGTATCGCGCTCGATAGGCCTTGACGTCTGCCGGCTTGGCAGACAGGTTGTAGCCACGCATGTCGAGCGCAACGGCCCGATGATCGCTGGAGAATGCGCGGAGCTGGTCCTTCCACGCGTACCAGAATTCCGGAAAGCCATGCACGAACAGCAGCAGCGGTCCGGCGCCTGCGGACGCATAGTGCAAGCGCATGCCGTTGGAGAGATTCGCGTAGGCATGCTGGAGCTCCGCAGGCATCGAGACAGTCAGCGGTGGGAGTGGGCTATTGTTGTTGTTGAGCCTGCATCGCCTCGATCGCGCTTGCGAACGAAGCGGAGCCCGCTAGATTCTGGCCGCCGTCGACGACGAGAACGGTCCCCGTCACGTAGGAGGCCAGCGGCGAAGCCAGGAAGACGGCGGCACGAGCAATGTCGTCCACGGTGCCGAAGCGTCCGAGTGGAATCGAATTCTGCCGCGTCGCCGCCCAGGCTTCGCCGCCCAGACGCTTGACGCCTTCGGTGCCTTCGATCGGTCCTGGCACGATGCTGTTGGACCGAATGCCGTATTTGCCCCACTCCAGCGCCAGATTCTTCATCAGGTTGTCGACGCCCGCCTTGGCGGCGCCGACGTGCACCTGGTACGGGTACGGCAGGAACGACATCCCCGCCGAGATGAAGATGATGCAACCGCGCCTTGCGCTCAGCTGCTCGAACGCCGCGCGGCAGCTGTTGAACGAGCCGAGCAGGTCGATGTCGACGACCGACTTGAAGCCGTTCGGGCTCAGCTTCTCGGCCGCAATCGGGAAGTTGCCGGCTGCTCCGCAGACCAGAACGTCGATCGGCCCAAGCTCGTCGCGGCACTTGGCCATCGCGGCCTGCAGCGCTTCGTACTGGCGCACGTCGGCCACTTCGGCGACGACCTTGGCCCCCAGCACCCGCAACTCCTGCGAGGCGGCGTCAAGACGCTCCTTCTTGCGGCCGCAGATTGCGATATTCGCGCCGAGTGCCGTAAAGGTCTTGCCGATGCCGAGATTGATGCCGCTGCCGCCACCGGTAATGAAGACGGTCTTGCCTTTGAAGAGATCCTTCGGCAAGTAGTCGGTAGGACTCACTATCTCCCCCTTACTGGTTTTGTCTGTGGTTCAAACTGGCTTGAGGACACCGTCCACCAGCTTCGGCACCACGTCGAGCGTGCTCAGCTGTGCCGCGAATTTGACCTCATCGGTGAGCCCACGTTCCACCATCATCTGACCGACACGGCCACGCAACAGCGCACTTTCGGCCGACTCGCTCTGAAACAACGCGCGCGCTGCGATCGCCGCGTCGGATAAATCGCGCTCTTCACCCAATTCACGTGCGATCAGATCGACGAAATAGCCTCCGCCGTACATGTCTTCCAGATTCGGGTTCCCCATCGAGCCCGAACAAACAATCAGGATGGTACCGTCGGGATGATGTCTCGCAATATGCTTCACGATGGCATGAGCGTTGAGCATCGCGCCCGCGAACACGTGCGGGGCCGCAGACGAGTCCTTCAGCGCGACTGTCCCGTTGGTGGTCGAGTAGATGACGGTTCTTCCCTTGACCCCGTGCTTGACGAGCGCGAGCGGCGTGGGTGAGGCGAAGCCTTCGATGGTTTCCGCGAGCAGCTCGCCGGACAGCACGTAAGAACCGGCTGCAAGCGCCTTGGCCGCTTCTCTCGCACCGGGGCCATCCATGGTTGGAATCACGGCTGACGCGCCTTGCGCCAACGCCGTGACCATCGTCGACGTGGCGAACAAGATGTCCAGCACGATCACGACCTTCCCCTCGAGCCTGACCATGTCGAGGTCCTGGCGCCGGAACAGGACGTGTACCTTGTTGTTCAGCGGCAGCAGCATCACCCGACGTCCACAGCTTTTCGTCGCGTGAACATGCCGTAGCCTTCCATCGTCATGACCAGGTCGCCGTCCTGATTGAACACCTCCCACAGGCTCTTGACGATGCCCATCTCGGGCCGGCTCTTGGAAGAGCGTGTCTCGACCACCTTGCGCGTCGCGCGGATCGTATCGCCCGGACGCACGGGCTTCAGCCAGCGCACGTTGTCGACGCCCGGCGAGCCCAGGCTGGCTGCCTCGCCGAGGTAGGAATCGACCATCATGCGCATCGTCATCGCGACGGTATGCCAGCCGCTCGCGATCAGCCCACCGTACATCGATGCCTTGGCAGCCGCCTCGTCGACATGGAACGGCTGCGGATCGTAAGCTTTGGCAAACGCGATCACTTCGTCCTTGTCCACGACCCGCTCGCCCATCGGCTCGGTGTCGCCCACCTTGAAGTCTTCCCAATAGATCGTCGGCAATTTCGGTGACCTTCCTTCAAAGAACACACGAGCCCGGATTCTGCCCTATTTGCCGCAGCGCGACACGGCAGCTATATCTTGAACAACATTCAGAAAAGCTCTCTAATGCGCTCCGGCGCGATGCGTGCGCATGCGGATTGGATGGTGGAATTTGCAACCAGCACATGGGGGAGGGTCTATGGGAAGGATCGAAGCACTGCTGATGTCATCTGTCGCGGCGGTTCTGATCGCGGGCTGCAGTACTCCGGGCGAAGAGGTCAAGCCCGCAACGCCGCAGACCGAGCTGCCGCATCCCGAGGCGATAGCGGGCTACAGCTGGAAGGTCGGTGACACCTGTGTGACCGAATACAAGTTTGGGTTCAAGAAAGTCATCCACACGGCGGTGGTCACCGACATCGCCGGCGGGCGGACGACGCTGTCGGACACAGCCGATGACGGCTCGTCGCGTGTGATCGTGCTAGAGGGAGCCAGTGGCGACAAATTGACGAAGGCAGTGGCGGCCTCGACCGGCGAGCAGATCGAGTTCCAACCGCCGATACAGCGGCTGACCTTCCCGCTCAAGCCAGGCGACATGTGGCCTGGGCACTCCGTAGTAACCGGGCAAACCTTCACGTTGACTCTCGATGTGAAGACGGCGGTGATGCCGTGGCAGACAATTACGGTGCCGGCCGGACAGTTCGCCGCTGTCAAAGTGGTCGGCGACGAAATCTACAGCGCCGGTCGTAACAGCAAAGGAGAGAGCTTCACAGGCACGGGGACGCACACGATCTGGTTGACGCCCGACGTGAAGTGCATCGTGCAAGGACAGTACAAGAATAGCTTCGGCGCGAAGACAACCTACCGGCTGCTATCCTTCAAACCCGGGTAAACGTCACTCGCGGCTCGGTGCAATGCCGAGCCGCAATGCTTGCTCAGACCAGATTCTTCCAGCGCGATTTGGCCGGCATCGGGATCGGCTCGGCCTTCGCTTCCGCAGCTTCGGCGAAACGCGACAGATGATGGTCGCTGTCGCCGAACGTCGTGTCGATCGCGGTCAGCCGCTTGAAGTAGTGGCCGACGCTCAACTCGTCGGTCATGCCCATGCCGCCGTGAAGCTGAACCGCTTGCTGGCCGACGAAGCGTCCGGCGCGGCCGATCAGCTCTTTCGCGGCGGACACGGCACGCCGCCGCTCGACCGCGTCGGGCGAGTCCACTCGCACCGCAGCCAGGCACGCCATCGAGCGGGCCTGTTCCTGATACATGAGCATGTCGACCATCCGATGCTGCAAAGCCTGGAAGCGTCCGATCGGCACGCCGAACTGCTGGCGGGTCTTCAGATACTCGAGCGTCGCCGCGTTCAGCGCTGTCATGCAGCCGACCGCCTCGGCGCATAGCGCCGCAATGCCGCGATCGATCACCAGCTCGATCAGAGGGTAGGCCTGATCGACCACGCCAATCAGCGAATCGGTATTGACGTGCAGGTTGTCGAACTGCGCCTCGACTGCGCGCATGCCGTCGTAGGTCGGAAAGTCCTGTCCCGCAATACCCGGCTCGGTCGGATTCACGAAGAACAGCGAGATGCCGTGCTGGTCATCGACGTTGCCGCTGGTCCTCGCAGCGATGATCAGCAGATCGGCGGCCGCGCCGTGCAGAACGACTGACTTGCGTCCGTTGATCACCCACTGGTTCCCTTCGAGCCGGGCCGTCGTCTCGATATGGCTGAGCGAATAACGCGACTTCGGCTCACCGATCGCCAGCGCGAGCTTCATCGAACCTTTCACGACGCTCGGCAGCAGGATGCGCCGCTGCGCTTCGGTGCCCCCGAGCACGATGACGCTCGCACCCAGGATGACGGTCGGCAGATACGGCTCGACCACGAGGTGCTTGCCGAGCGCCTCCATCACGATCATCGCGTCGACCGCGCTGCCGCCGAAGCCGTCGTACTCGGGCGGAATCGGAACGCCGAGCAGCCCGAGCGATGCAAAGCCTTCCCAGACGAGCGGGCTGATGCCTTCGCGGCCCGCGACGATCGCGCGGCGCGTCTCGAAACTGTAGTTCTTCTCGAGGTACTTGCCGATCGAATCCTGCAGGAGCTGTTGCTCTTCGGTGAAGTTGAAGTCCATGTCTGCCTCGCAACCTCTTAAGGTTACAGCCCGAGTATCTGTTGCGCGATGATGTTGCGCTGGATCTCGTTCGAGCCGCCGTAGATCGAGACTTTCCGATAGTTGAAATAGCGTGCGGCCAGCGGGCCAGCGTACTCAGGTCCAATGCGCTCGCCGAGCCAGTGATCGCCGTACGACTCGGGCAGATACGGCAGCGCGTACGGTCCGACCGCCTCCATCATGAGCTCGGTCAACGTCTGCTGAATCTCGGTTCCCTTGATCTTCAGGATCGATGCTTCAGGGCCCGGAGCACGACCTTCACGTTCGGCGGACGCGACACGCAGATCCGTTATCTCGAGCGCCATCAGATCGATCTCGAGGCGCGAGACCTTGTCGCGGAAGCGCGCATCCTGAATCAGCGGCTTGCCATCCTTCTGTTCCTGCGCGGCGATGTGTTTGAGATAGCGCAGCTCGCGCTTCGATCGCGAGACGCCGGCGATCCCCGTGCGTTCGTGTGAGAGCAGGAACTTCGCATAGGTCCAGCCACGGCCTTCTTCGCCGACCAGATTCTCGACCGGCACTTTCACGTCTTCGAACCAGACCTCGTTGACTTCGTGTCCGCCCTCGAGCGTGATGATCGGACGCACAGTGATGCCGGGCGTCTTCATGTCGATCAGCAGGAACGAGATGCCTTCCTGCTTCTTGCCGCCGCTCGACGTGCGCACCAGGCAGAAGATCATGTCGGCATACTGGCCGTAGGTATTCCAGGTCTTTTGGCCGTTCACGATGTAGTGATCACCGTTGCGCTCGGCGCGTGTCTTCAGGGACGCGAGATCGGAGCCGGCGCCGGGCTCAGAGTAGCCCTGGCACCACCAGTCGTCGCTCGACAGGATGCGAGGCAGATAGCGCTGCTTCTGCTCGGGGCTGCCGAAAGCGATGATCACCGGTCCGACCATGTCGACGCCGAACGCGATCACGCGCGGGCCGCCCGCCGCGGCGCACTCGTCTTCGAAAATGTGCTTCTGCACCGCGTTCCATCCGGTGCCGCCGTACTCGACCGGCCAGCTCGGAGCGATCCAGCCCTGCTCGTACAGGATCTTTTGCCAGCGGACGTGATCCTCCTTGCTGAGGCGCTTGTTCTCGATGACCTTGCGGCTGATGTCCGGCGGCAGTTGGCTCCGCACAAAAGCACGGACCTCGGCGCGAAAGGCCTCCTCTTCGGGAGTGTAGTTGAGATCCACGTGAGACGACTCCGGCGGGTGAAACGTGAATGCGGCGCTGAAAGCCTCCACGACAGGCATGGAGACGTGTCGAAGAATACGGGAATCGCTGAACACCAGCAACCGCGCGCCCCGCGCGGCATCGAAGGAGCATCGCATCGACGCGGAATGGCCCGCGCGACGCCCCGGGGCTATAATTGGCTTCTTCCACTCTCAGTGCCCTCGGCCGCGCTCGCACGCGCGCCAAATCGCACTGCACCATTCCTGGAGGATTTATGGGTACCCGCGAACAGGAGCTTCTAGCCCAGTTGAATCTCGAGCCACTCTGGCTGCCCTTCACTGCCAACCGCCAGTTCAAGGCAGAGCCGCGCCTGCTGGTGGCCGCGAAGGATATGTACTACACGAGTCACGACGGCCGCCAGATTCTCGACGGCATTGCTGGCCTGTGGGCGGTGAATGCTGGCCACTGCCGCCAGCCGATCGTGGATGCGATCAAGAAGCAAGCCGAGAGCATGGACTACGCAACCGGCTTCCAGATGCACAGCCCGGGTCCGTTCCTCGCGGCAGACCGCCTCGCGCAGATCACCCCCAAGGGTATGGACCATGTCTTCTTCGTGAACTCGGGCTCCGAAGCGGTCGACACTGCGCTTAAGATTGCGATCGCGTATCACCGTGTACGCGGTGAAGGGACGCGCCGCGTGCTGATTGGGCGAGAGCGTGGCTATCACGGCGTCGGCTTCGGCGGGATTTCCGTCGGCGGCATGGTCGGTAACCGCAAGACCTTCAGCGGACAGCTGCTGCCCGCTGTCGATCACATCGTGCACACGCATCTGCCCGAGAAGAACGCCTTCTCGCGCGGCCAGCCCGAGCACGGCGCGAATCTCGCCGATGACCTCGAGCGGATCGTCGCCCTGCACGATGCATCCAACATTGCGGCCGTCATCGTCGAACCGGTGGCGGGATCGACCGGCGTTCTGCTGCCGCCGAAAGGCTATCTCGAGAGGCTGCGCCAGATCTGCGACAAGCACGGCATCCTGCTGATCTTCGACGAAGTCATCACCGGATTCGGCCGTACCGGACACGCATTCGCGGCACAGACCTTCGGCGTGACACCGGATCTGATGACGTGCGCCAAGGCGCTGACCAACGCTGCCGTACCGATGGGTGCGGTGGTGGTGAAGAAGGAGATTTACGAGGCGTTCATGCAAGGGCCAGAGAATGCCATCGAGCTCTATCACGGCTACACGTACTCGGGTCACCCGCTGGCGGCGGCAGCGGCCGTCGCGACGCTCGATCTGTTCAAGGCGGAAGGGCTGTTCCAGCGCGCTGCCGAGCTCGCGCCCTATTGGGAAGACGCGGCTCATTCGCTGAAGGGTTTGCCGCATGTGATCGACATCCGCAATCTCGGTCTGATCGTCGGCATCGAGCTCGAGCCGATGCCGGGCAAGCCGACCGCGCGTGCGTTCGAGGCGTTCCTGCGTGCGTATCAGAAGAATGTTCTCATTCGCACAACCGGCGACACGATAGCAATGTCGCCGCCGCTGATCATCGAGAAGAAGCAGATCGATGAGCTGTTCGGGACGGTGCGCGAGATTCTCAAGACCCTTCCGTAAGGTCACACTCGGTGAACCGCGGAGGCGGAGAACTGCAACAGCGAACCTTTGAACCGCCAAGACGCCAAGAGCGCCAGGGAAACGAGCGACAAGATCTTCTGGTGTGTGGGTCTCCGTGATTTCCTTTGCGCTCTGCACGTCGCCGCAGTTCATTTCTCTTGAGTTTTTCTTGGCGCTCTTGGCGCCTTAGCGGTTAGATTCCAGGAGTCGGTAGTGAAATTCGTCATCGCCCAGATGCAGCACGAGACCAACACGTTCTCGCCGGTGTCCACGCCGTGGGAAGCCTTCGGGAAGGAAGGTCCGCATCTAGGCAAGGCCGCGTATGACGCGATCAAAGGTACGCGCGTGCCGATGGCCGCCTATCTCGATCTCGCGGATAGCATCGGCGCCGAGGTGGTGACGCCTCTCGCGGCGTGGGCCAATCCGAGCGGGCCGGTCGACGGCAAGGCCTACGACCGCTTCTGCGATCTGATTTGTGAAGCCGTCGGCAAGGGCTGTGATGCCGTCCTTCTCGATCTGCACGGCGCCATGGTCGTCGCCGACCGCACGGACGACGGCGAAGGCACGCTGCTGCAAAAGATCCGCGCGATTGCGCCGAAGACGCCGATCGCAGTCTCGCTCGACTTGCACGCGAACGTCACCGATCAAATGGTGCGTAATTGCAACGCGATCGCGGGCTACAAGACGTATCCCCACGTCGACGGCTACGAGGCTGGCAAGCTCGCAGGCAGCATCGTGCTGCGCTCGCTCAAAGGCGAAGTGAAGCCGGTGATGGCGTGGGGCAACGTGCCGCTGCTCGCGCAGACGCTGCGTCAGAACACCGATGAGAGCCCGATGAAGGATTGCGTCGATGCCGCACGCACCGCGGAGAAGAATGGGCTGCTCGCGGCAACGGTGTTCGGCGGATTTCAGATGGCCGATATTCACGACGCCGGGCTGAGCGTGATCACGGTTGCCGATGGCGATCGAAAAAAGGCCGAAGAGAGCTGCCGCGCGATACTGGACATCGCCTGGCGCCACAAAGACGATTTCATCTATCGCGGCGAGCCGCTCGCGCAGGCGATCGCGCGAGCAAGCAAGCTTGGCGACGAGAACGGTGGCCCAATTCTTCTGCTGGATCATGCCGACAACTGCGCATCAGGCGCGACGCAGGACACGATGTACGTTCTGAAAGAAGCGCTGCGGCAGGGACTGACGGGCATAGCTGTCGGCCCTGTACGCGATCCCGAAGCGGTCGGCAAGATGATCACCGCGGGCGTCGGCGCCAAGGTCACGCTCGAGCTCGGCGGCAAGATGGACATGCCGGCGATCAAGGCCAAGGGCGAATCGCTCGAGGTGACCGGCGTCGTGCGGGCAATCACCGATGGCGAATACACGATCACCGGCCCGCAGTTCCAGGGCATGCGCTGTTACATGGGCCGCACCGCCGTGCTCGACACGGGTGCGGCCGAGATCGTCGTGACCGAACGCAATCAGGAGCCGTGGGATCGGGGCATCTTCACGAGCGTGGGCATCGACCCGGCGCGCAAGCGCTTCCTGCTGCTGAAGTCGCGCATGTATTTCCGCCCCGTGTTTCTGCCGATCGCGAAAGGCATGGTGTTCTGCGATGCGCTGGGCGTCGGATCGTCGGATTGGAAGCTGTTCAACTACCGCAAGCTGCGCCGGCCGATCTACCCGCTGGATACCGAATTCCCGGCCGAGCATCGTTGACGCGCTCGCCATCGACATATCGAGATTGTTTTCGAGGAGGAAGCAGCATGAACAAGGTAGTCGAACGACCCGGCGTGCAAGTGAAGGAAGTCCATCACTACATCAACGGGCGTGAGGTCGCCGGCACCAGCAATCGCTTTGGCGACGTCTACAACCCCGCGCTTGGCGAAGTGGCGAGCCGTGTACCGTTCGCGAGCGCGGATGAGGTCAGCCAGGCCATCGCTGCAGCACAAGCTGCGTTCCCGGCGTGGGCCGCAACCCCGCCGCTGCGCCGCGCGCGCGTAATGTTCAAGTTCAAGGAATTGATCGAGCGCGATCACGACCAGCTCGCACGCTTGATCTCCAGCGAGCACGGCAAGGTCGTGTCCGATGCGCGCGGCGAAGTCACGCGCGGTCTCGAGGTGGTCGAGTTCGCGTGCGGCATCCCGCATCTGCTGAAGGGCGAATACAGCGAGCAGGTCGGCACCGGCGTCGACAGCTATTCAGTGCGACAGCCGCTCGGCGTCTGCGCCGGCATCACGCCGTTCAACTTCCCGGCGATGGTTCCGATGTGGATGTTCCCGATCGCGATCGCCTGCGGCAATACGTTCGTATTGAAACCGTCCGAGCGCGATCCTTCCACCGGCGTTCGCCTCGCCGCATTGCTCAAGGAAGCCGGGCTGCCCGACGGCGTGTTCAACGTCGTGCACGGCGACAAGGTCGCGGTCGACGCGCTGCTGACCGATCCGCGCATCGCTGCGGTCAGCTTCGTCGGCTCGACGCCGATTGCCGAGTGCATCTATCGCACCGGCACCGCGACCGGCAAACGCGTGCAGGCGCTCGGCGGGGCGAAGAACCATCTGGTCGTGATGCCCGACGCCGATCTCGACCAAGCGGTCGACGCGCTGATCGGCGCGGCTTACGGTTCCGCCGGCGAGCGTTGC
>Ga0105237_10004245_pt1 | contig 16680 bp, 18 predicted proteins | sample KBSC24metaG_FD_81520 | JGI IMG/M metagenome (GOLD analysis project Ga0105237, IMG submission 81520) | Corn rhizosphere microbial communities from Kellogg Biological Station, Michigan, USA - KBS C2-4 metaG | ecosystem: Host-associated > Plants > Roots > Rhizosphere > Soil | place: Michigan, USA... | reverse complement strand
TGGAATTAGTCCGATTCCGGCGAACCGGTCAGCGCAGCAGTTCTGGAATATTGCCGCCATCAATGCGACGAATCCTGATTTGAGTTGGAGACCGGGAAACATGGGACGGAACACGCTTTTCACACCGGGTACCAGCTCGTTCGATGCTTCGCTGACTCGGGACATCAAGATTTACGAAAAGCACACTCTGAACTTCCGGCTCGAGGCATTCAATGCGGCCAATCATCCCAATTGGAATACGCCTAGTTCGGATGCGCGCAGCCCTTCGACGTTTGGCATTATCACTTCGGCGAAGACGATGCGCCAACTGCAATTGGCGTTGAAGTATACGTTTTAGAGGATATTGACTGTGAAAACATTTCTTGTTGGTTGTGTTTTGGTGACGGCCGTGGGAGCGTTTGCGGCGGAGAATACGCTTTCGAAGAAAGAAGCCGCCGAGGGTTGGAAGCTTCTGTTTGACGGCAAGAGTATGAAGGGCTGGGAGATGAATTGGGCGAAGGATTGGAAGGTGCAGGACGGCGCACTTTCCTGCGATGCTTCCGAACGGAGTTGGTTGAATACTACAGGTACCTATTCGAATTATGTTCTGAAGCTGGAGTTCCGTGGGACTGCGAAGGTGAATAGCGGCGTGTTTCTGCGGTCGGAAAAGGAGGGGCAGCCGCATATCACCGGATATGAACTTCAGATTTGGGATTATCAGCCGGCGGGGTATTTGACGGGTAGTCTGGTGGGATCTTTGAAGGCATCGCCTACTAAAATTCTTGGTGATCAGTGGAATAAATATGAGATTACGGCCGATGGGGACCATTTTTTGATCGTGCTAAACGGGACAACGCTTTTGGACGGGCATGACTCGAAGCATTCGGCTGGTGTGATTGGGTTTCAGTGCCAGCCGGAGAATCCGATTGCTTTCCGGAATGTGAAGTTGCGGGTGATTTCGAGGTGAAGTCTTTTTCACGCGGAGTCGCTAAACTAAGAAAATTTAAATGACCGTTGCGATCTCCTTGCTTCGTGGCGTCAACGTTGGCGGCCATCACAAGATTAAGATGGATGCTCTTCGGGGTCTGTATGAGTCTCTTGGATTGGTTGACGTACGGACTTATATTCAGAGCGGTAATGTGGTCTTTCGGACTAAGGAACGAAATCCAGAGCACCTTTCTGGCGTGATCGCGGATGGGATTGAGCGGAGCTTTGGCTTTCGCCCCGGCGTAGTTGTTCGCACTGCTTCCGATTTGCGGGGCGTGATTTCTGGAAACCCTTTTGCGGGGCGGCCTGAAATTGGACCTAACAAACTTCATGTAAGCTTTCTCTCCGACGAGCCTCATTCGGACGCCCGAGACAAGGTGCTTGGGATCAAGTTTGACCCCGAGGAATTACACATTGCCGGACGCGAGCTGTATATCTTTTTCCCCAATGGCATGGGACAATCGAAACTTTCGATGCCGCTGGTTGAGAAGACTCTGAAGACCTCAGGTACCGCGAGAAATTGGAACACTGTCTTGAAGTTGATGGACATGGCCGAGACACTCGGAGGCCCACTATAGAATAGAGGCGATGGGCAAGTCCAAGATGGTTTTTTTGCTCGCGGGCTGTGTTTCCGCGGTTGCGATGTCCTTGTGGGCCGATGCGGTTAGCGATGCTGCGATCGTTGGTTCAAAAGAGGACCCCGCGGCGGTCGCTCGAGGGGGCGTGGTTTACGCCAAAAACTGTGCGGGTTGTCACGGTGTGGCTGGAAAGGGCGGGCCCGGTGCGCCGGATCTGGTCCGGTCGCTGTTGGTGCTTGATGATGAAAAAGGCATACTGATTTCGCCTGTTATTCGGGACGGCCGTCCGGATAAAGGGATGCCTAAGCTTAACCTCACCGAGCCGCAAATTGCCGACGTCGTTGCCTGGTTACATGTTCGGACTTATGCCGCGGGACACCGGGGAACTTATACTTTTGGTGATGTGCTCACGGGCGATCCGAAGAAAGGCGAAGCATATTTCAATGGCGCAGGAAAATGCAATACCTGCCATTCGGTGACCGGCGACTTAGCCGGTATCGGCCGCAAGTACGAACCCCTCTCACTGCAAGCGCGCTGGCTGCAACCTCGCAACCCCGGACGCGGACGCAGGGGTGCGGCGGCTACGGCTAAGGAATCCGTTGGGGCTTTGCCGACTGTTACGGTGACGCTTCCCTCTGGTAAATCGTTCTCGGGCAGACTCGATCGCATCGACGATTTTTCCGTTTCGCTCCACGATTCGTCCGGCGACTTCCATTCTTTCTCGCGCGAGGGCGCCGTTCCCAAAGTGGAGGTACACGATCCTCTGAAGACGCATACCGATATGCTCCGTGTTTATACTGACGCCGATATCCACAACATGACTGCCTATTTGGTGACATTGAAATGAACCTCCGCCTTCTTTCGTGTGTTTTGCTGGCCGCTCCCGGCGTCTTTCTTGGACAAGGTCTCGATCCGGCAGCGCTCTTGAAGCAGCGTGCGGATATGTGGCCGACGTACAACGGCGACTACTCCGGCCGCCGGTATTCGCCGCTGAGCCAGATTAATTCGTCGAACGTGCATAACCTTTCGCTGGCTTGGGCGGCTCGTTACACGTCTTCCAATGCGGGTGCGGGTGTCACGATCAAGGCGACCCCACTGCTGGTGAACGATATCCTTTATTTCACCGCGCCGAATAATGTATGGGCGGCCGATGTGCGTACGGGACGCGAGCTGTGGCACTACCAATACCCGGCGAATACCGGGAGCACGATTGGCAATCGGGGCGTTGGTATGTATGAGAACTGGCTGTTTTTTGAAACGCCGGACAGCCACCTTGTCAGCCTGGACGCGAAGACCGGAAAGGAACGCTGGAAGGTTCAGATTGCGGACCCCAAGCTCGACTACACGTCTACCGTTGCGCCGGTCATTATTGGAAATCACATATTGGTTGGGATCGGCGGGGATCATCTCGACAATCCCGGATTTCTCGAATCGAGGGATCCTGAGACGGGCGCTTTGCAATGGAAGTGGTGGACGACGCCACGCAAAGGGGAACCGGGCATTGAGACTTGGCCGGATGAATATGCTTCTGCCCACGGCACCGGACAAACTTGGATGCCTGGCACTTACGATCCTCAGCTCAATCTTTACTATTTGGGCACCGGCAATCCAAATCCGGTGATGGCGGAGAAGAGCCGCAAAGGCGATAACCTCTATACCTGTTCGATTGTGGCGATTAATCCAGATACGGGGAAGTTGGTCTGGCATTATCAGGTTTCGCCGCACGATGTACACGATTGGGATGCGGTGGAGACTCCGGTCTTAATCGATGGCGTAATTGATGGGCGGCCTCGTAAACTGCTCGTGCAGGCTAGCAGGAACGGGTACTTTTTTGTACTGGACCGGACGGATGGAAAGCACATCCTGACGACTGCTTTTATTGACACTGTGAACTGGGCGAAGGGGTTGAATGCGAACGGGCAGCCGATTCCGAATCCGGCGAAATATCCTACGGTGGACGGCGTGATTGTTTCGCCATCTTCGAACGGTGCTACAAATTGGCCTGCTCCGAGTTTTAGTCCTGATACTGGATTGTTCTATGTCGGATCGAGCCGCACTTACAGCATGTTTTACCTGACCGATACGGATGAACGGCCCGAGGGATGGGGTGGCCTGGATAGTGTGATTGGAGGAGATGGCGGAGCGCTGCTGGCGATTGATTACAAGACCGGCAAAATTGTTTGGCGTCATGATTGGCCTAGCGGGAGCGGCGTGGTGTCGATGCTGTCGACGGCTGGCAAGTTGCTTTTCACCAGCAATGGAAATTACCTGATTGCTTTCGATCCGGCGAACGGTAAGATTTTGTGGCATGCGGGGTTGACGGCGAATCCGAATGCCGGGCCGATTTCTTATATGGTGGATGGAAAGCAGTACGTGCTGGTTTCCGCGGGCGATACGCTTTTTAGCTTTGCCTTGAATCAGCCTGTGCGGTAAAAGGAGTAAAGATACCGGCCAAACGACGCAGATAGGCGCGAGGCCAAAAAGATTTTCGATCTTTTACCGGGACATCATCGCGCCAATCCCGGGTTGCCACAGGTCAGGTATTGCGCGTCTTGGATGCCATGCCCGCTGACGCACCCGCACCGAACCGCGGTCTCCGTGCCACCAAACATGCGATACCGGCGCCTAAAAGCAAAAAAGTGCCGGGTTCTGGAGCGGGACCCACAATCGGCGCGGTGCTGTCACCAAGAGAAACCGTCACAACGCCGCCGGAAACAGTAACACCGCCGCCACTCAACTCCCCGCTGCTACTCAGTGCTCCCGAGCAGCCGCTGCCGATGGTGTCGTTAATCAGCGTCACGGCAGCAGTATTTGCCAAGGCTCTGCCACAGCCAAGTGTTACGCCGTTGTTCATGCTGATGCTCGCGCTCGCGAGAATATTTCCGGCGAACGTAGTAGTTGTATCGAGGGTCGCCGAACTGCCGACCAACCAATACACAGCGGCACCTGACCCTAAACTAGAAACGTCAACTACCGCGCCAGGTGCGGTAATGAGCCTAGCCGGCAGCAGGAAAACCCAGCCCCCATTGGCGGAGCCACCGCTGCCGTTGAGGGTGAACGTTCCATGCAAATTACCTCCCAAGACCGCCGACCGATCGGCAACAGAATAGACGCCCGGCCCGAGGCTCAATCCAGTGAGGTCACCGTCCAGAATTGTGCTAGCGACCGACGACAGGCCTCCAAGTTCACTCATCGCCGTGCCGAGTTGAGTTTGAGCCGTATTCGCGAACGCATTACCTTCTTGTACAGTTCCTGTACCTGAATTGATGCTACCCGGCCCATCATTTTCTACAGTTCCTAAAAAGCCAGTGATCGCACTGCCTGGGGCGACGCCCAGACTTCCGGTGAGAGTGGTCGGGCCGGTATTGGTCACCGTCGAGGCGCCCAGGACTGCGAAACTAGCCAAGTTAGCTGGAAGGATCGGGGATGCCGAGGCACTGGGTGGGGTCGCGATTTGGAAAAGAGCGGATGCCGACGCATAAAGGAGGAACGTGCTGACTCTCCTCATAAACTTCATAGAGACAATTTTCATTTTATTTATAAACTCCGCGCAATTTCCATTTTCGATTCCTATGCCATGTTGAGTATACACGAAAATACAGTCATCGGAACATAAATTGGTCTCTGATCAGTAACGTCGATCCGCCGGTAACCTTTACGCAGTTCGACATTTTCGTAAATCTTCGGAGTTACCCGTGATCCAGGAAATGACTTTGGACAATGTCCAGATAAGTCTAATTGGCCGCGGCTCATTATTGCGAGCTTCCGATAGTATGGTGGGAATGACGGTTGCGATCGACGAATGGCGTCCAGCGGATGGGTCTGTGTTGGAAGAACAGTTGGACATGCTCGCCGATGTTCTTCATGCTGCCGTGCATGCCGGTGCAAGTGTGAGTTTCATACTGCCTTTTTCGATGGACGAGGCGCGTGCGTTTTGGCGGGATCGAGTTCTACCGGTGGTGGCGGACGGATCGCGCCGGGTGCTGGTCGCGCGGTGGGGCGAGCGGATTGTGGGCACAGTTCAACTCAATCTGGCTCAGCCCCCGAATCAAAAACATCGTGCGGACGTGATGAAGTTGCTGGTGCACCCCGACTTTCGAGGGCGAGGTATTGCCCGGGCTTTGATGGCGAAGTTAGAGGATGTGGCGCGAGCTGAGGGACTGACGTTGCTCACTCTCGATACCCGCACCGGAGATGTGGCGGAGCCGCTGTACTTGTCGATGGGTTATGTGCTGGCCGGCGTTATCCCGGAATATGCGCGTGGACCGGCTTCACCGGTTCTTGAGGCTACGAGCTTCCTTTACAAGAAGCTGGTCTGAAATTATTTCCTGCTTTCGAGAAGCGCCAACGTGGCATAGGCGGTCGCGGCATCTCGCATGAAAAGCACCGGCGGATAGTCGGCTTCGTACGGTTTGTTTAACGAGGTCGCGTCCCAGTAACCGAATTCAGGGTCCTGGTGGGATTTCAGCCAGCCGAGCGCTTTTGCAAGACGTGGGTCCGAAGGCGCGACCCCGGTTTTTTCGAGTATGAATGCGGTGAGGCCTGTGGCGTAGCTGTTGGTTCCTGGAGAGCGTGGAGCCTTGGGATGCTCATTCCACTTGCCGAGGGCTTCGATGGTCCAACCGCCATCCTGCTGCTGCTTTTGCCAGATTTCGTCGAGAATTTGGCGACGCGACGCGACTGGTACTGCTTCTGGTAACTTCGTGGCGGCCCAGAGTGCGATCAGCCGATTGTGAAGCGGCTGCGTGGGCAACTCCCGTTGCAGGTAGGCGGTGAGGGACGCTACACGTTCTCGAACGTCCGGGCGAGCGCGGTATTCAGCCGGGGCTTCGCCGGTCGCCATCGCGGCGAGGGCGGCTCCGTAGAACGTCGATTCCGGCATTTCCCAAGGATCGAGATCGAAGGTGTTCCAGGCCCAGGCTCCCTTGGCGTCGCCGTCGACGAGTTGAAACGACCACATCCGATCAAAGGCTTCCGTTCCGAGAAAGAGAGCAGCGAAGATGGACTCGACGCCCGCTGCCTGTGAAGCGTGAGGTTCCTTGGCGTTTTCTCCGAACATTTCCTTCGCCGTCTTTTTTCCGACTCTGGAACGGAGACTGTTTAACAACCCCGTTTCGTATTCGGTGGGTTGGCTCTCGCCGAGCGCTTTGCGGAGGGCCGGCCGAACTAGAAGGTATGTTTCCCCGGTGTGACAGGAGACGCACGGAACGCCCTGCTTGTTCGCCGGTGCCCACGATGCCCATTGCTTTTGGCGGGAATCGAGATATGTTGCCGCAAGACGCGGGTTCCAATCTGCGCACCAGGCGGGCAGAGTGGTGAACACGGAGAGCACAGCGATGAAGCGAAACATATGTGATTCAGTTTAGCGGAATTCGCGCAGGTATCGCGCTCGCATCGGGCCTCAGTACTTTTGGCCCTATAGGGGGGTTCGTGCTGGGTTCTTCATGAAAAAAACACTCCTCGCTAACCGTCAGCGACGCAAATTTTACAATTTCCGGCGATGTTGTTAGCCCTTCCGACGGAAGCGGGTTGACGTTCGCCACCGGCTCCGCCGTTACTTCGGGGACTGAATTGACTAATGCGGAATCCGATTTCGCATCGCTACTGAGCCAGCTCGGTGCGTTGTCCTATACGCCGATCACCATCAATTCGGGTGTAGTGAATAATATCAGCACTCCTGGAAGCTACTCGTTTACCACGGGTACTCTGAATCCCGGGACGGTCATTAATATCACGGCGCCCGGTCAATACATTTTCGACAGTGTTAATGCAGTTAATTGGAGCGGCGTCACGATCAATGCGGTCGGGCTATCGAGTGACAGCGTATTCTGGTACGTGCCGACCGCTCAAACCCAAATCAACAATAGCTCCGTCTTCGGAGATGTTGTGCAGGCCGGCGGCGGAAATAGCCTTCTTGAGGCCACTGCGGGCGGGACCGGACATCTTACGGGAAGATTCCTTTCGGGCGGGTTCTTCACCAGCCTCACAGCGACTCAGGGTTCCACACAAACGGTGAACTCCCTTGCCGGTCTTATATCCGTCCCAGAACCAGCGACGTTCGGCTTCCTGGCTCTCGGACTTGGTTTTGGCGCCTTTGTCCGCCGCATGCGCCGGGCTAAGGCTGAACTAGTCCGCAAGTGGCGGACGGATTTCCAATGCGGTATCATGAAGATCTAGCGGCACGGATTCTGGGTGCCCCTGGTGTGTGCTTCCTCGGGTAGCCTGCCGGAAAGTCAAACAGAACAAAGAGGGATTATGTACGCTGTGATCGAAACTGGCGGCAAGCAATATCGCGTCGCGCCGGGTGACAAAGTTCGAGTGGAGACCATTGCGGCGGAAGTTGGCGCGGAAGTGGAATTCAGCGGTCTTCTGGCCGCCTCTAATGCGGACGGGCAATTGCTGACAGGCACGGATTTGGCTCATGCCAAGGTTGTGGCCACCATTTCGCGCCAGGGCCGCGGCGACAAGATCATCGTTTTCAAGTTCAAACGCAAGAAACAGTATCGCCGGACTATCGGCCACCGGCAGAACTTCACCGAACTCACGGTGAGCGATGTGGTCATTTAGCTTTTCGAGGAATTTGAACCATGGCACATAAAAAAGGTTTAGGCAGTTCTAAGAACGGCCGCGATTCGAATGCGCAGCGGCTTGGTGTGAAACGGTTCGGTGGCGAACTGGTGACTGGCGGTTCCATTCTGGTTCGGCAGCGCGGTACACAATTCAAGCCCGGCGAGAATGTGGGACTGGCGAAGGACGATTCCTTGTTCGCGAAAGTTCCCGGTATCGTTGAGTTCCGCACACGCGGCCGGCTGGGCAAGTTTATCAGTATCCGCACCGAAACGACCGAGGCGTAACACCTCCCGGTTGTCCAGCATGTCCTTTGAGGAACACGCGCAAAACGGACTCGCTTCCGGCAGCTAAGTCCGCTAAGTTTCTCTTTCATTCGGCGCCGCCGGAAGCGGCCTTTGCGCTTTTAAGGAACATGCGCAAAACGGACTCGCTTCCGGCAGCTAAGTCCGCTGAGTTTCTCTTTCATCCGGCGCCGCCGGAAGCGGCCTTTGCGCTTTTAAGGAATATGCGCAAAACGGACTCGCGGCGGCGGCCTGAGTTTGCGTGTTCTTCTTCAATTTGGCGCCGCGCCTTCGCGGTCTTTGCGCTTTTGAGGAACTCGCGCAAGGTGGACTCGCTTCCGGCAGCTGAGTCCGCTGAGTTTCTCTTTCGTTTGGTGCCGCCGGAAGCGGCTTTTGCGCTTTTGAGTAAAACGCCCGCAAAACGGAGCCTGGATCGTGGACTCGCACGGGCGTATGCTTGGCGAACACTGAGGGCTGCGATCAGCCCTTTACGGGTTTCAAAGGCCGCCGGCCGGGGAGCCGCGCTGCTTTTTCATTTGTCTGCACTCCTATGTTCATTGATGAAGTAAGAATCCGCGTGAAGGCCGGCAACGGCGGCAACGGCTGTCTCGCGTTCCGGCGCGAGAAGTTTGTGCCTCGCGGCGGACCTAGTGGTGGAGATGGCGGACGCGGGGGGGATGTGATCTTTGTCGCCAGCCCGCACCATAATACCCTGCTGCATTTTCGCTTCAACCCTGAGCACGAAGCCGAGCGCGGACGCCATGGCGAAGGAAGTAACTGCAAAGGCCGGGAAGGCGCTACAGCCACGGTTCCGGTGCCCGTGGGAACTGTCGTCTACGATGAAGCTACCGGCGAACAGATTGTCGATTTCACCGAGCCCGGCCAGGAGTTTATTATCGCGCGCGGTGGACGAGGCGGGCGCGGGAACGCACGTTTTGCCACCGCGACGCATCAGACGCCGACGGAACATGAAGACGGTAAGCCAGGTGAGGAGAAGCACTTACGGCTGGAATTGAAACTGTTGGCTGATGTTGGTCTGATTGGTTTCCCGAACGCCGGTAAGTCGACGCTGATCTCGCGCATTTCTGCCGCTAAGCCAAAGATTGCTGATTACCCGTTCACGACGCTCGAGCCGAATCTGGGTGTGGTTAGCACGGGCGACGACCGAAGTTATGTCGTTGCCGATATTCCGGGATTGATCGAGGGCGCGCATCTGGGGCATGGGCTCGGGATTCAATTTCTGAGGCATGTAGAGCGGACGAAGTTGCTGGTGCATCTGGTGGATGCTTCGGAAACCAGCGGACGCGATCCGGTGGAGGACTTCCACATCATTATGAGAGAATTGGCCAGTTTCAGTGAAGAAATGACCCGGAAACCGATGTTTCTGGTGGCGTCGAAGATTGATGTGGCGCAGGATCCAGGACGGGTCGGGAGCGTCGAGCGGTTGGCCAACGAGCGGGATCTGCCGTTCTTCGCCATCTCGAGCGTGACCGGGCAGGGTTTGGCCGAGCTAAAGCGTGCCATGGGCGAGATGGTGCTTCACCGCGAGGAAGAGCCGACGACTCGCAAGGTTGCCCCTCCGACCGAGTTTAACCATCTGGAGTCCGAGCCAGAGGGCTAGCTTCCCCAATCCGACGCGAGAACATTGGCCATCTCTTCTGGATCGGCTTGGGGCTCGCGCTCGCCTCTGAGAGATCCACGGGGGCGGCACGCCGGTCCTGCAGTGGGAACGGGAGACTCTGCGGCTCTTCGAAACCGGTTGAGCGAAGACGAGTGCCGTCCATCGCGGGGCGGCCTGCGTAGGGGACATTTCGGGCGCGCCGACAGGCTTCGTAGGTCTAGGGCGATCAAATTCTTGCCCCGCCAAGCCGATTCGCGCTGGAAGAATGAAAGGCTTAGAAACTGCCAGAAATCATGGCCACCGGGGTAATCGGTTTGGAATTCTGGGTGTAATACTTCTGCTGGGATAGCGCGCGGTAGATTTGACCGGCGATACCCGATGCCGTTGGCCCGCTAACGCCGCGGCCACCTGTTAGCAGCACCACTACGGTCAGCTTTTTGTTCATTACTTCGTTGAAGGAGCCAAACCATCCGAGGTGTGTCGGTGACGCAGTATCGGTGCAGGTTCCGGTTTTGCCGAAAATCGGCTCGTTGGGATCGTAGCTGGCGCGCCGAGCCGTACCGTATTCAACGGCGCCCATCATGCCCGGCATGAGCTCTGGAATGTCCCGCTGGATGGCGAGGTGACGCTTGATCCGGGGGACGAAATTTTCCGCTTCCGCTTTACCGCTTGGGTGTTGCAGATAATAGAGGGTCCCGCCGTTGGCGACGGCCGAGACCAGCGCTGCCAATTGCAAAGGAGTCAACGAGATGCCAGATCCGAAGCTGGTCATCATTCCCATTCCGCCATCCTTCGGAGGCGCTTCGGGAAGCAGGCCCGGTTCTTCACCTATGATGTTGAGACCTGCCTTTTCGCCCAGACCGAACAGGCGCGCATAGTAGCTGACGCGCTCGAAGCCAAGCTTGATTCCGACATTAGCGAAATAGGGGTTGTTCGAGTGGGCGATGGCCGTCGTCAGATTCATGCTCGTTCGCCCGTAAAGGCGCATCGCGGTGTTCCGATCGATGATGCCTTCCTCCAAACCGGCCAGGGCAGCGACGATCTTGATGGTGGAACAGGGTTGGAAGCCATTTTCCAACGCAAGCTTCTGGTTTACCATCGATAGTATCCGACCGGAATTCGGATCGGCTACGACGACAGTACCGTTATAAGGACCGAGTGCATCCACCGCAGCGCGGCGAACGAGCAAATCCTCTCCGTCGATCGTGTCTCCGGCGGTATTATCAGGAATGAAGGTGGGCGATGTCCAATGGCCCGACGCAATGGGGTGCTTCTTGCGTTTGCCCAGCGTCTTCGCCGCGTTTGGCGGTTTGGTGACCGGGCTGGCCACGGCCGGCTTTTTCTTTTTCTTCCCCAGCGCAGTCGTCGAGGCCGCTTCCTGGACGGCGAACGACGACACGACAGCAAGGGCAGACACACAAATAATAGCTATTAGTCGGGTGACAGGTATTATGCGCACAGTGTTCCCACCATTATAATTCAAAACCCAAGTAACATTTTTAACACACTTTGTTTCACGTTGTACCGGCTATTTGTTAGATCGGCGGGATTCGTCGCCTTCTTTACGACGTAGAATATGGGCCCATCGGGTACTGGTACCCAGGGGACGGATGGGCTACCCTATCTCCAGGCGAACTTTCCATATCACGCTGGAGGCACGACCTCGGCAGTATGGAAAGCCGGACAGGCCACGCGCTCCGCTTAGCCGCTTCCCATTTACGCAATGCCTTGGGCGGGAATGAGTCTTCTTACGAAGCCGCTCATCCAAAATAACAATGAGCGAAGTGCGCCGTTTCGTCTACCAGCCGGGAGGCATCCTGCGCCACTATGTACGGGAAATCCTGTGGGTCGCCTCGGAGCGTCGCCGAGCACAGGTTCTCCTTCCGGAGACCACGCTCACGCTCGTGTTGCGGCAGTCCGGCTCAGCATTGCTGCATAACGAGCTTCTTCCCGGCGCGATTGTCTCGGGCCTCCAACAACGAACCCGCATGGTTGAGCACGCGGCGGGCTCCTCGCTGGTGATCGTGCGGTTTACTGAGGTTGGGGCCCCGGCCATACTCCACGACCGCGCGGACGTTCTCTACAACCGGACCGTACCGCTCGACGCCGTCCTGCCCCGGCAAGAGATCGACCGCATCCAAAACATCCTCGCCGATAATCGCGAGATACAGCAGCAGGTCCTCGCACTGGAACGCTTTCTTACCGGTCAGATTCGTGCGCGGAAGGAGACCTCTCCGCAGATCGAGGCGGCCGCCTGGATGATCCGTAACTCCGAAGGCCGGTCTCCTATTGCAGCGATTGCGCGCCACGCCGCAATGAGCCAAAGCGCACTGGAGGGACACTTCCGCGCCACGGTGGGAGCGAGTCCCAAGAGCCTCTCCCGCCTGGCCCGTTTGCAAAATGTCTGCCGGCTGTGGGACGCCGGAAAGAATCTCACGGAGATTGCGCATGAGGCCGGTTACTCCGATCAACCGCACCTGGTACGCGATTTTCGGCTCTTCACCGGTACGCCTCCGGAGGAGTTTTTTCGGAGCGCTTCCCCTCGCAATCTGCCGACTTTTTACAAGTAGCAGCCGCTGCGTGTTCGTTACATTCGAGACATGAATATCATCTTCGCAGTGACCGGACTTCCCGGCGCATCCCCCGTCAGACCGCCAGCCCAAAGGAGAAACTTATGAAACATTACGCCCTGATCTTCCGTTCCACGCGCATGCTCACTGCCGAAGAAGTGAAGCAGCGTCACGTTGAGATCTCGTCCTGGGTCGAACCGGTCACGGACATGGGGCATAACGCTCGATCCGCGGAATTTCACAGAGGTAGCAGCGAACCTCTCCGCGCAACAAAGCGAGATTATCTCGCGCGAGGGATCAAGCGACCCGACGCTCGGCACAATCGTTTTCTTTGACTCTCCAAGCGCCGCCCAAGCTGTGGAGATCGCGCGCATGCACCCGAGTTTGCGCTATGGCGTCACTGTCGAGGTACGCGAGTGGACCTCCCCTCGGGAGACTGCCGCCAAGCAATAACGTTCCTTTGACGCCGACGGGATGGCATCGGCGTGGTGAAGACGCACGGGGAGCTCGGATGCATGTATATTCATACAATCGAGTTCCCTATGCATACTTGGACGGCCGAGGCACCTAAATCGAAAGCTGCGCTTTCAGCAGTGGATTTTCGATTCAATCGCAATCCAGTGCGCCGAGTGTCCGCATGACGGGCCGATGGCGTTACGCCGCCGCTGCGGTATTCATGCAGGTTCTCCTGGGCGTCATTTATTCCTGGTCGATTTTTCGCGGTCCTCTGGCTCAACTGCACGGCTGGTCGAAGGCGCAGACGATCGCGCCGTATCGTTACTCGCTACTCGCGTTCGCGGCGGGCATGGTCCTCGCCGGATTGTGGCAGGACCGCAAAGGTCCGCGAATTGTGGCCAGCGTTGGTGGACTGCTGTTAGGAACCGGCTGCTTGCTGGCAAGCTTTATCGGCGATACTGTGCCCGGGCTCGTGTTCGCATACGGAATTGTCGCGGGCTTTGGCGTAGGCTTCGCTTATGTGACGCCCATCGCAACCTGTATCAAGTGGTATCCCGATAAACGGGGCATGATAGTCGGTCTGGCAGTGATGGGCTTCGGACTCGGGCCTCTATTGTTCGGGCCCTTGCTGGAAGCCCTCATTGGATCGGACCCCGCCCAATTTTCCGTCACTCTGCCACGAACATTTCTCATTTTGACCGGCGTATTCTACGTCGGTGTGATCGGAGCGGCGCAGTTATATCGCGTTCCTCCGGTGGGCTGGAAACCGCCGAATTGGACAGCGTCCACCGCCGCCCACGCCGGAGCAATCGAAGCCGGGCCGCGCGAAATTTTGGCGACGTGGCAGTTCTACGCGCTTTGGATTGTCTACTTCCTGGGCACTTCCGTAGGACTCACCGCCATCGGAGAAGCGACTCCGTTGCTAAAGGAAATGGCCGCCGCCACCGCAATCATGTCGGCGGGAGCCGCCCTCGGAGTGATGAGTATTTTTAACGGTCTCGGAAGACTTGGATGGGGCACCGTTTCCGACAAGCTCGGGCGTAAAGCTGCAATCATCGGGCCGTGCGTAGTCTCAGCCGTGGCGTGTGTCGCTTTTCTTCGCCCGGCAACGGGGTTCAACGATCTCCTCATCGGTCTGTGTCTGGTGGCCTTCAGCTATGGAGGATTTCTAGGAGTAATGCCGTCGTTCACGGCAGATTATTTCGGCGCCAAAAATGTCGGAGCAAACTACGGAATGCTGGTCTCCGCCTGGGGACTCTGCGGCTTTTTCGTGCCCGGATATTTCGCCGGAATCATGGACAAGGCGAAAGCCGCGGGCAATCTCGCCGTAGGATATCAGGAAGTCTACTGGACCCTCGCCGCGTTGGCGACCGTGGGAGCCGTGGTCGCGGCCACGCTACGGCCGCCGAGGGCTCGAGCCACCAGCGGCGATCAGTTGACGGATCTGCGCGACAGCGTCGTCCGTCTTTAGATTGATGAATACCTGGCCATGCTCCGGCGAGGCCTGCGTAGGATCTCCGTTCACGCCATTCTTCCCATCGCCCTTGACGAGTTTGTCCTTCCGAATCCAACGGTGTTCCTTGTCGATGTACATCAGCTGCGACGTGTCGTGTGCCCCCGCATGCTCGTCGACCGTCAGCTTGCGCTCGATAAGATACTTCGCCGCCTGGTCTTTCTCTTTGAAATACAAGTCCGGGATGTAGTAGACGTGCGCGCCCTTCGGAGCCCACTGAGCATTCAGGCGCGCGGCTACTTCCTTCAACTCGGTCTGTGCTTCTCCTCCGTGATCGCTCATGAGAACTACGTTCTTGAATCCGGCGGAGATCGCGCTCACCGCGACGTCATGAGCAATCAATCCGAACGCCTGCGGAGAGACCGTGATGGTGCCCGGAAATTTCATATGCCCGGTCTTGCGGATGGGATCGCCGGTGGGCGCAAACGGCATCGTCGGATAAACGAGAGCATTCCCTAACTTATCGGCGATTCGTTGGGCCACGTAGCGCGCAATGAAAACATGCTTTCCTAACGCCATCCCCGGACCATTCTGCTCGATGCTTCCGGAGTAGTAGATCGCCGTAGTTTTTCCGGAAGCAATCGCGTCCTGCAGCTCCGGCCAAGTGAAATCTTCCAGCAGGACTGACTTCGGCTGCGCGTGAAGAACGGCAGCGGCGAGTAACAACAGGACTGTGCGCAAGATACCGCTATTCTAATCGAGCCGCGCCGCAGATCAATGCTATCCTGCCAGTGATTTGGAATATCTCAACACGGAGTTTTTATTCAGCGCGCTATCCATCGTTCTCATCGACATTCTGCTCGGGGGCGATAACGCTCTCGTGATTGCGATGGCGGTGAAATCTCTACCGCCAAAGGAACGTAAGATCGGGATTCTGGCGGGCGCCGGCTCAGCTGTCGTACTTCGAATTATCTTTACGTTTTTCGCCGCGCGGCTGCTCGAGATCCACTACGTCAAATTTGCCGGCGGCTTGCTAATCCTATGGATCGCCGTGAAGCTTCTCACCGATGATTCGGAGGACCATGCGGCGGGAAGCGGCGCCAAGACGCTTTGGCGAGCCATGTGGCTCATCCTCGTCGCCGATCTTACGATGTCGATCGATAACATTCTGGCGGTCGCCGCGGCGTCCAAGGGCAGCGTTGCGCTACTCATCTTCGGACTCGGGTTGAGCATTCCATTCGTCGTTTTCACCAGCGGCCTTCTCGCCCGGCTCCTGGACCGCTTTCCGATCCTGATATACATCGGCTCGGCGATTCTCGGCCGCGTCGGCGGCGACATGATGATTACCGATCCGTGGGTTCACAAGCAACTGCAGCCGTCGCAAGCGATGGAAATCGGTGTTCAGGTATTCTTCGCCGTGGCAGTGTTGATCGTTGGGAAGCTCTTGGCGCGGCGCAAGCCCTTATAGTTTTCCCAGCCAAGCCTCGAATGCTTCCAGAACATCCTTGCCGCGATACACCACCGTGCGTACCTGCGGCTGAAGCGGCGGTTGCGGGTGGTATTCAAAGGTTAGCTCGACTGGTCCAGCGATCTTCCACGGCTTGTATTCATGAACCTTGGCAACTGCCTTTTGTGCGGCTATCTGAATCTGCAGCTTCGCCTCGGCATGCGAAAGGCTTAGCGTGGAATTTTTCCCAGCCATTTCTTTCACCGCGACGGTCATCGCGTTCGGCTGAAGATCCACCATTTCCGCGCATGCCGTTTTATCTCCGGACAACATGATTACCGGGATGTCGAAATATCCGGCAATCGCCGCCAATTGACCAAGTTCCCCGACCTCTTTTCCGTTGATCGTAATGCGCTTGACGTTGAAGCTCTGCGAGTGAGCCAGCACGCCGTTCTTCGTTCCTGCCATCGGGTGCTGCCCGATAAACATGACCCCGTCGTAAAGCTTTTCCGACATGTAGTAATTGGCAGGGGTCGGCCTGCCTTGGATCAGCTTGGCGGAACTCGGAATTTCGTCGATCGACAGCGTGCGGCTGCCGTCGTGGCCGTCCCAGATCACAATTTCAGTCGCACCGGCCACACGTGCGCCTTCCACCGCGGCACTCACCTCGCCGATCAGCAGGTGGCGCGATTCCATGTAACGGCGTTGTCCAGGGAGCAACTGCTCGTCGGCATCGTT
>Ga0105237_10004240_pt1 | contig 16685 bp, 6 predicted proteins | sample KBSC24metaG_FD_81520 | JGI IMG/M metagenome (GOLD analysis project Ga0105237, IMG submission 81520) | Corn rhizosphere microbial communities from Kellogg Biological Station, Michigan, USA - KBS C2-4 metaG | ecosystem: Host-associated > Plants > Roots > Rhizosphere > Soil | place: Michigan, USA... | reverse complement strand
GTCGCCGGGACGCGGGCGCGCGAGGCGCTGTCCGTCAGCTGGCATGGACGGCATTCGCCGTTGATCGCTCCGATGGTGGAGCGGGGCTGAGGGACTTCGTCCGGCTCAGTCCGGCGTCTCGACCAGAGCCAGCTGTTTGGGGGTGCGGGCGGCTTCCAGGCGGTGGCGTTCGTGGTTGAGTTCGAGGAGCCGGTCCAGGATTTCTTGGCGGACCACGGGGCCGACGGTGTAGCGGGGGCCTTGGCGGGTGTCGTGGAAGCCGTGGTCGAGGGTGCCTTCGGCGGCCAGGTCGTGCCAGCCATAGGCGCGGGCGACTGCGTAGTCGATGTCGCGGTGGATGGCGCGGAGTTCGGCGATGTCCGGGGCGGTGATGGTGGCGTCGTGGAGGAGGTTGTAGGTCTTGGTCAGACCCGACTGGCGCTTGAGCATCAGCTCACGACGGTAGGTGTCGAGGCGGTCGCCGAGGTTGCGGAGCTCGGAGGTGAGGTCGGGGCGGGCGAAAGTCTCGAAGACATCAGTGGGACTGTAATTGAGGTCTGTCTTCAAGGTCGAGCTGTGGGAGATCGCCCACCAATAGTGCGGGGCGCTTGATAGCAGCGCCAACATCGCGGGGTCGTTGGTCGCGAATATTACTGTCTTCTCGTTGAATACCTGGCCGGTGGGGACAAGAACGGGCATGACGGTCTTGCTGATTCGTGCAAGCGCGATCACCTGATCCAGCCCAGCGATCGCCCGATACAGCCCTGCTGAGCGTTCCGCGAACTGCCACCACCGATCACGCCGGGCGGCACGGTTGGCCTTGTCCCGCTCAGGCTTGACGAGCAATCGAACTTGCTCGTAGCACTTCTTATAGCTTCTTGCCGCCTCTTCAGTCCAGTTGTGGAAGTCGATGACCCATCGGCTTCCCTTACAGTCCGGGTTCGTATTGAGGTCCTGACCGTTCAGGTAGGGGAACAAGATCTCACGGTTCCGCTGGTCCGCTTCAATCAGGGCCCTGGCATGTTCGGCGGACATCGTGAAGCCGAGCCCGAGAATGATCGATCCCTGGAACGCAATACCATCGTTGGCTTCGAGACCTTGGGGTTTGCCGGAGATCCGGCCGCCGGACTCCAGCGATGTCGATATCGTGGCGACGGCGATATCGTCCGCCAACCGCGCTGCGGCCGGTCCAAGTGGAGCTCGGCTTGTCCAGACCACGCTGTACTCGAGCATTGCACTCTTCGATGGCCACCGTGCACTCTTTACCGCGCGTCGGATCGTCGCTCCGTCGGCAGCGATCTGGTCCAGCCCGACCTCGCGCGTGTCCCCCTGTGCCAGCGTATTAGTCGCGATCAAACCAGTCTGACCGCCAGGATTCAGCAGCCGGTGCGATCGTAGGGCCATATAGGCGACGAGATCCGCGGATCCGCGTGCGCCCAGTCCGATCGCTTCGACGATGTACTCGCGATAGGCGATGCCCAGCGAGCCGGTGAGTCTTTGCCCGCCGAGGAAGGGCGGGTTTCCGATGACCGCGTCGAAGCCCCCATGTACGAACACCTCGGGAAACTCCAACGGCCAGTGCAGCGGAACCCGGTCGAAAGCATCCACGGGCTTGTCCGTAGCCAACATCAGTCGACACCACTGCACGGCTTCGGCGACAGCCATGACGTTTCCGGCGGCGACCTTCTGCGCCAGGACTGCTGCTCCGAGCGAATACTCGCGCTTGAACGCGGCACTCCTCCCGGCTGTCGCCAGCCCGACACCGGTTGCCAGGTCGGCGAGTAGGAAGACGGTGGACGACTCTTGGCGGGCGTCTGCGAGCATCACGCGTTTTCGGGTGAGCGCGGCCAGATCCGTCGCCTCGACGGCCGCCACGGCAGCACGCTTCGCGACGAGCGCGCGAGCGTGTTCGTGGACGTCCACCGTGAGGTCCAGCAACCCTCGCTTGTGGACTCTCCTGCCGCGTGCGACGTCGAGGTCCATCACCTCGATCTGCTCCAGCGACGTGATCCCGAGGAGGGAGTCTCCAGCGACAAGACGGTCGTCCAGGAACACGAACGGCTTCGTCGGGTCGGTCGAGATCAGCCATAGCGAGAGCTTTGCGATCTCCACAGCCATCGGGTTGATGTCGATGCCGTACAGGCAGTTCTCGATGACCTTGCGCTTTGCGTCCAACATGACGGGGTCGTTCTCGATGTCGATCCTCGGACGCTCGGCGTCGATGGTGAACATCGACGCCTTCGAGTCACCTTCGGCCGACCAGGCCTCGATGAGCCGGGCGGCCAGGTAACGGCAGGCCGCAACGAGGAACGTTCCAGAGCCCGCGCTGATGTCGGCGATCTTGAGCTTCAGGATCTCGTCGCTGTGCCTGAGCTTCCACTTCGTCTCGTCAGCGGTGGTCAGTGGGCCTGGGCTGTACACCAGGGGTTCGATGGCGTGGTGGACGACCTCCTCGGCAAGCCTTCGCGGCGTGTAGTGCGCCCCGGTCGCCTTTCGCTGCCTTGACTCCGTGACGTATAGACCACCGCGCCTGATGACGACCGGCAAGCCGCGCAGATCCGTTCGGATCAGGCCGTAGAAGGGCAGGAGTCTTCGCACCAGGTCCGGATCGCCAGTCGCGGCGTACAGCTTGCGTGTCGCCTCCATACGGTCGACTTCCGCGAGCGGCGCGAGTCTTCTCGCGACTGTGCCGGCGCTGCCCACCCCCGACTTCTTGTACTCGGCGCTCAGCTTCTCGGCGAATCCAGCCGTGTCCATCGTCGCGCCTCGCTGGAACGGCCGCGCCAAGGCTTCCAGCTCACCGAGTTCGACCTCTTCCTCCAGTCCCGCCTTGCCGACGAGTCCGACGACATCGTCCGAGGCTCGGAGTCCGCCGTAGGACAGCAATCCTTCGTAGACGAAGCTGATCTCCTCGACGCTGAGTGTGCGGAAAGCCAGCCTCCTGCGTTCCCTCCGTCGTCCGGTGCCGACCTCGACGTACTGAACCGCGCGCAGCATGTGGAAGACGGTCCGGTCGTCGATGGCCAGCGGCAGCGCCTCCAGGTCGTCGACCGCGGTTTCGCCGCTGAGCCGCCCCTCTAGCCAGGGGAAGCCGTCGGGATCGAAGATCGAGCCGTCGTAGCCGTGAATCTTCAGCTGTGGATGGTTGATTCCCTGATACACCCCACGGAACAACGCGAGAAGTCGATGCCATCCGGCCGTCGAATGTTCGAGTTCCTCCTCGCTCGACTCGCGGACGCGATACTCCAGCTGCTCACACAGCCGGCCGACCGAGTACATGTTCCGATACACATCGTTGTCCGACGGCAGGAGCCCGTGTTCTTCCGCGTATAAGAGGTAGACGATCCGCATCAAGACTGTGACCGCGCCCCGATAGACGTCGTGGGCGGCGATCGCCGACAGACCGGGGCCGCCTCGACCGCGAAGCCCGGCATCCGCTCGGCCGATGGCCTCGACCAGCAGTTCGACCGCCTGTCGAACCTGGACGCCAAGCGCGTCGGTGAGTGCTTCCTGCTCGCTCAGACTCGCCTGGAGAAGCGCTATGAGCCGCTCCTCCTCGGGAACCTGGACGAAGCGCTTTCGGCGGAGCAAGGAGTAGAAGGCTCGAACCACGATCCGGTCCGCGGCCTCCGGCCAGGTGATCGCGTCGAACACCGCCGAAGTCGTCGTTCCGTCATGAGGCGCCCAGACCAAAGCCCACCAACGTCCGTCGGACACCAGGCCGAGCTCTACTCTGTGGCGCCGACATAACTTCGCCATGCGATCGACCGGTGTCGCCGCCCATGCCGATCCGCCTATGCGGGCGTTCGGCAGGGTTCCGTCCGGAAAGACAAGCCCCAGCAATAATGCCTGCTTCGCGTCCGGACCAGGATGCGGATCAGCGAGGAGGAAGTCGGGAGTGAGGATGGTGCCATGCTCCGCGGTGAAAGCGAACCGTTCCAACTCGCTCGGATTCATGTGGAGATCCGAACCCCAGGCGAGCAAATCGCGGAGAACGAACCGGATCCATGCCTGCCGTCCTTCGCCGTGGTCCAGTCGCCAATCGCTGTGTGCGGCACGCAACCGGGGTCGCATCTGCTCGTCGAGCGCGTCGAGATGCCGCCACGTACTGGACAGGATCGGCATGGACAGGAACGGACCCTCGATGTCGACGAGGCCAAGCCAGTCCTGATGATTCGTACTGTCACCAACGGAGGATGTGCGGTGATGGCGTATCGTCCGGTGTCGCACCGATGGCGAAGACGTGGTCATCGGATGGCCCCAAAGGCCCTCACGACAGTGAAATGACAGTCAACCTGTGGCTTTCGAGACAGGTTCTTGAGATGTGTACAGTGACTATCAGAGCCTTCCCTGGCCGTCATGATATGCAGTTTTGCACCAGCGAATAGCCGTGGAAAGGGGAGATGCCACACAAGGTGCCCATCCTCCCATTGATTCCCCAACGCCGTGCGTCTTGCCGAGTGCCTCGGCTGCGCAAGTACTACGGCTCCGATGCCTGTGGTGGGCCCACTGCGGCGTCACGAATCTGCTGCGAGGTCGACCAGTTTGGCGAGGTCGTCCGCGCTCAATCGTTGTTCGGTGAGCTTGCCCCGGTTTCCCGGACTGTTGCGGTGTGCTCTCACGCCGTGGCGGCCGCGAGTGTTCGTTCATCCTGTCGTTGCCAAGTCATGCTGCTCCCTGCCACTGTGGGTGACATGGCAGAGAGCAGCGTCACGTCTCAGAAGAGATAGTCGGATCCGTCGGGCTCCTGGTCGAGCCCGGGCATGCCGAGGTCTGAGTCGTGCGTCGGCGGCTGCATCGCCGCGCTCCGTTGCCGCGGGATGAGTCCGAGTGCCGCCACTAGCGGTGCTTCCGGTTCGCTGACCAGGTCTTCGTCCAGGTCGTCTCCGGTGGCATCTTCGTCGGCTTCATCAGCGCTGTCCGTGATGGTCGGAAGCACGTATTCCTGGGCGAGGCTTGCGAGGTGCATCGGAAGCGGCAGCGCCAGCGCGTCGAGGTAGTCCGGTGCTTGCCGGAGTTGGTGCATCGCCAGGGCGTACGCCTCGGGTACGTCGCCGTCGTCTTCGTGGCAGGCGGCGACCGCGATCTCGATCAGGTCGGGGTTCCAGGCGGGGATGTGGGTGTCGATCGTCGGCTCGCCCTTGTTCTTGCCCTGCCGCAGCGGTCGTGTGGCGAGTTTGTCCGCCTCGACGGCGGAGTCGCGAAAGGTGCTGGCTTTCGGGGTGGTGCTGTAGAAGACGCGTGCGGTGCGCTCGGTGTAGTTGGCGACGGGTTGGCACCACAGGCCGGATGGCAGTCCGTTGACGCCGCCGGCTGCCGCGTTGCCCCACCACTGGGGGGTCTCGCGTCCGTCGCCGCTGCGGATGCGGACCAGCCGCAGGTCGGGGTCGAGGAATGCGGCTGGGGCATGACCGAGTTTGATCAAGTCGGGTTCGAGCTTTCCGTCCTGGAGCCAGGTCCAGTGCATGCGGGCGTTCTGCCCGTGGGCTAGCAGCACGGTCGGCCGGCCGCGCAGGGAGCGGATCATCTTCTGCAGGTAGCGTTCGGTGGATTGGCGCTGTTCATCGAGGTTCTGCCGCCACATCTTGTAGGTGATGAACGTCTGGCCGTCTTCGCCCGTCGTTTCTTCTTCGACCAGCGGTATTTCGGCGTCTTTGACCAGGCGTAGCAGGAGATCCGGGTATGGGATCCAGGTGCGGCTGTCGGGGTCCCACCCGGTGAATGCGGCCAGACCGGGCTCGCCGGGGACGGGGCTGGCCATGACGGTGACGGGGACGTGTTTGGCCAGGCGTGTCGGCCCGTCAGCGCGCCGCTTGACCATCCACACGGCTGCGTAGCGCAGGTTGGCGGGGAGGCCGTTGCCCAGGGTGGGCTCGGGCATGACGCGTACGCCGAGCTGGCGCAGGCCGTCCTGCCAGGCCGAGCGGACGCGGTGGCTGATGTTCTTCATGCTGTTGTAGCCCTTCGCGGTCTTGGGCACCAGGGCGAACTGGGTGAGGATTCCGACGTCGGCCGCTCCCAGCCGGAGCGCGAACTTCGGGTCGTTCAGGCGCAGGCCAAAGTCCTGGGCGCGGTCGATTTCCACCAAGGCCAGTTGTGGGTGGTTCTGGTGGGCGCCGTCGGCGGCGAGGAAAGCGGAAGTGGCCGCTCGGCGCTCGGCAATGACGGTCTTCAGCTTCTGGTTCTTCCCGGTGGCTTTCGGGGCGATGCCGAACGACTCGCCCAGGCCGGCGGTGAGCCGCAGGCACCGCAGCGTCACGGTGAGCTCCGGAGTGTGCCAGGTCCGCAGCACCGGAAGACCGGGGATGGCGGTGTCGAAGGCACTGGCGGGCACCGGGGGTCCGCCTGCGCCGTCGAGGCCCAACACCTCGCTGAGTGCGATGATCGCCGCGTCGCGAAGCTCTGGGGTCTGCCACAGCAGGCGCACCTCGATGTGCGGCGTCGCCGCGGCGGACGCGGTGCCGCTTCCTCGGTCGAAGCGCGTCGTGGCGGCGAGCGCGATCCGCCGGGCCTGGGCGGCGCGCTGTTCTGCGGTCTGTTTGGCCTCTGTCGCGGTGGGAGCGGGCCTCGGGTTGGCGGGGGTGGAGGTTCCCCGCGTGGTGAGGGTCAGGTTCGGCACACGGCGCATGCCGTCGGGTAGGGCTTGCTCGAGCCACTCGATGATCTTGGAGCGTTGGTGGGACATCAGGCCGGCGCCGATGCCGTGCTTGCCCATGCTGGTGGCGTGGACGATGCCGGCGCGGACTCCGTCGCCGTCGCCGAGCCATTCCAGGGGGTTGGTCAGGAGCTGCGCGGGGTCGGGGAAGTCGTGATCTCGGCTGAGCTTGTCCAGGATCCGACCGGCGCTGTTGCCGCCCCACCCGTAGGCGCCGGTGGCGCGGTCGCGCTTGAGCTGGAGCACGGCGAACCTGTCGCTGGTGGGCGCACCTTTGAGCCAGGGGATGCCGGTGGTGAGGTAGACCGATGTGCTGCGCTTGTAGGGCAGGTAGACCATGCCGCTGGTGGCGCTGGGGTGGGTAGCCCAGCGCCGGACGCCGAGGTGGACGTGCAGCCGGGGGGCGGGGTCGAAGGGCGCGGTGTGGAGGGTGATGTTGATGTAGATGGAGAACCACCAGGTCTTCTTCTTGACCTCGTGGGGCAGCGGCTGGGAGACCAGCTCTGCGCCTTTGGCCCGCGGGCCGCGCGGGACGGCGCGGAAGCGCAGGACGCCTGCGCCGAAGTCGTAGGGCTTGAGTTCCAGGATCTTGCGGGCCAGGGCGTCGGGGGCGAGCTGGAACTGGCGGGCGGCGGGGGCGGCGGTGCCACCACTGGTGGGTTGCGCGCTGAACAGGTCGACGGTTTCCCGGCGCCACTGCGGCTTGTCGGCGCGCAGCTGTTCGAGCGTTTGGATGCGGGCCTGCTGGTGCTCGGGTTCGGGGCGCAAGTCGGCGGCCCAGGCTCCGATCAGCCGGTCCAGGACGTCGCCGGGCAGCGGCGGCGGTTCGTCGGCGCGCGCGTACAGCCAGGCGTCCGCGGCTTGGTCCGCGCCGGGTCCCCGCAGGCGGGAGCGTACGACCAGCTGCGGCGCCAAGGCCTGCAAGGTGGCGTCCAGACGGGAGGTGGGGGCGGTGTAGTACGGAGTCTTGTCCGGGTCGCGGCCGAGGTTGCACAGCTGCAGGACGCAGGGGTCCCACTGCTCGGGGAAGGACAGCGCGTCGAACGTGGCCTGCCACGGCGTCGCGTCGGCCTTCATGGTGTAGGCGGCGCGGCTGATGTCGTCATAGCGTGCGGGCACCGGATGCTCCCAGGGTTCTGGCGGTCGAGTTGGGGATGTGGGACTGGACGGTGAAGTCCATGCCGCACAGGGCGTCGTACAACGGCTGGTAGAGGGCTTGAACGAGGGCCGGGTCTGAGGGGTTGGGGAACTCCCGCGGGTCGGTGTCAGTTGCGAAGTAGGGGGTGAGGACGTCGCGGAGCTTGATCAGGAGCCCGGGATCGTTGCGGCGCCGGCGGCGCGGCCCTGCGGTCTCGTCGTCCTCGGCTGGCGCCATGGCGTGGGCGTAGGCGGGGGCGAAGGCGGCGTCGACGAACACGACTTCGGCGGGGACGCCGCCGCGCACGAGGCGGCCGATGACTTGCCAGATGGTTACGAGTTGGTCCCAGGCGAAGCTGGTCTTCTCCGCCGGGGTGAGGCTGGAGTAGGCGTAGCGGCGGGACAGGAGTCTGCGCCATTCGCCGCGGGCGAGGTGCCGGAACGCCAGGCCGGCGGCGTCGAGGTGGGCAGCGTCGGCGACGAGTTTGCTGAAGGTGCCAGCCTCAAGGCCCGGCAGGTCGCGGGTGAAGCGGGTAACCCAGTCGTTGATAGCGAACACGGCCAGGGACAGGTCGTCAGGCCGGGGGTGGGGCCGGGCGAGGAACAGCGCGACGCCGAAGGCGGCAGTGCGTTGGGAGTTGAGGATGTTATGGCCGCGTTCGACGGCGAGCAGGGGTGCGACCAGCAGTTCGGCGTCGGGGTCGTCGGCGAATGACGCGAGGTCGCCGCGGCGCAGCGCGGCGGCGTGGGTCAGACCGTCGCCGGGGGTGCCGGGGCTGTCGAGTTCGGCGTCGTCGTTGGCCAGGACGCGGACGCGGCCAGCCCAGCGCGGGATCTCCTCCAGCGTGTCGGCGGCAATGGTGGCTTCCTTGTAGCTGCCGACTAGCAGCAGGGCGCGTCGGCGGTGGTCGTCGCCGATGCGGCGCAGTTCTTGGTCGAGGATGCTGGAGGTGGTGCCGGGCTGGGGTTTGCCGAGCTTGGTGACCATCTGTCGCAGGATGGTGTGCCGGGTGTCGGGGCGGGCGCCGGACAGGCGCAGTGGGGTGGCGCCGTCGTAGAGGAACCGGACGCGGAACCGGGTGCCGCGCACGGCGGCGATGGCGTCGGGGCTGGGTTTGAGGATGGCGGTGACTGGGGCCAGGACGTGGGCGCGGGTGGAGGTGCCGGCCCAGCTGGTCCCGGACATGATCAGGACGTTGGGTCCGGGGCGTCCCGCGGCGGGGTCGGCGCCGAATGCGGGGAGGTTGAGCAGTAGCTCCCTGCCGACTCCGGCGCAGCGGAAGAACCGCAGGGTGCCGCTTCGCTGTTCGTTGCCGTCGGGGGTGGGTTCGTCGGGCAGGTATTGGAATCCCAGCACGTTGCCCATTGGGGCTTCGGGGACGACGGGGGCGTAGTCCTGCGGGGGGCGGCGGGACAGCTCGTTGTCGGCGGATTCCAGCCGCAGGGCTGCCTCGACCTGGGGCCACAGGTTGGTGACGCGGTCCAGGCGGTGGTTGAGCACTGCCACGAGCAGCGTGAAGCGCAGGCGGGTGGTGTTGCGCTCGAGCCAGGCGTTCGATCCCCACACGTCGGCAGGGTTGCGTTCGGGGTCGCCGGGGGCGGGATCGGGTTGGTGAAGTTGCCCGGTGGTCATGGGGCTGCCGTCCAGCAGCACGGCGAGCAGCGAGCGCAGGCGTGCCTTGGTCTCGCGTTCACGCAGGGTGTGGAGCAGGTCCTGGGTCGTGGCGACCATGAGGCCGGTGGCGCTGTGGCGGATCCGGCCGCGATCTCCCAGTGGGTCGTCGCGGAAGTCGTCGAAGGCCTCGGTCAGCGCTGCGCGCAGTGGCGCCCAGGGCTCGTCGCGGGCGTGCAACCCGGTCTGCTCGCCAGCCGCATGGTCGTCGGCTTCGTACACGTCGGTGTCGTCGAGCAGGCCGTCGTCGTCGGTGTCTGCCGTGGCCAGCGGGTACCAGGCGTTGAGGAGCTTCTCCTGCAGGGTCCAGGCGGCGAAGTACTCGATGTCGACCCACGCGCGCAGGTCCGCATCGGCGATGAGCATGTCGTAGATCCGGTTGGTGGCGGTGCTGACGACGTCCAGGGCCGCGGTCCAGCGTTCGACGTCGCGGTCGGACAGTTGCAGGCGGCCGTGCCGGGCCAGCTCGTCGATCTTGTGGGTGTGCAGGCGGTCGAGCCAGGACTCGGGGCCTTTGACGACCAGCGTTGCCGCCGGGGCAAAGCTGGTGTCGAGGTTCATCTGCACGCGGTCGGTCTCGTCGACGATGATGATGTCGCTGCGCAGGCACGCGAGCTCCAGACGGCGCAGTTTCTGCGGGTTCTGCTGGCGGGGCACGGTGGAGATGAGCAGGCTGGCGGGGTTGGCGATCCAGATCAGGGCGTCGACCATGTCGCGGTCCGGGGCGTGCCGGGGGCAGGCGCTCCACATCGGACAGCTGTAGGGGTCGCCCTTGGGCAGGTCGTCGTCATCTTCGTCGGCCAACGGCGAGGATGCGTGCGAGCCGTAAGGTGCTGGCAGGCCAACGTCGCTGACAGTGGTCGGCTTCTTCGGCTTGACGGGATATAGATGTGAGCATGGAGCGTCGGCGTAGCGCAAAGGGTGCGCGGGCTCCAGGCCGCGCAGCGCGTCCAGCGGGCAGGCGGTGCTGACCGCGTCGAAGCTCGGATCGTCGTGGGCCAGGAGGTTGTCCTTCCCACGGGTTGCGAGCCGCCGGTGCAGGCGGGCGGCGTGGCGTTCCCGGGTGCTGCCGCCGAGGACCGGGGTGGCGGCCAGGCCGAGGTCGCACAGCATCGTGGTGAGCGTCAGCTGTTCGGCGACGTCTCCGACGATCAGCGTCGTGCGGTAGCCCCGCTCCGGGTGCGCGCCCCAGACGGCGATCAGGGTCATCAGAGTGCTCTTGCCGGCTCCGACCATGCCGACCAGGTGGGTGAGGCGGTCCAGGACGAGCGTGTCAGATTCCTGGAAGGTGCGGCCATCGGGGGCCAGGACGTCGAGGTTGAGGTCGTCGAGGCGCTGCACCCAGTTGCCGAATTTCAGGCCGCGTTCCCGGGTTTCGTCGTCCATCCAGCGGGCGGTGTCGGCCAGTTCGGCCAGCGGGATCTGAAGGGGGCCGCGAGTGCTCGCGGGCACAGACGCCAGGTCGTGGCCGGGCGGCTCGGGCAGGCACAGCTGTTGCGGGATGGTGACTGAGGCAGGGTGGCGGCGTTCGACGAACCTGGCCTGTCCGGCCTCGGCCGATGGCAGCGGCTCGGTGGCGTAGCGGGGCATGGTCGCCAGCTGCTCGTCGTAGACCTGCAGGCGCTCGCGCAGCACGGTCGGCTCGACGGCGTACATGGGTTCGGCGCCGGCCGGTTCGCGGTAGCGACGCAGCCGCTCGGGCAGCTGCCAGTACGTCTCCAGGTGCTGGACCCAGACGTAGCGGCGGCGCAGCTTCCACAGCCGGTGGCGGACCGCGGTAATCCAGCCGGTGTGCTCGTCGGTCGTGGCGATGCCGGCGGCTGCGGCGAATGGATAACCGCCGAGCAGGGTGTAGGCGCACTTGGGGTCCGCGGCGGGATCTAGCCGCTCCAGAAGCCGCAAGTTGAGCTCGACCTGGAACAGCAGCGACGGTTTGACGTCACGGTACTGCGGGTCTCGCGGCCAGTACGGCTTGATCTCTTTGGCGAGCTTGTCGTACCAGCCGCTGGTGTCACGCATCGCCGGCTCCCTTATCCGCGGTGTGCTTGTGGAGGTGGACGCCGGTATCCCCGGCCAGGCGCGCGGCGGCGCGCTCGACGAGCTGCTTGTCCAGCAGCAACGGCAGGCCGGCGGCCTGGGGCGCCCGGTTGCGGTAGAAGGTGGCCAGGTAGCTGCCGTGGCTGTCTGCCTGGGCCTTAGGGACGACCCAGCACGCCTCGTCGTAGGCGGGTTCGGGGCGGACGGGCTTGGCACTGCGGCCGAGCAGCCCGGGGTGTCGCCAGTCTTTGACGTCGACGGCCCACACGTACTCATCGGGGAAGGTGATGCGCACGTCGTAGGCGTCGAAGCCGGGCCACATCTGGATGTTGAGGCGGTGGCCGTCGGCGTCGAGTTCTTCCAGGCGCCGTTTCAGGTCGGCCTCGGCTCGGCCGGGGCCGGCGACGAACTGTCTCAGGGGCCGCACGAGCTGGTAGGGCTCGCCGACCTCGTCGACGACCAGGCTGCGATGCGGCTGGGCCGGCCCTTGCCTTCGGCAGGTGTCACGCTCGCACCACCAGGTGCCGTCCGGAAGCGGTGTGAGCAGCGTAAGGCACCGGCGGCAGGTCGTGTACGCGCCGTCGCGCAGGTAGCTGGCCGGGGCTGGCAGGTAGCACAGATCGATCAGTTCGCGCACTGGCTCCAGGTACAGGTCGGTGCGGACGTCGAACCATTCGTCGATGGTGAGGACGGGGTGCTCGACCAGCAGCCGGCGGAACGCGGTGTAGCTCTCTGGCGAGTCGGCGAGCCGGCACAGCTTCATGGCTCTGTGCACGACGTCCCTGTCGAACAACACCTTGGCCGTGTCTTGGCGCTGGATCCACCACTCGTGGCACAGCTGGGTGGGGACGCGGGCGTCGGGGTCGACCAGGACGTCGTCCGAGCTGAAGGCGTCGGGCGGTAGCTGGAGTGGCCAGTCCTCGATCGGGCGTTCGGCGCACCAGGTGACCAGGTCGGGCACCGAGCGCGGCATCTGGCCGACGCCACGCTCCAGGCAGGTGAGGATCATGCGGTCCAGGGCGCGTTGCGCCTCATCTGGGTAGGGCAGTGAGAAGGAGGCCAGGCCGGTTGTGTCGGCCAGTTCGATGACGGCCCCGGCGATCGTGCGCAACAGCACCAGGTCGGGGAAGTCGCTCCAGTCCTGCTTCACGGCGGTGTCGTTCACGGTCGGACTCCGGTCCTCGGATCGGGGTGATCGGTGGCGGTGTAGGCCTGGCCGGGGGCGCACCACGGCAGCGCTTCGCAGCTGCTGCAGGACCGGCCGGGGCGGGCGGGGAACTCCCGGTCGGCCAACAACGCCTGGGCGTGGTCCCGCAGCGCCGCCCGAGCCTGGGCGGCGACTTCGGGTCGGGCGGGGCTTATCTCCAGGAACGTGGCGCCGTCGGGGCCTAGGACTTCCAGTTCGATGAGGCTGTGGCGCGGGTCGCCGCCGAGGGCGCCCGCGTTGATCATGAGGACGGCCAGGGCGAGCTGTGGGTAGTTCTCCAGCAGTGGTTTGCCCTCGTAGACGCCGCCGGGCGAGGCTTTCGTCTCCCGCCACACCCAGCCGTTGCCGCGGGGGTACAGCAGGTCGGGGGTGTTGATGAACACCGTGTTGATGTCGGGGTCGAAGCAGGTGACCTGCTGCTGGGGCAGGGGCTGGGCGCCGGAGTCGAGGCCGTCAAACGGGCAATAGTCGGCGTGCTGGTCGAGCATGCCGCGGGCGGTCTCGGCCTGGTCGCCGATCAGATCCGTCTCCTCCGCCGTCCAGCCGTCGGCACCGGGCCGGCACAGCCGGGTTGCGGATTCGGCATGGCGCCGGTTGAGGATGGCGTCGACACCCCGGCCCAGGCGGATCGCAGGGTTCTCCGGTTGTCCGGACTTGAGGTTCAGCATCCGCACCAGGTGGTACTTGGCCGGGCAGTCGCGGTGGTAGCGCAGGTCCGAGGCCGACAGGGTGCCGCGGGGCGGCCGGTCGCGGGGCGGCACGATCTCCAGCAGGCCGCGGGCCGTGGTGAGCGCTTGGCATCCGGATATGGCCTTGCATTCCGCGCAGCTCGAGCCCGGCCGGGTCCCGGCGCGCTCCACGGCGGCGGCGAGTGCCGGGGCGGCGTCGCGAGCGAAGGCGTCCAGGCATTGCTGGCGGTCCCAGTCGGCCAGGACGTGGTACGCGCCGTCGCGGCATCCAAACTCGATGATGCGCACGCGATCCGGGGGCACGGTGTGCGCGGGCTGCAGGGCGTGGGCGGGGAGCGGGGCGTAGGGCTTCCAGCCGCCGCCTCCGGCGGGGCGGCCACAGGCCACGACGTAAGCGGCCGCAGCGACCTCGGCGGCCGGGCGGGAGGCTTTGGCAGAACCTTGTGACGACAGCCACAGCTCGCGCAGGGTTCCGTCGGGCGAGGCGTAGCGCCGGCCCCAGGCCGTCTGTTCGTAGGTCGTGGCGCCGCGCGCGTCGGGGCCGTCGTTGTGGCGGCCCGCCACCCATTCGTGTCCGATCGGGTAAGTCTGGGCGCGGCCGTCGGCAGTGGCAGTGTTCTGGTCAGCGGCCCGGGCGGCCAAGAACCGGGTGGCGGCCTGGCCGGTCCAGGCGAGAAGTCCGGGGTGGGCCGGGGCCATGCGGTCGGCGAGGACGCCTTTGGTGTTGTGAAGCTCGGCGAGTGCGGCGTCAGGGGCCTGGCCGTGTTCGATGCGGTCGAGGACGGCCATCAGCGGGCCCATGGCGAAATCCTGGACCGGACGGCGGGCGTAGGGGGGCTTCGGATCGGCGGCGAGCAGCGGGCGGGCTTTGGCGGCGACGGCAGTGGGACAGTCGCGCGGGTTCAGGCGCGCTGCGGCGAGGTTGGTCCTGATCAGGGTGATGGCACCGCTTGTACCAGCTGGCGCGCGCCATCGTGGCGCGTCGGGGTCTGGTGCTGTATCAGGGGGCGTGGATGGCGGATCGTTCCGCTCGGTCATCACTCGACTACTAAAGCACGGACCACCGACAAGTGTAAACTCGGTTCACACGCATTGTGCTTGTGGATCTTCAATACACAGTAGCCTTGCTTGCGGCACAGCGAGCGTCCGTGGTCCTACCGTCCGCAACCTTGGCGGTCTCAGGGCCTTATCGAAAGGTGGAGCGTGAAGACCGGGGATCTGCTCAACGAGCGCTACGAGCTGCTCGAATCGCTCGGTAAGGGCGGCATGGCAGAGGTCTGGAAGGCGCACGACCGGCAAACGGGCGACGCGGTCGCCGTCAAGGGCCTGCGGCCGGAGGACTTCCTGCGAGCGTTCGAGGGCAACAGCGAGGTCTACGCCCAGCAGTACAAACTGATGCGCGAACGGTTCGGGCGCGAGGCCTCGGTGCTGCGCGCCCTCGCCCACCCCAACATCGTCACCTACTTCGACACCGGGATGTTCGGCGACGAGCCGTACATCGTGATGGAGTACATCGAAGGCCTTTCTCTGCGGGAGTTCCTAGAGAGGCACGTCCTCGCCGTGTCGGCGGTTGCCGCGATCATCACGCAGATCGCGTGGGCCCTCGGCCGCATGAGCCTGATCGAGCCGCCGATCGTGCACCGGGACCTCAAGCCCGACAACATCAGGATCAACACCCGGGGCGCGGCCCAGCTGATCGACTTCGGCATCGCGCTGCCGGTGAGCCCGGAGACTGCCCGCTACACCGAACAAGGGACGACGCTCGGCAGCCGCGGCTACCTTTCCCCCGAGCAGCATGACGGGCTTGACCTGACGCCGAAGTCCGACATCTATGCGCTGGGCTGTATCTCCTACCTGCTGCTCACCGGCGAGCCCCCGTTTCCCATCGAGCAAGCCAGCCAGCTGAAGCGGCGCCACTGCGAGGAAATCCCGCCGCCGCCGTCGACCGCGGCTCAGTACAACATGCCCGAGGCGATCGACGACCTGGTTATGCGCATGCTGGCCAAGGAACCCGCTGAACGACCCACCGCATCAGATGTCATCGAGGTCGTCGCACCGCTTCTTCCCCAGCCCGGCGACCCAGCTCCGAACCCGAGCCTGAAGCCCGATCCGACCGCCATGTTCCGCGCGACGCCCGACGCGCCGAGCGGTGCCGGGGCGCCGCCCCCGTCGCGCTCAGCCCGCGGGTCGCGGTGGCTCAACCGCCGGCAGGTGGCCGACCAGCTCGCGTTGGCCAAGGCAGAGCTCGATCGGGGCCAGGCGGGGCCAGCCGGGCGGGCCCTCATCGACGACCTGTTGCCGCGGGCTCGAACCGAGTGGGGGCCGCTCGACCGCCTGGTCCGCGACATGGAGGTGACCGCCACCGACTACGGCCGCGCCTTCGGCGACGGCACCGACGGCTGACGGCTTCGACGACGCCCGCTCCGGCCCGGTACCCGTTTGACGCGCTGTGCGCGGCGTCCCGCGCCGAGCCGGAACCGCGATCGACGAAGCCGTCGGGCGCGCCTTGGGGTCCCCCGGGTCAGGGTCCTGCCTCAAGCGGCGCAATGCCGACCCTTGTGCCTGCTAGGCCGGATGGATGTTCAACCTGCCGGCGGCCAGCAGCTCGGTGGTCTCCTGGATCAGTCGCTCACCGCCGCCTGCGATCGCTTCGACGGCAAGGCGCAGCCGGTCGACGGCCTGGAACGCCGCACCGTAGGCGCGCTGTTCGTCCAGCGGCAGCTGAAGCACTTGAAGGCGACGAACGTCGATCTTCGTGGAAGTGGTGGCGCGGCTGCTGGCGCGGCGGATGTTCGAAGCAGCGCCCAGGCACCCCGCAAGGAACCAGCCGTCGAACAGCCGTTTGTCGTGGTCTGCGACATACAGCTGGGGTCCGAGGATCGTCGGCGGACCCGCGTGAACCCAGGCGCTGCGTTGCACCGTTTCTATACCGACCACGATCACGTCGCCGTCAACGGCGACGACCGGCGGGTCGGCGCTATCGCGGAGCTGCGCAAGGGATTGGGCATCGACCCAGGCGTCGGCGCGGCCGCGTCGCACCAGGGCTGGCACCGTCAGAACTGGGATCGCGCCGTCGAGGGGCGGCGTCCCCTCGTTCGCCTGGATTGCCTGCCCGGCTCGCAGGGTTAATGCCCGCGCGCTTTCCAGGTCCCCGACGGTGGTTGCTGCGGTGGGCACACCGTCGGCGACGAACCGCAGTCGCCGCAGCACTGCCGCGGCGCTGCCGAGGCCGTCGACCGACCGTGCGAACTCGGCCGAGATATCGTCGAGCTGTTGGATGCTGACGGCGTCGGCGACCGGCACGTGCGC
>Ga0105237_10004239_pt1 | contig 16688 bp, 16 predicted proteins | sample KBSC24metaG_FD_81520 | JGI IMG/M metagenome (GOLD analysis project Ga0105237, IMG submission 81520) | Corn rhizosphere microbial communities from Kellogg Biological Station, Michigan, USA - KBS C2-4 metaG | ecosystem: Host-associated > Plants > Roots > Rhizosphere > Soil | place: Michigan, USA... | reverse complement strand
TCGGGCCGCCTGCATTCGATGATCCTCTGGGGCCCGCCCGGCGTCGGCAAGACGACACTCGCACGCCTGATGGCCGACGCGTTCGACGCACAGTTCATCGCGATCTCGGCCGTGCTCGGCGGCGTCAAGGAGATCCGCGACGCCGTCGAGCGCGCCCAGGCGGCCAAGGTGGGCGGGCGGCGCACCGTGCTGTTCGTCGACGAGGTGCACCGTTTCAACAAGTCGCAGCAGGACGCGTTCCTGCCGCACGTCGAATCCGGACTGTTCACGTTCGTCGGCGCCACCACCGAGAACCCGTCGTTCGAAGTCAATTCGGCGCTGCTGTCGCGTGCGACCGTGCATGTGCTCAAGCCGCTCGACGCCGACGATCTGCGCGAGCTGCTGCGCCGCGCGCAAGACCTGCTCGGCGCGCCCGCGCTGACCGAGGCCGCGCGCGAGCGCCTCGTGGCTTATGCCGACGGCGATGCGCGGCGCGTGCTCAATGCCTACGAGAACCTCGTGACGACCGCCGGCGACGTCGCGGCCATCGACGAAGCGCTGCTCGAGAAATCGCTCGGCGAACAACTGCGCCGCTACGACAAGGGCGGCGAGCAGTTCTACGACACCATCTCCGCGCTGCACAAGGCGGTGCGCGGAAGCGATCCGGACGCTTCGCTGTACTGGTTCGTGCGCATGCTCGACGGCGGCGTCGACCCGCGCTATGCGGCGCGCCGTCTCGTGCGCATGGCCAGCGAAGACATCGGCCTGGCCGACCCGAACGCACTGCGCTTCACGCTCGACGCCGCCGCGACCTACGAGCGGCTCGGGTCGCCCGAAGGCGAGCTGGCGCTGGCGCAGGCGGTCGTCTACCTCGCTGTCGCTCCGAAAAGCAATGCACTTTACAAAGCCTACAACGCGGCCCGTGCCTTCGTTCAGCAAGATGGCACCCGGCCCGTCCCGCTGCGCTTGCGCAATGCGCCGACCGCGCTGATGAAGGGCCTCGACTACGGTCGCGACTACCGCTACGCGCACGACGAGGCCGGCGGCTTCGCGGCGGGCGAGGACTACGGTCCCGACGGTATGCAGATGCCGCGCTTCTACAGCCCCGTCGACCGGGGCATGGAACTGCGTATCGGCGAGCGGCTGGCGGAACTGCGCCGCTTGAACGACGCCGCGCGTGCGGGCCCCGGGAAAGCCTGATACGGCACCGCAATGGGGCGAACCTAGAATCCGCCCGAGCCCGGCACGGACTGCCGGGTTCTGTCTCGCGACTGTGGCCGGAATATTGCTACTGGATGGGATACAGCAGACCCGCCCCCGGCAACATGGGGCGCTCCGCAGCCGCCAACTCCGAGGCTTCCGCTTCAGGGAAGGCCGCCCGGAGTTGACAACGCAGGAGAGTCAGATACATGGATACCTTCATCCAGCAGATCATCAACGGTCTGGTGCTGGGCAGCGTGTACGCGCTGGTCGCACTGGGCTATACGATGGTCTACGGCATCATCAACCTGATCAACTTCGCGCACGGCGAGGTGCTGATGGTCGGGGCGCTGACGAGTTGGACCGTCGTCACGGCGCTCGCCGGCTACGGACTGCCTGGCTGGCTGCTGCTGCTGCTCGGTCTGGTCGCCGCCATCGTCGTTTGCTCGGTGCTGAACTTCACGATCGAGAAGGTCGCGTACCGGCCGCTGCGCAACGCGCCTCGGCTCGCGCCGCTGATCACCGCGATGGGCATGAGCCTGCTGCTGCAGACGCTCGCGATGATCATCTGGAAGCCGAACTACAAGTCCTTCCCGATCCTGCTGCCCGGTGACCCGCACATGATCGGCGGCGCGGTGATCAACAACGTGCAGATCATGATCCTGGTGCTGACGGCGCTCACGCTGTCGGGCCTGATGTATCTCGTCAACAAGACCAAGCTCGGGCGTGCGATGCGCGCCACCGCCGAGAACCCGCGCGTCGCGGCGCTGATGGGCGTGCGCCCCGACACCGTGATCTCCGCCACCTTCGTGATCGGCGCGGCGCTCGCCGCGCTGGCCGGCGTGATGTACGCGGCGAACTACGGTTCGGTGCAGCACACGATGGGCTTCCTGCCCGGCCTGAAGGCATTCACCGCAGCGGTGTTCGGCGGCATCGGCAATCTCGCCGGCGCGATGGTCGGCGGCGTGCTGCTCGGCTTGATCGAGTCGCTGGGCGCCGGCTACATCGGCGCGCTGACGGGCGGCGTGCTCGGCAGCCACTACCAGGACATCTTCGCCTTCATCGTGCTGATCCTCGTGCTCACGCTGCGGCCGCAAGGCCTGCTCGGCGAACGCGTCGCGGACCGCGCCTGAGCGCACAGAGGAACACACCATGTCCAACTCCTCCAAGTCCTCCCTGCGCGACAAGACCGTGCTGTTCGTGATCGGCGGCATCGTCTTGCTGCTGCTGCCGCTCGTCGCCCAGTACTTCGGCAACGCCTGGGTCCGCATCATCGACATCGCACTGCTTTATGTGCTGCTCGCGCTCGGGTTGAACATCGTCGTCGGCTACGCCGGACTGCTCGACCTCGGCTACGTCGCGTTCTACGCGGTCGGCGCCTATCTGTTCGGCCTGTACGCAAGTGGCCACCTGACCGAAACCTTCCCGGCGATCGAGGCGATGTTCCCGAACGGGCTGCACATGCCGTGGTGGATGGCGCTGCCGCTCGGTGCGATGGTCGCCGGCGTGGCCGGCGTGCTGCTCGGCGCGCCGACCCTGAAGCTGCGCGGCGATTACCTTGCGATCGTCACGCTCGGCTTCGGCGAAATCATCCGCGTGTTCCTGAACAACCTCGACGCGCCGGTCAATGTGACCAATGGCCCGAAGGGCCTGGCGCAGATCGACTCGTTCAATTTCTTCGGCTTCGATCTCGGCAAGACCCACGAGATCTTCGGCTTCGACATTCCGCCGGTCACGAACCACTACTACCTGTTCGTCGCGATGGTGATCTTCAGCGTGCTGTTGTGCTACCGCCTCGAGCGCAGCCGCATTGGGCGAGCCTGGATGGCGATCCGCGAGGACGAAATCGCCGCGAAGGCGATGGGCATCAACACCCGCAACATGAAGCTGCTCGCGTTCGGCATGGGCGCGACCTTCGGCGGCATGTCCGGCGTGCTGTTCGCCACCTTCCAGCAATTCATCTCGCCCGAATCGTTCTCGCTGCAGGAGTCGGTGATGATCGTCGCGATGGTCGTGCTCGGCGGCATCGGCCACCTGCCCGGAGTGATCGTCGGCGCACTGCTGCTGTCCGCGCTGCCGGAGGTGCTGCGCTATGTGGCCGGGCCGCTGCAGCAGATGACCGACGGCCGCCTGGATGCGTCCATCCTGCGCCAGCTGCTGATCGCGCTCGCGATGATCGCGATCATGCTGTCGCGTCCGCGCGGGCTGTGGCCTTCGCCGGAACACGGGCGCGCCGCCGTTGTGCCCGACGAGGCACCGCACCAACACCTCGACCCGAGCGAGCAGATACCGCCACCGGTGACCCACATCGCGCCCACCGAGAAATGAGCCAGGAGAGCACGATGAGTGAAATCGTTCTGAAGGTAGGCGGCGTCTCGAAACGCTTCGGCGGACTGCAGGCGCTGTCCGATGTCGGCATCACGATCGAACGCGGTCAGGTCTACGGCCTGATCGGGCCGAACGGCGCCGGCAAGACCACGTTCTTCAACGTGTTGACGGGGCTGTACTCGCCCGACTCGGGCACCTTCGAGCTCGGCGGCAAGCCGTACAAGCCGAGCGCGGTGCACGAGGTCGCGAAGGCCGGCATCGCGCGCACGTTCCAGAACATCCGGCTGTTCCCCGACATGACGGCTCTCGAGAACGTGATGGTCGGCCGCCACGTGCGAACGAGCTCGGGCCTGATCGGCGCGGTGTTCCGCACCGGCGGCTTCAAGGCCGAAGAAGCCGCGATCGAGGCGCGTGCCCGCGAACTGCTCGCCTACGTGGGGATCGCCAAGTACGCCGAATTCAAGGCGCGCACCCTGAGCTACGGCGACCAGCGTCGCCTCGAGATCGCACGCGCGCTCGCGACCGAGCCCAAGCTGATCGCGCTCGACGAGCCCGCCGCCGGCATGAACGCGACCGAAAAGGTCGTGCTGCGCGAGCTGATCGACCGCATCCGCAACGACAACCGCACGATTCTCCTGATCGAGCACGACGTGAAACTCGTGATGGGGTTGTGCGACCGCGTCACGGTGCTCGACTACGGCAAGCAGATCGCCGAAGGCACGCCGGCCGACGTGCAGCGCAACGACAAGGTCATCGAGGCCTACCTCGGTGCCGGCCACAAGGCGCATTGAGCGGAGAACAAGAACATGGCAAACATGGCAAACGTGATGCTGAAGGTCAGCGGCCTGAAGGTCGCTTACGGCGGGATCCAGGCAGTCAAGGGCGTCTCGTTCGACGTGCGCGAGGGCGAACTCGTGAGCCTGATCGGCGCGAACGGCGCCGGCAAGACGACGACGCTGAAGGCGATCACCGGCACCCAGCCGGCGGCCTCAGGCGATATCGAATACCTGGGCCGGCCGATTCGCGGGCAGGGCCCGTGGGACCTCGTCAGGCAGGGACTCGTGATGGTGCCCGAGGGACGTGGCACGTTCACGCGCATGTCGATCACAGAGAACCTGCAGATGGGCGCGTTCGTCCGCGACGACAAGGAGGTCGAGGCGGACATCGACAAGGTGTTCGCGATCTTCCCGCGCCTGAAGGAACGCCGCCACCAGCTCGCCGGCACGATGAGCGGCGGCGAGCAGCAGATGCTCGCGATGGGCCGCGCGCTGATGGCCAAGCCGAAGGTGCTGCTGCTCGACGAACCGTCGATGGGCCTGAGCCCGATCATGGTCGACAAGATCTTCGAAGTCGTCGACGACATCCACAAGCGCGGCACGACCGTGCTGCTGGTCGAACAGAACGCGAGCCGCGCGCTGCAGCTCGCGTCGCGCGGCTACGTGATGGATTCGGGCGAGGTCACGATGAGCGGCGATGCGAAGCAGCTGCTGAACGATCCCAAGGTGCGCGCAGCCTACCTGGGCGAGTGATCGCGCGAGGGTTCTCGCCGGTGGTCTAGGGACATTCGAGCCCCGGGTGGCGACGATACAATCCGCCGCTGTTCCCGAACCCTCGACCACTCCCGATGCAAGCAGCCGCCAATGCCGACCGCCGCGCCGATTTCGAGTGCGACGTGCTGGTGGTCGGCGGCGGTCCGGCCGGCTCGACGATGGCGGCGCTGCTGGCCGAACGCGGCCGCGATGTCGCGCTGTTCGAGAAGGCGCACCACCCGCGTTTTCACATCGGCGAATCGCTGCTGCCCGCCAACGTGCAACTGCTCGATCGGCTCGGCGTGCGCGATCAGATCGAGCGCATCGGCATCCAGAAGTACGGCGTCGAGTTCGTCTCTCCCGACCACGACCACCTGAGCTACATCGAGTTCTCCGAGGCGCTCGACAAGAGCATGCCGTACGCGTGGCAGGTGCGGCGCTCGGAGTTCGACGAGATCCTGTTCCGCAATGCGGCCGCGAAGGGCGCGCGCGCGTTCGAGGGCACGCGCGTGCGCGAGGTGAGCTTCGATGCCGACGGCGCAATCGTGCAGGTCGAAGCGCCATCGCCGCAAGGCGACCCGATCCGCCAGACCTGGCGCACCAGGTTTCTCGTCGACGCCTCGGGCCGCGACACGCTGCTGGCCAACCAGTTCAAGTGCAAGAAGAAGAACCCGCGCCACAACAGCTCGGCCATCTTCGGCCATTTCACCGGCGCCAAGCGCCTGCCCGGCAAGCTCGAGGGCAATATCACGATCCTGTGGTTCGCGCACGGCTGGTTCTGGTTCATTCCGCTGGCCGATGGCACCACCAGCATCGGCGCCGTGTGCTGGCCGTACTACCTGAAGTCGCGCAAGAAGCCGCTGGTCGAGTTCTTCAACGACACGATCGCGATGTGCCCCGGCCTGGCCGAGCGGCTCGCGGATGCGCAGCTCGTCGACAATGAGGTTCATGCGACCGGCAACTATTCGTACAGCAGCACGCTGAGCAGCGGCGAACGCTTCCTGATGCTCGGCGACGCATACGCGTTCGTCGACCCGGTGTTCTCGACCGGCGTCTACCTTGCGATGCAAAGCGCGTTTCGCGGTGCCGAGGTGGTCGAGGCCACGCTCGCGGAGCCGGCGCGTGCCAAGGCGCTGCGCGATGCCTTCGACAAGTCGATGCGCTTCGGACCGCGCGAGTTCTCGTGGATCATCTTCCGCGTGACCAACCCGACGATCCGCGACTTCTTCATGTACCCGCAGAACCCGTTCGGCGTGAAGGAAGGATTGATCTCGATGCTCGCCGGCGATGTGTTCGGCAGCACCCCGATCTGGGGTCGCGTGCGCATGTTGAAGGCGCTGTACTACCTCGTGTCGATCGGCAACTTCAGGCGCACCTGGCGTGCCTGGCGGCAGCGCCGCATCAACATTCGCGACGTTCAGACCGCAGCACAGGGGTCGGCCTCTTGACTGCCGTGTCCGTGACGTCGCCGAACCGAACCTCTGCCGCTGCCCCGCTCGTGTTTCGCCGGCTGCAGCTCGGCAGCCTGCCCTCCGACCACACCCTGCTGGGTGCGCGCGTTCTCGGCAGCGGGGCAGATGCGGTCGGCGCGTCGCTGTTCGCACCGGCCGGCACCTGGGCCGACGTCTGGGTCGCTGACGGTCAGGTCGAGCACCGGCAGCACGGCTGCGTTCGCTATGCGAGCAACGGCGAGTGGCTGCACGGCGTCGCCGAGATCGACGACGCCGTCACCGATGGTGGCCTGGGCGCCGCGACGCATCGTGCGTATGCCGACCTGTTCGAGGTGCTCGCGCGCAGCGAGTCAGCGCACCTGCTGCGGCTTTGGAACTACATCACCGACATCAACCTCGAGACCGGCGGCAGCGAGCGCTATCGCCAGTTCAACGCCGGCCGACAGCAGGCGTTCATCGAGGCCGAGCGCAGCGCGTTCGAGGGCAGTCCGGCGGCATGCGCACTCGGCACGCGCAGCGGGCCGCTGCGCGTCTACTTCCTCGCCGGCCGGCGCGCGCCGGTGCCGATCGAGAACCCGCGCCAGGTCAGCGCATACCACTACCCGCTGGCCTACGGCCCGCGCAGCCCGAGCTTCTCGCGCGCGGCGATTGCCGATGTCGGCGGCGGCCGCCAGGCGCTGTTCATCTCCGGCACCGCCAGCATCGTCGGCCACGAAACGATGCACCTGGGCGACGTGCGCCGGCAGACCCAGGAAAGCCTGGCCAACATCGGCGTGCTGCGCGAGATCGCGACCCAACGGGCCGGGGCCTGCTTCGATGCCGATCGCCTGATCTACACGGTCTACGTGCGGCGGCCCGAGGACTTCGATGCCGTGCGCAGCGAGTTCGAGCGCGTGGTCGGCGCGTCGAGCCGCGCCGCGCGCGAGGCGCTCTATCTGCATGCCGACATCTGCCGCGCCGGGCTGCTGGTCGAAATCGAAGCGCATGGCTTCGTACCGTTCGAGGACGCGACGTGAAGAGAACTGTTTGCCTGGCGCTGTGGGTCGGCGCATTGACGGCGACCGCGCATGCCGCCGGCCCCGAGATCACCACCGACGTGCCCAGCGAACCGAGCGGCAAGCAGCGTCCGCTGTGGGAACTCGGACTCGGCGTCGCCGGGCTGCGCCTGCCCGACTACCGCGGCTCCGACCAGTACCGCGCCTACGCGCTGCCGCTGCCGTACGTCGTCTACCGCGGCAAGTGGCTGAAGGCCGACCGCGAAGGCGCGCGTGCGCTGCTGGTCGACGTCGAGCGTGTGAAAGTCGACGTCAGCGTCGCCGCCTCGGTGCCGACGCGCAGCCGCGACAACGTGGCGCGCGAAGGCATGCCGGACCTGCCGGCGACTGGCGAAATCGGTCCGAACGTGAACATCACGCTGCTGCGCACGAGCGGCACGAAGCTCGACCTGCGCCTTCCGCTGCGCGGCGCGATCACGTTCCAGAGTTCGCCCAGGTTCATCGGCGCGACCTTCTCGCCGAACCTGGCGCTCGACCTGCTCGAGGTCGCGGGCGGCTGGAACGTCGGCATGCTTGCCGGCCCGTTGTACGGCGACCGCAAGTACCACGAACACTTCTACGGCGTCGACCCGATCTACGCAACGGCGTCGCGCCCCGCGTATCGAGCCTCTGGCGGTTATGCCGGCTGGCAGGCGCTGGCCGCGACGTCACGCCGCTTCGGCAACACCTGGGTCGGCGGATTCGTCCGCTACGACAGCCTGGCCGGCGCCGTGTTCGAAGACAGCCCGCTGGTGCGCAGCAAGCACGCGTTCACCGCCGGCATCGGCATCTCGTGGGTGTTCGCGCGCTCGTCCGAGCTCGTCACCACGACCGACTGAGGTCCATGCCTTGAGGTTCGTGCGCCACGTCGTGCACAGCGTTGCGCTGTACCTGTTGCTGCTGTTCCTCGGCCTGATGTCGCTCGGCTGGAACCTGGTCGCCGTCCTGCTGTACCCGCTGCTTGCGCGCGAGACCGGAACGTGCATCGGCCGCAGGGTGATCTCGCGCTGCTACGGCGCGTTCTGGTCGCTCGCGCAGGCGATCGGCATGATGCAGGTCGACACGGCGGCGCTCGAAGTGCTGAGCCGCGACGGCGCGCTGATCATCGCGGCCAACCACCCGAGCATGCTCGATGCGCTGCTCGTCGTCGCGCGCGTGCCGCGCGGCGTCTGCATCATGAAGGCCGAGCTGATGCGCAACGTCTTCCTCGGCGCCGGTGCGCGGCTGGCGCGCTACATCCACAACGACTCGCCGCGCAGCATGATCCGCGGCGCCGTCGCAAGCCTGCGCGAGGGCGGGCAGCTGGTGCTGTTCCCGGAAGGTACGCGCACGGTGCGTCGCCCGATCAACGCGTTCCGACCCGGCATCACGCTGATCGCGCAGATGGCGCAGGTGCCGATCCAGACCGTCATCATCGAGACCGATTCGCCGTACCTCGGCAAGGGCTGGCCGATCTGGCGCACGCCGCCGGTGCCGGTGCGCTTCAAGGCCCGGCTCGGCGAACGCTTTGCGCCGCAGGCCGACCACGCTGCGCTGCTCGCGCGCCTTGAAAGCTACTTCGCCGGCGAGCTGAGCCGATGAACGTGTCGACCACCCACCTGGTGCTGATCCCGAGCTACAACACCGGCGCGACGGTCTACGAGACCGTGCGCGCCGCACGCGCGCAGTGGCAACCGGTCTGGGTCGTCGTCGACGGCAGCGACGACGGCACGGCTGTCGGGCTCACGGCGATGATGCAATCCGATCCGGGCTTGAAGGTGATCGTGCTGCCCGAGAACCGCGGCAAGGGCGCCGCCGTGCTGCACGGCCTGCAGGCCGCCGTGCAGGCCGGCTTCACGCACGCGCTGACGATGGACTCGGACGGCCAGCACCCGGCCGACCTGATCCCGGCGTTCATGCAGGCCTCGCAGCAGCGGCCGAACGCGATGGTGCTCGGGCGCCCGGTGTTCGGCGCGGAGGCACCGCTGCTGCGCGTGCGCGGGCGGCGCGTCTCCAACTGGTGGACCAACCTCGAGACGCTGGGCGCCGGCATCGACGATTCGCTGTACGGCTTTCGCGTCTACCCGATCGCCGACCTGATCGCGGTGATGCGGCGCCAGCCGTGGATGCGCCGTTTCGACTTCGACACCGAAGCCGTCGTGCGCCTTGCCTGGCGCGGTGTCGTGCCGGTCAACCTGGCCGCACCGGTCAAGTACCTGTCGGCCGAGGAGGGAGGTGTCTCGCACTTCCGCTATGGGCGCGACAACGTACTGCTCACGTGGATGCACACGCGGCTGATGCTGGAGTTCGTGCTGCGGCTGCCGCTGCTGATCGGGCGGCGGCTGCTCGGCAAGCCGCCGTTCGCGCCGCGCTGAGCTCGCGCCGAGTGTCAGGCGGGCGGTGCTTCCAGCGCCGTGAGACTCTCGCGGCACCAGCCCTGGTCGTCCGCGCCGATGCGCTCGAACGCCTGGCTGGCCATCGCGAGCGCGTGGGCATGGCCGGTCCGATTGCCCGTGGCACGCTCGACCCGAGCGAGCGCCTCCCAGCCGAAAAAGGCTTCGAGTGCGACGCTGCCGTTCGCCTCCACGATCTCGAGGCAAGCCTGCGCATGCTCGCGCGCCTGCGCAAGGTCATCGGCCTGCATCCACGTCATCGCGAGGCGGTATTCGGCGCGTTCGGTCTCGAGCCAGGTGCCAGCGATCTCCCAGTGACGCCGCGCGGTCTGCGCCGCGAGGATCATCAGGTCGCGTTCAGCTGCACCGCGACCGACCTTCTGCTCGAGCGTGCAGGCCAGGTTGTTACCCGCGACGGCCAGCGCGCGGTGGGCTGGGTCGGCGACGGCGAGCTCCGCGCTGCGCGCTTGTTCGAGTGCATCGGTCAAGAGCGTCGTCGCGCGGGCGACGTCGTGCTCGGCGAGGCTCGAGGCCGCCATCGCGCTGACCCTGATGCGGTCCGACATCGGCAAGCCCGGCCGCATGTCTTCGATGTCGCCGGCCAGCGCGAGGCTCGCCGTGCAGCGGCGCAGCGTGTGGCCGCTCGTCCCGTCGACGGCGAAGCTCGGCAGTGCACCGACCCGGTCGAAGAACGCCAGTCCCTCGCGCCATGCGCCGAGATGGTCGCCGAACACGTGGTTCGCGAGCTTGAGCAGGTCGGGAATCTGCGCCTCCTCGGTGACGAGTGCGAGGCCGTCGGCGAGTCGATCGGCCACGCCGCGTGCATCGTCGCCATGGTCGCGCCAGCCGTTGGCGACAAAAGTCTTCAGATCCATCGGTTGTGCTCCCGCAGTTCGAGTCTGGACATCTTGCGACGACGCGGCGTGTTCGCGGTTCAGGCGCTTGCCGGCTCCGGGAACAGCATGTCGGGGGCATCGCGCTGCGCACGTGCTCCCAGCCGCTCCAGCACCGGCGCCGCATCGAGGCCGGGATGGTCGCGGCGGGCACGCTCGACGAGCTGCAGCGCGAGCGTGTCGAGCCGGACCAGCGCGGCGTCGATGCGCGCCCAGAACCCGGCCTCGTCCAGCGCATCGGCCAGCCCGCGGTTCAACTCGGCGAACCACGGCAGGCTGGCCTGGTCGAGCAACTGCGCCGGGTTGCGCCGTTCGCTGACGTCGGACCAGGCGCGGAAGAAATTCTGCATCGCGAGGTTCACAGCCTGCACCTGCGCGAGGCTCTTCTGCAGCCGGGTCATCGCGGCGACGTCGGTGAGCCGGTTCTGGAAGAACAGCGGGCACATCACGCCCCAGTAGAACGTGTAGTCCCACAGCACCTTCAGGGGCAGCACCTGCGGATCGCCGAACAGCTTGTACTGGTCGACGTACAGCGGCAGCCACGACTCGTAGAGCAGGAAGTAGATGCGTTCGTACAGCCCGGCCAGGCGCGCGCCCGGGCCGCCCGGCTGATCCTGTGCGATCAGCTCGGTGACGTAGGTGTTCGAGATCGCGATGAAGTCGCCGCCAGGCGAGTAGAACGGGTCGAGAAAGAGGCCGGCCTCGCCGGTCAAGGCCCAACGGTCGGCGCCGTTGAAGACGCGCTTGCAACCGTAGGAAAAGTGCTTGAAGAACGCGAAGTCCTGCAGCGTGTCGTTCCTTCCTTCGAGCTTCCCGGCGAGGTCGCGGTGCAGGCGCGGCTGGTAGCGCTCGAGCCAGTTCATCGCCTTCTCGAAGGTGTTCATGGTGGCGAGTGGATGGATCTTCGCATCGGCCACGATGCCCACCGAGTGCGAACCCGATGCGAGCGGTATCAGCCACACCCAATAGCCTTCGCCGACCAGGTGATTCGTCGACAGCCAGCGGTTCGGCGGGTTGCAGCGCGCGAGCCAGTCGGCGTCGTCGGTCCAGTCGTTGACGTCGATGCGTTCGCCGATCCGGAACCACACCGCGTTCACGTCGTGCGCGTTCGACTGCGCGAGGTCGAGCTTGTGCTTGACGAGCCCGGCGCGCCCGCTCGCGTCGACCAGCCAGCGACATTCGAGTTCCTGCGCTGCGCCGCCGTCCTGCTCGATCGTCACGCGGTGCGCCTGCCCGCGTTGCCCGATCTCGAAGCCGCGCACCAGCGTGCCGTCGCGGTAGTCGACGCCGCGCTCGCGCGCCATCACGGCGAGGTCGTTCTCGAAGATGCCGCGGTCGAGCTGGTAACTCTGCGTCGGCAGGAACGTGCTCGCGCCGAGCTCGGTCACCTGCGTCAGGTCGTGCGCGCCCTCGGAGAAGAAGAAGCGAAAGCCGAACTTCTTCAGCTGCGCTTTCTCGAGGTATTCGCGCAACCCGAGCACATGGCCGAAGTAGTGGGCGGCGATCTCGACGGACGATTCGCCGACCTTGTGGGCGGCGTGCGGCACCGGATGACGGCGCCGTTCGAGCACGACGATGTCCAGGTCAGGCAGGCGCTGCTTCAGCTGCAGCGACAAGGTCAACGCCGCCAGCCCGCCGCCGAGAATCACCACGTCGTGAGCCATCGCGTCGTGTCCCGATCGTGATCAGATCATCGCGCCGTTGATCGAGATGATCTGGCTGCTGATGTAACCCGCCTGCTCCGACGCCAGAAAGCCGACCAGCGCGGCAACCTCGTCGGCCGTGCCGGCGCGCTTCATCGGCACCAGCCGCTCGATCAGTGCCGCATCGAAGTTCTCGGCCATGCCGCTGGCGATGATGCCCGGCGCGACCGCGTTGACGGTGATGCCGCGGCTCGCCACTTCGAGCGCGAGCGCCTTCGTCGCGCTGTTGACCGCGCCCTTGGCGGCCGCGTAGTTGACCTGCCCGCGGTTGCCGGCGAGCGCAGTCATCGACGAGATGTTGATCACGCGGCCCCAGCGGGTGCGGATCATCGGCATGATCAGCACCTGCGTCACGTTGAAGAAGCCGTTCAGCGACACGTCGATCACCTTGTGCCACTGTGCCTCGCGCAGGGCCGGGAACGCAGCGTCGTCGTGGGTGCCGGCATTGTTGACCAGCACCTGGATCGGCCCGGCCGCGAGCAGCGCCTCGCAACCGGCCTGGGTGGCGCTGCGGTCGGTGATGTCGAACGCACACGCTTGCGCGCTCCCGCCGGCGGCGCGCAATTCGTCGGCGAGCGCGCTCGCCGCGTCGATGCGGCTGTTTGCGTGCACGATCACGTGCAGGCCGTCACGCGCGAGCCGGCGCGCGATCGCGCTGCCGAGACCGCCGCTCGCGCCGGTGACGAGCGCACGTTTGATGGCAGGGGCGGTCAGGCTGGCGGTCATGCTGCGAGCGGCGTGTTCAGCACGACGGTGGCGCGCCCATCGGCGACCGGCTCGCCCGCGTGCGTGATGCGAAAGCTGTAGAGGATCTGCTGCACGTCGCCGGCCTGGCGTACGGCCTCGATCCGCAGCGCGCCCGGCAGATCGTCGAGGCGCAGGCGGTGCAGCTGCACGCCGCGCGCGCTGGCCAGGAAGCCCGGGCTAGCTGCGGTGCCGGCCTCCTGTCCGATCAACGCACCATGCAGCGCCATCGCCTGAGCGGCGTACTCGATCGCACACGGGGCGAGCAAGCCGCTCGCCGTACGCAGCGGATTGCCTGGGTCGCGGTGACTGGTCGCGCTGCAGCGGATCCGCTGCGGGTCCCATGCGTCGAGCCGATCGAGCAGGCACATCGAGCCGCTGTGCGGGATGAGGCCGGCGATGCCGGCGTGGTCGAGCGTCGTGATCGCGGTCATCGCGTCAGGCCCTCACGGCGGCCAGTCGAACCTTGAGCTTCAGCTGCGGCAGATAGTCGAGCACCAACTCGTGCGGTGCCTGGTCGAGTCCGCGCGCCAGCCCTTGCAGCATCGGCAGCGCGGCGCCTGCGGGCATGCCGGTGCGCAGCGCGTCCAGCGAGGCATCGCCGCAGCTGTCGACCGGTGCCGCCAGCCGCGCCGGCAGCAGCTCGACACGCAGCTCCGCGATCGAGCGGCTGGTCGGCGAGGGGGTCAGCACCAGCGCAATGCCGAGGTTGTCGGGCAGCGGCCGCACGCTGTTCAGCGGCTCCGGGTAGGGCAGGTCGTAGGCGACGAGCAGCAGCGGCTCGGCGTTCGTGTGCATCAGTGTCGCCGCTTCGATCAGCCCGGCGCCGAAGCTGCCGTCGTACGCGCACAGGCTGGTCGACGAGCAGCGGCTGCCGACTGCGATGTGCCAGTAGCCCGACGCCGCGTTGTGCACCGAGTTCGTGAAACGGGTCGGTGAGATCAGCGGGTCGGGGCTCGCGAGCGTCTCGCACAGCGAGTGGCAGTTCGACCCTTCGCCGCCCGACGAGCTGAACACCGTGGCGAGCGTCTGCGGGTCGACTCCGGCGTGCGCGATCGCCTCTTCGGCCGCTGCCATCGCGAGCCGGATCACGGCGCCGGCCCGGCGCCGCTCTGCCGGCGGCAGGCGCGGCGGCGCCGGCAGCACGGTCGGCACGAACCGATGCGGCGTGGCGCCGCGCAGCGTCGCTTGCGAATCGGGCCAGCTTGACAGCCCCGGGCCGAGGAGCCCGACGCCTTGAATGAACATCGGCGCGAGGCTCATGGGTGCACCCTACGGCCTGCGGCCGATCCCGCCAAGCGGGAATGAGCCTCTACGGGCGGCCGGGCGAGGCTCATGCCGCCCCCAGCACCAGGCTCGCATTCGTGCCGCCGAAGCCAAACGAATTGCTGAGGATCGCGCGCAGCGGCGCTTCGCGGTTCGTGCGCAGGTAGTTGAGGCGAAGCCCGGGGTCGGGCGTCTGCACGTTCAGGCCGCCGGGCATCAGGCCGTGTTGCAGCGCGAGCAGGCTGATCATGGCCTCGACGCCGCCGGCCGCGCCCAGCGTGTGGCCGGTCGCGCCCTTGGTCGAGCTGCATGGCGTGCCCGTGCCGAACACCGCGGCCACTGCACGATCTTCGGCGGCGTCGTTGCTCGGCGTTGCGGTGCCATGCAGGTTGATGTAGTCGATGTCGCCCGGCTGCAGCCCGGCGCTCGCCAGCGCCGCGCGCATCGCGGCGATCGCGCCGGCGCCTTCCGGGTGCGGCGTGCTCATGTGGTGGCCGTCGTTGCTTTCGCCGATGCCGAGCAGCCAGCCTTGCGGCGTGTCGCAGCTGCGTTCGAGCAGCGCGAACGATGCGCCTTCGCCGATCGACAGCCCGCGCCGGTCGGCGTCCCACGGGCGGCAGATGTCGCTGGACAGCAGTTCGAGCGAGTTGAAGCCGTACAGCGTGGTCAGGCACAACGAGTCGACGCCGCCGACGACCGCCGCATCGATCAGTCCGGCGGCCATCATGCGCGCTGCGTTGCCGAACACCTTTGCACTGGACGAACAGGCGGTCGAGACGACGAAGCCGGGGCCCGCCAGCTCGAGCGCCGCGGTCACGAACGCGGCCACCGAATACGTGTTCTGCGTCGGCGCGTAGTGAAAGCCTTCGGGCAGCGAGCCGTCGGGTCGGCGATGGCGGTACGCCAGCTCGGTCTGCAGCAGGCCCGAGGTGCTCGTGCCGAGGAACACGCCGACCCGCTCCGCGCCCCAATGCGTGCGCGCCTTCGCCACCGCGTCGATGAATCCGTCCTGTTCGAGCGCCAGCCAGCCGAGCCGGTTGTTTCGGCAGTCGAATTCGCGCAGCCGTTCGGGCAGCACGATCGCGTCGACCCCATCGACCTCGCCGATCCAGCCTTGCAACCCGGCGTCGAGAAACTGCTTCGGCGCGAGGCCGCTGCGCTCGGCACGCAAGGCCGCGAGCGTCGCGGCCCGGCCGGCGCCGAGAGCGGTGGTCAGCGTGTGCTGGGTGATCGCGACCGGTTGCATCAGACGGTTGCTCCGGCCAGATCGTCGCCGAACTGGCTCGACGGGTCGACCACCTGGGCGACGAGCAGCACGTTGGCGAACGGCGTCCCCTGGCTCATCGGCACGGCATCGACCCGAAAGCCGAGCGCCTCGAGCTTGACGATCCACGCGGCGAGCGAGCGCCCGAACACTGGAAGGACCCGGTGCCCGCGCACGAAGGTGACGATCGCGTCGACCCACTGGCTGGTTCGGAAGCCGCGGCGCGACGATGCATCGCCGACCCGCAGCAGCAGCCGGCCGGACGAACGCAGCGCCGCGCGCACTCGCTCCAGCACGCGGTTCTGCTCGGCGATGTCGATGTAGTGCAGCACGTCGAGGATGACGACGACATCGCACGCCGGGAACGGCGTGTGGCGCATGTCGCCGCAGACGAACTCGGCCACCGTGTCGCCGAGCGCGCGCCGGGCGCGTTCGACGTCGCGCGGCATCAGTTCGATGCCTTTGACGCGCACGCCGTGCGGCGCGGGTGCCCAGTCGGCAGGCCAGTGGCTGCGCGCCGCGGCGGTCTCGGCGGCACGCAGCAGGCTCGCGAGCAGGCCCTGGCCGCAGCCGATGTCGAGCACCTGCGCACGCGGCGCAATCAGGCCTCGGCTCATCAGGTGCCGGAAGACCGGGTCCATGCCGAGCTTGCCGTGCGCGAACCGCCAGGCGAAGCGCCCCGCGCCGCGGTACGGCGCGCTCGCCATGTCGCGAAGCGTCTGCCAGACATGACTCGGAGCGGGGGCGGTGACGGTGGCGGTGTTCATGTGGGCCCAGGTGGATCGCGATCGACGGCGTCGGGCAGCGTCACCGTGCGCAGGCCGGCATCCGCAAAACGATGCAGCAGCGCCGGCAGCACGTCGAGAATCACCGGCCGCTCGGCACGCGTGCGGGCTGCGTGGCCGTCATGCAGCAGCACGATGTC